>Ga0081540_1002454_pt1 | contig 15098 bp, 12 predicted proteins | sample TabmetS2T1R1_FD_71024 | JGI IMG/M metagenome (GOLD analysis project Ga0081540, IMG submission 71024) | Tabebuia heterophylla rhizosphere microbial communities from the University of Puerto Rico - S2T1R1 | ecosystem: Host-associated > Plants > Roots > Rhizosphere ... | reverse complement strand
TCGAGCGCCCAGCGGCCTGAGATTGCTTCCCCGCGGGTCAAGCCCGCGGGTCGCAATGACGATCGAAGTCGACGGTGCAACCTGATCGGAATTTGCGCTAGAGGTCCAAGCGAATCGCTGAGTCAGGCTAGGAAAGTCACCCCGGCTGCAGAACGTGGATTACCCGGCTTGCGATCATGTCGCGGGTTTTGGCGGCGTAGGCGGCCATATGCGGCGAGGCGGCGTGCGCCTTCAACGCATCCGGGCTCTCCCATTTCTCGATCACGACAAAGGCGTCGGGGCCAAACTTGGCCTGAAAGCTGCCGATGCCGTCGGCGTCGATCGCCGGGCCGTATTCGATGCAGCCCTTCTCGGCGTGGACCGCCGGCATATTGGCATGAAATTCCTTCAGGATCGCGTCGCGCATGCCGGGTTTGGCGGTGATGATGGCGACAACATGGATCATGGTGGCGGTTCCCCTCAGGCGATGCGTTCGAAGACGCTGTGGTGGCGGCTCGTCGTCAAGGGGCGGATCTTTGGCGCCCAGTCGCCATAGCTTCCGGCCTTCTCCCAGGCCGCGCTCTTCAGCACATCCGGCGAGTCGAGCTCGTAGATGGTCAAATACCGTTGCATGCCGGCCACAGTCGAATGCTCCAGCCGGTAGCGCGCTGCCGACCGCACCCCCGGCACCTTGGACAGCATCGGGAAATGCTCCGTGTCATAGACGCGGTTGAACTCGGCTTCGTGCTCGGCCGGGATGTCCAACTGCACAACAAAAATGTGGGGCATGTCAGGCGATCCTTTGGAAGACGCTGTGCTGGCGGTTGGTGGTGTGCGGCCGGATCTTCGGCTTCCAGTCGCCGAGGTCGGAGGCTTCCTGCCAAGCCGGGCTGTTGATCACCTCGGCCGAGTCGCATTCATAGATCGCGAGATAGCGAGGCATGGTCGGCACGGTCGAATGCTCCAGCCGGTAGCGAACGCACGACCGAACACCGGGAACCTTGAGGATGGTCGGGACGTGTTCCTCGTCGTAGATCCGATTGAAATCGGCCTCGAGATGCTGCGGGATGTCCATCTGCACGACATAGACATAGGACATTCGCGTTCCTCCTGCTGCTGGTGGGGCGGCTCGGAGATTAGGCGAAACCCGGCGCGACCACGATAGGGTTTACAGGGGTCGCCGCGAGACGGAGAGGATTATGGCGATGCTTGGAAAACGCGTCCTGCTTCTGGTCATTCTGGCGATCGCTGGATGCGCGCAGCTCGATCCGCGGTCGACGCAAATAGCGGTCCCACCCGCCGTGCAGAGCGAACGGCATGGTGACGGCGCGAACGGGGGTGGAGACGGGATGTAGAGGCCGGTTCTAAGTCGGCGTCAGGCGATCTACCGGCCAAATTCGGCGACGAGGAACAAATACCCTAGGCAAATCCAAAAGATCGGTCCGACATAAGTAATGGCCCACTCGGAGACCGCGTATGCGGTCTCGAGCAACGGGTCGTTCGATAAATCCGGAACGCCGTCGAGCCAAAGGGGCTCCCGGAGAGGCTCAGCCATGGATGCGCCGTCACGAATAGTCGCTCCGATTTATTGCGGATGGCATATGAATTCGATGAGCGGTTGGGGTCCGGGTCATAAAGAGCGGATAAAGACCGCCCCTAGGGACGGCGGAACGACGGCCGGGCTCGGCCCGTTTCAGATCTCGATTTGGCCGCCGAGCTCCACCACGCGGTTTGGCGGGATGCGGAAAAATTCAGTCGCGTCGAGCGTGTTGTTCGACATCACGATGAAGAGCTTGTCGCGCCAATGCCAGAACTCCATGCGGCGCCTGCGCGGCCGCAGCCGCAATTTTTCACGCCCGATGATGAACGAGGTTTCCATCAGGTTGAAATGGAGGCCGCCTACCCGGCACTGAGCGAGGGCCCGTAAGACATTCGGCTCGTCCGTGAACCCATAGCGGATGCGGATCGTATAGAAGCCCTTGCCGAGCTCGCTGATGTCGAGGCGCCGGTCGTCCGGGACATGCGGCACATCCTCGGTCTCGACCAGCATCATGATGACGCGCTCATGCAGCACCTTGTAGTGCTTGAGCGCATGCAGCAATGCGACCGGGACATGCGCCAGGTCGCGGGTCATGAAGATTGCCGTTCCGGGAATGCGAGCCGGCTTTGCGGGATCGAGGCGCTCGACAAACTGGCGGAGCGGCAACGCATCGCGGCTGCGCAGCTCGGCCAACAGCCGCCGGCCGCGCCACCAGGTGGCCATGATCGTGAATACGACCGCGGCCACGACGATCGGGAACCAGCCGCCATCGGCGATCTTCAATAGATTGGCGCTGAGAAAGGTCAGATCGACAATGCCAAAGGCGGCAAATATCGGCACCGCGACGGCGAGGCTCCAGCCCTGGCTGCGCATGTAAAGAAAGGCGAGCCCGGTCGTGATCGCCATCATTCCGCTGACCGCGATGCCGTAGGCGGCACCCAGATTGTCGGATGACCGGAAACCCAGCACCAGAATGATGACGGCGACGAGAAGGGCGCTGTTGATGCGCGGCGCGTAGACCTGTCCGATTGCCTGGTCGGAGGTGTGGCGGATCTCGAGCCGCGGCAGGTAGCCGAGCTGAACCGCCTGGCGGGTGATCGAGAATGCGCCGGAAATTACCGCCTGCGACGCGATGATCGTCGCGATCGTCGCCAACGCGACCAGTGGGTAGAGGCCCCATTCGGGAGCCAGGCGGTAGAAGGGGTGTTCCAGGGCGGCGGGGTTGCCCAGCAACACTGCGCCCTGCCCGAAATAGTTCAGCACCAGCGCCGGAAGGACGAGGCCGAGCCAGGCCCGGCGCAACGCGGAGCGGCCGAAATGTCCCATATCGGCGTAGAGGGCCTCCGTTCCGGTCACGGCGAGAAAGACCGCGCCCAGCATGAAGAAGCCAGGCCAAGGCTTGTCGAGGAGCAGCACAAAGCCGTTGATCGGGTTGATTGCCAAGAGGATGCGAGGGTGCTGTGAGATCCCCCAGATGCCGAGCATCCCGAGCACAGCGAACCACACCAGCATCACCGGCCCGAAGAGCTCGCCGACGGCCGCCGTCCCCCGCCGCTGCACCAGGAACAAGCCCGCCAGGAGGACGAGCGAAATCGGTATCACATAAGGCTCGAAGAGCGGCGTAGCGACCTTCAGCCCTTCCACCGCGCTGAGTACCGAAATGGCCGGGGTGATCACGCCGTCGCCGTAGAACAGCGCGGCTCCGACAAGCCCCGCCGCCATGGCCCACAAATACTTGCGTCCGCGGCTGGTGCTGCGCAGCACCAGTGCCGTCAGCGCGAGCAGCCCACCCTCGCCGCGGTTGTCGGCCCGCATGATGACGAGCACGTATTTTACCGTGACGACCAGCACCAGCGCCCAGACGATCAACGAGAGCGCGCCGAGAATGGCGCGCTCGCTCAGATCGCCGAAATCGACAAGCGACTGGCGCACGGCATAGAGCGGCGACGTGCCGATATCGCCGTATACGACGCCAAGCGCAGCGAGGGTGACGCTGGAACCGGTGCTCAGGTGAAAGTCGTCCCGCTGTGCGGGCGTATCAATCGTCAAGGGAAAATCTTTGTTCGCTTTCGCAGCGTGTTTGGTTCGAAGTTGTGAAGTGGCGGGCGAGAACACGGATGACAATAAAGCGGACCACTAACCGGTTTGGTCGCCGAGAAGTTCTCGTTCACAGTCGAAGTCGCGCCGAAACCGGTAAAGCCCGGGCACAATGTCGCCCTATGGTATTAAGAATCGAGATGGCCCAGCGCGCTTCCGTATAAAGATTTCATAAAGATCGCTGCCGCTATGCTGAGTGGTGGACCGGAATGGCTGGCCATCAGATCGATGTCAGCCCCAAACTTTAATTCTCAATTTTGCGAGATTGGACGGCTCGATCTAAAGGAGCTGTAAAGGTGGAGACGGGCGCGCCCGTCAGCCGAGTTCGCTTGCTACATTCCTGAAAGCCCGCAGCACCTGGCGAGGCTGGTCTCTGCTCAAATCTCGATTTGGCCGCCGAGCTCGACGACCCGGTTGGGCGGGATGCGGAAGAATTCGGTCGCATCGAGCATGTTGTTCGTCATCAGGCTGAAGAGCCGGTCGCGCCAGCGCCAGAGGCTAATGCGGCGCGGGCTTGGCCGCACCCGCTCGCGCCCGATGATGAAGGAGGTCTCCATCAGGTTGAAGCGAAGGCCTCCGACCCGGCACTGCGCCAGGGCGCGCAGAACGTTGGGCTCATCCAAAAAGCCATAGCGGACGCGGATCGTGAAGAAGCGCTTGCCGAGTTCCGCGATCTCGAGGCGCTGCTCCTCGGGCACATGCGGCACGTCCTGGGTCAGGACCTGCATCATCACGACGCGCTCGTGCAGCACCTTGTAGTGCTTGAGGGCGTGAAGGAGTGCCGCAGGAACGTGCGCCAGGTCACGGGTCATGAAGATCGCCGTTCCCGGCACGCGCGCCGGTTTCTCGGGGTTGAGCCCCTCGACGAACTGATGCAGCGGCAGCGCGTCGCGGGCGCGCAGCTCGGCGAGCAGGCGTCGTCCACGCCACCATGTTGTCATTACCGCAAAAAGCGCCCCGCCGACGGTCAGGGGGAACCAGCCTCCCTCGGCGATTTTCAACAAGTTCGCGCCAAAAAACGAGAGATCCACGACCAGGAACACCGCGAAGAGCGGGATCAGCTGCCACGAACGCCATTTCGCGGCCATCCAGAAAAAGGCGAAGGCGAGCAACGTATCGACCGTCATGGTGCCGGTTACCGCAATGCCGTAGGCTCCGCCGAGCGCGTCCGAAGATCGGAAACCGAGCACTATCACCACGACCGCAACCAACAACGCCCAGTTCACACCGGGCACGTAGACTTGCCCAATCGCCTGTTCCGAGGTGTGCCGCACCTGCAGGCGCGGCAGATAGCCGAGCTGCACCGCCTGACGGGTCAGCGAAAAGGCTCCGGAGATGACCGCTTGCGAAGCGATTACCGTAGCGATCGAAGCAAGCCCCACCAGCGGGTAGACTGCCCAATCCGGGGCGAGGCGGAAGAACGGGTTCACTATCGCCCCCGGATCGGCGAGGAGCAGCGCCCCCTGCCCGAAATAATTCAGGAGCAAAGCCGGAAACACAAAGCGCAACCAGCCCCGCCGAATGGGAGCCGGCCCGAAATGTCCCATATCGGCGTAAAGAGCCTCGGCCCCCGTCACCGCCAGAACGACCGAGCCCAGCAGTACAAAAGCTTCCCGGGGGTCAGCCACGATCAGATCGATCGCATAACGCGGATCGAGGGCCTTGAGGATGGCTGGATTCCGCGCAACCTCGACAAGGCCGAGAAGCCCGATCGTGGCGAACCAAAGGATAATGATCGGGCCGAAGAACGCACCGACGCGGCCCGTCCCGTGGCGCTGCAGCACGAACAGGACGATTAATACTGCAAGCGTCAGGGGCAATACGTAGGGTTCAAGGGCAGGTGTCGCGACTTTGAGACCCTCGACCGCGCTCAGCACGGATATCGAAGGCGTCATCACGCTGTCGCCGAAGAACAGCGCCAAGCCAAAGAGCCCGGCTCCGAGAATCCAACGCGGACGCCGAGCGCCGGCGGCGCGAAGGGCCAACACCGTCAGGGCGAGAATCCCGCCCTCGCCCCGATTATCGGCGCGCATCAGGACGATCACGTATTTCACCGTGACGACGACCGTCAGCGCCCAGGCGATCATCGAAAGAACACCGAAAACGCGTGGCTCGGTGACCCCGGCGCCGTCGGCGAAACACTGTCTGATGGCGTAAAGGGGCGAGGTGCCGATATCGCCATAGACGACGCCAAGCGCGGCGACGGTCAGGCTAGAACCGACGCTCTCGTGAATGTCGCCCGGCCGCGCGGGCGTATCGAGTATCAAGGGTGGATTAGATCCGTTTGCCCAGCGCTTGGTGTCGTTCACGGGCCGATATCCCGTCAAAAACCGGAACGTGCCGGTCCACCAGGTCGCACGTGATCACATTGAGATTGGTGGGAGTATAGCGCTCACCCATCAAGAATCCATAAATCCTCCTCGGGCCAGGTACAATCCCCTACGCGCCAGTCAAAGCGGCGCCAGGTATCAGGCGCGCTGCTCGGGCGGGAGTTGGAGGCGATAGCCGACGCCGAGCTCCGTCAAGATGTGCATCGGGCGGGTCGGATCGGGTTCGAGCTTTTGCCGCAGCCCCCGGATGAAAACACGCAGATACTGCACTTCTTCCGCTTGTGCCGGCCCCCAAACCTCGCGCAGCAGATGGCGATGCGTCAACACCTTGCCGGCATGCATGACAAGATGACGCAATAGTTCGAACTCCTTGGGCGACAGCTTGATCTCCTGGCCATTGCGGGTGACGTGCCGGCGTACCAGATCGACCGCCAGGTCGCCCGAAACAAACACCGGCAGCTCGCCTTGCGCCTGAAAGGCGTGACGCAGCGCGGCGCGCAACCGCGCCATCAGCTCGGCCATGCCGAACGGCTTGCTGACGTAATCGTCGGCGCCGAGGTCGAGCGCCTCGACTTTGGAGCGCTCGTCATGCCGGGCCGAGAGCACGACGATCGGCACGGGCGATGTCTTGCGGATCTCGGAGATCAGATCGAGACCGCTCCGGTCCGGGAGACCGAGGTCGAGTATGACCAGATCTGGCTTTTCGGTCTCCAGGAGCCGCATTGCACCTGCGGCATCTTCTGCCTCAATGATCCGGTAGTCGGAAACGGTGAGGCTGGTACGCAGAAAACGGCGGATCGGCGGCTCGTCATCGACAACAAGGACAGTGAGCGGCCTAGCCATGCGCCATCCTAGCCATGGGCCATCACCGGGTGCCGCCCGGTCTCGATCTCCGCCACCACGGGCATGCGGATCATAAACACCGCGCCCGACCGGTCGCGACGGTTGCGGGCGACGATCCAGCCACCCAAGGCCTCGACAAAGCCGCGGCAGATCGCAAGACCAAGCCCGGTCCCGGCGCGGCGGCGATCCTGCGCCTGTACCCGGTAGAATTTGTCGAAGATGCGTTCAAAATCGGATGGCGGTATGCCGGGGCCTTCGTCGACGACCTCGATCTCGACGAGCTCCCCATCGCGGCTCGCACGAATGTCGATGCGACCGTCTGCCGGCGAGTATTTTGCCGCATTATCCAGCAGGTTGAACAACACCTGCTCGAACAGCACCGCATCGAGCCGCAGCATCGGCAGCCCCGCCTCGATATCGATCTCGACCCGATGTCCGGCAAGCACATTTGCAGCCCGCTGCAGCGCCGAGCCGACGATCTCGGAAACGTCGATCAATTCGAGCCTCAATTCGACCGCGCCGGATTCAAGACGGGTCATATCGAGGAGGTTGGAAACAAAACGGTTCAACCGTTCGGCCTCTTCCTGCAGCGTGGCGAGCAGCTCTTCGCGGTCCGCTGCGCCATACTTTTCCGGAAAGCTGCGCAGGCTCGAGACCGTCCCGATGATCGAAGCGAGCGGCGTGCGCAGATCGTGTGAGATCGAGGTCAGCAGCGCCGCCCGGAGCCGCTCGGTCTCGGCCAGCACACGCGCCTCGTCGAGCCCTTTTGCGAGCGAGATGCGCTCGATTGCGATCGCGGCCTGATCGCATAGCGCGTCCAGCAGCCGCCGTTCATCGGGCGTCATCAAGGGTCCGGGTGCATCACGGTCGATCCCGATCACTCCCACCGGGCCGCTACCGGTCCGCAGCGGCAAAAAGAGGCGTTTTCCGCCGGGCAAGGTGTCGGCCCCGCGCCCGGCCGGATGATTGCGATCCCAGGTCCAGCGTGCCGCTGCCATATCCGCGCTATCCAGCTGGTCCTCGGGCGGGTATCCAGTCGCAACCTCCAGCCCTTCCCCCTCCCTTACGGGCATCAACAGGACGGTGCGGACTTTCAACATAGACGAGATCTGGTAGGCGGTCGCCCACAGCAGATCGTCGAGCGCCCCGATGCCCGCGACCTTGCGGCTGAACGCGTAGAGCTCGGCGGTGGTCTTTGCCCTTGATCTTGCGGTGACCATCTGGCTGCGAGTCCTCGCAGTCAGATTGCTGACGATGAGCGCCAGAATCAAAAAGCAAAATAAGGCGAGAACGTTCTCAGGGTCGGCAACTGTAAGGGTATAGAGCGGTGGCAGGAAAAAGAAATTATACGCGAGCATGCTCAATACAGCGGTGAACAGGGACGGCCACAACCCCCAGGCGATGGCTGAGGCGATTACTGCCGTCAAAAACACGAGCGAGATGCTCTGGACCGCGATGAACTGCGTCAGCAGAAGACCGATACCGAGCGCAACGGCAACCGCCGCCACGCTGCCGAAATAATGCGCAATCCGGACCGGCTCGACCCGCGGATGGGTCTGAACCGATTTTGGAGGAACGGACTCGCCATCATCGGACGAGATCACATGGACGCTGATCGACCCGGTCTTGCGGACCAGCTCATGCACGACGGAGCCGTGCACCATTTCGAACCAACGCGAGCGGTTCGATTTGCCGATGACGATCTGGGTGATGTTGTTCGCCGTCGCGTAAGCGACGACCTCTTCGGCGATATTGCGGCCAGGGATCGTGATCGTCGCAGCCCCGAGCCGTTCGGCAAGCCTCAAAAAATCTGCGATGCGGTCGCGCTCGGCGTCGCTCAGACGTTGCGTCCGCGTCGTCTCGACGTAAATCGCTGTCCATGGGACCTGCAGGCGCTCGGCAACTCGTCGCGCGTAGCGGATCAAGCCGGCAGTGCTCGGCGCTTCGCTGACGCAGACGAGGATACGTTCGCCAGCTGCCCATGGGCCCGGAATTGCGTGCGCCCGCATGTGCGAGAGCAGCTGCTCGTCGACCCGCTGGGCTGTGCGGCGCAGGGCCAGCTCGCGCAACGCCGTCAGGTTGCCTTGCGAGAAATAATGGCGAATGGCGCGTTCGGCCTGCCGCGGGACGTAGACCTTTCCCTCGCGCAGGCGCTTGATCAGATCCTCGGGGGAAAGATCGATGACCTCGATGTCGTCTGCCTGGTCGAGAATGCTGTCGGGCACCGTCTCACGCACGCGGATACGGGTAATCCGAGCAACGATGTCGTTGAGGCTCTCGACGTGCTGAATGTTGAGGGTCGTGAAGACGTCGATGCCCGCGGCGATCAGCTCCTCGACGTCGAGATAACGCTTGGGATGCCGGCTGCCGGGGGCGTTGGTGTGCGCGAGCTCGTCGACCAGCACGAGCTGGGGGCGCCGCTGGAGAATCGCGTCGAGATCCATTTCGGCCAACAAGTGGCCCTTATATTCCACCCGCCGCTGCGGGATGATTTCGAGGCCCTCGATCAATGCCTCGGTCTCCCGCCGGCCATGGGTTTCGACCACGCCGACGACGACGTCTGTCCCGTCACGCCGTCTGGCCTGTGCCGCGTGCAGCATCTCGTAAGTTTTTCCGACGCCGGGCGCGGCGCCGAGAAAGATCTTCAGCCGGCCGCGGCTCTCCTGCTTTGCCGCAGCCAGCAATGCCTCGGGTGACGGTCTGGTCTCGCGCTCCGCCATGCAGTCAGTCTAGCGTAAACCGCTCCTTTTAGTGCAGCTGATCGAGCGCGAGATTGAGCTTGAGGACATTGACCCGCTTCTCGCCGAGGATGCCGAGAAACCGGTCCTGGGTCATATCAGCGACAAGGGCGCGCACCTTGTCGGGCCGCAGGTTGCGCGCCTTCGCGACGCGCGGCACCTGAAATTCAGCGGCGGCCGGCGTGATGTCGGGGTCGAGCCCGCTCGCCGAGGTGGTCACGAGATCGACCGGAACCGGGGCCGACGGGTTTTCCGCCTTGAGCTTTTCGGCGTCATCCTTGACCCGGTCGATCAGCGCCTGGCTGGTCGGACCAAGGTTTGACCCGACCGAGTTCGCCGCGTTGTAGGGCGCGGGGACTGTTTTCGTCGGGTCGTTCGGGTCCGTATCGGTGGTCGCCGAAGGGCGCCCGTGGAAATACTTGTCGTCGGTGAAGTTCTGGCCGATCAGCTCCGAGCCGATCACCTTTCCATCCTTCTCGATCAGGCTGCCATTGGCCTGATGCGGAAAGACGAGCTGTGCGATGCCGGTCATGCCGAGCGGGTAGACGAGTCCCGTGATGACCGTCATGACAATGATCATCACAATGGCGGGACGGATTTGTCGCAACATGGAGGGTTCCTCAGGCGAGGCCAATGGCGGTGACGGCGAGATCGATCAGCTTGATGCCGATGAACGGCACGATGAGGCCGCCAATGCCGTAGATCAGCAGGTTCCGACGCAGGATGCTGGCCGCCCCCGCCGGTCGGTATGTGACGCCGCGCAGGCTTAGCGGGATCAGCGCGATGATGATCAGCGCATTGAAAATGATCGCCGACAAGATCGCGCTCTCCGGCGTCTGCAGACGCATGATGTTGAGCACCCCCAGCTGGGGATAGAAAGCCACAAACATCGCGGGGATGATCGCGAAATACTTCGCGACGTCATTGGCGATCGAGAAGGTGGTCAATGCGCCGCGGGTCATTAAGAGCTGCTTGCCGATCGCGACAATCTCGATGAGCTTTGTCGGATCGCTGTCGAGATCGACCATGTTGCCCGCCTCGCGCGCGGCCATCGTGCCGGTGTTCATCGCGACCCCGACATCGGCCTGGGCCAGCGCCGGCGCGTCGTTGGTGCCGTCACCGCACATCGCGACAAGCTTGCCCTTCGCCTGCTCCTCCCGGATCAACTCGAGCTTGTTCTCGGGTGTCGCCTGAGCGAGAAAATCGTCGACACCGGATTCGGCGGCAATCGCCGCCGCGGTCAGCGGGTTGTCGCCGGTGATCATCACGGTGCGGATGCCCATTTGCCGCAATTCCGCAAAGCGATCGCGGATGCCGCCCTTTACGATGTCCTTCAGATGGATCACACCGAGCAGTCGATCGTCTTTTGCGACGGCGAGGGGTGTGCCGCCTTCCCGGGCGATGCGTTCGGCAATGGCGGTCACCTGGCGTACCGCATCCGAGACCGGCGCGGCGCGCAATGCCGGCTGCGCGCCTCCGGTGGCGGTGCGCCATAGTGGTCCAGTGCTCCCCCCTTCGGCCGCCGCGACGATCGCATCGACCGCCCCCTTGCGGATCGAAACGCCGTCGACATCGATGCCGCTCATCCGAGTCTGGGCCGAGAACGGCACAAATTTGGCGTTGAGCGGCGCCATCTCTCGCGCGCGCAGCCCGTATTTCTCCTTGGCCAGAACGACGATCGACCGGCCCTCCGGAGTTTCGTCGGAAAGCGAGGCGAGCTGAGCGGCGTCGGCCAGCTCGGCCTCGTCAATCCCCGGAAGCGTGATGAACTCTGTCGCCTGTCTGTTGCCCAGTGTGATCGTGCCGGTCTTGTCGAGAAGCAACGTATCGACATCGCCGGCTGCCTCGACCGCGCGCCCCGACATCGCCAGCACATTGAAGCGCACGAGCCGGTCCATGCCCGCGATGCCGATCGCCGACAGCAGCGCTCCGATCGTCGTCGGGATCAATGTGACGAACAGGGCGATCAGGACGACGACCGACACCGCGCCCCCCGCGTAAGACGCAAAGCTCGGAATGCTGACCGTGGCGAACACAAAGATCAGCGTCATGCCGGCGAGCAGAATGTTGAGCGCGATCTCGTTCGGGGTCTTCTGCCGCACCGCCCCTTCGACAAGCGCGATCATGCGGTCGAGAAAGGTCGAGCCTTGGGCCGCTGTGATCCGCACCCTGAGCCAGTCGGATGTGACGCGCGTGCCCCCCGTCACCGCCGACCGGTCGCCGCCGCTCTCACGAATGACAGGTGCGGATTCCCCGGTAATGGCGGATTCATCGACCGACGCGACGCCCTCGATGACCTCGCCGTCGCTCGGGATCAAATCGCCGGTCTCGACCAGCACGTGATCGCCGGGCTTGAGCGCAGTGGCATCCACCAGTTCGAAGTTGCGCGCGTTGGCAGCCTGCAGACGCTTGGCCTGGGTCTCGGTGCGGGTGCGGCGCAGCGCGTCGGCTTGCGCCTTGCCGCGGCCTTCCGCGACGGCCTCCGCGAAATTGGCGAAGAGCACGGTAAACCACAGCCAAAGGGTGATTTGCCCCGAGAACAGCGCGTTGGTGCCGACCACCCCGCCGCCTCCGGCGATCAGATCGCGCAGAAAGAAGATCGTGGTCAGCACCGAGACGATCTCGACGCAGAACATGACCGGGTTTTTGACCAGGGTGCGAGGATTGAGTTTGCGGAAAGATGCCCGGATAGCCGGCACGATCAGCGAGCGGTCGAGGATCGAGAGCGGCCGAAGCTGCCGCTTGTAAAGCCCGGTCTCCGGCGAGCCGATCATGATCGGCGAGATGTCGGTCATAGTGAACGTCCCTCGGGAAGCTGTTGCTTACGGTGCCGGGTAAGTCTTGCCCTGGTTCATCGCGACTTGCTCCGTCACCGGCCCCAGCGCGACGGCCGGGAAGTAGGTGAGCCCGCCGATGATCAGGACGACGCCGACAAGCAGGCCGACAAATAGCGGCCGATTGGTCGGGAAAGTGCCCGCTGACGGGGCCAGCAGCTTTTTCTGAGCCAGCGACCCAGCCACAGCCAAAAGCGGGATGACCATGATAAACCGGCCTATCAGCATCGCGCCGCCGATGGTCGTGTTATAGAACAGCGTATTTGCCGAGATCCCCGCAAACGCGCTGCCGTTGTTGCCGGTGCCCGACGAGTAGGCGTACAGAATCTCCGAAAAGCCGTGCGGCCCGGTATTGGCGATCCCGGCAAGCCCGGCCGGCATAACTGTGGCCAGCGCAGTCCAGCCCAGTATCGACAGCGGCAGGCTCAAGAGAGCAAGGATGGTCATCTTGACCTCCTTCGCCTCGAGCTTTTTACCCAGATACTCGGGCGTGCGGCCGACCATCAGCCCGGCGACGAACATTGCGACGATCGCAAAGGCGAGCATGCCGTAAAGTCCCGAGCCGACGCCGCCAAAAATCACTTCGCCCAGCTGTATATTGACGAGCGGCACCATTCCGCCAATCGGCAGAAAGCTGTCATGCATCGCGTTTACGGCGCCGCATGAAGTGTCTGTCGTCACCGTCGCCCACAAGGCCGAGTTGACGGGACCGAACCGTACCTCCTTGCCTTCCATATTGCCGCCTGCCTGCACGGCGCTGTGCGCGGAATCCACGTTCAACACGGCGAAGGTTGGATTCGGCTGCGCTTCCGACCAGTAGGCGGTGACCACGCCGATGAGAAACAGCAGTCCCGCTGCAGCAAAAAGGGCCCAGCCCTGGCGCTCGTCATTGACCATACGGCCCAGCACGTTGGTGAGGCCGGCGCCAATCGCGAATATCAAAAGCATTTCGATCAGGTTTGTGAACGGCGTGGGATTTTCGTAGGGGTGAGCAGAGTTGGTGTTGAAGAAACCGCCGCCATTCGTGCCGAGCTCTTTGATGGCCTCCTGCGAAGCGACCGGCCCCTGAGCGATCGTCTGCTTGGCGCCCTCCACGGTCGTGGCGTCCACATACGCATTGAGATTCTGCGGTGCGCCCTGCCACACCAGGACGAGCGTCGCGACAACGCAGATCGGCAGCAGCACGTACAGCGTCGTACGCGTCAGATCTACCCAGAAATTGCCAACGGCCTTGGCCTCACGGCGGGAAAATCCGCGTATCAGCGCCAGCGCCATGGCAATGCCGGTTGCCGCCGAAACGAAGTTGTGCACTGTCAACCCGGCCATCTGCACGAGATAGCCCATCGTGGTTTCCGGCACGTAGGACTGCCAGTTCGTATTGGTGACAAAGCTGACAGAGGTATTGAAGGCGCTGCTCGGTTCAACGCCGGTCTGTTCCTGCGGGTTGAACGGCAGATACCACTGCAGCCGCTGCAGCGCATAGAGGCTCACGAAGCCGGCAACGCTGAAGAACAGCACCGCCACCGCATAGGTAAGCCAATGCTGCTCCTCTTTTTCGTCTATCCCGCAGCACCAATAGACCGCGCGCTCGACCGGCCGCAGTATCGGGCTGAGGAAGGTGCGCTCGCCGGCAAAAACGCGGGTCATGTACCCGCCGAGCGGTCGGGTGATGAGGATCACGATGACGCTGAACAGCGCGATCTGGACCCATCCGTCGATGGTCATCGAGAGCTCCTAGAACCGCTCGGGGTTGATCAGCGCGTAGACGAGATAGACCATGATCACGATAGTCGCGATCGAGCCGAGGATGTAATCAAACAGCATGGCTGTCTCACATTCTTTCGCAGGCTAGTACGTAGAGAATAGACGCGACGAAAAAGCCGACGCCGATCGCCAACATCACGACATCAAGCATAACGACTACCTTCGAGAGCTTCAGATTGCGGGGAGCCAACCGGCGGCGAAGACATGGCGAAACACCTCGGAAGCGCGGGACCAGCCCGCTTACCCATGAGCTTCTCCCGATCTCGGGCGCGCTCCGTGGCGCCGAAACCAAGCCGGGATCAACTGACGCGCATGAAGTGCACGCTCGAGCATTAAGATTCGAGAGGCATCAATTTCTTCAGGCATAGGACAAGCATAAAGATTTCGTGCGCCAAGCTCACGTCCCATAGCCAAGGTGCACCGCAACCCGAACCCGAACGAATTTTGATCAGTGCGCGTGAAGACCTCGTTCCGCGCCGGCTGGGCGCTGCCCGAGGGTGTCGGCAGCAATCAGCTGCCGCGGCCATCCACGCTCCTGATGGACGACCAAATACATTCCCTCAATAAACAATTCTATCGTGGCTGGCGCCGCATCGCATGCTTTGCGGGCATATTCAATGGCCGCGGACAGACTTGGAAAATGCGAAACAGGCACCGGCGTGAGGTGCTCGACGCTCCACGTTCCCCAAATGTCACGACAGATTTTTAGGCGTAAGCTCATTGTGGTTGGCCTTTATTCAAAGCAGCAGCCGGTGCATCAGCACCAGGGCGAACCGAAGTGTCAGAATGCCGAGGGCAGTGCCAGTCAGCGCGAAAGCGTTCCAACGAACCGCTCTCTGCCAGGTCCTTACCTGGATGTTTGCGGCGCGCGGTCCTTCGCATGTTTGCGGCTGGTGCGCGATCAGGGTTCTGCGAAGATCCGGAACAGCCATCAACAATCCTCGGCGAAGCCGGTCGGCGGCAACCCTCAGTG
>Ga0081540_1002453_pt1 | contig 15102 bp, 13 predicted proteins | sample TabmetS2T1R1_FD_71024 | JGI IMG/M metagenome (GOLD analysis project Ga0081540, IMG submission 71024) | Tabebuia heterophylla rhizosphere microbial communities from the University of Puerto Rico - S2T1R1 | ecosystem: Host-associated > Plants > Roots > Rhizosphere ... | reverse complement strand
AACGAAGGCTGAAATCCGGTTTTCACCGCTTCTAATAATTTTCCAAGTCATATAAATCTTTCGCTGTGTCGCACACTTTGGGTTGGAAGAGAGGACTTTATGAAAAAGCACAGAATCTGGGTTTGGATTATCGTTGCCATTTTTCTGAGTAGCTGCGCGGCTACGCAGAATTGGACGAGACGCGAAACGGTCACCGCTACTGCCGCAGCCGCTTGCGGCATCATAGGTGGGAATATATCGGGATGGGTAAACCACAATAACGGCCACCCGCTTAATGAGGGTAAAGCGATTCCCGCTGGTTTTTTCGGAGGCGCTTTGCTTTGCGGCGGACTGGCGTATTTACTGACGCCGGAGCCACCACCACCCGCGCCAAAACCAGCACCGCCACCGCCACCACCTCCTCCACCACCTCCGCCTCCGCCACCTCCGCCCCCGCCGCCAGCGGTGGCGCCGCCTCCGCCGCCTCCGCCGCCTCCGCCGGCCACGCCACCGCCGCCACCACCGCCACCGCCGGCGGCGCCGATCGACTCGTCCAAGCGCAAGCACGAGCACGAGCACGGGCACGGGCACGGGCACAAGCAGGAGGCCCCCCAGGCTCCCAAGGCCCCAAAGCACGACGAACGGGGCAACCCGGGTCACGGCCACCACGGCAACGACGGCGATCCGGGCGAGCAGGGAAACAACGGCCATGGTCACGGTCACGGCCATGACCAGGGCGACCACGGCCGTCACGACGACCGGGGGAATGACAACCAGGGCGGCAACCGGGGCGGCAACCAGGGCGACCACGGCCAGGGGCACGGGCACGATCAGGGTGACGGCGGTCACCACGACCGGAAGCGCTAACCTCCCGCGGTGGCCAGCTTCCGCGCATTCCGTCGCACAGGCACGCTCGGCCTGGCGCTGACCGCCTGGGACATCTGGCGGCGGATCCCCAAGCAGCACCGCCGCGCGCTCGTCCGCCAGGGACGCAAGTACGGGCCGATCCTGGTCGCCAAGGTGGTCGCGCAGCAGCAGCGCCGCCGCGACCGCAAAGCCGGCTAGAGCGTCAGCGCCTCCCGCACGATCCGGTCCTGCTCCTTCAGGTGGGCCGTCGGGTAGCCCTCGGACGGGCTCGCGCGCCACGGGCGGCCGACGTAGCGGAGGCGCACGCCGTTGGGCAGCGACTCCTCGAGCCGATGCCGGATCGCGCGCCAGGCACCCATGTTCTGGGGCTCCTCCTGGGCCCAGACCACCTCGTCGAGCTCCGGGAACGAGCGCACGAGTTCGGCATAGGGCTCGACCGGGAACGGGTAGAGCTGCTCGAGCCGGCCGACCGCGACGGCCTGCGCCTGCTCGCGCAGCTCGTGCCCGGTCACGTCGTAGTAGAGCTTCCCGGAGCAGAGCACGAGCCGCCGCACCGCGGCAGGGTCGGCGCCGGAGTCGCCGAGCACCGGGCGGAAGGCTCCCTCGGCGAGGTCGGCCAGGGTCGAGGCTGCCTGCTTCAGGCGCAGGAGGCCCTTCGGCGTCATCACCACGAGCGGCCTCGCGCTCGGGTCGAGCGCTTGACGGCGCAGCAGGTGGAAGTACTGCGCGGCGGTCGTGCAGTTGGCGATCCGGATGTTCTCCTGCGCCGCGAGCTGGAGGAACCGCTCCAGCCGCGCGCTCGAGTGCTCGGGCCCGTTGCCTTCGTAGCCATGCGGGAGCAGCAGCGTCAGGCGTGAGGTCTGGCCCCACTTCGAGAGCCCGGAGACGATGAACTGGTCGATCGCCACCTCCGCGCCGTTGACGAAGTCGCCGAACTGCGCCTCCCACGCGACGAGCGCCTCGGGGGCGGCCACCGAGTAGCCGTACTCGAAGCCGAGGCAGGCTTCCTCGGAGAGCGGCGAGTTGTGGATCTCGAAGGAGGCGGTCGCCTCCTCCAGGCCCTGGATCGGGGCGTAGGCCTGCCCGTTTTGGGCGTCGTGCAGGACGAGGTGGCGGTGCGAGAACGTGCCCCGCTCGGTGTCCTGGCCGGTGAGGCGCACCGGGATGCCCTCGACGAGCAGCGTCGCGAAGGCGAGCTCCTCGGCCTGGCCCCAGTCGATCCCGCCCTCGTCGAGCGCCACCCGCCGTCGCTCCAGCTGCTTCGCGAGCTTCGGGTTGACGGTGAAGCCCTCCGGGACGTCCAGCAGCTCGGCGTTCAGCGCGCGGAGCCGCTCCTCGGAGACGGCGGTCACCACCTCGGCGCCCGTGGAGGCCGGGATGCGGCCCTCATAGGCGACGGCCGGCACGCCCTGGCCGAAGGTGGTCTTCAGGGCCTCGTGCGCTTGCTTTAGCGTGGTGTCGACGCGGGCGGTCATCCCGTCGACGTCCTCCTGCGTGACGACGCCTTCCGCGAGCAGCGCCTGCGCGTACTGCTCTCGCACGCCCGGCTGGCGCTCGATCCGCGCTGCCATCAGCGGCTGCGTGTACGCGGCCTCGTCCTGCTCGTTGTGACCATGGCGCCGGTAGCCGACCAGGTCGATCACCACGTCGGTCGAGAAGCGGCGGCGGAACGCCATCGCCAGCCGCACGGCCGAGAGCGCCGCCTCGGGATCGTCGGCGTTGACGTGGATGATCGGCAGGTCGAAGCCCTTGGCGAGGTCGCTCGAGTAGCGCGTCGAGCGCGCGTCGGCCGGCTCGGTCGTGAAGCCGATCTGGTTGTTGGCGATCAGGTGCAGCGAGCCGCCCGTCGAGTAGCCGTTCAGCTCGGCCAGGTTCAGCGTCTCGGCCACGACGCCCTGCGCCGGGAAGGCGGCGTCGCCGTGGATCTGGACGGCCATTGCGACCGACGCGTCGACGTAGCCTGTACGGGTCGAGCGGTCGGTCTGCTCGGCGCGCGTACGGCCTTCGACGACCGGGTCGACCGCCTCGAGGTGGCTCGGGTTCGAGGCGAGCGTCACGGTGATCTCGCCCGCGGGCGTCTTGCGCGTGCCCTCGGCGCCGAGGTGGTACTTGACGTCGCCGGTGCCGCCCTCGGGGTCGGCCGCGACGGCTTCGAGCGTCCGCTCGCCCTCGAACTCGCGCAGGATCGTCTCGTAGGGGCGGCCGAGCACGTGGGCGAGCACGTTCAGGCGCCCGCGGTGAGCCATCCCGAGGACGACCTCGTGACCGCCCTCCTCGGCGGACAGCGCGATCGCCTCGTCGAGCATCGGCACCATCACGTCGAGGCCCTCGATGGAGAACTGCTTCTGCCCGAGGAAGGCGCGGCGGAGGTAGCGCTCGAAGCCCTCGACCTCGGTCAGGCGCCCGAGCAGCTTGCGCTTGTCGTCGGCGTCCAGCGTGTGGTGGTAGCGGCGCGACTCGATCACCGTCCGGAGCCAGACGCGCTGCTCGTGGTCGGAGATGTGCTCGATCTCGTAGGCGCTGGTGCCGCAGTAGACCTGGCCCAGCTCGGGCAGGACGTCGGCGAGCGTCTCGCCGGGAACGTGGACGCCGAGGATGTCGGCCGGGATCAGGCGCTGCAGCTCCGGCGTCAGCTTGGGCTCGCGGCGCTCCGGGTCGAGCGCCGGGTCGCCGACCGGCTCGCCGCCGAGCGGGTCGAGCCGTGCGGCCAGGTGGCCGTGGGTCCGGTAGGCGGTGACGAGGGCCATCGCGGCTGCGACCGCCGCGAAGAGTGTCCGGTCGGGCGGCGGCGCTTCGACGACCGGCGCCGCGGTCGGGGCGGCAGCGGCCGGCTCTGGCGGACGGGGCGGTGCCGCCGGAGGAGGCGGCGGAGGAGCGGCGGGTGCACGGCCGTTGCCGTCTTCCTGCAGCAGCTCGACCAGCCGCGCGAGCCCGGGATGGGTCGCGACGAGCTCGCTCGCACCGCTCTCGAACAGCGCCCGCCATTCGGCCGGCACCCCGTCCGGGTTCTCGAGGTACTGCTCGAGCAGCGCGCTTGCGTAGCCCGCGTTCAGGCCGTCGACGTCGTGCATGGTCATGGTCTTTGTTGTACCAACCGGGATCCCTCCCGGGGCGCGTCAGTAGAGCGGGTTGTCCGTCACAACCGCGAGCGCCATGCCCACCACGAAGCAGACCGCGCCGATGACGATCGCGAGCGCGGCAAGGCGGCGGTGACGGCCCCCGATCGCGGTCGCCAGCAGCGCCAGCAGGATCGCGAACGGTTCCAGCCGTCCCGGCCGGTAGGCGAGCGCGACGAGGCTGAGGAAGATCGAGAGCGACGCCAGCAGGCCGGCGATCATCTCCCCCTGTTGTGAGACTGGATGCGGCTGCGCGCTCACCGCGTCACCGTCGCGCGGCGCGCCCTGACCGGCCCGCGCTCGGGGCCGCGCCGGGGCCGCGGGTTACGGGCGTGCGGCGACCAGGGGGCCCTCGGCTCGGGGCCGTCCGCCTGGGTGGAGGCGCGTACGGGCTCGGGTGGCTTCGGCTCCGCCTTGACCGCCCAGTAGACCACGAAGCAGAGGTAGGCGATCGGGATCTTCAGGATCACCATCATGAAGATCAGCTCCCACACGATCGAGGGAGTGTACGCGATCGTCCAGCGGCTCAGCCCCGGCCGGGCCGCCGCTAGCGGGCACGTGATTCGCGCCCGCTAGCGGCTCGAACGGCTCCTCAGACTCAGCACCGCGATCGCCACCACCGCAAGGCAGACCAGCACGAGCAGGCCCGAGGTCCCCACCTCTGCCCCGAGAGCACCCAGCACCACCAGCACGAGCACGAGGACGGCCAAGACGACGAGCGATCGAAGCAGCACTGCTCTCACCGGCCCCTCACTTGGCCGCCCAGGCGCCGTTTCCGTTCACCCAGAGCTCGATCTGGGGGTAGTGGCTCCCGAGGCAGCCCCACTTGAAGATGCAGTTGTCGATCCTGCCCTGCCGGCGTGAGTAGTGCCCACCCGTCATGCTGCCTCGCCAGGTGTACCACCAGCCCGTGCCACTGTCGGCCCAGACCACCTGGAAGAGCCCGTCGACGTCGGAGAAGAACGAGTCGACCGTCAGCGAGCTCGATTCGATCGAGGGATACGTCGCGCACCAGTGCACCCTGTGGTGGAACTTCCAGACGACCACGCGCGTGACGAAGTCGTGCGCCGTCCTGTGCTTGTCCACCGTGTAGCACCGCCTCACGGCCACGCCGAACGAGAACGAGCTGGTCGCGCCGGTGATGCCGTCCAGCAGCGGTTGCGCCGTGCTCGCCGAGTAGACGCCCGCGCTCCCGCCGTTGGGCGAGATCTCGTAGGAGCCGTCCGGCAGGTTGTCCATCGACTGCTGGCTGAGCAGGTTCCCCGACTCGTCGGTGACCGAGTAGTCGAAGCCCTCGTCGAAGTACAGGCTCATGGGAGCCGGCGGGCCCGGAGGAGGCGGTGGCGGCGGTGGCGGAGGTGGCGGCGGAGGCGGGGCCGACACCGGCACGACCGCGTTCGCGCTCGGGGCGAACGATCCGTAGCACCCCTCGCTGTTGCACGGCCGGACCGCCGAGGTCAGCCTGTGACCGACGTCGGCGGCCTGGATCACGTACGTGAACGCCCCCGGCGCGCCGGGCACCCAGGTCGGGCCGCTGAAGACCGCGCCGTCGCGCAGCCACTCCGCGTAGAAGCCGGCGATCGAGACCCCGCACGAGGTCCAGGAGCCGCCGCTCGAAGTGATCGTGCCGCCCGGGTAGGCCGGGCTCGGCGCGGTCAGGGCCGGATCGGCGGTCTTCACGATCTGACCCACAGTGCAGGTCGGGACCGCCGAAGCGGTCCGGGCGAGGGCGAGGGCGGTACAGGCGAGCGCTGCCCCCACGAGCGCGGCGCAGGCGATGCGACGGTGCATTTCGGACTCCCTTCCGGAGGCGGCGCGCCTCCCATCGACCTCGATCGACGGTAGGCGTGTCCGGCGCGCACGTGTGAAACGGAGCCGTGTCGAAAGTGCAACATCGTCCGGCAGGTCCTACCGGACGGCGAGGCCGCTGCCTATTGGCTCTTTCGGACAGGTCCGTAGCCGCCGCCGCCCGGCGTCTCGACCCGGACGACGTCGCCCGCCCGCAGCGCCCGGGTCACCTTCCCCGGCAGCTCCTCGCCGTTCAGCAGGTTGCGGCCCGGTTGGCCGGACCCTCCGCCGCGGGCGCCCTGCGGCGCCTGCTTGCGGCGCTCTCCGACGAGCGAGAGCCTGCAGTCCTCGAGCGCCCGCAGCTCCCGCACGACGCCGTCGCCGCCGCGCCGAACGCCCTCGCCGCCCGAGCCGAGCCGCAGCGCATGCCGCTCGACCCGCACGGGATACGCGAGCTCGAGCGCCTCGGCCGGGGTCGAGAGCGTGTTCGACATGGCCACGTGCACCGCCGACGGGCCGTCCGCGTCCGGACACGCGCCCTGGCCGCCGCCGACGGTCTCGTAGTAGGTGAAGCGGTCGTTTCCCAGCGTGAGGTTGTTCATCGTGCCCTGGCCCTGCGCCGGCACCGGCAGCGCCTGGCCGAAGGCGGCGAAGACCACGTCCACGATCCGGCTCGAGGTCTCCACGTTCCCGGCCGCCACCGCCGCCGGCGCGCGGGCGTTGACGAGCGAGCCCGCCGGCGCTCGCACGCGCACGGGAACGAAGGCGCCTCCCGAGGCGGGCACGTCGGGATCGGTCAGGCAGCGCACGACGAAGTAGGAGGCCGAGCGGGTGACCGCGAGCGGGCAGTTCAGGTTCCCGTCGTGCTGGGCCGCCGTCCCTGCGAAGTCGAGCTCGAGCTCGTCGCCCGCGATCGTGACCGCGACGCGGAGCTCGAGCTCGCCGCCGCCCGCGGGCTCGAGCGCGTCCACGGCCTCGAAGCGGCCGTCCGGCAGGCGTGCGATCGCCGCTCGCACGAGGCGCTCGGAGTAGTCGTGCAGCTCGTCCATCGCCGCCTCGACGGCCTCCTGGCCGCGGCGCTCGCAGAGCTCGTCCAGGCGCCGCTCGGCGAGGCGGTGGGCCGCGAGCTGGCCGCGCAGGTCGCCGCGGCGCTCGTCGGGGTTGCGCATCCGCGAGACGAGCTCGGCGAGCAGGTCGTCGTCGAGCCGCGTCGGTGGGATCACGACGCCCTCCTCCTCGAGCGTTCGCGACTCGGCCGGCAGGCTGCCCGGCTCGGCGGCGCCGACGTCGGCGTGGTGGGCGCGGGTGACGGCAAAGCCCACGCGCGTGCGCGTGACGAGGGTGATGTCGGGGAGATGCGTGCCGCCGGCGAAGGGGTCGTTCAGGATCCATGCCTCGCCGGGGGCCGGCTGGTGCGCGCGCACCGCCGCGACGGCGTCGGGCAGCGCGCCGAGGTGGACCGGGATGTGCTCGGCCTGGGCGACCATCCGCCCGCGCGCGTCGAAGAGCGCGGTGGAGCAGTCGCGCCGCTCCTTGATGTTCGCCGAGAACGCCGAGCGGACGAGCGCCGCGCCCATCTCGTCCGCGATCGAGCGGAGCGAGGCACCGATCACCTGGAGCTCGATCCTCATTTCACAGAATCGGCACTCTCGCGTGACAGTCTCGTGAGCCGCAGCGTGGTACTGGTTCCATCCCTAGCCCCCACCCACCCAGGGGGAAGCCAGCACGTGGCGCCCTCGAGCTCGAGGACGCCCGGGCCCGTGGCCTTGAACGGCTCGCCGCGAGGCAGCTCGAGCGCCGGCCCTGGACGGACGTCGGCGGTGCGCACGGCGACGAGCTCGATCGGCCGGTCGCGGTCCGCGTAGCCGTAGCGAGCCTCGTGGGCGCGGTGGAACGCCGCGGCGAGGTCGTCCTGCAGCGGCACCGCGAGCTCGAAGGACTGGCCGCGGTAGCGCAGCTCCGCCTCGCCCTCGGCGGGGAGCTCGCCCGCGGCCTCCAAGGGGCAGACGTACGAGCGAACCGAGTCGCGCCGCTCGTCGGCGGCCGCCAGGCCGAGCGCCGAGAGCACACCGGCCTCCGCCGGCACGACGACCGTCTCGATCCCGAGCTCCTCGGCCAGCGCGCAGGCATGCAGTGGCCCCGCGCCGCCGAAGGCCACGAGCGCCAGCTCCCGCGGGTCGTGGCCGCGCTCGACCGAGACGAGCCGCAGCGCGCGCAGCATCTCGGCGTTGACAGCCTCGATCGCCTCGGCCGGGTCGATCCCCACGAGGGCCCGCTCGGCGGCGCCGCGGTCGAGCTCGAGGCCGCCGGCCAGGCGGGCCGGGAGCCTGCCGAGCAGCAGGTTCGCGTCGGTCACCGTCGGCCGCGTGCCGCCCCTCCCGTAGCAGGCAGGCCCGGGATCCGCGCCTGCGCTCTCCGGCCCGACCCGCAGGGCACCGCCGGCGTCGCGCCAGACGATCGAGCCGCCGCCCGCGCCGACGGTCTGCAGGTCGACCATCGGCAGGCGCAGCGGGAGCCCGCCGACCTCCCGCTCCGAGCTGCGGCCGGCCTGGCCGCCGCGGATCAGGCAGACGTCCGTCGAGGTCCCGCCCATGTCGAGTGTGATCGCGTCCTCGACGCCGGCCACGCGGGCCGCGCCGACGACGCCCGCCGCCGGCCCCGAGACGAGTGCGACCGCCGGGTGCGCGGCCGCTTCGGCGAGCGTCGCGAGCCCGCCTGAGGAGCGCATCACGAGCGGCGCCGGCAGCCTCGCCGCGGCGGCGGCGCCCTGGAGCGCCTCGAGGTAGCCGGAGACCGCCGGCCCGAGGTAGGCGTCGATCGCCGTCGTCGAGGCCCGCTCGTACTCCCGCAGCTCGGGCGAGAGCTCGTGCGAGGCGACGATCCGCGCGCCAGGCAGCCGGCGCCGGAGCTCTTCGGCCACCGAGCGCTCGTGCGACGAATCCCGGAACGAGAACAGCAGGCAGACGGCCACCGCCTCGACGTCCTGGCCGAGCTCCGGCAGCGACTCGAGCTCGAGCGGCTCGAGCACGCCCGCGGGGCCGATCCGCTCGCGAACGCCGTGGCAGCGCTCGAGCGGCACCAGCGGCTCCGGGTGGGCGGCGCAGAGCCGGTAGAGGTGCACTCGGTCCTGGCGCCGCAGGTGCAGCAGGTGCTCGAAGCCCGCGGTCGCGACGAAGGCCGTCCTGGCGCCCTTGCGCTCGAGCAGCGCGTTGGTGGCGACGGTCGTCCCGTGCGTGAACCGCTCGACCTCGCGTGCGCCGACTGCCGCTGCCGCCGCAAGGACCGACTCCTCCTGCCGCGGCGCCGTCGGCACCTTCGCCGTTCGCAGCTCGCCCTCGTCGAGGAGCACGGCGTCGGTGAAGGTCCCGCCGACGTCGACGCCCAGGATCGCCACGGAGAGCGAGTCTAGGCGGGCAGGCCCAGGTGCGCGGCGATCCTGCCGGCCTCCGGCGGCAGCACCGCCAGCTCGGGCGGCGGGCGCCGCACGAAGCCGCCGACGAGCAGCAGCTCCTCGGCCTGCTCGGCGGTCAAGGGCTCGTCGTCGTCGGCGGTCCCGCAGGCTGCCAGGCCGGCCTCCACTTCGACCAGGGCGCCGGCCCCGGGCGGCAGCGGGCGCACCGAGCGGCCCAGCCCGCCGCCGACGAAGAAGCCCGTGTGCCAGCCCGGCTCGGTGCTGGGCGCCACCAGGCATGCCCGCAACCGCCGCAGCTCGCTCAGCCGGCGCAGGCGCTCGCTCACCTGCTCGAGCGCCTCGATCCGGTCGCGCAGCCTCGCCGCCTCCTCATAGCGCTGGCTGTCGGAGAGGTGTGTGAGCCGGGCGCGCAGCCGCGTGAGCGGGCCGCCCTGGAAGAGCGCGTCGAGCTCCTCGTCCGTGCACGATGCGAGCGCTCGCGCGGCGAGTGCGGCCCGGCGCCGCGAGCCGATCGGCCCGATCGGCCCAGGTTTCTTGGAGACGACCAGCTCGTCGCCGCGGCGCCGCAGGTAGACGCCCTGCTCCGTGCGGCGACCGCGTGAGTTGGCCGGCGGCGCCAGCTCCCGGATCAATCGCAGCTCCTCGAGTGCGGCCTCGAGCTCCGAGCCGAGGACGCGCCACTCGATCCGCGCGAGCGCGAGCAGCGCCGCCTCGACGGAGTGGCGCTGGCGGTCGCTCCGGAAGTACGAGCGGAGCCGCGCCCTCAGGTCCCGCGCGCGTCCGACGTAGAGGACCTGGTCATGCCTGTCGCGGAACAGGTAGACGCCCGGATTGGTCGGCGCGCCGCGCGTGAGCACCCGCTTGCCGTGCACCCTGCGCTTGACCGGCGCGGCCAGGCCGCGGAGCTCCGAGAGCGTCCTCGCGCCCCGCTCCTGCGCCAGACCGATCAGCTGGACGAGCACCTGCGCCGTCGCCTCGGCGTCGGGCAGCGCGCGGTGGCACGGTTCCGTGGGGACGCCGAAGAAATGGGCGAGGGAGGCAAGGCCGACGCGGCGGGTCCGTCCTTCGAGCAGTCGTCGCGCGAGCGCGGCAGTGCACAGTGGCGGCTCGGAGAGCTTGCGGTCGAGCTGGCGCTCGAGGAACCGCTGGTCGAAACGCGCGTTGTGTGCCACGAGCAGGTCGTCGCCGGCGAAGTCGAGGAAGCGGCGCAGCACGATCGAGATCGCCGGCGCGCCGCGGAGCTCCTGCTCGCGCAGCCCTGTGAGCCGCGCGATCGGCTCCGGCAGCGCGATCTTCGGATCGACGAGCGACTGGAACGAGTCGACGAGCTCGAGCCCTTGCACGCGGACGGCGCCGATCTCGCAGATCTGGTCGCGGCCGGCGGCGAGCCCGGTCGTCTCGAGGTCGAAGACGACGAGCACCGCCTCCTCGAGCAGCGGGTCGGGGCGGCCGCCGACGAGCGAGACGGTCGTGCCCGTGCAGACGACGCGGCTGTCACCGGCGGTCAGCTCTTCGAGCAGCGAGCGGGCGAGGCCTTCGGGGATCGAGCTCGTCGCGAAGAGAGCGCGCGCCGCCTCGACGACCGTCAGCGTCCCGCGCTCCTCGAGCGTGTCCACGAGCCGGTCGAGCGAGTCGAGGGCGAGCTGCACCTCTCAAATGAAAGCGAACATATGTTCGCTGTGCAAGTCGGAAATCAGTCAGGGAGCAGCGGAATCGCAAATCCCTGCCGCCGCCCGAGCAGCACCGCACGCGTGATCGACTCGGATCCGAACCGCACGCGCACCTCGTCCATCGCCGCGTCGAGCGTGTCGCTCCAGGCTCCGTCCAGTGGCAGCCTGAGCTGGCCGAGGTCGTCGTCGAGGTTGCTGATCGAGACTCCGACGAGGGTGATTCCCTGCCGCTCGATCAACGGCAGCGCGATCTCGAGGAGCTCGCGGGCCGCGACGAGGATCGTCCGCGTGTTCGCCGTCGCGTACGGGAGCGTCTGCGAGCGCGTGGCGCGCGACGAGTCGTCGAAGCGGAGGCGCAGGACGACGGTGCGGCCGAGCCGGTCGGCGGCGCGCATCCGGCGAGTCACGCGCTCGACGAGCCCGATCAGCGACGTGTCAACCTCGCCGAGCGAGGTCGGTCTCCAGCCGAGCGCCCGCTGCGCCCCCATCGAGCGTCGTCTCCGCCGCCTCTCGACGGGCCGCGGGTCGCGGTTGTGCGCGAGCGCGTGCAGATGGCGCCCGGCAGCGCGGCCCAGCATCGTGACGAGCGCGTTCTCGGGCAGCTCCGCGACCTGGCGAACGGTCGTGATGCCGGCGTCGTTGAGCCTCCTCGACGTCACGCGCCCGACGCCCCACAGCCGTTCGACCGGAAGCGGGTGCAGGAACTCGAGCTCGCCCTCCGGCGGAACGAGCAGCAATCCGTCCGGCTTGGCCACGGCGCTCGCGACCTTGGCGAGGAACTTCGTGCGCGCGACGCCGACGGTGATCGGCAGCCCGACCTGCTCGCGCACGGCCTCCCGGAGTCGCTTCGCGATCTCGAGCGGAGAGCCGGCCAGCCGCCGCAGCCCGCGGACGTCGAGGAACGCCTCGTCGATCGAGAGCCCCTCGACGAGCGGCGTCGCGTCGTCGAAGACCCGGTACATGGCTTTGCTCGCCTCGGAGTAGGCCTCCATGCGCGGCCGGACGACGATCGCCCCCGGGCAGAGCCGAAGCGCGCGGCGCACGCCCATCGCGGTCTCGACGCCTCGTGCCTTCGCCTCGTAGCTCGGGCAGAGTACGACGCCGCCGCCGACGAGCACGGGCTGCCCGCGAAGCTCAGGCCGGTCGCGCTGCTCGACGGCAGCGAAGAACGCGTCCACGTCAGCGTGCAGGATCGTCGCGTCCGTCCGCACGAACGTATGTTCGCACAGGAATTCGCGCTAGGCGAGCTGCGCGATCAGCACGACGAGCAAGACGACGATCAGGACGCCGATGAGCGCGAAGCTCCCGAGAACGAGCTTCACCTTGCGCAGCACGACCGCCCAGGCGACCCACGAAAGTAGCTCGGAGGTCGTCCGCGCCCGCTGGAACCAGATACTCGAGATCCCGAGCCGGGCGAGCAGCCGGCCCGCGAGGCTGGCCTCGAAGCGAGCGAGCTCGGCGGCCCGCACGCGCTGCTGCCAGCGAACGGTCATCTCCTTCGCCTCGCGGCGAGCAGCGCGCCGATAGAGCGGCAGAGCCTTCCGCCTGCGCTGCCAGTACTCGAGGGAGCTGCGAGCATCCTCGAGCGGAGGCGGCGCGCGCATCTCCTGAATGATGAGTCCATCTCGATCTGGCGCCGCGCTACGCACGACGGTGAGTGTAGCCCGCGACCGGCGAGGTCCACCCGTCCGCGAAGCGGCAGATGACTCACGCGCGAGTCTCAAGAGTGCCCAAAGGCAGGACTGAACATTCGTTCGCGGCTTGGAAACTCTTGGGAACCGATTCGTCGTGTTGCGTTTTTGCTGCAAATGGCGATTTCTGGACAACGGCTGCGGCCGAACAGTCGCGGTTTGGCCGGATGTGCGTGGTTGGACTTTCGGCTAGTGGCCAGTAGCCTTCGTTTCACTCACAATTTTTGGCGATGAGCGCGCGCACGTGATGCGGGCGCATGGGTTGAGGGCGGAAGGAGGTAGGGGTGGCGCGGATCTGCATGGTCGCTTACACCGACTACGCTGCCGATCAGCGAATTCGACGGGAGGCAGAGGCTCTCGTGGCACGGGGCGACATCGTCGACCTCGTCTCTCCTCGTTCGGAGGCCCTGGAGGGCATGACGTCGCTTGAAGGCGTGAACCTGCACTTCGTTCGCCGGTTCCAGCAGGGAAAGGGCGGGCCGATTCGATACCTCGGTCGATATGCGAGCTTCTTGGCCGGTGCGGCAGCTCGAGTGTCGCGCCTGAATCGCGCCAACCGGATCGACCTCGTCCAAATACACACGATGCCCGACTTCCTCGTCTTCGCGGCCTGGCCCGCAAAGCGACGGGGCGCGGGAGTGATTCTCGACGTCCACGATCTGGTCCCGGAGCTCTACGAATCGAAGTTCGGCCTCCGAACCGGCCATCCGATCGTTCGCCTCTTGACCTGGACCGAACGACGCAGCATCGCGTTCGCCGACGCGGCGCTCGCAGTTCACCGGCCTCATCGCGACGCGATCGTTCGCCACGGGACGCCGGTCGAGAAGCTCACGGAAGTGATGAACTCCCCGGACCTGCGAGTCGTCGGCCCTCCCCAGGACCAGGCGGACTTCGATCCCTCCCTCGTCGTCTATCACGGCACGGTCGCGAAGCGCCACGGTCTCGAATCGGCTGTGCGCGCGATCGACCTTGCACGGCGAGAGGGGCGAGATACCACGCTTTTCATTGCCGGCGACGGCGACGATGCCGAACGGATCGAGGGCCTGATCGGCGAGCTCGCCCTCGAGGACGCCGTGACCTTCCAACGGCGCCTCGTGAGGCTCGAAGAGCTCGTTCCGACGCTCCGCCGCGCGCAAGTTGGGGTGATTCCCCTGGTTCCCGATTCGTTCACCCGCTACATGCTCCCGGTGAAGCTGCTCGAGTACGCGGCACTTCGGATTCCGGTGATCGTTACGCGGACGCCGACGATCGAGGCGTATTTCGACGACTCGTGCGTGGCGTTCGTCGGACCCGATGACCCCGAGGCGATCGCGCGTGAGATCGCAGAGCTCGCTAGCGATCCGAATCGGAGGCAGGCTCTGACGACGAATGCAGGGAAGGTCGTCGCACAGCACTCCTGGGACGAGGAGCGAAAGCGCTATCTCGGCGTCGTCGACGACATCCTCGGGCGGTCGCACGCCCGAGAGGTGAGCGGCGATCGATTGCAGGTGGAAGCGCGATGAGCGAGACGACCGCTGTCATCGGGCTCGGCGAGGTCGGCCAGCCTCTGTTCGAGCTTGCCGAACGCACCGGTGGTCCGGTGTTCGGCGTTGACATCGACCCCTCGGCCCTGCCGAAGGGCACGGCCGTCGATGTCATGCACGTGTGTTTCCCGTACGACGCCGACTTCGTGGACGAGGTGACCCGCTATTCGAGCCTGCTCGAACCAGCGCTGACAATCATCAACTCCACGGTGGCGGTCGGGACGACGAGGGCGGTTCACGTCAAAACCGGCCGCCCGGTCGCCTATAGCCCCGTTCGCGGGAAGCACTCCAGGATGATCGAAGAATTGACTACGTACCAGAAGTACGTCGGCGGTATCGATGCCCCCGCTGCTGCAGCGGCGGCCGCGCACTTCGAGCGCCTGGGCATGCCGACACGTGTCGTGTCCACACCGGAGGCCGCGGAGCTCGGAAAGCTCACCGAGACGACGTACTTCGGCCTGCTGATCGCGTGGGCACAGGAGGTCGAGAGATATTGCGACTCGACCGGACTCGATTACGACGAGGTCGTTTCGTTCTACGAAGAGGTCTCGTTCTTCCCGCCGGTGAAGTACTTCCCCGGTGTGATCGGAGGACATTGCGTCATGAGCAATATCGACATCCTCGAGGGACTCGTCGACTCCGATCTCCTTCGCGCGATCACAGCATCGAACGAGAAAAAGAAGCGGCGGGGCGAGCAGGAAGCTGCCTAACGCTGAGTGACCTCGTCACGCTCGGCGCTACCGTCGAGTGATCGTCCAGCGAGTGAAGCTGGTCCGTCCCAGAGCTCCGCACGCGGCCACGTCGCCTGCTCGCCACCTGCGTTGGTGCGGGAAGCACGCGTCTCGCCAGGGCAGGACAAGGGCAGCTCCGACGGGCCGTTCTCAAAAACCGCCGATTAGCAGGTCCCGGTCATGTCCGGAACCTGAGATGCGTCTCGTCAGCGCGGAATCCCTAGGCGGACCGACGGTCAGTCGGGATACGGCCACTCATCTTGCGCACGAGTTCGCTTCGCGACCGGACGCCGAGCTTGCGGTAGACCCGCGGCAGGTGGAACTC
>Ga0081540_1002452_pt1 | contig 15103 bp, 13 predicted proteins | sample TabmetS2T1R1_FD_71024 | JGI IMG/M metagenome (GOLD analysis project Ga0081540, IMG submission 71024) | Tabebuia heterophylla rhizosphere microbial communities from the University of Puerto Rico - S2T1R1 | ecosystem: Host-associated > Plants > Roots > Rhizosphere ... | reverse complement strand
TATGCGGATCGTTCGACGATAGATGGTGGGCACGTCGCTGACGCTCCTTTGCCCACCCACGCATCTGCCTCCACATCGTCATTGCGAGCGCAGCGAAGCAATCCATAGCGCCGCACGCGGAGACGTGGATTGCTTCGTCGCTTCGCTCCTCGCAATGTGGATAAAGCTATACGATCCCGTCTCTCCGCAACGCCGCGATCGCGTCCGCATCGTAGCCGATGTCGGCGAGCACGCGGTCGGTGTGTTCGCCGAGCGTCGGCGGGCGTGTGGCGATTTTGCCTGGGGTTTCCGACAGCCGGACCGCGGCGCGCGCCGTGGGCGCCGGGTTCGGCAAGCCGGGATAATCGACGTCCTGCATGAAGCCGGTGGAGCGGATGTGCGGATGCTCCAGCGCCTGTTGCGGACTGAGCACGGGACCGGCCGGAATCATCGCTCTTCCGAGGGTGTCGACGGCTTCCTGCGTGGTGCGCTCGGCGCACCAGCGCGCCATTCGTTCGCTGATGATGGGTCCGTGGTCGCCGCGCTTGATATCGTCAGCGAAACGCGGGTCGCTCAGCCAGTGATCTTCGCCCATCAGCTTCGACCAGCGGATGAAGAGCGGATGGCCGGTGACCTGGCATAGCACCCAGCCGTCTTTCGTCCGATAGATGTCGGCGGGCGCGGCAGTCTGGCCGAGATTGCCGGTCGGAACGCGGTTGGCTGATATCACCGCCTGCTCGATCAGCGTCGCGTTGGTGAAGGAGAGCGCGGTCGCCAGCAGCGCGCCTTCGACGATCTGCCCGCGCCCGGATTTGCCGCGCTCGATCAGGGCGGCGAGCGTGCCGAATGCGCAATGCAGCGCGGTGCCGAAATCGACCCAGTTCACCGCGGCGCGGTATGGCGGATCGCCCTTGCCGGTCATGTAGACCGCGCCCGACATCACCTGGCCAACGCCATCGAAGCCGACGCGGTCGGACCACGGCCCGGGGCCGCCGAAGGCGGTTGCCGTCGTCAGGATAATGTCCGGCTTAATCGCCTTCAGCGATTCATAATCGAGCTTCATCGCGCGCAATGTTTGCGGCGGCAGATTGGCGACGACGACATCTGCGGTTGCCACCAGCCGGCGCATCACCTCCTGCCCCTGCGGCTTCATCGGGTCGAGCGTGATGCATTTCTTGTTGCGGTTGACCTGCAGGAACAATGCGCCCTCGCCGCCTTCGCCGACCGGTGCGACAAAGCGATCCTCGCTGCCGTCGCGCTTCTCCACGCGGATGACTTCCGCACCGAATTCCGCCAGCAATGTCGCGCAGTAGGGACCCGCGATATAGCGCCCGAAATCGAGGACGCGAACGCCCTCCAGAACTCCCCCCATCGATCTTTCCCTTTGTCTCGCTGCTCGCTGGTGCCGAGGCTTCTATCATGTTGATGAATGAATTGGACAACCATACAATCACTGATCCCCTCCGAACGGAACTCCTTCAATGACCCCGACTGCAAAACGGCCCTATCGCGGTGTTTTCCCCGTCGCCCCGACCATCTTCGACGATCGTGGCGAGCTCGATCTTGAGGGGCAACGCCGCTGCATCGACTTCATGATCGACGCCGGCTCCAACGGCCTCTGCATTCTGGCCAACTTCTCCGAGCAGTTCGTCCTGACCGACGCCGAACGCGAGAAGGTGATGCATGCGGTGCTGGAGCATGTTGCCGGCCGCGTGCCTGTCATCGTGACGACGACACATTTCGGCTCGCGCATCTGCGCCGAGCGCAGCCGCCAGGCCCAGGACGCGGGCGCGGCGATGGTGATGGTCATGCCGCCCTATCACGGCGCGACTTTCCGCGTACCGGAAAAGGCCATTTTCGAATTCTATCGCACCGTCTCCGACGCCATCGAAATCCCGATCATGATCCAGGATGCGCCGGTCGCCGGAACACCGCTTTCGGTCGACCTGCTCTCGCGCATGGCGCGGGAAATGGCGAACATCCGCTATTTCAAGATCGAGGTGCCGATGGCGGCGGCGAAGCTGCGCGATCTCATCGCCGTCGGCGGCGACAATATCGAGGGGCCCTGGGACGGCGAGGAAGCCATCACGCTGATGGCCGATCTCGATGCCGGCGCGACCGGCGCGATGACGGGCGGCGGCTACCCGGACGGTATCAGGCAGATTATCGATCCGTATCTGGCGGGGCGACGGGACGAAGCGATGACGGCCTATGCGCGCTGGCTGCCGCTGATCAACTACGAGAACCGCCAGTGCGGCCTGCAGACCGCCAAAATCCTGATGAAGGAAGGCGGCGTGATCGGCTCGGAGGCGGTTCGGCATCCGCTGCAAAAAGTTCATCCGGCGGCGCGCGCCGGGCTGATCGAAATCGCCCGTCAGCTCGATCCCGTGGTGTTGCGCTGGGGACGGTGATAAGCCTTCACGACGGCTAGACGCAAAAGCTCAGGGAAACGGAACCTTCGCTTCGATTAAACGTAAAAGTCGGGGAGGAGCGACATGACCGAACAACAGATCTTTGCCTTGCTGCTGGGTGAGGCGGCGATGGCCGTTTGGGGCAGTATGCCGCGCGACACCCAGGAAGCGCTGTTCGAAACCGCGATGCGCGAGCGGGAGGACCTGCGCCACGGCCTCGCCTGTCTGTTGCATGAGCGTCATCCCAGGACCCAGCACCCGGCGAAGCCGGCCTGACGGCGCGTCGTCGCTAGAGCCTTTTCCGTTCCGATGGAATCCTCCCGCAAAGCGGCGAAGCAAGCGGCTGCGTCGTTGAGAATTGCCAGCCGCCTCGCCTTGCATCTTCTCCAGACGGTTTCGCCCGGGATGAGGATGGATGAGCTTCGCAGCAGGCGGCACCTCAGCGGAACGTGACAAATCAGGGCGGAATCGCGCGCCTTTGCGCGCGCCGACCAGGAAACAAACGCCTGGCGGAAAAGAGGGTTCCAGAGCCGGCCGTCCATCCCGACATGGTTCCTTTCGGAGGCTGCCGGGCCGGAAAAACCCGCGGCGCCTTGCAATTTTCCTGAGCGAATTTCCGATTTCTGCTGGTCGGGTGGAAGACGGCCGCAGCGCCTCATTGCAATGTCGAAATATATGATTATCGTCATATTATACCCCACAACCGAACCGGAGAACCCGTGATGTCCGCAAGCCCCGATCCCGTCGTCATCCTGTCCGCCGCCCGCACGCCGCTTGGCCGCTTCATGGGCGAACTGTCCCCCTTCAGCGCGCACAAGCTCGGCGCGCATGTAATCGGTGCTGCGCTGGAACGGGCGAAGCTCGGCGCCGAGCGCATTGACGAGGTCTTCATGGGCAATGTGCTGCCGGCCGGACAAGGTCAGGCGCCGGCGCGCCAGGCCGCGCGCGGCGCCGGACTGCCGGATGCCACCGGGGCGACGACTGTCAACAAGGTCTGCGGCTCCGGCATGAAAGCGACCATGCTGGCGCATGACATCATCAATGCCGGTTCCGCCGGGATCGTGCTTTCCGGCGGCATGGAGAGCATGAGCAATGCGCCCTATTTGCTGGCGAAAGCGCGCGGCGGCTATCGCGCCGGCCACGACCGGATCATCGATCACATGATGATGGACGGGCTGGAAGACGCCTATGAGAGCGGACGCTCGATGGGCGATTTTGGCGAGGCCACCGCGGAGGCCTACCAGTTCACCCGCAAGGACCAGGACACTTATGCGATGGAGACGCTGACCCGCGCCCGCAAGGCGGTGGAAGGCGGCGCCTTCAAGGCCGAGATCGCGCCGATCACCCTAACCGAGAAGGCGGGCCCGCGCGTCATCGCCAATGACGAGCATCCGCTTAAAGTGGACCCTGCCAAGATTCCCGGGCTGAAGCCGGCGTTCCGCAGTAACGGCACCATCACGCCGGCCGCCTCCTCGGCGAATGCCGATGGCGCGGCGGCGCTCATCCTTGCAAAGCGCTCGCTCGCCGATCGCGATGGGCTACCCGTGCTCGCCGAGATCAAGGGCCACGCCACCCACAGCCAGGAGCCGCAATGGTTCACCACCGCGCCGATCCCGGCGATCCGCAAGCTGCTCGACAAGGTCGGCTGGAGCGTCGGCGATGTCGACCTGTTCGAGATCAACGAGGCGTTCGCCGTGGTGGCGATGGCGGCGCAGAAGGATCTCGGCATCGACAGAGAGAAACTCAACGTCAATGGCGGCGCCTGCGCGCTTGGCCACCCGATCGGCGCCACCGGCGCGCGATTGATCGTGACGCTGCTGCATGCGCTGGAAGCGCGGAATTTGAAACGCGGCGTCGCCGCGCTCTGCATCGGCGGCGGTGAAGCCACCGCCATCGCCGTCGAGCGCGTCGCGCGCTGATCGCGCGGAACGGAAAGAGATGCGGCCGGCGCCAACGGCGTCGCTCGCCGCACTCTTGCCTGCCGGCTGCCTCTCACACCGGGAGAGCAGGCCGGAAATTTCTGGTGGCGGCGCGCCGGACCTTTTCGAAGGCCATGGTTTCGATCTGCCGGACGCGCTCGCCTGAAATCGACATCTCGCGGCCGAGCTCTTCCAGGCTCGGCGGGTCCTCACGGAGCCGCCGCGCCTCGAACACGCGCCGCTCGCGTTCCGTCAGCACATCAAGGGCCGAATGGAGCGCGCTTGCCTTTTGCGCGCTTTCATCCTGCTCGACGACGATCGCCTCGGCGCCCGGCGACTGATCGACCAGCATCGCCTCCCATTCGGTCGGCCCGTCATCGCCGACGGGCGCATTCAGCGAAAGGTCCCCCGTCAGGCGGCTGCTCATCTCGATCACCTCGCGAAGCGGGACCGCGAGCTCGCACGCGACGGCCTCGGCCACCTCCTGCGTCAGCCCTGTCTTGTCGCCGCCGAACTTGCGCATGGCGCGCCTGAGGCCAAAGAACAGCTTTCGCTGCGCGGCCGTCGTCCCCATCTTCACCAGCGAGCGCGACCGCAGAATGTAATCGTGGATCGCGGCCTTGATCCACCACAGCGCATAGGTGGAAAACCTCGCGCCGCGGCCGGGCTCGAAATGCGAGGCCGCAATGACGAGGCCGAGATTGGCCTCACCGATCAGGTCGGCCAGCGGAAGGTCGTATCGCTGGTAGCGCCGCGCGACCTTTGCCGCAAGGCGGAGATGGCTGGTGACCAGCGCATCGGTCGCGCGGCGGTCTCCATGCTCCTGCCAGCGTTGCGCAAGCTGCTGCTCCCGTGCCGGTTCAAGCAAACCGTATCGCTTGATGAGAGTAGCGTATTCATCGACGATATGTCGCGACCTGTCCCCGGTCAGCAACTCCCGCCTGTCTATCGTCGTGCTGTGCGCGTTCATGGGTAGCTCCAATCCATCGGGTCCGGCAAGGCCAACCCTAGGAGAGGACACCGCAGCGCTTCTATTAAATTAGGATTCAGGATTTTAAATTCGCCGTTAGCGCGGGCGCAATTCCGGTTTCGAATTTCAAAATTGCACGATCTGTTGAACGGCGATTTCGAAACCGCTGTTTGCCGCACGGCGCTTCACGAAAGCCTCAAGATTGATTGAGCTTTCTAAAAGGCAATTTAGTGGGACAACGCCGCCGCTTTCCTACATCTGCACCATGCATCCGCTGTCCGGATGCAGTTTCAAGCGAGCAGTTCGCGTTCGACAAGAACACACCCGCTTTGCGGCGTGTGACCGCGTTTGCGCGGCCGACGAACTCCCGCATCACATATGGAGAAAGACAATGACCTCGATCAAGACAATCGCCGTCGCAGGGCTGCTGTCGATGATGGCAGCAGCCCCCGCCCTCGCGCAGGAAGCCATCCAGGAGCCGGGCGCTTTCGCATTCTTTTATCCGAACCTGGACGTCCTCAATGGCGGCGCGCCCACGCCGGCCTACTGGATGCAGAACCTGCCGCCCTCGGTGATGCAAGCCTATAACGAGCGGGCAAGCGGCATCGCCGGCCCGGACGTCCCGCACCGGGCCCACCACGCGTCCAGCACCATGCATGACGGCCGCCGGCATGGATGACCTTCGGCGGCCTGCCACCCCCTATGTCCCGGCGACTTGCTCATCGGGGCAAATGATCTCCACCCGGCCTCCCGGGCCGGGGTGGATGATCAAGCGAAATCCGTGCAGCTTGACGATGGCCGAAACCAGGTTGAGGCCGAGCCCGACGCCCGGCGTGTTGCGGATCTTGTCGGATCGATAGAACCGGCGCAGCACGGCGTCCTGCTCCTGATCGCTGATCCCCGGCCCGGTATCCGTCACGCGCAGGACGGTTTCCCCCTTGCCGCGCAGCAGTGCCAGCTTGACCGCGCCGTTTGAGGGCGTGAACTTGATGGCGTTGTCGACGAGATTGGCGACCGCCTCCAGCAGGAGATCCCGATCGCCGTGCACGGAGAGCTTGCCCGACGTATTCACACCCAGCGCGATCTGCTTGTCTTCGGCGATCGGCTCGTACATGTCGCAGACCTCGCGCAGCATTTCGTCGAGCGCGACGCTGCCGAATGCAGAGGAACGGCGGCTGTTTTCGATTTCGGCCAGGCGCAGCAGCGCCGTCACGATCGACAGCGACTGGTCGATGCCGGCGATGGCCTTGTCGGCGGCCGCCTGGAGCTGCTCCAGCGTGGTCGCGTTGGTGCGGCCGCGCTCGAGCGTCAGGCGCGCGCGCGTCAGCGGCGTTCTGAGATCGTGAGCGATGTCGTTGCCGACGCCGGCCAGCGCGTTGATGGTGGTTTCCAGCTCATCGAGCATGCCGTTGACGATGGCGGCCAGCCGCGAAAACGGCTCGTCGACGTTCCGGTGCGGCAACCGCTCGCGCAGGTCGCCTGCGATGATGCGCTGGACCCGCAGATTGACCTCCTCGACGCGGCGCTGCGCACGAACGCTCAGCCACGCACCGGCGAGCAGCCAGAGACAGAATGCCGGCAACAGACCGAGCCCGAGCGCGCCGCCGACAACCTTGAAGATTTCCGCCGTTTCGTCGACGTTGCGCCCGATCAGCAGGATGTCACCATTATCGAGGCCCCGCGCGACCGCCCTGACCGATGTCGTGTCCGCCGCCTTGTCGTCAACGAGCGCGAGCGGCACACTGCGTGCCGCGGCGGCGACCCCGAACCCGTCCGGCAGCGCCGCGATATTGCCGGCAAGCCGCCGGCCTTTCGCATCGAATATACCGGCGAACTGGACACCGCGGGAATCCTGCCGCAGATGATCATCGAGCGCACCGGTCAGGCGGTCGCGCGGCAGGCCGGCAAAGAAATCGGCCTGCTGCGTGATCATGCGATCGGAGCGGGCGATCAGGTAGTCGTCGATCTCGTAGTAGATGAGCACGAACAGGATGGTGACGAAGGCGGCGAACAGGGCTGCCAGACCGGCAGCCCAGTGAAACGTGTTCGAGCGCATGAACTGCATTTGACGCTTCGAATCCTGCGGTCTGATCGCCTCGCCGCCTAAGACACCGCGCGCAGAATAAATCCTGCGCCGCGGACATTGTGGATCATCGGCGTGTCGCCGGGACCATCGACCTTGTGCCGGACGCGGCCCATATGCACGTCGACCAGATTGGTGGCCGGAACGAACTTGTAGTTCCAGACCTCCTCGAGCAGCATCGCCCGCGTCAACAACTGGTCGCATCGCCGCATCATATATTCGAGCAGGCGAAACTCGCGCGGCAACAGGTCGATCTTGCGATCGCCACGCCGCGCGGTGCGCTCGATCAGGTCGAGCTCGAGCTGCCCCACCCGCAAGGTCGTTTCCCGCGTTTCCGACGGGCGGCGAAGCAACGCCTCTATGCGCGCGATGAGTTCGACGATCGCAAACGGCTTGGTGAGGTAATCGTCGCCGCCCATCCGCAATCCGCGCACGCGGTCATCGACGGCGCCAAGCGCGCTCAGCACGAGCACCGGCGTCCGCACCTGATCTTTCCGCAACGACTCGATCACGGTGAGGCCGTCCATCCCCGGCAGCAGGCGGTCGACGATCATGGCGTCCGGCCGCAGATCGCGCGCCTTGGCAAGCCCGTCCAGCCCGTCCGGCGACCATTCCACGTCGAAGCCGCGATCGGCCAGTTCGGCGGTGATTTCTCCCGCCGTCTCGTTGTCGTCTTCTATGAGAAGAACCTTCGTCATCTGACCGGTCCGATTGCCATCAGGATACCCGCTCGCCGCGCGGTTACAATGGGTACGAGCACAGCGGGCCCGTCCCAAACAGATAGCCCTCGTCGGCGAGCAGCGCCAATAAATAGAGATTTAATGAATCGGCATACCTGCACTATCCGCTCCAGCCGGCGCGATTTCGGGCAGATCGAGGCCTGCGTCACCCTCACGTCGAGTTGAAAGCGCGTGAAGCGATATTCGCTTTGGACCAGGACAGGCCAGCCGCACGTCAGGGGAAGAAGCCAACCCGGCTTCCCCTCACCGAATGGAGAATACCTATGCGCAAAGTGAAACTCCTGTCGGCTGCGCTGCTGGCTGCGGCCGCCCTCGCCACCCCGGCGCTCGCCGCCACGCATGCCAAGCGGCATGTCGTAACCAACGACAATGCGGGCATCATGCGTCCGGTCGACGGCAATAGCTGCGTCCGCGCACCTGATGTCGGCGCCTATGCCACCGCACCGTGGACCGTGCCGCCTTGCGAGCCCAACACGGGTTACTGATCCGCGCGTTGTGATGTGACGACAACGCTTGACGGGCTGGCGGGATTTCCGCCAGCCCGTTTTTTGCCGCGTGCGGCGCTCGCCTTTGATATCCGCCTGGCGCTGCTCGCTTCGTGAACGCGACTAACGCCGAATTTAATGGACGCGTTGTGCATCGCACCTACCTGTCAGTCATCCGACGTTTCGTCCGCGCGACCCGCTGAAGTTCGCGCGTCACGGCGCCGAACAATCTGACTGAAAAGGAGTGTCACGATGAAACGGATGATCACGATACTGGCAACAGCTCTTCTTGCTTCAAGCCTGGTGACGGGCGCAGCCGAGGCTCGCGGTGGCGGTGGCGGCGGCGGTGGCGGTCACGGCGGAGGTTTTGGCGGTGGCGGCTTCGGCGGCGGCGGCCATATGGGCGGCGGCTTTGGCGGCGGCGGCCACATCGGAGGCTTTGGCGGCGGCGCCCATATCGGGGGCATGGGCGGCGGCGAACATCTGGGAGGCCTCGGCGATGGCCACATCGGCAGCGTCGGCCACATCGGCGCGCATGGCTTCGGGCTCCACCAGCACGCCCTGCATCGCTTCGGCGGATACGGGCCGGGATACGGCTACGGATACTACGGCTATCCCGATTGCTACGACTGGTACGTCCTGCACCCCAACACCCCCTTGCCGCTGAGCTGTAGCTGAACTCGGCGCACAGACGCCTGCGTGCGCGGGCCGTCGGTTCGGAGGACGTTTTCCGGTCTTCTTGGCGTCCTCCGGACCGATCTTCCCCAACAGCCGGATAGGTATCGCGTGGACGTCGCGCCACGCGTTCGTCATGCCGCCCGAACGGCACTGGAGAGCAACATGAAACGCTTCCTGATGATCACGACAGCCTCGGCCTTGCTGTGCGGCCAGGCCTTTGCACAGCAGGCGCAGGTGATGCCGACGCCTTCGCTCGCGGCGACTTCGCCGCTGGGCATGGTGCCGAGCGCGCCGGTCGGCGGCACCGGCATCCCGCTCGGCGCAACGGAAATCGCATCCCCCGGTGTAAGTCCGATGCCGACCGCCGCGACCGGCACGCTCGGCAGCACGGTATGCTCGACAATCGGCACGGCGCCGTCGGCGATGTTCGGATCGGCAGCGACCTTCGACGGCGGCGGCGTGGCCATCGGGACCGTCACGCCGCAGAGCACCATGTCCACAATGCCGATGGCGGGAGCGGCAATGTCATCGTCGGGCATTGCGCCGACATCGGCCCTGATCGACACGTCCGGGATGTCGAGCATGTGCGGCGCAGGCTCGGGCAATCTCGCCGCTTCATCGACGCCGACCGCTCCGGTGGCGCCGGGCGGCGCGATGCGAACCGGCATTCCAATGGGCTCGACGGAGATTGGAAATCTCGGGGTTAGCTCCGCCGCGGCGGTGCCGATCATCACCGTGGCGCCCACCGTCAGCACCATTGCAACGATCCCGACAGTACCCGCCGTCACGCTGCCGGAGCCGAACACGACGGCCATCGCCGCGCCCACTGACCCCCTCACAGGCGCACTGAACATCACGGGGGTGCCGAACACGATACCGGGCCTGTCGACCGCCAACACGACGTTCCGTTGATCGGAAACCCACTCGCGAGAAGCAGCCATGAAAATCAAAGTCGCAATACCTGCAGCCGTGTTCGTGTTCGGCGTCGCTGCCGCAAGCGGCCTTCTCTACCTGGCGCACGCCAATGCGGTCACGGCTGCCATCACGGCCGCGCCACCTCCCCCGGTCCCGGTCGTGGCCGGCGTGGTCGCGCAGCATGACGTGCCGATCTATCAGAACGGCGTCGGCACCGTGATTGCGTACAACACCGACGTCGTGCGGGCCCAGATCCAGGGCCAGCTCATCAGCATCAACTTCACCGAAGGGCAGACCGTCCATGCCGGCGATCTGCTCGCGCAAATCGATCCGCGTCCCTACCAGGCCCAGATCGACCAGTTCGAAGGAAATCTGCAGCGCGATCAGGCTCAACTGACCAACGCCCGCGCCAATCTCACGCGTTACACCCAGCTCGGCGACAAGGGCTGGGCCACACCGCAGTTGATCGAAACGCAGAAAGCGCAGGTCGGCCAGCTAGAGGCCGCGATCAAGACCGACCAGGCGCTGATCGAGGCGGCGAAGGTGCAACTCAGCTATACCCGCCTGACCTCGCCGATCGACGGCGTGGTGGGCATTCGCCAGATCGACGTCGGCAATATCATCAGCCCGACGACGACCAACGGCCTTGTCGTCGTGACGCAGCTCGATCCGGTATCGCTGATCTTCACTTTGCCGGAAGGGGTGCTGACGCAGATCCTGCGGCAACAGCAGGCGAGCAAGACGCCGCTACCGGTCCTCGCCTATGACCAGGCCAATTCAATCCAGCTCGGACGGGGCGCACTCGCATTGGTCAACAACGAGATCCTGCAGACCACCGGCTCGATCCAGCTCAAGGCGAACTTTCCCAACAAGTCCCGCGAGCTGTGGCCGGGCGAACTGGTGAACGCGCGGCTACTGGTCACGACCCGGCACAACGGCCTGACCGTTCCCGCCAACGTGGTGCAGCAGGGTCCGAACGGCGCCTATGCCTATGTCATCAAGCCTGACAACACCGTGGCGATGCGGCCCATCAAGGTCGCGCAGATCACCGACGGTGAAGCGCTGATCGATTCCGGCCTGAAGGCCGGTGAACAGGTCGTGGTTGACGGACAATACCGGCTGCAGCCGGGCACACCTATCACGATGCTGCACGGGGAAGCCGCCGAGGAAGCGGTGGCACAGCAGGCACAACAAGCGGTGATCCCATGAACATTTCCGCTCCCTTCATTCAACGGCCGATCGCGACCGCGCTCCTGATGGTCGGCCTCTTGGTCGGCGGCCTCGTCGCCTACCCGCTGCTGCCGGTCGCGGCATTGCCAAACGTCAACTATCCGACGCTTCAGGTTACGGCGCAGCTACCGGGCGCCGATCCGCAGACCATGGCGGCATCAGTGGCGACGCCGCTCGAACTCCAGTTCGGCCAGATTCCGGGCCTGACCCAGATGACCTCGGCGAGCGCCCTCGGCTTCACCCAGGTCACGCTGCAGTTCGATCTGAACCGCCAGATCGACGGAACGGTCAGCGACACGCTGTCGGCGATCAACGCCGCGAGCCCCTTCCTGCCGGCCGGCATTCCCTACCCGCCGACGATCCGCAAGGTCAATCCGGCCGACACGCCGATCCTGGTGCTCGGTCTGACCTCCGATAGCCTGCCGCTGACCACGGTGGATGCCTACGCGGAAAACATCCTGCTGCAGAAGATATCGCAGATACCGGGCGTCGGTCTCGTCGGCATCGGCGGCCAGCAGAAGCCCGCCGTGCGCGTGCAGCTCGATCCGCAGGCGCTTGCCGCACGCGGCATCAATCTGGAGGATGTCCGCACCGCGCTGGGTCAGGCCAATGTCGATCTGCCGAAAGGCACGCTCAACAGCCCGAGCCAGACCTTCACGCTGAACACCAACGACCAGCTCCTGAAGGCGGAGGATTACGCCAATCTCGTGATCGCCTATCGCAACGGCTCGCCGGTCCGCATCCGCGATGTCGGCCGCGCCGTCAGCGCGCCGGAAAACGACCTGATCGCCGGATGGTACAACAACCGTCGCGCGGTCATCCTGGCGATCCAGCGCCAGCCCGGCGCCAACGTCATCGACACCGTCGAGCGGATCAAGGCAGAGATGCCGGTGCTGAAGGCTTCGATCCCGCCCGCAGTCAAAATCAACATCATCTCTGATCGCACCGATACGGTGCGCGCATCCATCCATGACGTTCAGTTCACCCTGATGCTGACGGTTGCGCTGGTGGTGATGGTGATCTTCATCTTCCTGAGAAACTTCTGGGCAACCGTCATTCCGGCCGTCACCGTGCCGTTGTCGCTGATCGGCACCTTCGCTGTGCTCTACGAGCTCGGCTACAGCCTCGATAACCTGTCGCTGATGGCGCTGTCGATTGCCGTGGGCTTCGTGGTCGACGACGCCATCGTCGTGATCGAGAACATCGTGCGCCACATGGAGGGCGGCGCCACGCCGTTCGAGGCGGCGCTGAAGGGCGCCGGCGAGATCGGCTTCACCATCATGTCGATCACGCTGTCGCTGATCGCCGTGTTCATTCCGCTGTTCCTGATGGGTGGATATGTCGGATTGCTGTTCCGGGAATTTGCCGTCACCGTCAGCGTGGCTCTGGTGCTGTCGCTCCTGATCTCGCTGACCCTGACGCCCATGATGTGCGCGCGGCTGCTCAAGCCGGAAAGCAGGACGCACGGACGGCTGTTCCATGTCCTCGAAGGCGGATTCAATGCCTTGCTTGGAGCCTACGAGGCGGGACTTAAGATCGTGCTTCGTCACCGCTTCATCACGCTGTTGACGATGTTTGCGACCATCGGATTGACCGGCTATCTCTATGTCGTCATTCCCAAAGGCTTCTTTCCGCAGCAGGACACCGGGCTGATCATCGGCCTGTCCGAAGCCGCACAGGATATTTCCTATTCTGCGATGGCCGAGCGCCAACAGGCGCTCCTCAATGCCATCATGAAGGATCCGGCCGTCGCATCGGTCGGCTCGGCGATCGGCGCCGGCGGCGGCAACACCACCGTCAATAACGGCCGGGTCTACATTGCGCTCAAGCCCTACAAGCAACGCGACAGCATGGAAACGATACTCGCCCGGCTGCGGACCAACCTGGCCAAGATCCAGGGCATCACTCTGTATATGCAGGCCGCGCAGGACATCACCATCGGCGGCCGCGTCTCGAAGACCCAATATCAATACACGCTTGATGACGCCGATCCCGGCGAGCTGAATCACTGGGCCGCGCTGTTCCTGGACCGGATCAGGAAGATCCCGGGCATCACCGACGTTGCGACCGACCAGCTCAATTCCGGCCCCCTGCTCGATATCGCCATCAAACGCGAGGTGGCGGCGAGCTACGGCATCCTGCCCTTCACCATTGACAACACGCTCGATGACGCCTTTGGCCAGCGCATCGTCTCGACCATGTACACGACCTTGAACCAGTACCATGTGATCATGGAGGTCGATCCGAAGTTCCAATACTCGCCGGAGGCATTGAGCGGGATCTATGTCAAATCCTCAACCGGCCAGGAAGTGCCGCTATCGACGCTGGTCGACAGCGTGGTCAAGGTCGCCCCGCTCGTGGTCAATCACCAGGGCCAATTCCCGTCGGTGACGATCTCCTTCAACCTGTTGCCGGGCACGGCAATCGGCCAGGCGACCAGCGCCATCCAGAATATCGAGAAGCAGCTCGGCAAGCCGCTCTCCCTGCAGACCAGCTTCCAGGGCAATGCGCAGGCGTTCGGGGATTCGCTGTCGACGACGCCGATCCTGATCGTGGCGGCGCTGTTCGTGATCTACCTCATCCTCGGCATCCTGTATGAGAGCCTGATCCACCCGATCACCATCATCTCGACGCTGCCGTCGGCGGGGCTCGGGGCACTATTGCTGCTGATGGCGGTTCACCTCGATCTCAGCGTGATTGCGATCGTCGGCATCATTCTCCTGATCGGCATCGTCAAGAAGAACGGCATCATGCTTGTCGATTTCGCCCTGCATGTCGGCCAGCAGGAAGGACTATCAGCGGAAGACGCCATCTATCGCGCCTGCATCATGCGCTTCCGCCCCATCCTGATGACCACGATGGCGGCCATGCTCGCCGGCGTACCGATGATGCTCGGCACCGGCGCAGGCTCCGAGATACGCCAGCCGCTCGGCTACGCCATCGTCGGAGGACTCGCGGTGTCCCAGCTCCTCACGCTGTACACGACGCCGGTGGTCTACATCTACCTCGACAGGCTGCAGAGCTGGCTGTTCGGGAGGAAAAAGCCGGCGACCGACGGCAGCGCCGAGATGTCACCGGCCGAGTGACGGCAATCCTGGGCGGCTCAATGCAGCCGCCCGGCTCCTAGTAGTTGCTTGCCGTCGTCTCGTTCGGGATACCGTCGATCGGGCATTCGTCAGTGCCGACCGTGGGCCGCGTCAGCGCCTCGACCATCTCCCGCGTACCTTCCGGATCGGCGATCCACTTCGCATAGAAGTCGTAGGGGCATTCCGCCACGCCGCGCGCGCCTTCGCCGGAATTGATCTTGCCGGTATAGCCGCGATGCAAGAGCTTGAAGAGATGGTTCTGCGACTGGTTGTTGCGGCGGGCATCGCGGATCAGGTGTTTCGATAGTCCCGCATACTGGATGCCGTACTCCTCCTCGCCGGTCTCGCCCAGCGTGCGGCCGTCGAAGCCGATGATCGCGGAGTGGCCGAAATAGGAATAGACGCCGTCGAAGCCGGCCGCGTTGGCGACCGCGACATAGACGTTGTTGGCCCAGGCCATCGCCTTGGAAATCAGGACCTGCTGCTCCTTGGCGGGATACATGTAGCCCTGGCAGCGCACGATCAGCTCGGCGCCCTTCATGGCGCAGTCGCGCCAGATCTCCGGATAGTTGCCGTCATCGCAGATGATCAGGCTGATCTTCAGCCC
>Ga0081540_1002451_pt1 | contig 15107 bp, 16 predicted proteins | sample TabmetS2T1R1_FD_71024 | JGI IMG/M metagenome (GOLD analysis project Ga0081540, IMG submission 71024) | Tabebuia heterophylla rhizosphere microbial communities from the University of Puerto Rico - S2T1R1 | ecosystem: Host-associated > Plants > Roots > Rhizosphere ... | reverse complement strand
CGACCATCGCGGACAACGTGCGGTTCGCCCGGCCGGAGCTGACCGACGAACAGGTCGGGGAGGCGTTCGTCCGGCTGGGTCTGGGCGACTGGCTGGCCGGGCTGCCGGCGGGCCTGTCGACCAGGGTGGGGGAGCGGGGCGAGGCGCTGTCGGTGGGCGAGCGGCAGCTCGTGGCGCTTGCCCGGGCCTACGTGGCCGACCCGGACCTGCTGGTCCTCGACGAGGCGACCAGCGCGGTCGACCCGGCGACGGAGGTGCGGCTGCAGCGGACGCTGGACGCGGTGACCCGGGGACGCACGACGGTGGCGATCGCGCACCGACTGTCCACTGCGGAGGGTGCGGACGAGGTGATCGTGGTCGACCGGGGCCGGATCGTCCAACGTGGACCGCACGCGGACCTGCTACGTGACCCGGACTCGGTCTACGCGAAGCTCTACGCGTCGTGGCTGGAGCAGACCCGGGCCGCGTAGCCGGCCCTAGTTGCCGTACACGCTCAGCGCGAACCTGGCCGAGCGCTTGCGCGGGCTGCGCGGCCTGGGCAGATCGTGCAGCAGGTCGATCGCAGGTACCACCTGCTGCCGCCACGTCGCGTCGTCCACGGTCCACAGGTAGGACCAGACCCGCTCCTGCAGCCTGTTCGCCACCTCGTCCGGCGACTCCTCGAACAGCACCTTCCCCGTCATCGTGTCCGCCACCGGGCGAAGGCCCGCCGCCCGTGCCGCCGCGCTGATCGCCCACTCCGAGTCCGCGCGCCGGCTGCGCAGCCGGGCCAGCGGGCGCAGCGCGCCCTCGATGTCGTCCGGGTCGTGCACCGAGCGACCGTGCACGATGACCACCCGGCCGCCCGGCGCCAGCACCCTGGCCGCCTCCGCCAATCCGCGGTTCAGGTCGTCCAGCAGGTGCAGCACCGCCGCGAACACGACGCCGCCGAAGACGTCGGGGGCGAACGGCAGGGCCAACGCGTCGCCGAGCAGCACCCGGCCCGGAAGGCGCGCCCGGGCGCGGGAGAGCATCGGCATCGACAGGTCCACGCCCACTACCAGGTGGCCGCGCGCGGTCAGCTCCGCGGCGACCAGGCCGGTACCCACACCGACCTCCAGTACCGGTCCGGGCGCGAGCCACCGGTGCACGTCCGTGCCGATCCGCCCGCCGCGGGCCGAGCCGCCCCGGGTGTCGTCGTACCGGTGCGCCACCCGGTCGAACGGGACAGGCACGCCGCAGACGCTACTCCGTGACCGGCGGCCGTCCAGCCCCCTGCGGCAGCGGCTCCAGGAGGTACCGCCGGATGTTGGGGGCCAGCGCGGCGACCACGGTCTCCGGGTCGGCCTCGGCCAGCGGTGGCAGCTTCACCACATAGCGCACCATTGCCAGGCCCATCATCTGCGAGGCGACCAGCGAGCCGCGCAGCGGAGCCTCGGCCGGGTCGACCTTCAGGTGGCGCAGCACCCGCCGCAGGATCTGGCTGGTGACGAACTCCCGCAGCATCCGGGCGGACCAGTCGTGCTGCAGCCCGCTGCGGACCAACGCGATCGCGGCCGCGCCGGTCACCGGGTGGTCCCAGACCGTCAGGAACTGCCGGATCAGCCGCTCGGGCAGGTCCTCGTCGCTGCCGGCCAGCACGGCCGAGAACAGCGAGCCCGGATCGATCGGCGCCTCGACGGTCGCGAGGAACAACTGCTCCTTGGTACCGAAATAGTGATGGACCAGCGCCGGGTCGACCCCGGCGCTGGTCGCTATCGCCCGGATGGAGGCCTGGTCGTAGCCGCGTTCGGCGAACGCCTCGCGCGCGGCCTGCAGGATCGCCTCGCGGGTGTCCTGCTTGCCGGGGCGCCGACCGGTCCTGGGCATCAGTCCGTCCGCCTCCGCAGGGTCGCCGCGGACAGGGCGAGGGCGAGCACCGCGGCACCGGCCACGATGCCGAGGTCGCGCCACATCAGGGCGGTCGGGGTGGCGTGCGCGCCGACCTCCTGCAGACCCTGCACCGCGTAGGTGAGCGGGAAGATCGTGGACAGCGCGTGCAGCCAGTCGGCCATCTGGTCGCGCGGCGCGAACAGTCCACAGAGGAACACCTGCGGGAAGGCGACCAACGGCATGAACTGCACGGCCTGGAACTCGCTGGAGGCGAACGCGCTGAAGAACAGGCCCAGCGCCATGCCCAGCACCGCGTCGGCGACCGCGATGACGATGACCAGCGCGGCGTTGCCGGCGGTGTGCAGGCCGAAGGCCCAGTAGGCCAGGCCGGCGCCGACGGACGCCTGCACCGCGGCCAGCACGCCGAAGGCGATGCCGTAGCCGAACAGCAGGTCCAGCTTGTGCAGGGGAGTCGTGAGCAACCGTTCGAGGGTACCGGTGGTCCGCTCGCGCAGCATCGCGATGCTGGTGATGAGGAACATCAGGATGAACGGGAAGACCCCGATGAGGATGATGCCGACCTTGTCGAAGATGCCGGGCTGCTTGTCGAACAGGTAGTAGATCAGGGTCAGCAGCACCAGCGGCAGCAGGATCACCATCGCGACGGTGCGCCGGTCGTGGCGCAGTTGGCTGAGCACCCGCCCGGTGGTGCGCAGCAGGATCTTCACCGACATCAGACTGTCGCCTCTTCCCTGCGGATCAACCGGAGGAACGCGTCCTCCAGGTCGTCGGTACCGGCGTCGGCGCGTACCGCCGTCGGGGTGTCGTCGGCGATGATCCGGCCCTCCCGGACCAGGACCAGGCGGTCGCACCGGCCCGCCTCGTCCATCACGTGGCTGGACACGACCAGAGTGGTACCCGCGGCGGCCAGCGCATGGAACCGCTGCCAGAGCTCGTCGCGCAGCACAGGATCCTGGCCCACGGTCGGCTCGTCGAGTACCAGCAGATCCGGCTTGCCGACCAGCGCGCAGGCCAGCGACGCCCGGCTGTGCTGGCCGCCGGACAGCGTGCTGACCAGCTGGTCGGCGGCCTGGCCCAGCCCGACGTCCCGGATGGCCTGGTCGGCGTCGGCACTGGTGATGCCGGGGTAGAGCGAGGCGAAGTAGCGGGCGTTCTCCCGCACGGTCAGGTCGGCGTAGACGCTCGGGGCCTGGGTGAGGTAGCCGACCCGGGCGCGCAGGGCGGGGGAGCCGGCCGGTGAACCGAGCACGTCGACGCGGCCGGAGCGCACCTTCTGCACGCCGACGATCGCGCGCATCAGGGTGGTCTTCCCGCTGCCGCTCGGGCCCAGCAGGCCGGTCACTTTCCCGGCCGGTACCGATGTGGTGATGCCGTGCAGCACCTCTCTGCGGCCCCGCACGACGACGAGGTCGCGGACCTCGATCGCATTGTCCATGGCGCCCTCTCAGGATTTCATCAACCGTTGAACTCAACGCTAGGTGAAATCACCGGGCCGCGCAAGCGACGGGTTGTCGGGTTCCGGCTCGCCTAACGTGGGCCTTATGAAACAGCGGCAACTGGGTACCGACGGACCTCAGGTCTCCGCGATCGGTCTGGGCTGTATGGGGATGAGCTTCGCCTACGGCGAGCGCGACGACGAGCACTCGGCGCAGACCCTCAATCGCGCCCTGGACATAGGAGTCACCTTCCTCGACACCGCCGACGCCTACGGGGCCGGCCACAACGAGGAGCTGATCGGCCGCACGCTCGGCGGCCGGCGCGACGAGTTCGTCCTGGCCACGAAGTTCGGCCTCCGGTCACGCGGCGGAGCGTCCACCACCACCTCGCGGGACACGTACGTCGACAACTCGCCGGACTACGTGCGGCAGGCGTGCGACGCCTCGCTGCAGCGGCTCGGCTTCGACGTGATCGACCTGTACTACGCCCACCGCCGTGACCCGGAGGTGCCGGTCGAGGAGACCGTCGGCGCGATGGCCGGGCTGGTCGCCGACGGCAAGGTCCGGCACCTCGGGCTGTCCGAGGTCAGCCCGGCAACCCTGCGCGCGGCCCACGCGGTGCACCCGATCGCCGCGGTGCAGATGGAGTACTCGCTGTTCAGCCGGGACATCGAGGGCGAGATGCTGGACACCTGCCGGGACCTGGGCGTCGCCGTGGTGGCCTACTCGCCGGTCGGGCGCGGGCTGCTCACCGGTACCGTCGACGCCGAACTCGTCGCGCAGTCCAACGACTTCCGCCAGTCGGTGCCGCGGTTCCAGGGCGAGAACCTGACCGCCAACCTCGCGCTGGTCGACGCCGTCCGCGAGGTGGCCGGCGCGATGCACGCCACGCCGGCCCAGGCGGCCCTGGCCTGGCTGCTGGCGCGCGACGAGCTGGTGATTCCCATCCCCGGCACCAAGCGGGTGAAATACCTGGACGAGAACGCGGGGGCGGTCGACCTCACCCTGACCTCGGAGCAGTTCGAGTCGCTGGCCGCCGTGGGCGACGGGGTGGTCGGCGAACGGTACGGCGAGGCGTCGCTGCGCTTCGTCGACCAGTAGTCGGCGTACCACGCCCGTGGTACGTTTGGTGACGTGGAGGAGCGCTACAGCTTCACGCCCGACGGGCTGCACAACATCGCGGTCTACGGGCTGACTCCCGCACAGGCGTGGTCCGCGTTGACCGCCCTGCGCAGGATCAGCCGCCACCTCGGCGACGAGCTGGACGAGACCGACACGAAGGTGGTGTTCGCGCAGACCGAAGCGGGCTATCTCGTGGTGTTCCTCGCCGAGTCCGACCGCGACGACAACGACTGGGACATCGTCGCCGCGCGCCGCATGTGGCCGGACGAGGTGGCCATGTTCGAGAAGCTGGCAGCAGGGGGTAGACCGTGAAGCGCGACAAGCGGATCAGTGAGGCGCTCGGTGGCAGCCTCGCGGACGTGCTCGCCGGGGGAACCGACGCGGCACTGTCCACACCGGACACGACCGGACCGATGGTGAGCCGTTCACTGCGGCTGCCACTGGAGACCTACGAGCGGCTGCAGGCGGCCTCGGCCAGCCGGCAGGTGCCGATCACCACGCTGATGCGGGACCTGATCGAGGCGGGCCTGGCCGAGATGGACGACACGGCGACGGTACCGCTGGCGGACGTCAGGCGGGCCCTGGCCGCGCTCGCCGTCCACCGACCGGCGGCCTGACCGACAGAAACAACTGTGGCGCGTGACCGGATCGACTCCGGTCACGCGCCACGCTGCCGTCACAGGGCGAGTACCCGCTCCAGGAAGTCCCGGTACCGGCGCAGCGCCACGCGCAGCGCTTCGGTGTCGGGGTTGTCGGAGTGCTGCCTCGGGTCGAGGTCGAGCTGCTCGGCGAGCAGCGCCTCGGCCAGCGCCCGCACCGCGTCGGCCACCAGGGACTGAGCCTGCGACACGGCGGCCACCGGTTCGTCCACGAACAGTGCCTGCACCTCCTTGAGGTGCTCGCGGAACTCGGCGGCGGCATCCGTCTTCCAGACCGCGATCGTCGTCTGAGCGACATCGCCGGGGCGCAGCGGAGCCACCTCGGCGACGACCACCTCCTCGATCTCCGTCGACGCGTCGTCCTCGGCGTCCTCGACGGCCACGAAGGTGGCCTCGGTGTCGTCGGCCGCGTCCTCGGCCGTCAACGGCTCGAGGGTGGCGACCGCCAGCGGTACCTCCTCGGCTTCGGACCCGCCGTCGGCGTCGCCGGTGACCCCGAGGGACTGCTCCCCGGCGTCACCACCGTCGACGGCTGCCGCGGCGATCTCCTCGGCGGCGGCGACCACGTCGTGCGGCTCGGCCTCAGCGAGCGCGGGCTCGCCGGCCTCCTCGGCAGCGATCTCCCCGGCGGCGATCTCCTCGTCGGCGTCGACGGAGGTCTCGGCGTCGGTCTCGTCGTCCGCTACCGCCTCCTGGTGCACCAGTTCGGCGACCAGTTCCTCGGCGATCTCCTCGGCCTCCTCGACGGACTCGGCCTCCACGGCGATGACGACCACGTCGGCGTCCCCGGCGTCCTCGGCCTCGGCGGCGATCTCCTCGTCGGGCTCGACGGAGGCCTGGTCGTCGGTCTCGTCGTCCGCTACCGCCTCCTGGTGCAGGAGTTCGGTAACCAGTTCGGCGTCGGCGGCCTCTTCCTGGGCCTCCCCGGCCTCCTCGGCTTCGGCTGCCTCGGCTTCGGCTGTCTCGGCCTCGGCGACCGGCTCGCCGGCCTCGACGGAGGTCTGGTCGTCGGTCTCGTCGTCCGGTACCGCCTCCTGGTGCAGGAGTTCGGTGACCAGTTCGGCGTCGGCGGCCTCTTCCTCGGCCTCCTCGGCCTCGGCGGCCTCCTCGGCCTCGGCGGCCTCCTCGTCGTCGGCTTCGGCTTCGGGCTCCTCGGCGGTGTCGTCTTCCGCCTCCTCTGCCTCGGCTTCGGCTTCCGGCTCGTCGGCCTCTTCGCCGTCGGCCTCTTCGGCCTCCGCCTCGGCCTCAGCTTCGTCGGCGGTGTCCGCCTCCGCGTCGTCGGCGTCGGCCTCGGCCTCGGCGTCCTCGGACTCGGCGGCGATCTCGTCGGCGGCCTCTTCTTCGGCCTCTCCGGACTCTGCTTCAGCGTCCGGCTCGTCCGCCTCCTCGGCCTCGGCCTCCTCGACCGCAGCCTCCTCGGCCTCGGCCTCCTCGACCGCTACCGCCTCTTCATCGCCGGTTCCCTCGTCGGAAGCCTCCGGCTCCTCGTCCGCCGAAGCCTCGGCGTCCTCGGGCTCCTCGCCCTCGGACTCCTCCGACTCGGACTCGTCCGCCTCCGCCGACGGCTCGTCGCCCTCGCCGTCGTCGCCCTCGGCCTCTGCCGCCTCGGCCTCCGGCTCGTCGGCCTCGTCGTCCTCGGAACCCTCGTCCCCGGACTCGTCCGACGCCTCCGCGTCAACCGCGTCCGCGTCCTCCGACTCCTCCTCGTCCGACGCGCTGTCGTCCGCGCCCTCGGCCTGCGGGGCGGCCTCAGCCGACTCGTCACCCGATTCCGGCTCCACGGCCGTACCCGCCTCGGCCGCGGGGGCGTCCTGCGCGGTCTCCGATTCGCTGTCGGCGGCGAGCACCTCGCCGCTCACCTCGTCGCCCGGTTGCCGGGGACCCGGCACCGCAGCGGCGTCGGGTGTTGGTGGCCCGTCCCCCGCACGCTCAATGTTTGCCTGCATCGCAGTTCTCCGTCCGCTTTGTCTGGCGGTGTCGAAACGCCAGATGCCAGTTCGCGCGCGGCCGCGCGAACCCACGGCGGGCTTCACACACCTCTGCGGAGGACGCACCGGGGTACGCCAAACGGCCCGCAGCGGTCATCAGGTGACAGTGAGCCACCGGGACAACCGCTTTGGTTACGGAGAACCGACAACTGCAGGGGAGGTGTGCGATCGCCTGGGAATCTGCGGCGACGCAACGATTACGGTACCCCCGGAACGCCAGTAGCACATCCCCTGAAATCGACCAACCTAGCAAGGTGCCGGGTCATCCGGATTTCGGATCTGGGACACCTTGGCGACCGCGGCCGAGAGTAGGGAACAATCGGGCACTGTGGCTCCCGCACTGTCCCCCGACGTCCTCGCGCGGCTGCGCCGCGACCCCGCCGGACTGGTGGCGGCGATCGTCCAGCAGCACGACACTGGCGAGGTGCTGATGCTCGCCTGGATGGACGAGGAGGCGCTGCGCCGGACCGTGGCGACCGGCCGCGGCACCTACTGGTCGCGCAGCCGCCGGGAGTACTGGGTGAAGGGCGAGACCTCGGGCCACCGCCAGTATGTGCGGTCGGTTGCACTGGATTGCGACGGGGACGCCGTGCTAGTCAAGGTGGACCAGGTGGGCGCGGCCTGCCACACCGGCTCCCGCACCTGCTTCAGTGACGTGATCTTCGAGGAGAAGGACAAGTGACCAGCGGCGTCGTCACCCCCGACGAGAGGACGTTCCTCGCGCTGGCCCGGGCGCACCGGGTCATCCCGGTGACCCGCCGGCTGCTCGCGGACGGTGAGACGCCGGTCGGCGTCTACCGCAAGCTGGCCGGTGGCCCGGGCACCTTCCTGCTGGAGTCGGCGGAGCAGGGCTCGGCGTCGGGTGGCACGGCGTGGTCGCGGTACTCGTTCATCGGGGTGCGCAGCGCGGCGACGCTGACCGAGCGGGACGGCCTGGCGCACTGGCTCGGGACCCCGCCCGCCGGGGTACCCGTGGACGGCGATCCGGTCGAGGTGCTGCGCGGGACGGTCGAGGCACTGGCCGGCGCCGGTACCCCGCGGACCGGCGAGGACCTGCCCCCGCTCACCGGCGGCCTGGTCGGCTACCTGGCCTATGACATCGTGCGGCGGTTCGAGAAGCTGCCCGAGCTGACAACCGACGACCTGCGGGTTCCGGAGCTGGGCATGCTGCTGGCAACGGACCTGGTGGTGCTGGACCACTACACCGGGTCGGCCCTGCTGGTCGCGAACGCGATCCTCCCGCCCCCGGCGCAGGGGCCGGACGCGGGCGACCCGGCCGTGGACGAGGCGGCCGCGTCGGCGGCCTACCACCACGCGATCGGCCGGCTGGACGCGATGACCTCCGCGCTGTCCCGGCCCACCCCGCCCCTGGTGTCCACTGTGGACTCTCCCGAGCTGGGCACGCTGGTCTCCCGGACCCCGGCCGGGCTGCACCCCAAGGCGGTGGAGGCGGCCAAGGAGGCGATCCGGGACGGCGAATGCTTCCAGATCGTGGTGTCGCAGCGGTTCGAGCGGGCCACCGACGCCGACCCGCTGGACATCTACCGGGTACTGCGGGCCACCAACCCCAGCCCGTACATGTACTTCATCCGGTTCGACGGCTTCGACGTGGTCGGCTCCTCGCCGGAGGCGCACCTGAAGGTGACCGGCCGGCGGGCGCTGCTGCACCCGATCGCCGGTACCCGCTGGCGCGGCGACACCCCGGCCGAGGACGCCCGGCTGGCGGTGGAGCTGCTGCGCGACCCCAAGGAGCGGGCCGAGCACGTGATGCTGGTCGACCTCGGCCGCAACGACCTCGGCCGGGTGTGCAAGCCGGGCACGGTCGAGGTACCGGAGTTCGCCACCATCGAGCGCTACAGCCACGTGATGCACATCGTGTCCACTGTGGTCGGTGAGCTGTCCGACGAGTACACGGCGTTCGACGCGCTGGTCGCGACGTTCCCGGCCGGTACCCTGTCCGGCGCGCCGAAGGTACGGGCGATGGAGATCATCGAGGAGCTGGAGCCCACGCGGCGCGGCCTCTACGGCGGCATCGTCGGATACTTCGGCTTCGGTGGCGACCTGGACACGGCGATCGCGATCCGCACCGCGCTGGTCCGCGACGGCGTCGCCTACGTGCAGGCCGGCGGCGGGGTCGTGGCCGATTCCGACCCGCTCGCCGAGGAGCTGGAGACCCGCAACAAGGCGGCCGCCGTCCTGGCCGCGATCGCCGCCGCCGAGACGCTAAGACCGGCCCGATGACCGCCCGGCGGGTGCCGCGCGCCGACACCGCCGTGCACGGCGCACGGCGCAGGCAGCTGGCAATGGCTGTGGCCAGCTGCGCGCTGGGCGCCGCGCTCGCGCTGCTGGCCGCCACCCGGACCTGGACTGTGCAGATCACCCGGCAGGACGCGCCGGCCACCGTGCTGCGCACGCCGCGCACGGGCTCCGCGCTCGAACCGTGGCTGACCGCGCTGGCCCTGGTCGCCCTCGCCGGCGCCGGTGCGCTGCTGGCCACCCGGGGCCGCTCGCGCAGCCTGGTCGGGATCGTCCTCGTGCTCTGCGGACTCGGTGTGCTCGCCGGCGGCGTGGACGGGCTGGCCACCGTCGCGCACGTGACCGTGGCGTGGCCGGTGGTCGCGATCGTGGGGGCGCTGTTCATCGGGTACGGCGGCGGCCTGGCGGCCCTGTACGGTCGGGGGTGGCCGTCGATGGGCAGCCGGTACGAGCGGCCCACCGCGCCGCGCAGCCCGGCGGAGGATCAGCCGCAGTACATCGGGCCGTCGGCCTCGGACGTCGCGATGTGGGACGCCCTCGACCGGGGTGAGGATCCGACCCGGCGCGGCGACTGAGCCGCGACTCAGCGTCGACCGAGCGGCCTGACCAGGGGGGACGGCTCCGGTCGGCCCGGACGGAGCTCGTATTATGCAGCATTCCATCTGGTGCGGCGCGGCATACCCCGGACATCCCACCACGGGTGCCGCCCCCTAGCATCGGCCCATGGCACCCGCGGAAGGGAGTCCGATGTCATCCGCCGACAGCCAGAGCGTGCTCGACGAGATCCTGGCTGGCGTGCGTGAGGACGTCGCGACCCGGCAGCAGCAGCGACCCTTCGAACAGGTCCGGGAGCTGGCCGCGGCGGCACCGCCACCCCGCGACGCCTTCGGCCTGCTGCGCTCGCCCGGCGTCGGGGTCATCGCGGAGGTGAAGCGCTCCTCGCCGTCAAAGGGTCAGCTGGCCGAGATCCCCGACCCGGCCGAACTCGCCGGGGAGTATGCGGCGGGCGGGGCGCGGTGCATCTCCGTTCTGACCGAGAGCCGCTGGTTCGGCGGCAGCCTGGAGGACTTCGACGCGGTACGGGCGGCGGTCGAGGTGCCGCTGCTGCGCAAGGACTTCGTCATCTCGCCGTACCAGGTGCACGAGGCGCGGGCGCACGGCGCGGACATGGTGCTGCTGATCGTGGCCGCGCTGGAGCAGAACGCCCTGGTCGGGCTCCTCGACCGGGTCGAGTCGCTGGGCATGTGCGCGCTGGTCGAGGTGCACACCGAGGACGAGGCGGACCGGGCGCTGGCGGCCGGCGCGAGGGTGATCGGCGTGAACGCCCGCAACCTGCGCACCCTGGAGGTCGACCGGTCGGTCTTCGAGCGGATCGCGCCCGGCCTGCCGAATGACGTCGTGAAGATCGCGGAGTCCGGGGTGCGCGGGCCGCACGACCTGATCCGCTACGCGTCCGCGGGAGCCGACGCGGTGCTGGTCGGCGAGGGCCTGGTCACCCAGAAGAGCCCGCGGGACGCGGTGGCCGAGCTGGTGACCGCGGGCAGCCACCCGGCGACGCCAAGGCCGGCGCGATGAGCGCGGGCGAGGTCCCGGGCCAACTGCCGGACGCGGCCGGCCACTTCGGGCGGTTCGGCGGCCGGTTCATGCCGGAGGCGTTGGTCCCCGCGCTCGACCAGCTCGCCGCCGAATACGAACGGGCCAAGACCGACGAGGCCTTCCAGAGCGAGCTCGGCGCCCTGCTGCGCGACTACGCCGGCCTGCCGTCCCGGCTCTACGACGCCACCCGGCTGTCCGAGGCGGTCGGCGCCCGGATCCTGCTCAAGCGCGAGGACCTCAACCACACCGGCGCGCACAAGGTGCGCAACGTGCTCGGCCAGGCGCTGCTCACCCAGCGGATGGGCAAGAAGCGGATCATCGCGGAGACCGGCGCCGGGCAGCACGGGGTGGCCAGCGCCACCGCCGCCGCCCTGTTCGGGCTGGAGTGCGTGGTCTACATGGGCGAGGAGGACACCCGCCGGCAGGCGCTCAACGTGGCGCGCATGCGGATGCTGGGCGCCACGGTGGTACCGGTCGGCACCGGCTCGCGGACCCTCAAGGACGCGATGAACGAGGCGCTGCGCGACTGGGTCACCAACGTCGAGACGACCCACTACCTGATCGGTACCGCGGCCGGACCGCACCCGTTCCCGGCGATGGTGCGCGACCTGGCCTCCGGCATCGGGAGCGAGGCCCGGGCGCAGTGCCTGGAGCTGACCGGCCGGCTGCCCGACGTGGTCTGCGCCTGCGTGGGCGGCGGTTCGAACGCGATCGGCATCTTCCACGCGTTCATCCCGGACGCCGCGGTGCGCCTGTACGGCTTCGAGGCCGGTGGTGACGGAGTGGCCACCGGGAGGCACGCGGCCAGCATCACCGGCGGCGACACCGGCGTGCTGCACGGCGCCCGGACCTACCTGCTGCAGGACGAGGACGGCCAGACCCTGGAGTCGCACTCGATCTCGGCCGGGCTGGACTACCCGGGAGTCGGGCCGGAGCACGCCTGGCTGCACGACACCGGCCGGGCGGTCTACGAGCCGGTCACCGACGCCGAGGCGATGGCCGCGTTCCAGTTGCTGTGCCGCACCGAGGGGATCATCCCGGCGATCGAGAGCGCGCACGCGGTGGCCGGCGCCGCCCGGCTCGCGCCGACCCTGGGCGCGGACGCGCTGATCCTGGTGAACCTGTCCGGCCGCGGCGACAAGGACGTGGAGACGGCCGGCCGGTACTTCGGCCTGCTCGACGAGGCGGTCTCATGAGTCTGGGTCCCACCTTCGACAAGGCCCGCGCCGAGGGCCGGGGGGTACTGATCGGCTGCATGCCGGCCGGCTTCCCGACCGTGGACGGCAGCGTGGCGGCGATGCTCGCGATGGTCGAGGCCGGCGTCGACGTCATCGAGGTCGAGCTGCCCTACAGCGACCCGGTGATGGACGGGCCGGTGATCCAGCGGGCCAGCGAGATCGCCCTGGCCGGCGGGGTACGCACGGCGGACGTGTTGCGCAGCGTCGAGGCCGTTTCACGGGCCGGCGCGCCGGTCGTGATGATGACCTACTGGAACCCGATCGAGCGGTACGGCGTCGACCGGTTCGCCCGCGACTTCGCGGCGGCCGGCGGGGTCGGGCTGATCACGCCGGATCTCATCCCGGACGAGGCGCAGCCGTGGCTGGAGGCTTCGGACGCGACCGGGCTGGACCGGGTGTTCCTGGTCGCGCCGGCGTCCACCGACGAGCGGCTGGCGATGACCGCCGCGCACTGCCGGGGCTTCGTCTACGCCACGAGCGTCATGGGGGTGACCGGGGCCAGGGAGCAGACGTCCTCGGCGGCGCCGGCCCTGGTGGAGCGGCTGCGCCGGGTGACGGACCGGCCGATCGGCGTGGGGCTGGGGGTACGCGACGGGGATCAGGCGGCGGCGGTCGCCGGTTACGCGGACGGAGTGATCGTGGGCAGCGCGCTGATCGGCTGCCTGCTGGACGCGCCGGATCTCGGTACCGGCCTGACCGCGCTCCGAGCGCTGAGCAGCGACCTGGCGGACGGCGTCAGGCGAAGGTGACCGGGGAAAGGATCTACGCCGCTGACGTGAGGACCGGCGCGGCGGCGGTCTCGACGGCGTCGGGCACCTCGGGCTCGGCGTAGCGCTCGACGACCCGCAGCACGCCCGAGCGCCCGGAGGCCATGTCGGCCAGCGCGGTCACCGTCGTGGCGGTCACGGGCTTGGGCAGGTCGTGCGGGTCCTGCCAGGCCAGCCGGCGGATGCGACCGGGCGCGTTGAGCGTCGCCTCGCCATTGAGGTCGGCCCGGAACACGTAGACCAGGACGTCGGGCAGGCCTTCGCCGCAGCCGTCGCCGGTCAGCTGGTACATCCCCAGGAGATCGACGATCTCCACGTCGGTACCCGTCTCCTGGCGCACGTCGCGCACGACCGCGTGCAGCGGGCTCTCGCCGCGGTTGATGGTCCCGCCCGGCAGTCCCCACAGCCGGTGGCCCTGGCTCTGCTGGCACATCAGGATGCGGCCGGCTGGGTCCTGGATGACCGCCGCGACCGCAGACTCAATGGAGCTCATGAGGGTTGAGCGTAGGCCCGGTGGATTACTCCGGACCAGGGGCGCGGCACACTTGCGTACCCCGGTAGCGTGTGCACCCGTGAGCCTCGCCGCTATCCCCAGCCCGAGTAACGCCGTCTGGACCCTGGGACCCATCCCGATCCGGGCCTACGCGCTGTTCATCGTCCTGGGCATCGTCGCCGCCTGCGTGGTCACCGAGGTCCGGATGCGCCGCCGCGGCGCCCCGCCCTACCTGGTGCTCGATGTCGCGGTCGCCGCCGTCCTGCTGGGCATCGTGGGTGCCCGGCTCTACCACGTGCTCACCTCGCCGGACGCCTACTTCGGCCACGACGGCCACCCGCTGGACGCCTTCAAGATCTGGCGCGGCGGCCTGGGCATCTGGGGCGGGGTGGCCGGCGGCCTGCTGGGCGCCTGGATCGTGGCGCGGATGCGCGGGGTGCCGCTGCCCTTCATCGCCGATGCCGCCGCGCCCGGCATCCCGCTGGCCCAGGCCATCGGGCGCTGGGGCAACTGGTTCAACAACGAGCTGTACGGCCGGCAGACGTCCCTGCCGTGGGGCCTGAAGGTCCACGTCATGGACGACAACAACCCCGGCCACGCACTGGTGATGGACGGAAAGCCGGTGCTCCAGGAGGGGCTGTTCCACCCGACGTTCCTGTACGAGTCGATCTGGGACCTGGGCGTGGCGATCCTCGTCTGGCAGCTGGACAAGCGCTACCGGTACGGGCGGGGGCGGGCGTTCGCGCTCTACGTCATGGCGTACACGGTCGGCCGGTTCTGGATCGAGGCGCTGCGGATCGACACCGCGAACCACTTCCTCGGCCTGCGGATCAACGACTGGACATCGATCATCGTCTTCCTCGGCGCGCTGCTGTACTTCGTCCGGGTGAAGGGCCCGCAGACCCGGCTGGTGGCCGACGCGGACGGCAAGCTGCGCGCGGTGCCGATCGACGGCCCGGACGCGCCCGCAGGCACCGGGGCGGCCGGTGGCGCTGAGGACACGGAGTCCGTGGACGCGGCGGCCGGCGGCGACGATGCTGATGGGGACCTGGGCGGCGCGGGTCCGCCGGCCGAACCCGAAGCCGGCCGCGACGAACCGGACGGCGAGGAACCGGACGGTAAGGCCCAGCCGGATGGAAAGGCCGAACCGGACCCGGCGGACGAGACCGGTGCGGCGCACAGCACGGCCGAGAAGTAAGACGGCCGCGAGTCGGTAGGAGGCGAGGCGCGATGCGCTCGGCGGTGGTGGTCGGGGCCGGAATCGGGGGGCTGGCCGCCGCGGGCGCACTGGCCCGCACCGGATGGCAGGTCACCCTGCTGGAGCGCGGCGACCGGCTGCGCGGTGACAGCGCCGCGCTGTTGCTGTGGCCCAATGGCGTGCGCGCGCTGCGCGCCCTCGGCCTCGGTGCCGGGCTGGGCGCGATCGCCAGCCCGGCGCCCAGCCGCGGGATCCGCCGACCGGGCGGGCAGTGGCTGGTGCAGCCGGACGGCGTGCAGGACGCCGAGGGCGAGGAGACCTTCGTGGTCCACCGCGAGGACCTGCACGACACGCTCGTCGCGGGGCTGGGCGACCGGGTGGACATCCGCACCGGCGTGACCGTGCGCACCGGCCGGGCCACCCCGGGCGATCTGCCCGAGGTCGGCGACGGCAAGCACACCTGGCGGGCCGACCTGGTGGTG
>Ga0081540_1002450_pt1 | contig 15109 bp, 17 predicted proteins | sample TabmetS2T1R1_FD_71024 | JGI IMG/M metagenome (GOLD analysis project Ga0081540, IMG submission 71024) | Tabebuia heterophylla rhizosphere microbial communities from the University of Puerto Rico - S2T1R1 | ecosystem: Host-associated > Plants > Roots > Rhizosphere ... | reverse complement strand
CCGGGGAACGACCCACGCCGCCCGCCGGCCCGATGGGGGCCCGGCGGGCGCTCTGCTTCCCGGCCCCGGCCGTGCGGCGGCGTCCGACGCGCTGCCCCGCCGAGCCCGCTGACCGCCGAGCCCGCTGACCGTCGAACCCGCTGACCCCTCGGGCCCTCAGCGGCCGCGCACGAACCGGGCGACCAGTAATCCGCCGCCGCCGCCAAGGGCAAGCAGGACCACCCCGAGGACGACGAACAACCAGGTCGACGAGTGACCCGCCGGCAGGTCCGGGCCCGCCGCCAACTTCACGGCGCCGCCCGCGCCGTCCGTGGAGGGGCTGACCTCTCCCTCGCCGGGGCTACCGCTCGGCCTGAGGCCGAGGCCGAGGCCGCGGCCGTCGCCCAGGCTCGCGCTCGGCCCCGGTACCGGGCCGGTGCCGGCGGTACGGGTGGCGGTACGGGTCGCAGCCTGGCCACCGGTCGGAGTCGCGCCGCCCGCCGGACCCGCGCTCGCCGGGTCGGGCACACCGTCGACGGGCACCACGATCCGGGCGGAGTTGTTGCTCGCGTTCGGGGCCAGCGGATACTCCTGACGGAAGACCCCCGGAGTTACGTCGGGAGAGACGTTCTTCAGCTTGATCTGCCAGCCATAGCCCACGTCCCCGTGCTCCGATTGCCGGTCCGGCGCCGCCCACCACTGGCCACCGTTGGGGCATGCCACCTCATGACCAGGGTCGATGATTTGGCACGGAGGCTGCGGCGTGGTGAAGTCGCCGACCAACTCCGTACCGCCGGGCGCGACGATGTGCGAAAGCGACTGCGCGGTGTCCACCATGTCTGGGCCGGGATTGAACACCACGAGGGTCACCGTGACCGTGTCGCCCACCTTGCCGTGCGCGGTGCCCGCCTCGACCCGCAGGTCGGCCGGGCCCGGTACGAGTTCGGCGTGGGCCGGGGCGGCCACGGTCAACGTGACGGATCCGGCGAGTACGACGGCGCCAGCCAGGCGGATGAGAACCCGCTTCACACAGTCCTCCTTCGAGGGCCGTGCGGGCCGCACGGCAACCAGTCGATGAGGTTACCGGTGATCGAGCCCCGGCTGCAGGCCCGCGGGGCGGGCGCTAGCCGGTGACCCGCTTCTCCAGGTACAGGAGGGGATGCCGGCCCTCCGGCGTCGGCGTGTCCACGTACCCGAGACGCCGGTACAGGCGGAGGTTGGCCTCGCTCCTGGGACCGGTGAAGAGCTCGAACCTGACCACCTCGTCGGCGTACCGCTCCTCCAGCGCCGCCATCAGACGGCTCCCGATGCCCCTGCCCTGCAGGTCCGGTGCCACAGCCAGCCGCCCCACGTGACAGGTACCGGCGGCCATCCGCCCCCGTACCGCGCCGACGATGCGGGTACCCAGCAGCGCCTTGAGTACCGTCGCGTGCTCGATGGCGGCCCTGATCTCCTCCACCGTCTCCACCAGGGGCGGCAGCCCGAAGTCGCCGTGCAGCGCGCCCTCGCTCAGATAGGCGGCGCGTTGCAGGGTGAGGATCTCCCCCGCGTCGGCGGGGGTGGCCTCCGCGATGACGATGGACGGTCCGCCCGCCACGTCGGCTACTCGGCCGCCCGGCGGGCCCCGGTGTAGTACTCGAACAGCAGGCCGCCGGCGGTGATGAGCACCGCGATCAGGCCGACCGCGAGCAGCCAGACCTGCCAGTAGACCAGGCCGAGGCCGGCGACCAGGGCGGCGACCGCGATGCCGAAGGGCCAGTAGCTGCCCGGGCTGAAGAAGCCGACCTCACCGGCGCCGTCGGAGATCTCGGCGTCCGGCCGGTCCTCCGGGCGCAGGTCGATCCGGCGCGCCACCACGGCGAAGTAGAGGAAGCACATGGTGCAGAGCAGGCCGGACAGCACCAGCGCGGTGGTGCCGACCCACTCGACGTGGTGCAGCGGGTCGGAGCCCTGGGTCCAGAACCCGTAGACGATCGCCGCGACGAACAGGAACGCCGAGAGCAACCCGAACAGTCGCCATTCGCTTCTCATGGTCTGTCCTCGATCCTGATCCCGCGGTCAGCGGTCGTAGTTGCTGGCGGTGCGCGAGGTGTCGAACGGGCGCGTGGTCGTCGCCAGGCCGTCCTTCTCACCGGCCGCGACCAGGGCGTCAGGCGTGCTCATGCCCTGCTTCTTGAGGCTGACGAACTGCTGGTATTCGGCGTCGGGGACCGCGCGCAGCTCGAAGTTCATCATCGAGTGGTAGGTGCCGCACAGCTCGGCGCAGCGGCCGACGTAGGCACCCTCCTTCTCGATCGTCACCTCGAACTTGTTCTGCACCCCGCCCGGGAACACGTCGCGCTTGAACAGCAGCTCCGGTACCCAGAACGAGTGGATGACGTCCTGCGAGTCCTCGACGAACCGGATGCGCTTGTGCGTCGGCACCACGAGTACCGGGATGTAGTCGGCGGCCCCGATGGTGCGGATCGGCTGCCCGGCGGCGTCCTTCTGGTCCGGGTACTCGAACTCCCAGTTCCACTTGGAGGCGACCACGTGGACGGTCACGTCCGGGTTGGGGCGGATCTTGTCGACGTCGGTCTGCACGATCGCCGTGTAGTAGAACAGGACCGAGATGATCAGGAACGGCAGCACCGAGTAGAGGATCTCGATGGGCATGTTGTACCGCGTCTGCGGCGGCAGGTCCTCACCGCGCTTGCGGTAGCGGATGATGCACCAGAAGATGAGGCCCCACACGAAGACGCCCACCACCAGCGCGGCGACGACCGAGCCGATCCACAGGTCGTACATCCGCTTGGACTGGTCGGTGATCCCGCCCTGGGGCCAGCCGAAGTAGAACGCGTCGTCCACCGAGCATCCGGACAGCAGCACGACCGCGGTGACGGCGACCGCGCCGAGCCCCAGAACCCGGGCTACGGGAAGACGCCGCCGGCTCGCCGAGCCGGACCCCGAACCTCCAGCGACCACCTGCTCCTGCCCTTCTCGTCGAGAGCCGCCGGCGGCCGGACCCGCGGGCCTCGCCGGCTGGCAGTGCCGGTACCCACGCATGCGCGGCATAGGCGGTACCAACGGTCGCAGACTACTCGACCATGCTCGGCCGGCATGGTCGGGGGGTCGGGCCGGGATACGGTCGTGTCGTGGGCCCATCCGGGTATTTCGACGCCGCCGCCGGCCTGCCGACGCACCCCGTGGCGTGGCAGGCGATGCAGGCCGCCGCCGGGGACGGCTGGGCCGATCCCGGCAAGCTCTACGCCGCCGGCCGGCGCGCCCGGCAACTGCTCGACGCGGCCCGCGCGGCGCTGGCCGAGCAGCTGCGGGTGCGCCCCGACGAGGTGGGGCTGTGTGCCAGTGGTACGGCCGCCGCGCAGGCCGCCGTGCGGGGCATCCGGGCCGCCAGGCGGCGGGCAGGCGAGACCGTCGTGCACTCCGCCATCGAGCACTCCGCGGTGCTGCACGAGGCCGCCTCCGGACCGTCCGTGTCGGTGCCGGTGGACCGGCTCGGCCGGGTGGACGCGGGGGCGTTCGCCGCCGCCGTGGGCGCGCCGGGAGTCGCGCTGGCGGCCCTGATCAGCGCCAGCCACGAGGTGGGTACCGTCCAGCCGCTCGCCGAGGTCGCACGCTCCTGCGCGGCCGCCGGGGTACCGCTGGTTGTCGACGCCGCGCAGTCCGTCGGCCGGCTGCCGGTACCGGACGGGTGGTCCGCCCTGTCGGCCAGCGCCCGGAAATGGGGCGGCCCGGCCGGCGTGGGGATCCTGGTAGTACGCAAGGGGGTGCGCTGGACGCCGCCCTGGCCCGGCGCCGAGCCGGCCGGCCTGGACCAGCCCGGCGGCCTGAACCTGCCCGCGGTGGTCGGCGCGGCGGCGGCGCTTCGCGCGGTGGCCGCCGAGGCCGCGGCACAGCGCGACCGGCTGCACGAGCTGGTGGACCGGATCCGGGACCGGGTGGCCGCGTCGGTACCGGACGTGGAGGTGGTCGGCGACCCGGTCGACCGGCTGCCGCACCTGGTCACCTTCTCCTGCCTGTACGTGGACGGTGAGGCGCTGCTGCACGCGCTGGACCGCGCCGGTTTCGCGGTCTCCTCGGGCTCCTCGTGCACCGCCTCGACCCTGCGGCCGAGCCACGTCCTGGAGGCGATGGGCGTGCTGTCCCACGGCAACGTGCGGGTGTCCCTACCGTCCGATGTGGACAGTGCCGAGGTGGACCGGTTCCTCGCCGTCCTGCCGGGCATCGTGGCCGACCTGCGCGCCGAAGCGGGGGTGGTGGGCCTGTGAACGCGGAGCCCGAGGTGCTCGACTGCCGGGGGCAGCGCTGCCCGCTGCCGGTCATCGCGCTGGCCCGGCGGCTGCCGGGGCTGCCGGTCGGCGGCGTGCTGCGGGTGCTGGCCGACGATCCGGCCGCGGCCAACGACATCCCCGCCTGGTGCCGGCTGCGCGGCCAGGAGTATCTCGGCCGGGTCGACGCGGACGGGGCGCCGGGATTCGACGTCCGGCGTACCGGCTGACTCCGACGCTTCTCCGAGCTTTCACCCAGCGGTTGCTGTGGATACGACTGGGTCGGCTGGACTCGCCGACGGGCGCGACGGCGACGGTCGCCGGCCGGGCCCGTGGAGGAGACGTGGCAGATCGTCGACAGGTCCTTCGGATGGGTGCGCTGGCCGCGGGTGCGGTGGGCGCCGGCGCGGTGACCCCCGCCCTGCTGGGCACGCCCGCGCTGGCCAGTGACGACCGGTCCAAGGGGCGGCACCGCACGCTGGTCATCGGGCACCGGGGCACGGCCGGGTACCGGCCCGAGCACACCCTGGCCTCCTACGAGCTGGCCGCCCGGATGGGCGCCGACTTCATGGAGCCCGACCTGGTGTCCACCAAGGACGGGGTGCTCGTCGCCCGGCACGAGCCGGAGATCGGCGGTACCACCGACGTGGCCAGCCGCCCGGAGTTCACCTCGCGCAGGCGCACGGTGGTCCTCGACGGGGTGTCCGTCACCGGCTGGTGGACGCACGACTTCACCCTCGCGGAGCTGAAGACGCTGCGCGCCGTCGAGCGGCTGCCCGCGGTGCGGCAGCGCAACACCATGTACAACGGGCTGTTCCAGGTACCCACCTTCCAGGAGGTGCTGGACCTGCGCGCCCGGCTGTCCAAGGAGCTGGGCCGCGAACTGGGCGTGTACCCGGAGACCAAGCACCCCACCTACTTCCGGGCGCTGGGCCTCCCGCTGGAGGAGAAGCTCGTGCCGATCCTGCGGCGCAACGGGCTGGACCACGCGGACGCTCCGGTGTTCGTGCAGTCCTTCGAGGCGCACAACCTGCAGGCGCTGCACGACGACTTCCGGCTGCGGGTACCGCTGATCTTCCTGACCTCGGCCAGCGGCACGCCGTTCAACGACCCGCGCACCTACGCCGACTACACGACCCCGGCCGGCCTGCGCGACCTCGCGCACTTCGTGGACGGGATCGGGCCGGACAAGAACCAGATCATCCCGCGTAAGGCCGACAACACCCTGGGTACCCCGACCTCGCTGGTGGCGGACGCGCACGCGGCCGGGCTGAAGCTTCACCCGTACACGTTCCGGGCGGAGAACCAGTTCCTGCCGGCCGACTACCAGGTGACCGCCGACCCGAACGCCTACGGCCGAGCCATCGACGAGCAGGTGACCTACCTGCGCGCCGGCATCGACGGCCTGTTCACCGACCAGTCCGACATCGGCGTGCTGGCCCGGTCCATCTTCGAGTCGACCCGCTAGGGCGAAGCGTTGCGCCGACGGGGTCGTCAGCCGACGAAGGCGGCGACCTCGTCGGCGGCGTCGTCGCCGTACGACTCGGCCAGCCGCTTGATGAACTCGGCCGGGCGGATCGCGTACTCCTGGGTGCCGACCGTCTCCAGCACGAGGGTGGCGACCATCGCGCCGACCTGGGCACTGCGCTCCAGCGACAGGTCCCACGAGCGGGCCGCGAAGAACCCGGCGCGGAAGCCGTCGCCGACGCCGGTCGGGTCGTACGCCTGGATCTCGCGGGCGACCGGTACCCGGACCGTCTCGATGTCCCGGCCGCTGATCGCCACGCCCTCCTTGCCCAGCGTGGTCACCCGCACCCCGACCCTGTCCAGCACGTCCTCCTCGGACATGCCGGTCTTCGACTCGAGCAGGTCCTTCTCGTACTCGTTGGTCAGCAGGTAGGCGGCGCCGTCGATGAGGCCACGGATCTCCTCGCCGGACATCCGGGCCAGCTGCTGGGACGGGTCGGCGGCGAACGGGTAGCCGAACTGGCGGCACTCGTCGGTGTGGCGCTGCATGGCGACCGGGTCGTTCGGGCTGATCACCACGAGGTCGAGCCCGCCGAGGCGCTGGGCGACCGGGCCAAGCTCGATGTTGCGGGCCTCGGCCATGGCGCCGGCGTAGAACGAGGCGACCTGGCACATGTCCTCGTCGGTGGTGCAGACGAACCGGGCGGTGTGCGCGATCTCGCTGATGTACACCGACGCGCAGTCCACGCCGTGCCGCTCCAGCCAGGACCGGTAGTCGTCGAAGTCGGCGCCCACCGCGCCGACCAGAATCGGTCGCAGGCCCAGGCCGGCCATGCCGAAGGCAATGTTGGCCGCGATGCCGCCGCGCCGGACCACGAGGTCGTCCACGAGGAACGACAGGGACACCTTGTGTAGCTGGTCCGGGAGCAGCTGCTCGGCGAACCGGCCGGGGAAGTGCATGAGGTGGTCTGTCGCGATCGAGCCGGTCACGGCGATCTTCATCGCTTCTCCGCAGGTCGGTAGGTGGGGCATGGGCGGCCACAGCCTACCGCCGGCCGCAAACGGCCGCTCCCGCCCGGGCGGGAACGGCCGTTACGCGACGGGCGAGCGGGGACTCAGTGGAACGAGTCGCCGCACGCGCACGAACCCTGCGCGTTGGGGTTGTCGATGGTGAAGCCCTGCGCGTCGATGCGGTCGGCGAAGTCGATGGTGGCGCCGGTCAGGTAGGGCCCGCTCATCCGGTCGACGACGACCTCGACGGCCCCGTCGGCGGTGGGGAACTCGGTCACCACGTCGCCGTCGAGCGATCGCTCGTCGAAGAACAGCTGGTAACGCAGGCCGGAGCAGCCACCCGGCTGAACGGCCACCCGCAGCCGCAGGTCGTCGCGGCCCTCCTGCTCGAGCAGCGCCTTCACCTTCTGCGCGGCGACGTCGGTCAGCACGACGGTCTTCTCGACCTGCTCGCTTTCGGTAACGGACACGATCCCTGCTCCCTGCGATGGTGAACTGGTCTTCGTCGGCAACGCTACTCCGCTGGCACGACATTCCCATCGTCGCACGGACGGGCGCCGCCGGCACCGGTCGGGAGCGGGATGCCGGTCACTACCTCGACCACTGGGCGGCCAGCCGGCCGGCCAGCCCGGTGAGACCGGAACCGGCCTCCGCCATGGCGCGGTCCACGCTGCCCAGGTGCTCCACCAGGCTGTGCGCCTGCGTCACACCGGCCGCGGCAGCCTCACGCCTCCCGGCCGTCACCCGCCCGGCCAGGACCAGGCAGGGCAGGCCGCGGTCCCGGGCGCCCTCCGCGACCCCGGAGACAAGCTTCCCGCGCAGGGACTGCTCGTCGAACGAGCCCTCACCGGTGATCACCAGGTCGGCGGCGTCCAGGGCCGCGTCGAGGCCGGTCAGCTCGCGTACCAGGCCGATGCCCGAGGTCACCCGCCCGCCCATGGCCAGCAGGGCGGCGCCCAGCCCACCCGCCGCGCCGGAACCGGGCAGCCCGGCCAGCCCGGGCGGGCAGCCGGGCAGGTCCTTCTCCAGCACGCGGGCGAAGCGCTCGAGGGCGGCGTCGAGCAGCAGGACGTCCTCCCGGTTGGCACCCTTCTGCGGCCCGTACACCGACGAGGCGCCGTACAGGCCGGTCAGCGGGTTGTCCACGTCGGTCGCGGCGACCAGCCGCACGCCGCGCAGCCGGGGAACACCGCCGAGGGCGGCGCAGGCGGCCAGCGCGGCGCCGCCGTAGGGCAGCGCGTACCCCGCCGCGTCGAGCGGGGCGGCGTCCAGCGCGGCGAGCATCCCGGCTCCGGCGTCGTTGGTACCCGAGCCACCCAGCCCGACGACGATCTCCCGTGCCCCGGTCTCCACGGCGGCCAGCAGCAACAGCCCGAGGCCGTAGGAGGTAGTGACCTTGGGGTCGCGTTCGTCCGTTTCGAGCAGGTGCAGCCCGCACGCCTGGGCCGACTCCAGGAAGGCCCGCTCCCCCGTCACCAGTACCCCGCCGGAAGCAGCCCGACCGAGCGGGTCCACGGTCGCGACCGGTACCAGCCGCCCGCCCACAGCCGCCGCGAGTACCTCCAGGAAGCCCGGCCCCCCGTCGGCCAGTGGCCGGACGGTCACCTGGTCCTCCGGCGCCGCGGCCCGCCAGCCGGCGGCGATGGCGGCGGCCGCCTCGACCGCGGACAGCGTCCCGGCGAACTTGTCCGGACAGATCAACACCCGCACCGCGGCAGTCTCGCACGTCACTGCCCGCGCGCCTCCGGGCCCGGTCGCGATCGTGGGATCATGGGTGCCGTGACCGCATTTGTCGAGCCGTCCCCCACCGCGACCGCGCTGCTGCTGCTCGGCCGCGGCAGCGACCCCGCCTCCGAGCGGGGGGTCGAGTGCCCCGGCGAACTGCCGGCGCCCAGCGACCCGGACCTGGTGGCGCGGGCCGCGGCGGCCAAGGCGGCCCTCGGCGACCAGGTCTTCGTCCTCGGCCACCACTACCAGCGCGACGAGGTGATCCAGTTCGCCGACGTCACCGGCGACTCGTTCAAGCTGGCCCGGGACGCGGCGGCCCGGCCGGACGCGAAGTACATCGTCTTCTGCGGCGTGCACTTCATGGCCGAGAGCGCGGACATCCTGACCACGCCGGACCAGGCGGTGGTCCTGCCCGACCTGGCGGCCGGCTGCTCGATGGCGGACATGGCCGTGCTGTCGCAGGTGGAGACGGCCTGGGACCGCCTGGTCGAGTTGGGCATCTCGGCGACCACCGTGCCGGTCACCTACATGAACTCCTCCGCCGACATCAAGGGCTTCGTGGGGCGCAACGGCGGCGTGGTCTGCACGTCCTCCAACGCCCGGCGGGCCCTCGACTGGGCGTTCGAGCAGGGCCAGAAGGTGCTGTTCCTGCCCGACCAGCACCTGGGCCGCAACACGGCCGTGCTGGAGATGGGCCTCTCGCTCGAGGACTGCGTGCTGTGGGATCCGCACAAGCCGGACGGCGGACTGACCGCGCAGCAGCTCGCCGACGCGAAGATGATCCTGTGGCGCGGGCACTGCTCGGTGCACGGCCGGTTCACCAAGGACAGCGTCGACCAGGTCCGGGCGCTGGTGCCCGGGGTCAACGTGCTGGTGCACCCCGAGTGCCGGCACGACGTGGTGACCTCGGCGGACTTCGTGGGATCGACGGAGTACATCATCCGCACCATCGAAGCCGCCCCGGCCGGCTCTTCCTGGGCCGTCGGCACCGAGCTGAACCTGGTACGCCGGCTGGCCAACCGGTACCCGGACAAGCAGGTCATGTTCCTCGACCGGACCGTGTGCTACTGCTCCACGATGAACCGCATCGACCTGCCCCACCTGGTGTGGGCGCTGGAGGAGCTGGTCGCGGGTCGGGTACCGAACCGGATCACCGTGGACGACGAAACCGCCCGGTACGCCCGGATTGCCCTTGACCGGATGTTGGCCCTGCCCTGACGGTCCGTAGTTCCACCCGTTGTCTGCCGCGTGGCCCGTTCGTTACCTATATGCTGCCCCGCGAGACTTGATCGACAGCTGCCGGCCGGCGCCGGGAGTCCCCCACCCCGCCGCCCCTCAGCCGGACAACCGACTCCAACGGTGGAGGCAGCGTGACTTCGGTACGCCAAGACGATGTCCTCGAGGTGCACGGCGGTGCGCCGCTGCACGGCACGATCACGGTGCGTGGCGCCAAGAATCTGGTGTCCAAGGCGATGGTCGCCACCCTGCTCGGGGACGGCCCGAGCCGGCTGGCCGACGTGCCGAAGATCCGTGATGTCGAGGTTGTCCGGGGCCTGCTGGAGCTGCACGGCGTGAAGGTGACGGAGGACGGCGAGGGCGGCTTCGTCTTCGACCCGGCCAACGTCGGTACCGCCGACATCGACGAGATCAACGTGCACGCCGGGTCGAGCCGCATCCCGATCCTGTTCTGCGGCCCCCTGCTGCACCGGCTGGGCCGGGCGTTCATCCCCGACCTGGGCGGCTGCCACATCGGCGACCGGCCGATCGACTTCCACCTGGCCGCCCTGCGCCAGTTCGGCGCGATCGTCGACAAGACCCCGCAGGGCCTGCACCTGACCGCCCCCAACGGGCTGCACGGCACCAAGTTCGAGCTGCCGTACCCGAGCGTGGGCGCGACCGAGCAGGTGCTGCTGACGGCGGTACGCGCCGAGGGCGTCACCGAGCTGCGCAACGCCGCGGTGGAGCCGGAGATCATCGACCTGATCTGCATCCTGCAGAAGATGGGCGCGATCATCAAGGTGCACACCGACCGGGTGATCGAGATCGAGGGCGTACCGCGGCTGCGCGGGTACACCCACCGGCCGGTCCCGGACCGCCTGGAGGCGGCGAGCTGGGCCTGCGCGGCCCTGGCCACCGGCGGCGACATCACCGTCCGGGGCGCCCGGCAGGTCGACATGATGACCTTCCTGAACGTGTTCACCACGGTCGGCGGCGCGTTCGAGGTGGACGACTCGGCCGTCGACGGCGGGATCCGGTTCTGGCACCCGGGCGGCGAGCTGAGGGCGGTGGCCCTGGAGACGGACGTGCACCCCGGGTTCATGACCGACTGGCAGCAGCCCCTCGTGGTCGCGCTCACCCAGGCCCGCGGGCTGTCGATCGTGCACGAAACGGTCTACGAACGCCGGCTGGGTTACACGGAGGCGCTGGGCTCGATGGGCGCCACGATCCAGGTGTACCGCGACTGCCTCGGCGGGACGCCGTGCCGGTTCGGCCGGCGCAACTTCCAGCACTCGGCGGTGATCGCCGGCCCGAGCAAGCTGCACGCGGCCGACCTGGTCATTCCGGACCTGCGGGGTGGGTTCAGCCACCTGATCGCGGCGCTGGCCGCCGAGGGTACCTCGCATGTGTACGGGGTGAGCCTGATCAACCGCGGGTACGAGGACTTCGACGTGAAGCTGGCCGCACTCGGCGCCCGGGCCGAGCGGGGATGACGTCGGCTACCCTTTGAGCATGTTCCGACGCAAGCCCGCCGACGTCGCGGTCGAGGAGCCGGTGGTCGACGAGCCGGCCGAGCAGTCCCTGCCCAGGGGATACACACCGAAGAAGGGTGAGGCGACCCCGAAGCGGGTGATCGCCGGCCGGCGGATGGTCGAGGCGGCGCCCGCGGACCGCAAGGAGGCCGTGCGGCGCTCGCGGGAGAAGGACCGGGAGACCCGGGCGCAGCAGCGCGAGGGCATGATGGCCGGCGACCCGCGCTACCTGATGGCGCGCGACCGTGGCCCGGTCCGCGCGCTGGCCCGCGACGTCGTGGACTCGCGCTTCAACATCGGCACCTGGTTCATCGTGGCGCTGTTCGTGATCCTGGTCGGCTCGACCCGGGCCATGCCGCCGGCCGTCCAGGCCGGCGCCAACCTGCTGTTCCTGTTCATGGTCCTGGCGTTCGTGGTGGACGCGGTGTTCCTGTGCCGCAAGATCCGGAAGCTGGCCACGGAGCGGCTGCCCAAGGAGACCGTGAGCCGCGGGGTCTACGGGTACGCGATCATGCGGACGCTCAGCTTCCGGCGGCTGCGGGTGCCCAAGCCCCGGGTCCAGGTCGGCGACAAGATCTGACCCGGCCCGCTCAGGGCGCGAGGTCCCAGAGCAGCCGGTACCAGCGGGTGCGCCCGGGGTCGTCCGGGACGCCGTAGGCCGCCAGCAGCTCGGCACCCCAGCCCGGCCCGTAGTTCCAGTCCAGGCTCCAGGTCGCCACGGCCAGATCCGCCCAGCGGTCGGCCACGCCCAGCGTGCCGAGGTCGACGTGGCCGCTCCACCGGCCGTCCGCGCCGATCAGCGTGTTGGGCGCGCAGGCATCGCCGTGGCAGACCACCAGCCGGTCAACCGGCGGCGCGTCGGCCAGCACCGCGAGAGCCCGGGCCGAATCGAGCCCGGCGTGGTCGGGGTGCCAGCCGGTCGGGTCGAGCCCACCGTCCGCCGCGCGGTCCACGATCCGCGCGCGCCGGTCCTCCAGCGACCAGGTGAACGGGCAGTCGGCCACGGGCAGCGCGTCGTGCAGGGCGCGCAGTCCCTCGCCGATCGCCCGGGCCGCCAGGGCCGGCCGGTGCGTCCACTGTGGACTGACCGCACTCTCGCCGGGCAGGGCCTCGGTGACCAGCCAGGATCCGCCGGCGTCGGCGCCCCGGGCCACCGGCCGCGGCACCGGAGTGAAGGGCGCCGCCCAGGCCATCCGCGCCGCCTCCGCCGCCAGGTCCAGGCCGCTGCCGGCCGGCGCCCACTTGACGAACCGCCGGCCACCGCCGTGGACCGGGAACGCGGCGAAGGCCAGGCCGCCGAGTTCGTTGCGCCACACCGGTTCCAGCCGGTACCCGACGGTGGCGGCGGCGACGCCTTCCGGCACGGGTACCGGTCCGGTCGGCCGGCCGGCGATGGCGAAGCTCACGGCACCCCGGCCAGCCGCAGCAGCCCGGCGGTACCGGCGGCGACCAGCACCACGACGATGAACGGCAACCGGCGCAAGGCGGCCAGCCCACCGGCGAGTACCCCAACCGGGCGGGCCACCCCGGCGAAGCCGTGCCCCTCGGTCAGCGCCGCGGTCGCGGCCAGCGCAGCCAGCAGTGCGACCGCGGCCAGCGGGAGGAGCCGGGCGACGGTGGCCGGCAGCGCTATCCGGTCGCGCAGCAGGACGCCGCCCAGCCGGAAGCCGTAGGTACCGACGGCGAGCACCAGGATCACCAGGATCAACACGAGACGGCCGCCTTCCGTACGGGTACCACGAACGCCAGCCCCAGCGCGACGAGCGCGAGCAGCACCGGCAGCCCGGACGGGGCGACCGGGGTGGCGGCCACGGCGACCACGGCGCCCGTGCCGGCCACCCACGGCGCCGCGGCATCCTTGCGCCCCGGTGCCCGCAGGTTCGGCAGCAGCAGCGCGAACAGCCCGGCCGGGAAGGCGGCGTCCAGCCCGAAGGTGGCCGGGTCGCCGGCGGCCGCGCCCAGCAGCGCGCCGGCCACAGCACCGATGTTCCAGAACACGAACAGCGCCCCGCCGGTCAGCCAGTAGGCGGCCCGTCGACGGCCCGGATCCGGCTGGGCCAGCGCGAACGCGACCGACTCGTCGACCATCAGGTGGGCGCCCAGCAGTCGCGCCGGCCCACGACCGACGACGTCCGCCACGGCCATCCCGAACGGCAGGTGCCGGGCGTTGAGCAGCAACCCGGCCAGTACGGCGGCGACCGGGTTGCCGGCGGACACCAGCCCCACGGCCAGGAACTGCGCGCCACCGGCGAAGACCAGCACGGACATCGCGACAATCGCCCACAGCGGCAGGTGCGCGGCGGTGGCGATGGCGCCGAACGACAGTCCCACGAAGCCGACAGCGGCGACCAGGGCCGCGACGTCCCGGATCAGGGCACGGTCGGCTGTTCGCCAAATCGTACGCATGGTCCCCTATGATGAACGACAGGCTGACCGTTCGTCAACCCGAACATCACGACTGCTGGAGCGAACATGACGGCACCGGGTGCGCCCCTCGACACCATCGCCCACGCGCTGCGGACCGAGCGGGAGCGGATCGGCCTGTCCCTCACCGAGCTGGCCCGCCGGGCCGGGCTGGCCAAGTCGACCCTCTCCCAGCTCGAGTCGGGCACCGGCAATCCGAGCGTGGAGACCCTGTGGGCACTGGCCGTCGCCCTGGGCGTGCCGTTCAGCCGCCTCGTCGAGCCGCAGCCGCCGTCCGTCCGGGTGGTGCGGGCCGGCCAGGGGCCGCGCATCCCGTCGGAGCAGGCGCAGTTCACCGGTACCCTGCTGGCCGCCGGTACCTCGCACACGCGGCGGGACATCTACGTGATCACCATCGAGCCGGGCGCCGACCGGGACGCGCAACCGCACATCCCCGGTACGGTCGAGCACATGATCGTGTCGGCCGGCCGGATCCGCACCGGACCCACCGACCGGCCGGTCGAACTGGGTCCCGGCGACTACGCCGCCTTCGCCGGGGACGCACCGCACACCTACCAGGCGCTCGAGCCGGGCACCTGGGCCGTGCTGGTGATGGAGCACCGCTGACCGGCCGATTTGTCGGCTCCAGCCGGTCTGTCGCTCTAACGAAAGCGGTGAAACTCCGATATCGTACTGGGACCACAGCGGGTCTCGCCGGGCTCCGTTGGCGGTGACGTTGCCCACCCCGTAGCCTCCTTTCGCAGCCTGGCCGAGTGCCGTCACTCGGTACCTATGCTGTTGCTGACGCTGCTTCCCAGACGAGGTGATCCCGCGTGACCGAGCGCGACGACCACACGGACGACCGGCGCCGGCCGGCCGGTCCGGCGTGGGCGACCGTGCCGACCATGCAGTGGTCCCGCGTGCCGGCCGAGCAGCAGGAAGAGGACGAGCGGCGCCGCGAGCAGGAGCGGCGGGACGGCGACGCGGCGCCGGTCAGCCCGGCCGTCGGCGAGCCCAACGGCCGCGCCCCGCGACAGGGTCCCGGCACGACGGGCGCGCGGGGCGTCGCCCGGCCAGGCGCGCCGGCACCGGACCGGCCCACTCCCCCGCCGCCCGGTCATGGCGCGGGCCGGATGCCGGACGGGTCCGCCCCGAGACTCCCCCCGCCGCCCGAGGCGGCCGCGGCGATGCGGTTCGTGACGCGGCCCCGGTCGGACGGCCCGCACCGCGAAAGTCCGCGGGGGTTCGACGAGGGATACCACGACAACAGCGGCACCCCGGGGGTCGGGCAAGCGCGGCCGGCCGACGATCGGCCGGCCGCCACTGGCTGGTGGAGCGACAGCGGCCAGCCGGATCCCCGGCGCGACCGGGAGCGCCCCGACGAGCGGCCGCCCGACCAGCGGCGGGGTGGCGAGCGGCCCGCCCAGGACGGCTGGCTCGACGACCGGCGCGGCGACGACCGGCGCGGCGAGGAACGACGCCGGCCCGACGAGCGGCCCTGGG
>Ga0081540_1002449_pt1 | contig 15112 bp, 12 predicted proteins | sample TabmetS2T1R1_FD_71024 | JGI IMG/M metagenome (GOLD analysis project Ga0081540, IMG submission 71024) | Tabebuia heterophylla rhizosphere microbial communities from the University of Puerto Rico - S2T1R1 | ecosystem: Host-associated > Plants > Roots > Rhizosphere ... | reverse complement strand
CGCGGTGCCCTCGGCGTGCACGCTGCCGTGACAGCGACCGGCGCTATATGAGGAACGTCCGCTACGGGATGATTTCGACCGCGCGCAATTTGATTACAGCTGTAACCAGCCGAAGGTCATGGGTGTGTTCCGACCCGTTCGCGCGCCATCAAGTCTCAGGCCACATCCGCAAGCGGAACCGGTCCAACAGCAAAACCGTTTGCGGTCTTAAGACGCACAAAATGGAGACGATGATGCATCCGGGATGGACATTGCCTGCAATGCGCCGCGCGTCGAGCGAACGCAGCGCGATGTTCGACTGGACGATATCGACCATTTTTACGTCGTCTTCGTGATTGCCGGCAGATCGACGTGGTTCAGAACGATTGCGTCGTGACTCTCGATGTGGGCGATGCCACGCTCGTCGACTCGGCTCGGCCGGTGACATACATCAACGACGGCGCGTATGGACAGTTCTTCGTGACGCGCAAGCGTTGTCACTCAGGCGCGGGGCGCGCCGACCGATCCGTTGCGGCGCCGATGGCTGCGCGAAGCACGACCGGACGTGGTACTCCCGGTCAGGCCGGTAGACGCGTCCATGCGCCGACCAGCGGCGGCAACATGATGGATGCGTCGTTCGCCACGGTTTCGCTGCGCAGCCGCTCCGCCACGGTGTCGATGTCGACCTCGGCGGCGGTCGCGACACCGGTCCGTTCAGCCATCGGCAGAAGACTGCGCAGGACGTTGGCGATGTACTCATAGACCGGCGACTGTGCGCCGGCTTCGAAGCGGGCCGCGGCGGTCATCTGCGGCGCCGGCAGACCGGCGGCGAGGAACGTCCCGAACAGCTTGCCCCCCATGTCGGGCTCGGAGCCGGCACGCTTGTAAGCGTCCAAGACCCACTGATGGCAGAGGCGAAACTGCGGCCCGTCGGGGATGCTGCGAGCGAACAGCAGAATCATTTCCTGGAAGGCGACGACCCCGCCGGGACGAAGACACAGGAGCAGCCGCCGCAACGTGGCGACAGGGTCCGGCACATAGGCGAGAACCAGCCGTCCAATGACGGCATCGAATTTCTGTTGCGTGGAGAACGCTTCGAGCTCGGTCACGGCGAAGCGCACATTGCTGCGTCCGGCCGCGGCCGCGCGCCGTTTGGCGACGTCGAGTGCCTCCTTCGAACGATCGATGCCGAGGACTGAGCCGGAGGGACCGACCAGATCGGCGGCGAGCAGCGAAACGTCGCCGACACCGCAGCCGACATCGAGCACTTGCATGCCCGGCGCGAGTCCCGCGCGACGCAGAACGTCCTCGGTGAAATCGCGGAACAACGCGGCCTGGACTTCCAAACGGCGGAATTCGCTTTCCGAATAGCCCAACGCATAATGGTTGGTATCCACGGCGGTGCCAGCCGTGCCGCAATCCAGATTGCGATCAAAGATGGTGTCCACGTAAGCTCTCCTCAATGCCGTCTTGCCAAGTCCGGACGGCGCGGTGCCCTCGGCGTGCACGCTGCCGTGACAGCGACCGGCGCTATATGAGGAACGTCCGCTACGGGATGATTTCGACCGCGCGCAATTTGATTACAGCTGTAACCAGCCGGAGGTCATGGGTGTGTTCCGACCCGTTCGCGCGCCAACAAGTCTCAGGCCACATCCGCAAGCGGAACCGGTCCAACAGCAAAACCGTTTGCGGTCTTAAGACGCACAAAAATGGAGACGATGATGCATCCGGACAGCGATTTTCTCAGCACGCCGGAATTAGGCTACGAGGGCTGGCGGGATGCGATTCATCGGCAATGGGGGTGGTATGACCCGAAAGCCATCGAACACAAAACCTTTACCGGCAGAGCGAAATCCCGCGGCGTATGCGGCTTCGTCGGGATGGACATTGCCTGCAATGCGCCGCGCGTCGAGCGAACGCAGCGCGATGTTCGACTGGACGATATCGACCATTTTTACGTCGTCTTCGAGATTGCCGGCAGATCGACGGTGGTTCAGAACGATTGCGTCGTGACTCTCGATGTGGGCGATGCCATGCTCGTCGACTCGGCTCGGCCGGTGACATACATCAACGAGGGCGCGCATGGACAGTTCTTCTCCCTGCGGCTGCCTCGCCGGTCGCTCGTGTCGCATCTCGGATGCGAACCTCACTTTGGTTCTCACGGTCGCGGCCAAACGCATGCCGGACGCCTGCTGTTTCAGCTTGTTCTGGATGCCGCCGAGGACGAAGACGCGCGATCCGGAGCGGGTCGCGCCTACATGCCATTGGCGATCTATGACCTCGTCGGCGCGCAGTTTGCGCCTTCCGATCCAATGCCCTTTTATTCGGCAAGGTTGTTCGACCGCGTTTGCAACATTATCAGAGATCGCTTCTCCGATCCCGACTTGGGCCCGTGCGAGGTGGCGGCCGAAGCGGGGATCTCGCTACGCTACCTTCAGAAGCTTTTTACGGCGCGGAACTCCACCTGCACCAATTTCATACATTCGATCCGGTTGGATCACGCCGCGCGTCTCTTGCAACGCCGGGCTTCGCTGAACACCAGGCAGTCGATCAGCGAGATCGCCTATGCCAGCGGCTATGGCGACTACACTCATTTCGCCAGAAAATTTCGCCGCCGCTTCGGTCATGCCCCAGGAGCGCACGCCGAAAATTCGTAACCCGCCGGGGGCGCGTTCGTACGCATGAAAGGACGCGATCGGCTCACGACGTCCACCGATCGGTGATCTAGCCTCATCCGTGTTGCGCATCCGGGGGCGCGATCACGGAAAGGACCACAATGATGTCGTGCATGACCGTCGAAGCTGACACCGCTCTCCCGCAACCCTTCGCAAGCTGTCCTGTCTCGGATCTCGATCCCTACTCCGACGAGGTATTGGTCGAGCCTTGGGGCACATATGCAGAATTGCAACGTTTGGGCTCTGCGGTCTGGCTCAGAAAATACCAAATGTTTGCCCTGACGCGATACGAGAGCGTCGTGCGAGCTCTCAAGGATGCAGGCTCATTTTCATCGGCGTCCGGCGTAATGATGAATGACGACATGAATCGCGTGCTTCGCGGCAATACGCTGTGCAGCGACGGTGCGGACCATGAACGCTCGCGCCGTGTCATCGCAAAGCCGCTCACGCCGGTCGCGCTGAAGTCCCTGAAAGCGGAGATTACGTCGAAGGCAGAACGGTTGGTCGACCGGCTAGTTGCCAAGGGAACGTTCTGCGCGATCACAGAATTGGCCGCATTCTTGCCTGTGGACATCGTCGCCACCGCGGTGGGACTGCCGCGGGAAGGACGCGAACGAATGCTGGTCTGGGCCACGCAGATGTTCAATTGCTTCGGGCCGTTGAATCACCGGGCTCGCAGCGCGTTCCCGGTCCTCGAAGAGATGACGCATTATGCAAGAACGCAGGCAGTCCGCGGCAAGCTGACGCCAGGCAGCTGGGCCGACGCGATACTCGACGCGAGGGATCGCGGCGAGGTCGATCAAGCTCATTGCCCTGTGCTGATGATTGATTATGTGGGGCCAAGCCTGGACACAACCATCCACGCGATTGGCAACGGCGTTTGGCTGTTCGCCAATCACCCGGGAGAATGGGAGAAAGTCCGCGAGTCGCCGTCCCGCGTTCCCGCGGCCATCAACGAAATTCTGCGGATGGAAGCACCCATTCAATCGTTCTCGCGCTTGCTGACGCGAAACTACCAGATGGGTGAGGTTGCGCTTCCGGCCGGCTCGCGGGCTATCGTGTTCTATGGCGCAGCGAATCGAGACGAACGCAAGTTTCCACATCCGCACACCTTCGATGTGACGCGCAGCGCGGCCGATCAGTTGGCGTTTGGTTCCGGGCCGCACATGTGCGTCGGGCTGCATTTGGCGAGGCTGGAAATGAACGCCATCTTTTGCACCTTGGCCACGCGCGTTAACCGCTTCCATGTCCGGCAAGAGACCCGGATGGTGAACAACGTCCTTCGCGGTTTTGGCAAGCTGATCGTTTCTGTCGATTAGGAGAATCGCAAGTGCGGCGGCAGGGCCCGGATCGTGCCGGCGTTGATAACGGTCGCGCGAGATCGCGATCAGGCGGTCTCGACTGCCGCCGCGAAAATGTATCCGGCGCCGCGTTCGGTGCGGATGAGCTGCGGTTCGCTCGGATTGGCCTCGAGCTTGCGGCGCAATCGCAAAATCTGAATATCCACGCTGCGATCGTACACTTCCTCGTCATGCACGCGGCTCGCCGCGAGAAGTTGCTCGCGGCTCAAGACCTGCTGCGGCGACCGGAGAAAGGCGGCCAGAAGATTGAATTCGCCGGCCGTCAGCGATGCAACGTCTCCGATTGGCGACGTCAGCCGGCGCGTGCGCATGTTGAGTTCCCAACCGGCGAAGCGGTAGCGAATGCGCCTTTCATTCCTGCGCGATCGAAGTTCCGCGGCCTCGGATCGCCGCAGCACGGCCCGCACCCGGGCCAGGAGCTCGCGCAAGCCGAATGGTTTGACCATGTAGTCGTCGGCGCCCAGTTCCAGGCCGACGACCCGATCCGCTTCCTCACGACGATGACCGGTAACAAGAATGATGGGCACGTCCGAACCGCCGCCGAAACGACGCAGAAGGTCCAAGCCGTCTTCGTTCGTCAGCTTGACATCGAGAATGATCAGATCAATCGCCGTGTCGGCCAAAACACGAGCCATCGAACGACCATCGGCGACCGCGCTGACTTGGAAATTCTTGCTTTCCAGATAGCTTCCAAGCACTTCGCGCATGGACGGATCGTCGTCGACCACGAGTAAATGCCGCATCGTATGTCCGGCCAGGGGCGCTGTGTTCGACATGCAAACGGGCCACGCGGCCGCAACCGGTCACGTGCCCAAAAATTCCCCAACAACTTGAAACGCGCGCAGCCAGCACCCAGTTCCCCCAGGGACATGCAGGAACCTGCCGATTGATCGATTTGGCGCCCCCGAATCGCCGTCGCGCCGGATACGGGCGATGCGGCCGGCGCATGCCTGCCGCCACTGGGACGTATGCGGAAAATGCAGGGAAAACGGGGGCCCGCCGCGCGTCCGTGGGCGCGTTGCTGATGTTGCTTGCGATCATGATCAGCATCCCGGCCGGATCGGTCGACGTCGAGCCGATAATGCCCATTAGCCCGCCGGACGTCGACGCTGCGAAAGTGGAACTGGGTCGAAAGCTGTTCTTTGACGCCCGGCTCTCACAAACGAACACCGAGGCCTGCGCGTCGTGTCACCAGCTCGAAAAGGGCGGAGCAGACGGTCGCCGCTACCCGTTGGGGGCAGACGCACGACCGCTCGACTTCAATTCGCCGTCCATTTTCAACGCGGCTCTCAACTACCGGCTCAACTGGCGTGGCAATTTCCACACCCTCGAGGAACAGAACGAAGCCGTGCTGCTCGACCGCCGGCTGATGAACACGACGTGGGAGCAATTGCTGGGCAAGTTGCGCGTCGATCAAGACTATGTTCGTGCCTTCACGGCGCTGTACGGGAGCGGTCCCCAACGGACGCACGTGCTGGACGCGCTTGCCAGCTTCCAGCGCTCCCTGGTCACGCCGGATGCGCGTTTCGACCGTTATCTCGAGGGGCACCGCGATGCCCTTACCCCCGAGGAGGAACAGGGATACCAGCTGTTCAAATCCTACGGCTGCATCGCTTGCCATCAGGGCAGGAATCTCGGCGGCAATCTGCTGCAACGATTCGGGGTCTTCTACGACCCATTCGCGCAACGGGCCAACATCAGCGATGCCGACCTCGGGCGTTACGCGGTCACCCGCATCGACAGCGATCGGCACGTGTTCCGCGTGCCGAGCCTCCGCAACGTCGCCGTCACGGCGCCGTATTTCCACGATGGCGCCACCGCTTCGCTCGCGGAGGCCGTCGACATCATGGCGCGCGCTCAGCTGGGAAGAGATCTCCCTGGCCCGGACATAGACCTCATCGTGAAGTTTCTCGGAACGCTCACGGGCGAATATCAGGGGCGATCGCTCGCGGCGCAAATCGACCGATCGAAGCAATGACGACGCATGCCAGGAGCAATCTGCTGTTGGTCGTGGCCGGCCTCCTGCCGGCCCTCACCTATCTGCTGCTCCACAGTGCGACACCGGATGCTGCTCGTCACGAACATACGTTGGCTGCGCTGCGGGCCCTCATTCTCAACGACGCCGCACTCCAGCGTGATGTGCTCAAGGCACGGATCGGCCTCCTTCGCAACTACGATCCGCTGGTTCGATCCGTTGAAAATCTCCATCGTGCGGTCAGGACATTGCGGTCGGACGGCCAGGCTGCCGACAGCACCATCCGCGGTGCATTCGATCGACATGTTGAAAACGTGGCCGCGGCGGCAACCGATCAGGAGAATCTCGTCGAAGACTTCAAATCGCGCAACGCGTTGTTGCAGAACTCGTTGATGTTTCTCGACCATACGATCCGGCAGTTCGACAGCGGCGGCGGTCGCCAGCAGGACGCCGTGTCGACGGAGGTGGGGATACTGGCCAATGCGATGCTCCGATTCACCAGCGACCCGCAAGGCGGGATTGCGAGCGATTTGACGGCCTCGCTCGAACGGCTGGCGCAATTGCCGGCCGGCAACGCAAATCCGAATGTTCGCGCCCTCGTCTCCCACGGGCACTTGATCGTGGCGACGCTGCCGGCAGTGGACCAGCTCGTATCGCGCATCCTCGCGTCGGCGACGACGGAGCGGGCGCGAGCGCTGCAGGACGACTACCTCGAAGCGCACGCCCGGGCGCTGGCGCGCGCCAGCGTCTTTCGCATTCTTCTGTACATCGCGGCGCTCGCGTTGGTGGCTTATGTCGGCTACCTGTTCCTGCGGCTTCGTGCCAACGCGCGAATTCTAAGGGCCCGCCTCGACTTCGAGGGGCTGATCGCCGCAATCTCCGGACGCTTCATCAATCTCAGCGGGGACGCCGTCGATGAGGGCGTCACCGACGGACTTGCACGCCTGGCAACACATGCCGGCGTGGACCGTGCTCACATCGTCGTCCTCGACGACGACGAGATGAACGTCGAAGCCTGCTATTCCTGGCATCGGCCGGAGATCGGTGGGGCGGCCGAGCGGCTCGATGATCTGCTCGAGATCGCGCTGCACTCCCCGCTCAAAGGATGCGAGTCCCAAGGGTGCGTACACGTTCCCGATGTCCAGGCGCTCGCGGGCAGTCCGGAAAAGTCGCGCTTGCGTGAGCGCGGCATTCTCTCATGGCTGTGCATACCGATGTGGTGCGCCGGCAAGCGCGTGGGCTTTCTTACGCTCGATGCCGTTTCGGCGCAGAAGCGTTGGGCCGACGACGATATTGCGCTGTTGCGGACAGCCGCCGAAATCTTCGCCAATGCCATCGAGCGCCAGCGCAGCGAAACTGAGCGCGAGATGCTGGAGGGGCGGCTGCATCAAGCGCAGCGCCTCGAAGCCATCGGCACGCTCGCCGGCGGCATTGCGCACGAGTTCAACAACATCCTGGCGGCCATCTTCGGCTACGCCGAATTGGCGCTGGCGAACCTCGCAGACGGCAGTCGCGCGGAGCGCCACGTGCGCCGGATCATGACCGCGGGGGAACGTGCCCAAGCGGTGATCCATCAGATACTCACGTTCGGTCGCCGCGGCGAGCGGCGATCCAGGCCGGTAATGGCGGTGCCGGTCGTGGCGGAAGCGGTGGAGCTCCTGCGCGCGTCGCTCCCCACGACGGTTGCCATCGAAACGGCGATCGAGGTCGGCGACGCAGCGGTGTTGGCCGACCCGACGGAGCTCCAGCAAGTGGTCGTGAACCTCTGTACCAATGGCGCCCACGCCATGAAGAACCACGGCACGCTCCTTGTCACCCTCGGTGCCGTCGAAGCGGAGGATACGCTTGCGCTGTCGCACGGGAGTCTGTCGCCCGGCCGCTATATTCGGATTGCCGTGAAGGACACCGGCAGCGGCATCGATGCGGCGACATTGGAGCGGATCCTGGAGCCTTTCTTCACCACCAAGGCGGTGGGTCAAGGCACGGGCCTTGGTTTGTCGACCGTGCACGGCATCGTCACCCAGCACGGCGGCGCCCTGAACGTGGAAAGCTCGCCCGGCGACGGCAGCACGTTCGAAGCGTATTTTCCGCGCGCCGGCGGGGTTGCCGTCGCCGAGGAGGTCGCCCGCGCGGCCGAGGTGCCCCGCGGAAACGGCGAAACCATCCTGATCGTCGACGACGACGCGCCGCTCGTCCCGCTGGCCGAAGAGATCGTGGCTGCGCTCGGTTACGAAGCGGTGGGCTTCGACCAGAGCGCAACCGCGCTGGAGGTCTTTCGCGCCGCGCCCGATCGATTCGATCTGGTGCTGACTGACGACATCATGCCGGAGATGACCGGCACCGAGCTCGCCGGCGCGATGCACGAGATCCGTCCGAACGTGCCCATCATCCTGATGACCGGGGGTGGCAGATCCATCCGCCCGCATCGCCTACAGGCCGCCGGCATTCGCGAGATCGTCAAGAAGCCGCTGCTGTCGGCGACCATTGCCGATCTCCTCGCCCGACACTTGTCGCCGCCGGGCTCGACGGATCAGCCGCGCTGACGATCACCAGGCCAAGACGCCGCCTTGTCAGGCCGGGTCAGGGCGTGACGAATATCCGTTCCCCGCCAGGCTCGACCGGCACGTCCCACGTATGCAGAACCACGGCGCTTGGGAAAATCGTGAGCAGGCGCAAGCGTTCCGCGCCGACATTGATCGGTTCGTGGGCGATTGCCGCCGGGATCACCGCCATGTCTCCCTTGCCGAGACGTTCCCAGTCGTTGCCTACGCTCAGCTGGGCCGTTCCTTCCAGGACGAACAGAATCTCTTCGGCGCTGTGGGCATGGCGGCCACCCGAGTTTCCAGGCTCGAGCGTCACGCAGACGACTTGGCTGCCTGCCGATCCATTTGCCTTGGAAACCACGAGGCCCAACTTGAAGGCCACGTCGGGCTCCTCCTCGCTCCAGCCCTTGCCAAGGTCGAGTTCGTCGATACGTGCGGTGATCATGACGCTTCTCTTTTTTTCCAGTCCCGCCACTAAGCAGCATCGATATGGGACGTTGGCGTTACACGATGATTTCAGCAAACAAGAATTCGGTTACAGTCGAAATACGATCTGGCGGAAAGTGGATCACAGGCAGGCTGCAATCGATGCACGCCGTGACGTGATGGAAGGGGGTGCGGGGCGGCGTTTCGATCACCTCAGCGTGAGCGTTCTAGAGCATGATCCCGAAAAGTGGATGCCGGTTTTCGGCAAAGATCATGCTCCAACAATAAGTAGAGCGAGATGGCGATTCGAAGAAAAGTCATCTCGCTCTAGGCAGTCCGTGATTTGACGACAGACTGCGGCAAAGACGCCAGGAACAACACGACACAGACGCAGAGCAAGACGATATCCTTGAAGAGAAACTCGCCGGTCAGATTCCAGGCGATTGGGTCAGCCGACAAGCTCCATTTGACGGCCCCCGGTGTCGTGAAGAAGAACGACCACGTGATCGCAAAAGTGACCACGCCCATCAGCGAACCCAAGGCTGACAAGATCGGGCTGAACGCACCCGCCGCAAGCAGCGCCGCGATGGCAAACTCGGCGACACCGAGGACATACGCTTCTCCCCTGAAGCCAAATAACGACAACCACGAAATAAATGGACTGTTGCTGATGTACTGAACGATGCCCTGGGCCGACTGCAACGTGAATTTTTGCATGCCGAACGACACGAAGACGACGACCATGACCCAACGGAGGATCGCCAGCATACGATAAGACCCGCCTCCCCTTTCAGCGATATTGAAGGATGTTTTCATGTGGGTTGCCCCTTCTCTCGATACAAATCGATTTCGGCCGGCGCGCAGACGCGCGTTCGTTACAGCCTTTACGCACGAGCAATGCCGTTGGTTACGTTCATCTGGCGTTCCCCGCCTCACAATGATGTGCGGCCGGTGCGCCGCCAATCACGATCCTGGGGATGCGTCACGGATTTGGCGGCACCGGCTGCTCCGCGCAGCATCGCAGAATGCGCAATTTCGAAATAGCGACGGCAGGATCGGGGCAACGGTTGGCGGATTGCTCCCCATATGGTTCGCCGGCGTCCCGCGCGACCGTCCGGTCGGCGCCGAAGCATTAGGGCTTGGATCGTTTTCTCTAAAACCTAGAGGCCACCGCTTCACCTCAAGCGAGCCCGAGGGGCTGAAATACGCGGGGCGCGCGCGCGGATCTTTCAATTGCGGAGCGACTCGATGATGAACCGCCGGACATTGATTGGAACTGTCGCGGCTGGCGCCGCCCTTCCCTTCCTCAACCAGGTCGCCAGCGCCCAGACATTGCCGAAGACGAGGAATGTCGTCTTCGTGCACGGACTGTTCGCAGACGGCTCCTGCTGGTCGAAGGTCATCGCCCGCCTGCAGCAGAAAGGCATCAACTGCACGAGCGTGCAGAACCCTCTGACCTCGCTGCATGAGGCGTCGGAGGCCGCGCGGCGGGCGATCGCGGCGCAGCCGGGTCCGACGGTGCTCGTCGGCCACTCCTTTTCCGGAATGATCGTGTCGGACGTGGGGGTGGACCCGAAGGTCTCCACCGTCGTCTACGTCGCGGCGCGGGCACCCGATGCCGGCGAGGATTATACGGGGCTGGCAAAGAACTATCCGACGCCCCCGGCCACGGCCGGCATTGTCTTCAACGACGATTGGGGCCAGTTGTCGGAGAAGGCTTTTCTGCACGACTTCGCGGGTGACCTGGCGCCGGAGGAAGCGCGCGTTCTGTACGCGGTTCAGCAGCCGTTCAAGAAGTCGCTGACGAGCGAAAAGACGACGAATGCGGCTTGGCGCACCAAGCCGTCCTTCTATGCCGTGTCCACCCAAGACCGGACGATCGATCCCGACCTTCAACGCTTCATGGCGAAGCGAATGGGGGCGAAGACGATCGAAATCGCGGCGAGCCACCTGGCGCTGATCTCACATCCCGACGCGGTCACCAACCTGATCCTGGAGGCACTTGCCGTCTGAGAAGCTGGTCGTTACGCGCAGCGGCCGACGCTGCCGGTGATTCGCTTGGGCGTCGGAAGGAGGCCTCGCGACGCTGACTAAGTCAGCAGTCTCCACCCGAGGACGAGCCGACCCGCTGCCGATAGCCAGCACAGCGCGGCAAACATTGTCGCGAGGACGGGAAATAGTCCGGGAAAGAGGCAGAAGGCGACCATGAAGGCGATCGTCTCGAAGCCCTCCGCCATGCCCGCCAGATAGTAGATGGACTTCTGTCCTTGCCGTGACGTTACGATGCCACGCCGCTCGGCCATGATGGAGAAGGCGAGAAACGCGCTGCCATTGGCGCAGAAGCTTGCCAGCAGAAACGCGGCGGGAAGCGCGTTGGCGGGCGGGTTCCAGGCGGCGAACGCCAACGGCACCGCGGCGTACACGAGAAAGTCGAGCGCGATATCGAGGAAAGCGCCGCGATCGGTGGGCCGCGTCGCCCGCGCAACGGCCCCGTCGAGACCATCCGCGAGCCGGTTGGCCACGAGCAGGATCAAGGCGAGGAAAAATTGCCCGAACGCGACGGCAAGCGCGGCCGCCAGACCCAAGGCGCATCCGCCGACCGTCATGGTATCGGCGCCGATCCCGGCTGCCGCGAGTCGCTGCCCGGCGTACGTCAACGGCGGGTCGATCCATCGCCTGATGCTGCCATCGATCACGGTTGTGCCTACTCTCAACCGGCGCCCACCCGGTGGGCGTATTCGATGATGGAGCCGGCGTAAACGCGGGTGGGCGCGTAGCAGGCAATTTCCAGCGCGGTCGCCACCACCGCGGCACCGACGCCGAAATAGCATGTGGTGATCTTGGGGCGGTCGTGATCGACGAAGCGCGCGGCGAACAGGGCTTTCAGATCGGCCGGCCGCTGGAACCGTTGACCATGGTCCGTCTCTTCCACGACCTCGGTCGATCTTACGATGCCGGCACAGGGAATTTCGACCGCCCCGTAGTCGTCAGGCAGAACACCGTTGTTACCGGCGAACGCGCGGCAGTCCAGGAGCTGACCGGCAAGCCTCCCTTCGATCGCGCCTCGGATGTCCTCGAAAGTCGCGAACCATGGCGACGCGTCTGCGACAGAAGGCGCGACCGCGGATGGCGCCGCGTCGAGCGCGAGGAGGCGCGGCTCCCGATGCGTCAACGCGAGGCCGTGCGCGAGCCACCAGGAGGGTGTGCCGCCGTCGAGCAGGCGCACGTTGGCATAGCCGGCGTCCCTGAGCAGCCAACGCGCGAAAGGCGCACTCGTGCATCCGCCATCCATGTCGGTCACGACAATGGGACTGTCGCGTGACGGAACCGCACCCGCCACGAGACCTTGCAGCAGGGTTCGCGGCGGCCGCATGAGTGCCGGGACGCGGGGATCGAGCAAGCGCGTGGCACGCGACTGCGAGGCGAGATCCAGAAACCACGATCCTGGAATATGCCGCTCGCAATAGCGCTGACGCACGTCGATGCCGGCACTGTTGAACGGCGGGTAGACCCAGGATGCGTCGATGACGACGACGTCGCCAATGGACGCCGCCAAGTCCGGCACGCCGATCAGCGGGGAAGTTTCTGGCATCGTGTCGTCTGGATCGAAGTAAGGGAGGAGATCCGGCCGCGCTCTCCTAAGCGACGCTTCGCTCCCCGTCCATCGCGTTGTCCGGCGAGCTTACTGACGAACACGTGAGGGCAGGCCCGCCCACAAGTCGATGCCCGGTTTGGACCGTCTCTTGGCCGCCACTGGCTGCCGGTACTCGATGGCCGCCACTGGCTTCCGGTCCTCGATGCCAAGGAATGCCGCAAGGGCACGCCTCAGCCGAACATCATCAATTCCCGCCACGTATTTTCGTAATATCGCGTCGGCGGTTCGGCCCGGCTGAAGAATGGCCGTGATCAGCTCTGAACTCGTCTTACGAAAGAAACTGAAATCCGGTCTGTCCTCTCCTGGCCCGCCAAGCCCGTCGATTTGATTGGCAAGCGCGAGCACATTCAATCTGTCCGCATTGTCCAACGTTACGGCAAAGCGGAGGACGGCCAAGTGCCAAGCGCGCAACAACCTGGCGTGCCAGTGGACCGAGCCGGATTTTCTGAACGCGGCTGCCGTTCGTGACGCGCAATCCGGCATGAAATCACCTGCAGGCCAATGGTCGACGCGGCAGCTCCCCCCGCAACCCATCGCACGGAGGCGAGGACCACAGTTCTCCACGTTGGGGGGACCCATACGGCAAACGGCTGTATGAATTCTATGTAGTTTGAGGCGAAGAAGTATAAGCAGAACACTTATGCCCCGCTTACAAGAGAGCTTGCCCCTTCGTCTCGATTTCCTATGCGGAAGCTGGGCCTCTCTCGCAGAGACGCGGAATTCTGCGCTGTTTTTCTCAGCGGCAACCGGAGCTGCCAACCGTCGGCCAGGGAACGAGCCGCGGACGTTGAGAAGGCGCCGCTCAATTCCCACCTTTTGGCTTGAGCTCCCGGGTGAGGACGCATGCCGCGCATCGATTTCACCAGCCAGGACTATCTGCGCGATCCCGCCGCTGGCCTCGCGAAGCTGAGAGCAGCCGGCCCCGTGTTGGAAGTGCGCTTCCCGATCGTAGGAAAGACCTGGATCACCACCACCAACGATCTGGCTGGCCGCGTCCTCAAGGACAGCGAGACATTCACGATGCGCAAGGACGGCCGCGTTGCCGGTCTGCGCTGGTGGATGCCGGGTTGGCTGCGCACGCTCGCCGTGAGCATGCTGACCATGGACGAGCCGGACCATACCCGTCTGCGCAGCATCGTCGACGAAGCCTTTCGGCGCCGTGCCATTCTCGACATGGAACCGAGAATTTTCGCAATCGCCGACGCGCTTGCGGCTGAGCTGTTCGCTGACGGAAGTCCCGCCGACCTGGTCGAGCGCTATGCGCGCAAGCTGCCGCTGTCAGTGATCTGCGAGCTGCTTGGCCTGCCCCGCGCCGACTGGCCGCGGTTCGTCGCGTGGGCGAACAGCCTCACGCGTCTTACCGGTATGGTCAGCTTCCTGCGCATGATTGCGGGCATCGGGCCGATGAAGCGCTACCTGGAGGGGCGCTTGCAGGCCGCGCGCGAGACCGGCGGCGAAGGCTTGATCGCAGAACTGGTTCGCGTCGAGAAGGAAGGCGGACGCATCAGCAGCCAGGAGATGGTGGCGATGGTGTTTCTGCTGCTCGGCGCCGGGTCGGAAACGACCACGCATCTGATCAGCGGATCAGTCTACGAACTGATAAGGGCCCCTGCGCTGCGCGATTGGCTCAAGGAGGATTGGAGCCGCGCCAACCTGGCGATCGAGGAGTTCCTGCGCTTCGTCTCGCCCGTCCAGTTCACCAAGCCGCGTTTCGTCAGGAAGGATATCGAGCTCGACGGGGTACGGCTGAAGAAGGGCGACAGAATCATGGCCATGCTGGCGACAGCCAACATGGATCCTGAGGCCAACCCGCGCCCGGAGATGCTCGATCTTGCGCGGAAACCCAACCGCCACCTGTCGTTCGGCACGGGCATCCATTTCTGCCTGGGCCACCAGCTCGCCCGCATCGAGGGCAAGTGCGCGCTGGAGGCGCTGTTCAAGCGCTGGCCGCAGCTCGAGCTGGCGGTGCCGCCGGACTCCATTCGCTGGCGCCAGCGACCTGGGCTGAGGGCCATCGAAAAGCTTCCTGTCGCGATCCGCCAGCAATGATCGCGCCGGCGCGACGAAGAATTGTCCATAGGCAACGGGGGCAGCAATTCACGAGGCTATGGCTGTGCGTTGATGAGTTCACGCCCTAGGAACCTCAAATCGACGGCACTAGACTCGCGGCCAACGCAGGGAGGTCGACATGATCACTCTCTACACGTTCGGTCCCGCCTTCGGACTCCCCGATCCCAGTCCGTTCGTGACCAAGGCGGAGGTCCTGCTGAAGATGACGGGCCTGTCGTTCCGCACCGACGCCGGCGGTTTCCGCAAGGCGCCCAAGGGAAAGCTGCCCTACATCGAGGACGACGGGACGCGCGTCGCCGATTCCACATTCATCCGCCAGTACATCGAGAAGAAATACGACATCGACTTCGATCGCGGCCTGTCGGCGGAACAGCGGGCGATCGGCTGGGCGTTCGAGAAGATGGCGGAGGACCATCTCTATTGGGCCC
>Ga0081540_1002448_pt1 | contig 15118 bp, 16 predicted proteins | sample TabmetS2T1R1_FD_71024 | JGI IMG/M metagenome (GOLD analysis project Ga0081540, IMG submission 71024) | Tabebuia heterophylla rhizosphere microbial communities from the University of Puerto Rico - S2T1R1 | ecosystem: Host-associated > Plants > Roots > Rhizosphere ... | reverse complement strand
CCTGCGGCGTCAGATGCTGGCCCTGCCCGTTCTTTGAAAATCGGCGAAAAACCCGATTGGCCGGGATCATGGTTGCCAGACGGGCACTTCCGCAAAACTTCCGTCCGTTTTGGAAGGCGCCGAATCGACGTCCGACCGGCGACACGGACTATTCAACATGCCGGCCGACAACACCACTTACAATCGTGGTGCGGGGATGCATTTGATCGACAGTCCGGCAATTCCAAGTGGTTGCCACTTACGGTACGTGGGATCGTCGCCGTCGGCGATCCTCGTTCCGGGCCGCTCCCAAGGCGATGATCGTTCGGGGTGCTGATACACGCATGCGAACCGGTGCTGCCTGCGGGCGTGGCAGAACCGCCAAATCCGCAGAAGCACCACGGGCCATATCCACCGCCCGATGAACTCGAACACCTGATCCATCAGGGTCCATCCGAAGCCATCGACTTCGCACGGTGCGCGTGCGGCTTTCAGCGCCGTCCGTCTGGCCCGATCTCGCTTCTGATCGGCTGATCGCTCGTCTGCGGCTCCAATGACGCGGGAGCGATATGTTGGCCATTCGCCCCCGCGTCTTTCGGCCCTATGTGGGCGCATGAGGGCCGAAACTTCCTTCAGCTTCGCGAGAGATACGCAGCAGCAAAGCGCACCGACAATTGGCACACAAGACAAGAAATCCGGAGTCGTCCGTGAACGAAAAGCAACAGCCTTGTCCGGTCTCGGGGGCTTCCGACTTCAAAGTGATGAGAATGTCGTCGGTTTGATTGCGACCCGCAGCAAACGCGCGACGGCGATGATGCAACGTGAGGCCTTCACCATCGACCTGCGACCAAACACCGTACGCCATGTCCGGTAATCCCAATGCGAGAGAGCAAGCAACACCGCAATCCTGCGGGCGCCGGCACGCCTTTCCGTCGCGCGCTTCAACCGCGTCCATGGGCGAGGCAGCATTTCGTATCGTCGCTTGAACCTCGTCCATGCTGTCCGCGGCGCTCAATCCGCTGTCGCCGCGGCCCTGTGCAGCGGAGCTGACGCAAGACCAAGTCCCGAAAGCGAGAAAGATCCGGGCCTTTGATGGGCCGTCACTGCAAAACCAATGCCGCGATGGCGGCGATGACTCCCGTGATGCCGATCCTCGAAATCGGAGCCTTTCGCTGCCTTACAGAACGAACACGAGGACCAAGGCGGCGGCAGCTGCGCAGATCAACACGAATATAATCACGAGTAGCGACAACGTCGACATCGGTGGTTGCATCTCCAATGGTGAAGTCTCGCCAGTGATGTAGGCAGTGCGCTGCATATTACGCATATACCTTTGTATGGCGCTCGTCAGCCGTTCACCGTTGCAGGGTTTGTGATGCTCAGGTGAAGCTGTCCGCCGTCGATCACGAACGACTTATAATTTGGCGATAAAACTTTCCGGTATCGTTTGGTCAAAAGCGGAAGGGGAGACCTCCGCTTCGAATCGCGCCGACACAAGTTCGCCTCTCGGCCAAGATCCGCGAGGAGATACGAGAACTTGTGGGTGAGAAGGGGATGGCCGCGCTAATCCGCCGCGCCATCGAGAAGGAGGTAAGGTGATCTTCCCCCGAAATAGTGGACGGGTTTAAGCGGCTTTTAGCTCCATCTGGCTTGGGGCGATAGATCCGATGGCGGAATGGAGTCTGGTTCGGTTGTAGAAGCCCTCGATGAAGGCGAAGATATCGCGCTGGTCCTCGGCGCGGGTCTTGTAATCGCGATGATGGACGAGTTCGGTCTTCGAGGTATGGAAGAAGCTTTCCATGGGAGCATTGTCGTAGCAATCAGCTTTGCGACTCATCGATACGGTGATGCCGTCGCCCGTGAGAGCATCGCGATAGGCGCGTGGGGCATACTGCACGCCGCGATCAGAGTGGTGGATCACCCCGTCCCGCGGGCGTTGCTGCTGGATGGCCATCGTCAGTGCCGCGGATGCGAGTTCGACCTGCATAGATCCCGCTTGGCCCAGCCGACGATCTTCGGCTGAACAGATCCATGACGGCCGCCAGGTACAACCACCCCTGCGCGGTCGGAATGTTGGTGATATCGGCGAGCCAGATCTGGTTTGGCCTGCGGCGGTGAAGTCACGCGCGATCAGGTTCGGCGCGATCGGCAGATCATGACACTGTCGGTGGTGCGAACCCGCCGGGGGCGCGCCATGATCGCTCGAATGCCATAGCGGCGCATCAGCCGTTCGATCCGACTGCGGCTGGCGCCACGTCCCTGCGTCCGCAGAGCGGCATCAACCCGTGGACTGCCATAACGCCGACCGCTGTCGTGATGGACCTGCCGAATCTCGGCCAACAGCGTGGAATTGGAGGCTGCGCGCGTGCTCACCGGGCGCTCGCGCCAGGCATAATAGCCGGCCGGCGAGACCTCGAGCTCGGCACACATCAGTCGTACTGGATAGGTGTCGCGGTGGTCTTCAATGAAGCGAAAGCTCATGTCCGGGTTCCGGCAAAGATCGCGATCGACTTTTTTGAAATGTCGCGCTCCATGCGCAGCCGTTCGTTCTCCTCGCGCAACCGGGCGATCTCCGAAGCCTGGTCCGCCGGCATCGGCGTCGCCTGCGTGGTGGGGCGCCCCGCCGCCGACGCCGGCTCCTGCCGGAGCTTGTCAACCCAGGGCCGCAGCACCGAGTCGCGCAGACCGAGTTCCTTGGCCACCGACGTGATCGAGCGGCGGCTCGACACCACCAGCTCGACGGCCTGCCGCCTGTACTCTCCGGTAAATGACCGACGTCGACGTTCCATTCGACACCTCCGGGCTCAATGAGCCTACGACAGGTGTCCACTCATTCGGAGGAGGTTCAAAGGAGCCTGCAGCGGCAGAGGGGGAAGAAAGAGAAAAACAAATCCAGCGAGTAAGCCAACCTGTTGGAACCCGAGCAACCTAAGCGCCGGCAGAACGTTGGGCCTTTGTCGTCGCGGTCCAATGGCATCTATCGGTGATGAGAACGCCCGATTGCGCTCCCGCCCTACTCAAATGAGGGAGCGACGCCGTGCTGAAGCCGCATCGTTTCAAAAGGACCATCCACTTGAACAGCGCTTGATCGAAGAGGCGAAGTCCCTTCGCGAGGAGGCTCAAGCTCTCCCACCGGGCCGCAAACGGGAGGAGAAGCTCCGGAAGGCGCGTCAGGATGAAACTGCGGCTCACATCACAGAGTGGCTGGCATCTCCCGGATTAGGAGCGCCAACCTAGTTCCCGCGGGGCTCGGTGACTGAGAACTGGCATCCCAAGCAGGCTATCCATCAAGGAGCGTAGCCCATGAGCAAGGAAACACCATCCGATGATCCCCGACAGCAGACCGACTGGGGTTCGCACAAGCAGACCGATAAGCCGTGGAAGGGAAACCCCGAGAAGGAGCAGCGACCGGGCGGCCCGAAACCGGACCTGGAAAAGTGGCGGGAGAGCAATACCAGTTGAACCCTCCGCACAGCTAGCGCGCGCCACGCGCAGGCCCTAAGCTTGGCGGCGTGGATCGAGACACCACACGTCCGGCTGCCGCTGGCGTGGTTCGTCTTGGATTACGAAGGGTTGCGGGGGAGAAACAACGCGTTGCTTCTCACTGAAACAAGATGGGCTGGCGCGCAAGTCCAAGGTCCTTGCGCGGACCTTACCTGCGCCGTTCTCCTAAGCGATCTTCTCAATTGCCTCCTTCGGTTGGGTGGGCGGGTTGATCGCTTTTTCTGTTACCGAAGTCTGCCTCCTCGCTGTCGATTGGCTGGTTCCAAACGGGGAGTCGGCTGGGACCGGCACGAGGTAGGCCCGCGGAACGGTTGTGCGGCCCGCGCTGCAATCGCCCGTCATGAGCACTTCTGGGCGACGGATTTACCGTAGACCTTCCTTTCCCAAACTGTAAATCTCTTCACCGCTGGCATTGCGTATGCGCGCGCGGACGCCTCGGCGCCGCGTTTGCCACGACTCAACCAGAATCGTCGCCTGCTTAACAGCTGCGGCTGGACTAATCGCGTCAACGATCGTGCGCTGGACAACAGTCTCTCCCCCGCCTGAACCCAAGGAGCTGATTTCAATTACGAACTTCACCTAAGTCCCCATCGGCTTATTGGCGATGAACACGGACGCGGGAACTTCGTTCCGGGTTGGTGTGTGGGACCAACGGGCTCGTGAAACTCAGGCTGCCAGGCAAGGCTTAAAGAAACACCCTTGTTGAAATTGCTATGCGCCGCCGGGGGCACATGATCAAGCTGACCGAGACGCAGACAGTCACGCCCTACAAGTGGGTGCATCCAGACGAGGATCGTTGAGAAAGTTGCCTTTGGTAGTGCTACGTAACGAGCCAATAGACTCCCGCGGCCAACAGAAGTGCGATGAGAGTAATGACCGTCGCGAACACCGCCCAATCGCCCTTTGTGAGCAATTCAAGTTCAAACATCTTCTCGCGAGGCTCCAAAATCGTCTGCAGCCAATACGACAGTAACGCGCGCACGGGAAGTGGGGTTTGCGGCGCCAAGGGATGGTCCTATGGAACCGCCGCAAACTGCGCTTTGCAAATTATCAATCCCTTGGGGATTGGAACACGATCAGGCTACAGGGCGTCGTGGGTGTGGAGAACCTACTCGCTCCACAAATTCCGCTCGATGATGTCGACAAGCCGCGTCTCGCCATCCCGGAAGGCCGGCATATCGAGCGAGAGGGGACCGGATTTGTTGTGATCCATCCGGATGCTCTTGCGCACGAACTGATTGACGCTCCGGGCTGGTGCATTGAGCTTGACGTGGCGGGACAGGACGGCCTCGACCATATCGCCGATGATGTCGTCACGCTGGTCCTTCGGCAGCCCGCGAGGCACAACAGCGCTGATGCGATCGAGGAGGTCAAGATTTGCCACGCGGATAATTGAGGGCTTAGCCGGTCGTATGACCGTATTCTCAGCCGCCAGGGCGATACGCGCCTCTCTCCATAGTTGGATCATTCTAGACGCAATCGCCGGGCTGAAGTGGCGAATACCCACGCCATCCCGAGCGCATCATGGCGCTTTTTGGCGGCCAGTTCGGGCTGGCACCGGGGGTGATTGCAGGCCAGCCCGTTGCCGAATTTACGGCCCTCGCAGATGACGCATTTGGTCCGCTGGTAGAGCCGGACGCAGCCCCCCTCGCAGCAGAAGGCGGAAAGTGGGCTGAGTGCCGGAGCGACAAGCTTCGCGCGGCAACGGCGGCAGTATGTCCGGCCCTCGGTTACCGGCATGCCGCACCTGTCGTCCGTTCGGACAAGGCGAAAAAGACGTTTGCGCCCAATGAAGGATCTTGAGGCGATTTGTCCGAACGGGCCTTGAAAGTGTTTGACCCCTCAAAGCCTTCTGGGCTGTCATTGTCGCGCGGCGGGCTTGCGCTGGCGTGCTCATTTCAGCAACGGCAGCTCCAATTGGACGCCGATCGGGCGGCCTGTGTGGCTCTCGATAAAGTCCCGCAGTCCCTCGGAGATTTTCCGGCCTTCCTCATCGACTCGCCGGGCCAGTTGAAGTGCAACGTCCCCGGTGGCATCTCGTGACCATCCCGCGATCGGATTGAAGGCCACGATCCGGATCGGCCGGCCATACTGGCCGGCGAGCAGGTCGCCGACCAGCGTGGCATAATCGACCCGGTCCTCGGCGATCTCGCGCCAGGCTGCCCCGCCGCGGAAGCCCCCAAGCACGAGATGGGTGTCGCGATCGAGCCGACCGGTCGGAATGATCGGAGGTGGGGTAGGCATAGGCAACTCCACTCTGGGCGGAGTTTGGGCCATGCCGATCAACGGCAGGAACGCGAGCGGTTCTCAGGCACTCCGGCTTTTTTCGGCGACCACCTTGCAATTGTCACGAAAGCGGAGTCTTGCTCCCCATTGCACGTGACAGCCTATCGGCGCAGCCCAGGCTTGCTCACCATCCATGCGCGCTCGGAAACTCGTTGGCCGCGTTAACCGCGACGCTTGATGAGCCAGTCAACTCCGTAACCAGCGGCAAGGGTCGGGAGACGCACCGGCGATCGGTCCGGGCGCTCCGCTGACGTGGTTGTTCGGTCCGGGTGCGTTCGCGCAACTGCCCGTGCCACTGCGGCCTTGTACAGACGGCGTCATCCATCCTTGAAGCCAGGTGCCAACTCGCGGGAAGGCTAAGCCGAAACCGATTATCGGTTGTCGCTCCTTTGCTTGTGCATTTACGTGCAATATTAATTGGAAGTATTTAACTTGGATCATGTCCATTGCCAAATATTCCCGTTGGTTGCGGCGCAGATGGCCGGGCAACGACTGCAGCGTCGCTGCGGAGCGACGGCTTCCCCCATTCAATGAAGGTTGACGGTCTCACTGCTGGCGGAAGCAGCCGGTGGTTGCCGTATCGAACTGCTCAACAGATCACGTAGGGCGATTAAACCTTCCAGGGTGGTGACAATGCGAGCGCGCACGATGCTTTCATACTCAATCTTGTTGGCCTCAAACAAAGGTCCGACCTTTGGTCGAACATTGGTAAATGTGAGCGTCATCAAGGGTCCTGGCCCCGACGCGAGATTTATTTTTCCGATGCAAAGGGTTTCGGGAACATTGCCTGCGTCTACCGTGGGCGGCTGCTCGGTCATGGATGATCTCCAAAAAAGTCCGATCCTTGCGGTCGGCTGAAGAAAGAACCTCTGCGACGTTTGAGCGGCCGTTTGGTTCCTCTGCGCCTTCGTTGATCGCGAAGCCTCACGGTTCCTTAACACAGTTGATTGCCGAATCTTCCTGGTCATTGATGTTCGAACTCCTTTGCTGAAAGGCGATTTCGATGCGCACAATCAAAGACCTTTGCGAGCTGCTTGCGTCGCGTGACAAATTAATGAGGGAAGAGATGTCAGACCTGCTAGCGCTTCGTAAGATGATTGCCATCGCAGAGATGAAGCGGCAGAGGCGCAGCAGAAGGTCGAAAATAATTGCAGTGAAGGAGCTTCGGCGCGCCGCACGGAGATGCTCAAAGTTGCAAGGTTTGTCGAGATTTTAGGAACGAGCGTCGGGCCTTCTGGTTTTCTTTGCAGCTTTCGGCACCGCTCACGGCCGGAAGCACATGGTATGATCTCTGTCCACGTTTCGGGCGCTCCGTGCTTCCACCCAAAGTGCGGGGCGTCCGGCGGACTCGCCGCCATCAACTGGCAATGACAAGAATGACCCTCCACCGCATCCATCTGCTGACAAGCCTGAGTGAACCGCTGAAGGCCCAGAAGGGCGCTGTCGGAAGCGGAAACTCGGGCCTTTATTGCGAGAGCGAAGATTGCAGGGAATTTATCTCATTAGCGGTGGGTCGGCCCCCCCGAGGAGACACAATAGAGGTCGTTGCTGAGCCGCCCGGAAGCCAGCAGCTTTTTGTCTGCCCGTCGTGCGGGCACAGGCAGCAGCGTTTCGTCCACGAGTTGGTCTACGTTCGTCTGACAAGAGCGACCAGGCGCAGGCCTCCAATCAGGCGGTGCAATTGAACTTGGCCATGCGAGTCAACTTGCTTTGTTGAGAAAAGGACGCGCGATTGAAAGATATGGAGGCACATTTGGAAAAGTTGCGGCGCGCCGCGGCAGACTGTGCCCGGGTCCGCGATCTTGCCGTAGACCCAGACGAACGCAGGTTGTTCGCAATGCTGGCTGGCTACCTGAACTTGCTGGTTTTGGAAGTGGAGCGCGTCATTGCGGCAAGAAGGGCGGGCGGCCTTGCAGCCGGCAATTCTGGCGCGCTTGCTGCCATGCAGGTGCTGTATGGCGGACCGCGCCGGTCAAGCATCGTCACCCAATCGAACGCGGCGTCGAAGCCGCCCACGAAAGCCGGTGACGGGGCCTGATGGACTGCGGAATCAATTCAGCGGCCCGAGAAGTCGGTTACCTCGCACGACGCCGGCTGGCCGACGCCGAGACGCGGACGCTCATTGCGTGCCTGGTCAAGCTCGGCAACGGTCGGGAGCGTCCCGTCCGCCTGTCGGCTTTAGGGTCTGTCCACGGCTCCGTCCTGTCCAGGTCCCAGGCAGTCCCGACCCTTGCATACGGACGGACGCCCACAACGCGGTCGGCGCGACCATCAGACACCCGCAGCCAAACAGCCGAGCGTTCTCGTTCGACGTCATCGATTGCCCTCTAGCTTAGCCGATCTGAGCGTTCTTCGTGCAGCCGACCGCTCGCAGGTTGCATCGCCGCGCGGCGATCGCATCGCCTCGAAGGCTCAGCGCCGACCGAGCAGGATCACTCGATCGAACACCGCGTCTACGCCGTCAACGAACGCCAATGCGCGGGGCAGTGATGGCGCCTGGTAGATGATGGCGCCACCGGCCCCGTCCCACATAATCTCGACTTGCCAGTGGTCGTCGACGCGCGTGAACCGAGCCGGCCAACATGTTGGGTCTCCGCTTGATCGTCACCTTGTCGTCGTCGACCTGATCGGTTCGCAAGGTTGTCATGGTGCCGCCCTTTCTTGGCTAGGGCCTGCCGGTCACCGCGGCCTAGGTTAACCCGATTCCATCATTTCGGGTTTCACACCGTTGCTGAAGGCTTGTTGATCGGTAGGGCAGCCGACGCGTTTAATAACGCTCCTCGCCATCTTCGGTCTGTCGTCGAAGGCTGCCTCGCTTTGGGGTCCCAGGCTGTCAAGACGACGGAAGGGCAAACTTGCAAACGGATCTTGGGACTAAGGTTGAAGGGTGCCGGCGTCGCGCAGAAGGCCCGTGGGCAACTTTGAGGGGGCGGTCGATCCGGCAAGCGATGCATCTGGCATCGGGACCCTTCGGTATCCCGGCTCTATTCCAGGAGCTCCCATTCGAATCACCGAGGCCGGGCGCAGGCAGAACCATCCGAAACGCTGCCAGTCGATCAGCAACCCGTTCCGGCTTGCCAGTGATAGTTTTTGACCGACCCGCCCGCGGCAACCGGGCCGAAATGGGCGCTCAGAAGGGCCTGCTCAGGAGGCGATCGGTGCAGCGGCCGGAGCATGATGGTTCGGAAGCTTAAGCCCTATCGGCCCGACATCCTCTTCGAGCTCAGAGATTTGGCCGTGTCCAGATGTTGTTCCAGCACCGGGATCTGCGCCTTGGCGTAGTCGCCCGCCGCGTCGGACTGCTTCGCTGCCTTCTTGTATTCGGCGATATCCTTTTGATGGTCGGCGACCATATGCCTGGCGAACTCGTGGTCGAATTTCGCGCCTGTCATCTTGGCCATCTTCTCGTAGTCGGACTTCTGTTTGTCGCTTGGACCCTCGGGCGCGGTCATGCCGGCCGACTTCGCTGCATCCAAAGCCTTCTGGTTGGCGGCAGCATGGTCATCCGCCAGCATCTGACCGTACTTTTTCACGGCGTCATTTTGACCGCTCTGCTGCGCCAGCTGCCCCATCTTTATCTCTGCATAATTGCCTTCGATCGCTTTCTTCAAGAAGCGTTGGCTCGCCGACTCCGCAGCATGAGCTGAGACGGCCAGCAGCAGTGCAAAGGCAATGGTGGTCAAGCGCTTCATCGTCACCTCCAGCACAACGAGACACGCTGCCAACCGTACAACTGTCTTTCCGTTCCTAAAGAGTGCCGGCTCGCACCCCGAGGCGGCCGCGCTGGGGTGGGGACCGGGCCGCCGAGTCTGCTGGTGAAAGCACCAGCGATCGCCTTCGCGTCGGTCGATACTGGCCTTGCCCGGGGGTGGGGTAGGGGCGGCGCGGCGGTGACTGGCGCAGGAGCCGGGGCTGGGAGCGGCGGCTCGGCAGCCGCAGCCGGTCGGCGGCAAGCGGCAGTTCATCCGGCGCGTCGCGCGGAACGGTGGGCAGAGGCTCGATCCTGGCGCAGAGGGTCGAACTGAAGAGGGCTCGACGGGCTGCATGCTGCCGAATCCCAAGCGGTAAGAGCAGCGTGGCCCAGGCCAGCGTTCACCGAGAGCGTCCGTTCCTGTGACACCTCGCCTCTCAAAGTGATGCCAACAGGGCTGTCTTGCGATTTCGTCAGGCCTTTCGCCGCCGGCACTCGATGGCGCCGTCGGCGAGATGCATTGTCATGGAAACTCCGCCGGATCCTCGTGCCTGGCCGGTCGAACTATCAAAGCGTTACACCTGCTGAGGCACAGCTGCGCCTTTCCCGGGTGGTGGCAAGCGACGTCACGGCGTACTGATTGCCAAACCGGGACCGGACGCATTATGTCGCGGCGGCCGTCGGCAGATCAATCATTTGACGGTGCGGCTGCGGATCGCCCTTTGCGGCGATAGCTGCCGGTACTATTCTTCCAGCCAACCTTCTTGTCTGAGCGCATTAACGATCTGCGCTCGTACCGTCTCAGCGTCCCGCTTTGACGGATGTGCGCCAAGCTCGGCCATGGCGGTCTGCCACCACGGGTGATTTCGGAAATTGCTTCCGTCAACATGGTCTTGAACGAATTTGGCGGCCGCGTCGATATCACCAATGACGGGTGGAAATCCCCGTTCTTGCAGTCCTGGACGGAGGCGGATCGGGGCAAATTCCCTGGCCATGGATTTGTCCTCTCGTTTGCTCTTCGAGTGCGGTGCTCGTGGTCTGCCAACACCTGGCTTCACCGGCCCGGTGTTGGACGCGAGGCGTCTTGGCAAAGGCGGCATCTGTCGGCGAGGAGGAGTTTCGATCGCTTGGTCCGGAACAGCATCCGGTTGATCGCCCTTCTTCGGAATGGCCCACAGGCCGATAAGGCCGGCCACGACCAGCAAGCCCCCCGCTATCATCAGCCAGTGTGGCAGTTCCAGAGGCGCCATCGTGCGTCCATTGCTATCGCGGGTGCTCAACTCTCGCCATGCACGTCCAATCCGCACTGCCATTTCAGCAGGGCCAGCGGGCGGGCCGGTCGGCGTCAAAGACGTCAGTCGGCCCTGATCAGGCGTCGCAGCGCTTGATGTTGGGGGCCGTCAGGGCTCTCCTGTAGAAACATGTCGACATCAATCCAGGACACCTTGCCGCCGGACTGTGCATTCGGTCGGTGCAGAACGACCGGCACGCCTGAGACAGGATCTCGAATCAGCAACCACGTATCGCCGTTGCTGCTCTCATAGAAAGGTTTCTCCTCCTCCATCGCGAACTCCTTGCGCAGCAAACGCCGCTTAGCGCGTCATGCGACCAAATATCAAAAAGCCGATCCGTCGGCTGCCGGACGCAAACGGCCTCCACCACCAATGCGGCCGCAACTTGGAAGTTTTTCCTCGCGCCTGCTCAGGCGTGGCCGAAGGGCAAGATTCGACGACGCTCGACCAACTATGTTCCTATTGCGGCGGAGAATCTGCAGACGGATCGTTCGGCCCAGTTCTCTCCAACGATCAGGGCCGATGACATCGAGTTCAGCCGGGCTCATCTCGGCAATGACGAGAGGTCGGGTGGACATCTTTAGCAGGCTGCAGGCTGTTTGAGCGGAGGTGTCGGGACGAATGCAACCTCGGTCATTCGCCGGATACAAGCGCCACGCCGTCGCGCTGGTTTGTCGCGCGGGCGCTCGGATTCGCACCGGTCGCCGACGAGCTCGGTCTGCGCGATTTGCGGCGCTGGGTGGACAAGCTCCGGCCGGAGCCGACATCGGCGGTGTGGCGCCGATCACGCAAGCGACGCCGATCTCGGCGGACCAGGCCTCGCAGATCGCCCGACTGCGCCAGGAGAATGACCGCCCGTGGAACGCGACATTTTAAGGAAGTCGATTGCGCTCTCGAAACCAGGACATCCGTGTCTGCTTCATGGCGGACCACCACGCCATCGATCCAGGACGGCTGATATAGGCTGCTCAACTCTCCGGTGATGCTTGGCGCGAGCGCCGCTGAGCGCGCGGACAAATCCATGACCGGCCATCGCGACAGCAACGGGCGCTACGGCAGCCCCCGCGTCCGGATCGAGCGGATGACGGGCCGGCACGCTGTCCGTGCCATGTTGGCGCCGCGTCACCGTCGGGGAGCCAGCAACCGAGCCGGCGCAGGCGAGCTCCATGGCTGCAGACGGCGACGCGGTCGCGACTGAGCGGGCGGAGATGACCGAACAAGACTGGCCGGCCCCGGGGCCGCGCGCATCCCGACAAAGTGTAGCTGTCCGTCGAATGGACGGCCAACATCCTCGCCTGTCGTGCAGCGCGGTCGTCGGATGGAAAGCTGATCACCGGTCGCCGCAGACGGCGACCGGGTCTTGTAGATACGATTCAGGCGGCGCGCTGATTGACGCTGCTCACCGCCATGTCGCTCAGCTTCTTGTCGGTCGCCTTTTCCTCGTCCAGGTTCTCCTGCAGGACGGAAGCGCAGTCGTCGCGGCCGAGCTTCTTGGCCCAGGCGATCAGCGAACCGTAGCGTGTGATCTCGTAGTGCTCGACCGCCTGCGCCGCGGCGATGAGCGCGGCGTCGAGCACCGTCCGGTCGTCCACGTCGCCGGCGACATCGCTGGCTTCCTCGAGAATGCCATCGATCGCGGGGCAGTTTACGCCCTTGGCCTCGACGCCATGCATCGTGAACACTTTCTCGAGCCGGACGATCTGGTTCTTGGTCTCGGCCAGATGGGTTTCGAAGCCGTTCTTCAAGGATGGGTCGGTCGCCTTCTCGATCATGTCGGGAAGGTTCTTCGCGATCTGCTGCTCGGCGTAATAGATGTCCTGCAGCGTATGAACGAACAGGTCGTTCAGCGTCTTGATGTCTTTGGTGAAGAATCCCATGTTCTCGCTCCGCTGTTGCAAGGTCGAACGGCAACGGCCTCGCGCAGCGCGCGTTCCTAACAAGGCCGTCGGTCCTGGCGGGGTCGCAACTCCGGTCCGCCGGCAGGATCTCGGGCGTGACCACGCGACCCGGTTCGGACAGATCCGCAGCATCGCGACGTGATCTGGTCCGCCGATGACCCCGGGCATGCAGCCATGAAAGACACCGGTCGCGCCCCCGGTGACGATGCCGTCGATCGAACCTGCGGCATCGGCGATTGAGGAGCCGGTCCAGGGCAGGCGAAACGAAGTGTGCCGGACCGCAAAGGCGCAGCGTAGCAGGCTGATCCCACGCGCTTAGGAACCCTCGGGGATGCGGCCGGTTGTACGCGGCCCGCACTTAAATGGAGCCCCGCCTTGGAGAGCACGCTGATTGGAGAATTCGACACACGCCGCGAAGCCGAGCTGGCCGTGGAGCACGTCGTTCAGGAATGCGGTGTGCCGCGCAGCGACGTCTTGGTTCAGCCCGCGGGCGGCGCAAACACGGTTGGGACGCGTCCGGCCGGCGCCGACGCAAAGGCTGCGCCGACGCCGGAGGAGGGGGAAAAGCTGGCAGGTCCGCTCGAAGTATCGGTGGCCTTCCATGGCGACGATCGCGACCGGATCGCGGCCGCGCTGAAGGGCGCAGGCGCAAAGGCCGTCCGCACGACATGAGACAAGCTGACATGTCCGACCCGCCCGAACCGTGTTTTCCCAGCCAACGCCAGCCGATGCCGCGCGCCAACGCGAACGTTGCCGTCACCGGCGGAAAGCCGTCGATCTGAGCCGTGGCCGGCCTCAAGCATCCTGTGACGCCGGACGGGCGCTATTTCGTGGTCCGCGGCAAGCTCTGGCGGATGAGCGATCCGGACCTTGATCCTAAGGAAAAGTTGCGCCTGGTGCACGCGCTCATGGCGGCGCGGCGGGCTGTCAAGCAAGCCAAGGCGGTCGGCGACCACGACGCGGAAGCCAAGGCGCGCCGTGCGGTCGACGCAGCCAAACGCGGCCTGGGAGAACGCGGGGCGGTGTGGTGGGACGACGGCGCGCCGGATCTTCATCGGCACGCTGTGAAGAACACGGTTTATGCCGATTGGCATGCGAAGCTCAGGCGGCGACCTTGAGCGCCTGCAGCCGCTTGTGCAGGAACGCCAGCACCATGATCTCGTCGGCGGTCAGCTGGGCGTATTGCCGCTTGAATTTCCGGGCGATCTTGGCGTCGATCATCCTGACGAGGTCGCCGGACAGGTAGGCGCTCAGAATTTCCGGGTGCACGTAGCTCTTGCGGCAGATGGCCGGCGTGTTCCCGAGTTGCTTCGCGACCGTCTCGATCGCGGCGACGACGTTGCGCTTGGCCTCGGCTTGGCTGTCATACTTCTTGAATTCCGACAGCGCGAGTGCGGCGAGCACGGTGCCCGCCCAGGTCCTGAAATCCTTCGCCGTGAAGTCCTGCTGGGTGATCTCCCTGATGTACCCGTTCACGTCGCCGGAATCGACCGTGCGCGACTGACCGTCGTCGTCGAGATATTTGAAGAGCTCGTGTCCCGGTATGTCCGCGCACCGCTTCACGATCGCGGCGATGCGCTTGTCCTGGACCTGCAGCTTCCACTGCTTGCCCGACTTGCCCGTGAAGTCGAACAGCAGCACGTCGCGACCAATCGCCACGTGCTTGCGCCGCATCGTGGTGAGCCCATAGGACTTGTTCTGCTCGGCATACTCCGCATTGCCGACCCGAATCAGCGTCTTTTCGAGAAGGCTGACGATTGTCGCCAGCACCTTCTCGCGAGGCAGCCCGCTGCGCTTCATGTCGGATGCCACCCGTGCCCGGAGCGCCGGCAGCGCGAGCGCGAACTGCATCACGTGCTCGTACTTGTTCTGATCCCGCAGTTCCCGCCATTTCGGGTGGTAGCGGTATTGCTTTCTGCCCCGCGCATCGAGGCCCGTGGCCTGAATGTGTCCGTTGGGCGAAGGACAGATCCAGACGAACTCGTAGGCCGGAGGAATGCCGATCGACTTGATCCGCCGAATGACGGCCTTGTCGGTGATCCGCTTGCCTTCCTTGTCGTAGTAGCTGAAGGCCGTGCCGGTTCGCTTGCGCCGGTACCCCGGCGACGCGTCGCTTACATAGCGCAGGCCTTCCTCGGCGATCGCCGCGGCAACCTCGGCTATGCGGTCTGGAACCTCCGCGCTGCGGCTTTCCCGAAGCATCCTTTCGTTTCCTCGTCGGAGGAAACGCCTGCCGAAACCGCGGCTTCCTCGCAAAGCGATAAGGTGCAAGCGCGCGGATTGGTTCCTTGGGTGGGGCAGAGGGCCTCCTTCCGCTCGGCGCTCGCGCACGATGTCCTTCGCCCGTTTGTCTCCTCTCGGCCGAGACAGACCGGCTGGCGCAGTTCACCCTTGCTCGGCCACCCGCAAACGTCCCTTCCGCCACCAATCGGTCGGATCCACGTCGTGACGCTTTCGCCCGTCACCCT
>Ga0081540_1002447_pt1 | contig 15118 bp, 14 predicted proteins | sample TabmetS2T1R1_FD_71024 | JGI IMG/M metagenome (GOLD analysis project Ga0081540, IMG submission 71024) | Tabebuia heterophylla rhizosphere microbial communities from the University of Puerto Rico - S2T1R1 | ecosystem: Host-associated > Plants > Roots > Rhizosphere ... | reverse complement strand
TCATGATAGGCGAGGTTGTTGAGCACCGTCGGGGTATGCCCCACCAGCTTGATCACCGCGTCATAGGCCTTATCGGCGAGATCGAAGCGCTTCAGCCGGTCATAAGATGCCGCCAGCCCCAGCCAGGCTTCAACGTTCCGAGGCTGCTCCTCGATCGACTGGCGATAGAAGCGCTCGGCGAGTCCAAAATTGCCGTCCCGGTAGTTCTGCTTGGCCTTCTCCAGCCAGACCGTCTCCGGCAGCGATCCGAAGGAGGAGGTATCGCTGATGCCGCCGGCCATCTCGGCGCTGATGTCCTCGTCTGTCAGCGAGGCGCAAGCCCCCGCATGGCAGCATAAAGCGGCAGCAGCCGCCAGTTTGATGATCCTGCCCCGCATTGCATCCCCCGCAATTGATTATTGAAACATCGCCGCCTTGATCCGCAGAAACACCGGCAACCCGATCACGACCAGCATCACCGGGAACACGAAGAGGCCGAGCGGCATCGTCAGCTTCACCGGCAGCGCATGGGCCTTTTCCTCGGCGCGCGACATCCGCTTGTCGCGCATCTCCTCGCTGTAGACACGCAGCGCCTCGCCCATGGAGGTGCCGAGCTGTTCGGTCTGCTGGAGCAGGTTGCCCAGGTTGTTGACGTCCTCAAGCGTGGTGCGCCGCCCCAGATTTGCGATCGCCTCGGCGAGCGAGACGCCGGCCCGCAGCTCCAGGCACATCAGATAAAGGTTGGCGCCGAGATAGGGGTAGGTCTGCGCCAACTCGCGTGCGATCCGATCGATGGCGGCGCGAGGGGCGAGCCCTGCCTCGGTGCACACTACCATCAGATCCAGGAAGTCTGGAAAGCCGCCGCGGCATTGCTGATAAAGCACTTTCTGCCGGTGCACCACCCACTGCGCGGGGATGAAGAAGCCAGCGGCCGCAAACGCGCAAAGGAGCGCGTTCCGCGTCGAGGGGTGCAGCGCCACGCCGAAGGCGGGTAGGGCGAAGAACGCCAGTACCGGCAGCCCAATGCCGAGGCCGAAACGGATCACCAGGTACCAGAAGGTGGCGTTCGCACTGAAATAGCCGGCGCGTGCGAGGTCTCGCTGGAGCTTGGTCTTGTCGGTCTCCTTCTCGCCCGAACGGGCGCTACGCTCGACGTCGGCGAGTAGGGCCGAGCTTTCCGCCACGCTCTGGAAGCGCAGCGAGCGCGGCGCGTTCTCCCAGTCCTGCTCAGGGGCGCCGCCATCCGCCTTGAGCACGCGGTCTAGCATGATGCGGTTGCGGATGTCGGCCCGCCGGTTCGCCATGCGGGTGGCACCTAGCCCGATGAAGAACACGAACATCATGGTGAAGAAGATCGCGCCGAACAGCACGGTGCCGCCAGCGGCAGCGTCGGGCGAGATGATGGTGAGGAGGGTTTCCATCAGATCGAAAACCTCACCATCTTATGCATGATGATATTGCCGATGGTCAGCCAGACGAGGCAGGCGAGCAGCACATGCTTCACGATCGGCTGGCCCCAGACGTGGCCGTAATAGGTCGGTGCAATCACCCAGAGCACGGCGAACAGGGCGAAAGGCAGGACGGTGAGGGCGAGGGCGGAGAAGCGCCCCTCGGCGGACAAAGCCTTGGCCTTGCGCCGCAGCCGGAAGCGGGCGCGGATCACCTGGGAGAGATTGGAGAGAATCTCGGCGAGATTGCCCCCCATCTTGGCCTGGATCGACACCGCGAGCACGACAAGGCCAAGATCGGCCTGGCCGACGCGGATGCGCAGGTTGACGAGGGCGGTCTCGAGGTCGAGGCCGTAGGTCAGTTCGCCCGCGGCGATGGCGAACTCGCCGCCGATGGGATCGGGCATCTGCCGGGCGACGGTGTTGATCGCGACCGGTATAGAATGGCCGGCGCGCAGCGAGCGCACCAGCACGTCGATGGCGTCGGGAAGCTGCTCCTCAAAGCGCCGGCGCCGGCGGTCGCGCAAGGTCATCAGGATCAGGATCGGCGCTCCCACGCCGATGGCGAAGGCCGCCGCGAAGGCGATGATATGATCCTTCTGAAGGGTAAAGACGATCAGGTAGCCGGCCGCGAACAGGCACACCATGCTCATCAGCACCCGGACGGGCCCGACAGTGACGCCAGATTGCAGGATGAGCTTGTTCAGCGGAATGGCCGGCAGAGTGTAATCGCCTGCCTCCGACAGGCTGCGCTCGCGGCGGATGCTAGCCAGCTCCTTGCGCGAGGGCATCTCCGCTTCGAGCGACGTCAGGCGCCGCCGCAGACCGTGGCGATGGGCGCGGTAGGAGGCGAGAGCGAGGCCGAGGCCGTTCACGGCCAGCAGGACAGCGACGAACACCAGGATCAGGGCAAGCTGGTCCGAAGTGAGGGGCAGGTTCATTTGACGTGCCCAGGATCGAAGAAGTCGCTCGGGAAGGTGTGGCCGCGGACGGCCAGCTCTTCCATGAAGCTGGGCCTGAGGCCCGTCGCGCGGAACTCGCCGCGGACCTGCCCGTCGCTGCTGACGCCGGAGCGGACGAATTTGAAGATGTCCTGAAGCTGGATGACGTCGCGTTCGAGGCCCGTCAGCTCGGAGATGCCGGAAACGCGGCGGCGGCCGTCGCTGAAGCGCTGGAGCTGAACGATCAGCGTGATAGCGGATGCGATCTGCGCACGGATGCTGGCCTCGGACATCGCAAGGCCGGCCATACCGACCATCTGGTTGAGCCGGGAGAGCGCGTCGCGGGCATTGTTGGCGTGGATGGTCGCCATCGAGCCCTCATGGCCCGTGTTCATGGCCTGGAGCATGTCGAAGGCTTCCTCGCCGCGCACCTCGCCGATGATGATGCGGTCTGGCCGCATGCGCAGTGCGTTCTTGACCAGCTCGCGCTGGCGGATCTCGCCGCGCCCCTCGATGTTCGGCGGCCGTGTCTCCAGCCGCCCGACATGAGGCTGCTGCAGGCGCAACTCGGCCGCGTCCTCGATGGTGATGAGGCGCTCATCGTGGGAGATGTTGGCTGAGAGCGCGTTGAGAAGGCTGGTCTTGCCGCTGCCGGTGCCGCCCGAGACCAGGATAGTAAGCCGCGCCGCGACAGCGGCCGCCAGCAGCTCGGCCATGCGCGGTGATATGCTCCCGACCGCAACCAGCCGCTCAAGGTCGAAGCTCTTCTCGGCGAATTTTCGGATGGAAATCAGCGGCCCATCGACCGCGACCGGGCGCACCGCCACGTTGATACGTGAGCCGTCCGACAGGCGCGCATCGATCATCGGCTGGGATTCATCGACACGCCGGCCGACGGCGCCGACGATCTTATTGACGATGCGCAAAAGGTGGCTCTCGTCCTTGAAGCGGACCGGTGCCGGCTCGAGCTTGCCGAAGCGCTCGACATAGACCTTCTCATGGCCATTGATGAGGATGTCGCTGACGCTGGGATCTTTGAGCAGGGGCTCGATGGGGCCTAGGCCGGTCAGCTCGTCGAACACCTCGCTGATGAACAGATCGAGCTCCCTGGCGTTCAGGAGCAGGCGCTCGGAGCGGACATAGTCGCCGACGACATCGGCGATCTGGCTGCGCAGCTCCTCCTTTGAGAGGCGCTCCAGCACCGCGAGGTTCAGGTCGTCGATCAGCTTTCTGTGCAGGCGCACTTTGGCGTCGATCAGGTCCTGGCGGATCAGCTTGCTCGGCTCGGGCGCGGCAGCCGGCTCGCTCGCGGACGCGGGCTGGGATTCGGCGACGGCCTCCTCGGCGTGAGGCTGGGCCGGTTTTGTCATCTCGGGCATGAATCTGGATAACATCGCGACGCGCCTCAACTCTTGGTCTTCGGGTTTTTCCGGAGGATGCGCGCGAGCGCCTTCTCCACCTTGCCACCGGGCGCGATCTGGGACATCGGCATGCCGCGGTTGATGGCGTCCTGCACCAGGTCCGGCGCATCGGGCACGAAGCCGCCGAGCCAGTCGCGCAAGAGCGCTTCGGCATCCTTCTTCATCAGCCCCGAGCCGAACAGCTTCTGGCGGTGCTTGTTGACGATCACCGAGACGGCGGCCTCGCTTGCGGCCTTGTCCTTGATGGCGTCGACGATGTAGCGGGCGTGCTTGAGTGCTGGCACCGTGAAATTGGTGACCAGATAGACGTGGTTGGAGCCCCGGATCACATTGTCAGTCCAGGGGTACCAGTTCTTCGGCAGGTCGATGACGAGACAATCGAAGCTCTGCGAGAGGAGCCCGAGCACTGTGCCGATCAGGCCTTCGCTGATGTCGAGATATTTGCCCGGCAGGCGCGGCGCGGCCAGTACCGACAGGCCCGAGGCATGGCGCGAGAGCATCACATCGAGAAGCTGGGCATCCAGCCGGCCCGGAGCGCCCACCAGCTCGTCGGGTTTGAAGCTGGGGGTGAGGTCGAGATACTCGGCGACCGAGCCGTCCTGGAAATTGAGATCGACGAGGCAGACCGAGGCGGAGGGTTGGCGCTTCTCGGCAAGAAGGTTGAAAGCGGCCTGTATGGCGAGAGTGGTATTGCCCGCCCCACCGGCTGCGGGGAAGAAGGAATAGCACACCGCCTCGCGCACCCGCCGCTCCTGCGATGGCGTGCGCGCCAGCCGCTCACAGGACTTATAAAGGTCGATAAAGCTGCTCTCCTTGGGCAGCCAGTCGTCGACTTTGATCTGGACCAGCCGCCGGACGACCTCCTGATCGACGTGGCTGGTCACGGCGATGACCGGCGTCGCCGCGAAGCGTGTGCGCTTGCTGCGCTCGAGCGCCGCCAGGTCATCCGGCGCGGCCGTCTTCAGGTCGATGATGGCGATCGTCGGAAGCGCGGTGCCGGTTTGCAGCCCCTCGATATCGGCGACAGTGCCCTTCAGCGAGCGGAAGGCGAAATGGTTCTTCTCGGCAAAGCCGGCGCGCAGCCGCTCGGTCAGCTCGACATCCTGCGTGACGAGCAGCACGTCCTGCTGCTGGTCGGGCCTGAGCATGCTCTTGCCGGTCATATCGCCCTGACTTGTCTCGGCCGCGGGCCGCCTACTCTTGCGATCCGGCACAGCCAGCCGAGCCTCTCCCATCAACGCCATTACACTCATTCGTTCTTTGCGCTCGCTTACCGCTTCTCACTTCGTCAACGATGTGCCCGATGGTCCCGAGACGTCGAAGGCAGGGGTGTTCTCCAGGCCCTTAGGCTCGATGGATCGGTTCTGCTGGTATCGGGTGATGGCGATGCCGGCGCGCCGGCCGTCGAGATGAATGCGCGGGTTCTTGGCGTGTCGCGGCCAGGGATCGACGGTGTGGACGGCGATATTGGAGGCATTCGCATTGCCGGCGCTGGAGGTGATGGTGTCGCGCCGGTCGCGATAATCGTAAGGGTCGGCGAGGACCGGCAGCGCGGCGGCGGAAACAGCCAGTCCGAGAAGCGCGGCACCGATGGCTTTGATGCGGTGATGATCCGTCAATTTTTATAGTCCTTATAGTTCGGGGCGGCGGGCCGCTCTCCCGTCCAGTCGATGATGTGTCCCTTCCAGGCCGAGTCAGGCTTGACCTGCACCTCCGGAAGGCCACTCAGGAAAAACTCCCGGTCATTCGACGACACATGGTTGTCGAGCGGGGTGGCCAGCCTCTCGCCGGGAATTCTCGGCTTAACCAGATGCGGGGTGACGATGATGACGAGGTCGGTCTCCCGCTTCTGCCAGGCCGCGCTGCGCAGCAGCGTGCCGAGCACGGGGACATCGCCGATCCAAGGCAGCTGACGCTGGTTTCTTACATTGCTGCCCTGGAGAAGGCCCGCCACGGCGAAGCTCTGCCCGTCGCGCAGTTCGACCGTGGTGGAGGCGCGCCGGACGGTGAGCGAGGGGATCTCCACATTATCGCTGACGTGGATGGTGTTGGTGGGGTCGAGATCGCTCACCTCGGGCTCGATCTTCAGATTGATCTGCCCGTCGCCGAGGACGGTCGGGGTGAAGGCAAGGCCCACGCCGAACTTCTTGAATTCTACGGTGATCTTGTCGTTGTCGGAAGAGACCGGAAACGGAAACTCGCCACCGGCCAGGAAGCTCGCCGTATCGCCCGACAGCGCCACCAAATTCGGCTCGGCCAGGCGCCGGGCCACGCCCCGCTGCTCCAGCGCCTTCACGATGAGATCCGCCGAGGTGCCGCCCATCAGGACCCTCCCGATCGCCGCGCCGAACGGCGTGGCATTGACCGCAAGGCCACCAGACAGGTTGTGCACCAGATTGTTCACCAGGTCGCCATTCGTGCTGCTGGCGACGCCACCGGTGGTACTTTCGAGGCCGGTGACGCCCACCACTTCGTCGCCCGCGATAATCGAGTTGAAGCCGAGTGCCCGCGTCGCGGTCCGATCGGCTTCGATGAAGCGCACCTCGAGCAGCACCTGCTGGGGGGCGGCAACCGTGAGCGCGTTCGTGACATCGCCCGGGGCGATCTGCTCGGCGAGCAGCAGGGCCTGCTGCATGGCGACCGAATCGGCGGCCATGCCGGTCAGCAGGATCTTGCCGTTGACCGATGTCACCTTCACGCCGCTGAGGCGCTTGAGTTGAGTCCTCAGCACGGCCAGATCGTAGGTCACCTCGACATCGACCATGCCCGAGAGCCGCTTGTCCTGGTCGAGAAGCGTGAGGCGTGTCACGCCCACCTTCTTGCCGACGATGTAGAGCGAACTATTGGTCAGCGGGACGATGTCGGCGACCGCAGCATTGCCGACCAAGGCTTCGGTGAAGGGTGTGACGAGGCTGATGGTCTCGGCCTTATGCAGCGTGACCTTGACATCCATCCGCTGCACCAATGGCGGGGGAGATGACGCCTTTGCAGAGGCGGCGGGCACATCGAGCTTGTAAGCCGTTGCCGGCTCGGTCTGGGCAGCGCCCCCGCTCGCCGTGAGAAGGCTTGCCACTATGAGTGCGCCGAAGCCGAAGAGTGAGGCGCCTGCCGGCAACCGTTCGCTTGCACGTTCAGGTCGTATTAATCGATTTCTGAGAATTGCCACCCCCCAAGCCATTCCCGTCGATCCTTTTTCGTTGGCAGGCACATGCCGGTGTTGGTCATCGCGCGCACTCAGCTGGCGGAGACTCAGGCTCCGCTCACCGCCGATATTCCTGCTGCCTGGCTTGCATGAGGCTTGCCGCAGCGGGTCTGCCCGACGACGAGCGAAGAAAAGCGTGTCATACCGGTCCGTCGCCGCCCTGCGATCGCACAACGCGGACCTTGAGTGTGATCATGCCGCCGGGATGATTTCGATTCTGGCCTGTCGGAGGTCAGCGCACCTTGTGCGTCGTTTTCGGCGGATCGGACTGCACGACATATTCCTGCCGCTCACTGCCCCGAACGACGCCGATCACCTGTCCCGTCGCGGGTGTGGGGATCGAGGCGGTCCGCTCGATGAGGTCGTCCGCCGCGATCAGCCGCGTTGCGGTTTCCCCATTGCTATTGGCGCGGCGCAGGGCAAGCGAGAGCTGGCCGATCGTTGACGCGAGAATGAGCTTCTGGGCATCCTCTGTCCCAACTTCGAGCGTGACCGCCTTGGGCGGGGAGGCCTGCCCTTTGCGCTCGGTCGTCTGATCGGTCGCCAGGACGCGAATGTTCTTCAGGAGCACGACCACCGAAGGCTGTTCCGCGACGGGCGCTCCCTCGCCGGACTTGCCAGCTGTGGTCATAAAGACGTCCACCCGGTCTCCGGCCTGGACGAAGCCGGCCACGCCGGCGATGTCGTTTACGCGGATGGTGACCGCGTTCATGCTGCCGGCGAGATTGGATGCCAATGAGCCCTGCCCGGCGCTATACAATTTCGGCTCCAGGATCGGCTCATTTTCTGTGATAGGGGTGAGAACGGTCCGCTCCTGTCCTGGCTGAGCCAGGAGCGCCGGATCACCGAAAGCGCCATTCAGGGCGGTATCGCTGGGCCACGGCACGGTGCGCAGCATATCCGGGCCGAGCTTCTCGCCCGGCTCCAGGTTACGTGCCGCCACCACGATAGGACGCGTGGCTGGCGGCAGTGTCTCCTGAGGTGCGGTAACCATGACGCGGTTTTCCGAGGCCTGCTGGTTCATCCAGGAACGAGCCAGGAAAGAGGCGGCGGTGGCGCAAAACAGCGCAGCGCCAAGGGTTATGACATTTCCGAAGCGCATGACGCCGCCCTGTCCTCGTTAAAACCGCGATCTGCGTGCCCTTACTTCTTGATGCCGGCCGTGGCGAGTGCCGACCACTTGGAGTTGACCCAGTCACCGGCGCCGGTCACGAAGCCGATAACGCCGGCGGTGATGAGCCCGATCAGAATGGAGTATTCCAGAAGGGCGGCGCCGCTTTCGTCTTTAGCAAAATGGGTAACGAGGTTAGAGATGTTGAACTGCATGAGAAACTCCATTCGTTAAATCTGTGAGATGAGGGACTTCCGAGAGAGCCGTTGCTTGAGGGGATTGGCTCGCCCCGGTTGCATTCGGTTTCGAGATGTCGCCGGATGCACATACATTAGGGGCCAAGCGGCGCCCTCTTGCAATCGCATTGCGTGAGTATTCTTAATTTAATCAATCTAAAATTGTAGAGACGGGGTACAGTAAGTTGGTAATGGATGTTAACATGACGCCTTAACGATTCTTGAGATCTGGTTATTTCAACAATATCTTTGAGAAATATTATGCGTTCTTGGATTATTTTTGCGAATAAATTCATTAATTCTATGTTGATATCTGATTGCAATGAATTTATCTCCGATGTTATTGGCAGCATATGCTGCGATTTTAATTTGCATGATGCGCAGAGATATTCGTCCTACAGGCGGAAAAATCCGAGGGTCTCGGGATATCCAAAGGATCGTGCTGGGTTTAATCGGCCGGCCACGCAGTCGCAGGCATTGCCTTCGGCTACCCCGGATGGTGGGTCAGACAGCCAGCAAGGTAGCGTTGGCGCGTGTGCATCCACCGAAATAAAGGTTAATGGCGTGAAAGAATATGTGTGGAGCAACGCGCACAGAGCGAAAGCAATGGCTCAGTTGATTTTCTGAACGACGCGCGTGGCGCGCGGCCGGAAATAGGCCTCCCCGGTCAGAGTGATAACTCCCGTCAGATACATACCGACCGTGGGCGTGAACTGATAGCTGGTCTCGGCCACGATGATGCTGGAGCCTGGCTCGGTCAACCCGGTGGGAGGGGAGAAGTCACTGCCCTTGCCGCGGGCGCTTGCCGCCGCCCCGTGCGCGTAGCTCCAGCCGACCGTGGTGGCGCCTTTCTGGTCGGCTTCCACGCTGCTGATGACGATGCCGAGATTGGTAGCACTGTAAGGACTAAGCAGCGTATCGGCGACCTTCACAATGTCATCGAGGTCGGCCGCACTCACCTGCGTCCTTTGGGAGACGAGGTCGGAGACCGTCGCGGCGGCATTGGTCAGCTTGCGGTTCACTGCGAAGGCCTCGCTGAACTCCACCACACCCGCAAACAGCGCAACCATGATCGGAAAAACGAGCGTGAACTCGATCAGCGCCGCTCCATCCGCGTGTTCGGTGAAGCGTCGGCCAAGGCGGCGGCATCTGGCTGCGATCCGACTTAGACGCGTCTTCATCACCGGTTCTCCGGGAAAGGCTCGTTCTGGAAGGCTGCCGAGGCCTGGAGCAGACGGTTGCCATCGGCCATATTGCCGAGGCTCATGCTGGAGACGATGTTGAGCAGCGGCCATTCGTAATAGGTGGACATCAGCACGATCTCCTCTGCCCCGCCGAGCTTGAAGGAGAAGTTGTCGTGCAGATTGCCCTGGGCATTGAGCGGCTGCGGCGCTGCCATGTTGCCGAAGCTCGCGAAGGTGCGGACATCCAGTCGCAGCTTCGTATTGCAGTCGAACAGCAGCGAAACGCGCGCGCACACCTCCTGCTTGAGACGGTTCGCATCGTAATTGCCCGACTGCGCCTGCCCCGTGCGGACCAGACGGGCCGCGTCGCTGGTGGCGTTGTCGAGTTCCAGTCCGCCCCATATGACGAGCCCGACCTCAAAGATCCCGAACACCAGGATAAAGAAAGGCAGCATCAGGAGCGCGAACTCGACCATGGCCGCGCCGCGCCTTTCAGCACGCAGCCGGTCGATCAAGTTGCTGCGCCTGCTGATGTGTGCCCGCGCCGGGTCGCCCGTCGCCGCCATGCTGTCCATCGTCACTCCGACTGCTTCAAGGAGCGGAATTCCCAACAATCGGGAACCGCCAGCAATGGAGGCATTTTAGCGACGATAAGGCAATAATTCCTCGCCATATTAGGAAGAATTGCGCTTTGGCGCGATTGCTTGTCCAGTCAATGGCAATTTTAGATCAAACACATCCGATGAATTACAAGAACATCGACTTTTTACACAAAGTAAAACAATTCAAAGAGAATGACAGCGGGGTCGTTCTAATTTTATTCACATTGATGATTGTGCCGATATTGATGGTCGTCGCCGTGGCAATCGACTTCGGCCAGACGCTGGTCATGAAGCGGCAGCTTGCGGCCGCGGTGGACGCGGCTGCTCTCAGCGTCGCCCAGTTGCCCGGCCTAACCGATAAGGAGACGACGGATAAGGCGGAGAGCTATATCCGAGCCCACTATCCCGACACGGCCATCGGCATTCTGAAGACTTTCTCGGCGGTACGCAGCGGCGACGGGGCCCAGGTCCAGGTCTCGGCCACCGCCGAAATGAATACGACCTTCCTGTCGTTTGCCGGTTACGACAAGCTGTCGGTCACGGTCGACAGTCTGGCCATGATGAAGCAGACCAAAATGGAGGTGGTCATGGTGCTGGACAACACCGGCTCCATGGGCGACTACGTCGGCTCGACCCGGAAGATCGATGCCCTCAAATCCGCCGCCAACACACTGGTCGATATCCTGTTCGGTAAGGACACCGAGTCGCGCTATCTGAAGATCGGCCTCGTGCCCTTTGCGAATGCGGTGAATATCGGGGCAGGCTTTCGCGGCTCCACGATCATGGACGAGACGAAGCCCACGGCGCTCAACACCGAGCAGGTCCTCAAGGAGAGCGGCGACGGCTACAGCAGCCTGTTCCAGGTCTTCGACAAGCTCGGGCGGACGTGGGGCGGCTGCGTGCGCTCCAGGCTCGACGGTTACGACCTCTCCGATACAGCGCCATCCGGCGGCGACCGCAACACGCTGTTCACGCCCTATTTCGCCCCCGACGAGCCGGATAGCGGCTACGCCAACAATTATCTGAAGGACGGCTCGAACACGGGCAAATCCAAGCCATACGCCTTTTACCGCGACAACCCGGAATGGTCGGGATCTGGCGCTGGTCCGAACTACAACTGTCCCTCCGGCGTCATCCAGCCGCTGACCAGCGTCAAATCCACAATCACCACGGCGCTCGGCAAGATGCGCGCCCAGGGCAATACCGTGATCCCCGAAGGCCTCGCCTGGGGATGGCGCGTGCTGTCGCCGGGCGTCCCCTTCACCGAGGGCGTTGCCTATGACGATCCGGATACGCAGAAGGTGATCATTCTGTTGACCGACGGCCGCAACGACGTCAGCGGCGGCCGCAACGGCAATTACAAGTCGGTCTTCACCTCCTATGGCTATGCGGATAACGGGCATATGGGGGACACGAACGGCTCCAATGCAGAGTCGACGCTCAACACCAAGCTGTCGACCCTTTGCGAGACCATCAAGGCCGACAAGGACGGCGATGCGACCGACCAGGACATCATGATGTACACGATCGGGTTCGGCATCACCGCCGGCTCAACCATCGACACCATCATGCGCGGTTGCGCCTCGGAGCCGGAAAAGTACTTCAACACGCCGAGCGCAGAGGAGCTGCAGTCCGCCTTCGAGAACATCGCGCTCGGCCTCAGCAAGCTGCGATTGGCGAAGTGATGATGCATGGGGGAGGGCCAACCGCGGACGCCTCAATCTAGTCGGCCTGAGGGCATCTGCAGCGCGCTGCAAAGAGGGTTCTTGCTGTCATGCCCGCGAAACTTGTCCCCGCGGAAGCGGGGAGCGGGAATCCAGAAACGTCAATGACTTAGCTGGATGCCACTTTCGCGGGCATGACAAAGATTTCAAGGAACCTGCAGCTTCAGCAGCCTGCTAGACCTTGGCGAAGATCTCCGGCGCCACGATGAGCGCTGCGACCCCGATCGGCAGCGCATAGGGGCACACGCCGCCCCGGGCCCAGCCGCTGAACTTGCTCAGCACCGGCACGCTCTCGATCAGCGGAAATTGCAGCAGGGCATGGCGCAGTGACCACAGTCCGAGCGCGAGCGCGGCGCCCAGCACGGCGAACAGCAGCACGAAATCCACCCCCTGGCTCGGCCCCACCCACAGCATGATGGCGCCAGCCAGTTTGACGTCGCCTCCGCCCATCCAGCCGAAGGCGAAGCACAGGAACAGCAACGCGAAAATGAGCGCAGCCAGCCCCAGATGCTGCAGCAGCGGTATGGCCTGCGGGCCGGCGATGAGCGCGAACGGAAAGAACGCCAGCGCCAGCACGATGGAAATCCTGTTCGGTATGCGCAGCCTCCGATAGTCGGTGATCATCGCATAGACCACGCAGAACACGAACAGCAGCTCGAAGGCAAAGACGGCGACGGCCTTCATGTCTGTCCTCTCCGAATATCGGCTTTAAATTGCGCCCCTCAGCGATTGCCGCCGCGAAAGGCTTCCACATATCGCAACAGCGTCGCGCTGTTCCGATGCCCCAGGTCTGCCACGAACGCCTCTGACCCAATTCGATAGCCGCTCTCGCGCTCGCCCATCGACCGTCCGTCACTATCTGGGGCATTCGACGCCGAGACAGCCTAACACCTGGCCGTCTAGCGAATGTTGCTTCGCGTCTTTGACACGTCGCCTCCGCGTTAACCATGGATCAACTGCCATGTGTCTTGAAGGCCCGCGCCGACAAAGCGCTAAGTAACAGCGAGGCGCGATTCGAGCCGGGCAGGACACTCAAGGTCGGCTTTGAGGGCGTGGACCGACGAATGCGGGGCGAGGGATCGTGCCCGCTCCGTATACCGAAGAGACTCTTTTGCCGAGCCGTCGATCAGCTGCAAGGCAGTGGAAGGCGACATTTGCTTCCGCCGACGCTTCTGCGTCCGGCCCCAAGCTTCGTGGTCTTTGTCATCGTCTTTACGGCCTCAGGGCCTCCTCGCAGATCTCCGGTCGTGCTTGCCCATACTGGACCAATAATTGTAACCGTAGCTTTGGTTGGTCCGTATTGGATACGAAGGTCGAGATGCTCCCATGCGAACGCTCACCGAGATGTATCTCATCGCTGGCGGAGCACTTGCGGCAGGTCTGATCGCATTTGTGCCCCAGTGGTTGAAAAGCAGGCGTGTCGGCGGTGCCCGCATTGTGGCGATCGCAGCAACGGTGGCATTCGATTCCAGAGGTATTACCGATGGCAGGTCTCTCGCCATCGGGTGGAACGAGTTGGAAAAAATGGCCCTTGGACATGTGCGTGGATCAAGGGGCCCGGATGATCCTGGCCCTGTTCTCCTGCAGTTATCAGGACATGGCAAAACGGTCCTGGTCGCATCCACGGCAGCGGGCTGGGACGATTTGCTTGAACGTCTGGCTTCGTTGCCTGGTGCCAACCGGGATGCATTCGAATTGGCGCGGGCCAAGCTCGCGCCCGGAGGTGGCCTGACGCTCACCATTTGGGAGAAAAGCCCTGCACCGTTGCAAGCGCCAAGCCTTATGGTCCACCGTGGCAGCGAGCCATCGCTCGCATCCTATCTCAGCCAGACGCTGATCCGCTGGCGTCCCCAGGAAAACGCGTTCGAGCTGGCACGCTTCGACAAGGAGCCGGCGAAGGTGACGGAGAGGCTGATCGTCCCCTACGCCGCGCTGGAGGGCTTCCGTCTCTGGTGGCGCGGCTCCGTGCTGATGAGTGGCTGGCGTCACCGCGACGAAGAGCCGGTATCGAAGATTGCCCCGCCGATGGGATATTGTTGCCTCCAGATCTGGGCAGGCGATCCGAAGTGGGCCGGGTTTCAGATCGATCTGGCGCATGATGCCACAGGCGAGCAAATGGACCCTATACTCGCCAATCTGACTCTGGACTGGTATGGAAGATTTGATCTGGCATTCGGATCGAGTTAACCCGGCGAGCCAAGCCCAAGCGATGCGGAGTGGCCCGATTGTCAGCTTAGAGCCGAAAGCGGCCTCAGTTCGCTGGCGTGGCCAAGACCGCTTACCGTCGCAAACCTGGCCGTTCGCATCAGCTAAAGACTGTTTGCGCCTCACAGTGACATCGGGCAATGCGATCAGCATGCGTGATTTGCTGGTCCTTGCGCGCGGGGGCAGTTAGGGCGTTGATGCCTCGGCTATGGCGCAACTGTACCGCGCTCAGCCCTGTCTGGACGCAACCCCGCCGACCGGGGAGAGCGACTCGATGATCCGGCATTCGGCGATGGTGCCGCTGCGGCAGTGGGTGAGCATGCTGCTCAGCTCCTGACGCAAGGGCGTCGCCGCCCGCAGGGCGCGGTCCGGCATTGAGGCGTTGATCGACCTGATGCCCCGCACCGCGCTGCGCCAGCGTCGGGCGTTCTGCCAAGTTGAGACGGTGCCGATCGAGGAACTCGCGGTTGGCGACCTTGTGGTCGTACGTCCGGGAGATCGCGTACCGTCGGACGGCATAATTGTGGACGGCGCCTCGGAGGTGAACGAGGCGCCGGTGACGGGGGAATCCGTACCGATCGCAAAGATTGCCGGCGCAAGTGTCTATGCCGGCAGCATCAACGGCAATGGCGAGCTGCGCGTCCAGATCACGCGTGCCGCCGCCGACAATACTATCGCGCGCATCATCCATATGGTCGAGGAAGCGCAGAGCACAAAAGCGCCCACCGCGCGCTTCATTGATCGCTTCGCCCGCTGGTATACGCCCGCCGCCATGCTGGTTTCGGCGCTGGTCATGGTTCTGCCGCCACTCGCCTTTGGTGCCGACTGGGCGACCTGGATCTATCGCGGACTTGCCGTGCTGTTGATCGCCTGCCCGTGCGCCCCGGTGATTTCAACACCAGCCGCCATCGCCTCCGGCCTTGCAAACGGCGCCCGGCGCGGGCTGCTGGTGAAGAGCGGCGCGGCGCTGGAGGCGCTCGGCAAGGTGAAGACGGTTGCCTTCGACAAGACCGGCACGCTGACGGCTGGCCGGCCGCAGGTCACCGATGTGGTTGCCGCGGAGGG
>Ga0081540_1002446_pt1 | contig 15120 bp, 14 predicted proteins | sample TabmetS2T1R1_FD_71024 | JGI IMG/M metagenome (GOLD analysis project Ga0081540, IMG submission 71024) | Tabebuia heterophylla rhizosphere microbial communities from the University of Puerto Rico - S2T1R1 | ecosystem: Host-associated > Plants > Roots > Rhizosphere ... | reverse complement strand
TCGACCTGCTCGGCAATGCCGGCTTTCATCACGACCGCGTGGGCGTCCGCCAGGAAGACCAGGATCGCCGGTGAGGGCTGCTTGAGGGCCATGATCAGCGTAAAATCGTCGCGACAGGTGGCGCTGACGAAGACATTGTTCATAATCGCTGCGTGGGTGCTGAGGGAGCGCTTCGGATCAGCGAGTTTCTCGAGACTATATTTGGCATCGGCGCAAGTGAAATCCGAGCCGTCGTGAAACTTCACGCCCTTGCGTAACGCGAAGGTGATCTGCTTACCGTCAGGAGCGATCTCCCAGCTCTCGGCCAGGTCACCCACAATCTTCTCATTATTGTACAGGTCAAAGGCCAGGAGGCTATTATAGAGCGGTCCAACGGGCTGTGCGAGGATGTAGGAGCCCTCAACGTGGATGTCAAAGCTCGGCATGCCCTCATGCACGGCCCAGACAATGGTCCCGCCTCGGTCGGGCTGCTCAGCAGCGCCTACAGGAGCGTCAGTGCTAAGGGTGTACCCCACTACCACGAAAAATAGCAACGTGAGTCTCCAGAGCCACACATCTAGGGGTATAGACCATAGTCTTGCACGGATACAATATGGGCGCACAGCTCATCTCCTTCGCCTGCGAGTAGTGCCTAATATCACACGATTAATCTATATACTCTAGCCACGCACATGAGTCAAGAATCGGGGGCAAGAGTAAGGCAATACAGGCCCATAGTTGCAGGGTGCGCTGAGTTCAGCAAAGATTAGAGAGCGGTTACTGGGAGGAGCCAGAGTCCGCCATGGTACTGCATACCAGCACGTGCTCCCAATCGCCTACGATAACCATGGCTTACGAGGAAACATCCATGTCCACGACCGACATTTGCTTCATGACCGCCACCGAACTGGCGCGCTGCATCCGCACCAAAGAGCTGTCGGCGCGTGCAGTGATGGAAGCCCATCTTACCCAGATCGAACGCGTCAATCCCAAGGTCAATGCGATTGTCACCCTGTTACCCGAACGCGCCATGGATGGGGCGCGCGCTGCCGATGACGCGTTAGCGCGTGGTGCGGCGGTTGGCCCGTTACATGGCCTGCCCATCGCTCACAAAGATCTCATCTTGACCAAAGGCATCCGTACGACGTATGGCTCACGCATCTATGCTGACTTCGTGCCCGACCAGGATATGCTCATCGTCGAGCGCATGCGCCAGGCTGGCGCCATCACTATTGGCAAGACCAACACGCCCGAATTTGGCGCCGGTTCGCAGACATTTAATGAAGTGTTCGGTGCGACTCTCAATCCATATGACCTTACGAAGACCTGTGGTGGCAGCAGCGGTGGCGCCGCAGTGGCGCTCGCCTGTGGCATGGTACCGCTGGCTGACGGCAGTGATTTGGGCGGCTCGCTGCGCAACCCGGCGAACTTCTGTAATGTCGTCGGCTTCCGCACTGCCCCGGGACGTGTACCGGTCTATCCGGTACGCGATGTCTGGTCGCCGTTCTCAGTCGAGGGGCCGATGGCACGTACCGTGCAAGATGTGGCACTCTTTTTAAGTGTGCTGGCTGGTCCTGACCGCCGCGTGCCCATCAGCATCGCTGAACCTGGCAGTACGTTCTTGCAACCGTTAGGGCGCGACTTCCGCGGTGTACGGATTGCCTGGAATCGCGACTTCGGTGGTTTGCCTGTTGACTCACGTGTGACCGCGGCCCTCGAGGCGCAACGCCACGTCTTTACAGCGCTGGGATGTAGCATTGAAGATGGCTCGCCTGATTTCAGCGATGCTGACGAGATCTTCCAGACGTGGCGTGCCTGGAGGTTTGAACTGCGCTATGGAGAACTGCTGAAAACCCACCGCCATCTGATGAAGGACACGGTTATCTGGAACACCGAGGCTGGTCAGAATATCACCGGAGCGCAGCTCGGGCGCATCGAAAGCAAGCGCACCGAGCTCTACCACCGCGTACGTGAGTTCATGGAGACACATGAGTTCATGATTTGTCCGGTCAATCAAGTACCGCCCTTCGACGTGCAGCAGCGTTACATCACTGAGATCAACGGCGTGCAAATGGCAACGTACATTGATTGGATGCGTTCATGCTACTTCATCACGGTGACAGGGCTGCCGGCCATCTCTGTGCCCTGCGGCTTCACGCCTGAAGGTTTACCTGTCGGTGTGCAAATCGTTGGGCGACATCAGGATGAACTCGGGGTTTTGCAACTCGCCTATGCGTTTGAGCAGGCAACGCAATATTGGCAGCAAAGACCGCCGGTAGCAGCATGAGCCCGTCGTCTTCTTGACAGCCTATGGGCAAGTTGATAGGAATGCCGACGAATGCATGCAGCTTGCTCGATAGGCACAGTAGGATGGAGAGCCAGTGAGGGAAGGGAGTGCAGACGGTGCGTGTCAATGTAAGTTATTTCCAGCAACACAAAACAAAAGGCATCCCCATTGTCATGCTCACGGCGTACGACGCCACTACTGCCCGTATAGCTGAGCAGGCCGGTGTTCAGGTTCTGTTAGTCGGGGATACACTGGGGATGGTGGTCCAGGGGCATGATACCACCGTGCCAGTCACCCTCGACGAGATGCTCTACCATACCCGTTTAGTGGTGCGCGGCACGGAGCGCGCCTTTGTCATCGGCGATCTGCCTTTCATGACCTACAACATCTCTAGCGATCAAGCCCTGGCCAATGCCGCACGCTTTCTGCAACAGGCAGGAGCACAGTCCGTCAAGCTGGAAGGGGGCCAACATATGGCACCGACCATCCACCGCTTGGTGGAGAATGGTATCCCCGTGATGGCCCACATTGGTCTGACGCCCCAGAGCGTGTATCAGCTCGGTGGATGGCGTGTCCAGGGCAGGACGAAGGCGGCGGCTACCCGTCTCATGGACGATGCGCGCGCGGTCGAAGAAGCCGGAGCGTACGCGGTGGTGCTCGAACTCGTGCCGACGGAACTGGCGGCCTTAATCAGTCAACGCTTGCAGATACCGACTATTGGTATCGGTGCAGGGCCGGGGTGTGATGGGCAAGTACAGGTCATGCACGATATTCTCGGGCTGTTTGAGGCGTTTGTCCCCAAACATACGTACCAGTATGCGCAGCTAGGCGAAGCGATGCGAACCGCCATTACGACCTACAAAACTGAGGTGGAACAGCGGCTGTTCCCCACAGCCGCACATGCCGCGAGTATCGATACAGACCTCTTGGCTGAACTGTAATGTGTAGTAGTTCGACGCAGCCTCCCACCCCATAGCTCTGTCGCGTACCGTGCGGCTATGCGAGACGCGTGAGCAGTGTGTCTACATCCAGGGTCTCTGGAGCCGTGATGGCCACCGTCAAACGCGACGTGTTCTCGCGGAGATGCTCCATCTCGACCTGCTGTCCAGGATACAGGGACGCCAATAATGGATCAAGATACTGACAGAGTTCGTCATACGCTGCGGTTGTGTTCGGCGCTCGCAGCCGATCATTGCAGCGCAGGAGCAGTTCATTGCCCCGAAACTGGAGCCGTCCATGCAGCACCGGGTGCGCCTCAAGACGCTGGCATGCTGTCAGAGCGCAGTGCCAGACAGAGCGTAGACGGTCCTCGACACTCTGGATGGCACACCGGCTGGGATGCGTCTCGCGCCGACGGCTATACAAGAGCCCGAGCCGCGCATCAGTAAGGTCCATGACATAGTGCGCATCATGCGCGACCAGCACGATCCCTGGTCCCTGCGGGACGTGGCGATAATCCGCCACGTCAATGAGGAGTTCTGCGAGCTGCTGGGTTTGAATCCAGTCGTGAAAGACGGGGATGAACTCCTCCAGCTCCACATCAGAGGCATCATCAAGGAACAATTTTAACTCGTACTTTACAGTGTCCATCACGCAGCGTCCTCTGCCCATGGTAGCTTAAATAAGTGCCTGTTGTGGCCCCAGTCGGTTGTAGCAGGCGTAAGCTGCCTCGATGAAGAGGTTTGCCTCCGCAATCCGACGGCGTACCGCGGCCGAACTCAGATCAGCCAGACCCTCGTCGTGGGCGTGGAACAAGTAGAGGGCAAATTGGGGACCAGAAAAAGGATCGTAGAATAGCTGGGTGTCATAGAACCGCTGCCGGAACTCCTGGACGACATATTCTGGGTCCTCTTTGACGTCGATATACTGCACCTGGATTAAGGCTTTGGCAGCCTGCAGCATGGCCGCGTAGGCGGTAGAGGCCGCTTTGTGGTACTCGCCGTTGTCTAGCAGAATCTGGGCCTCAAAGACTTGCCGTTCGCTGGCAGCCAGACCGAACTGCGTCATGGACACCACCTCGCCAGCGCACTCGCCCACGCCCATATCACCCAGGCTATACTCCCTGGGGTTGCCCCAATCAGCATAGTAGGAGCGGTCTTCGTCATAGGCAGGAACACGCGTCAAGTCTTCGAGCAGCGACCGCAGGCGCGCTTTGCCGGTACGTTTGATAAACGCCTGGAAGGTTTCACCTTCTTGCCGTTCTTTGGCATAGAGCTCAGTGAGACGCGCCATGACGTCCGGGATCCGTTTCGACGGGATGGCCACCGTGGAGAGGCCGTACGCCCCGGCGTTGTCCGTCGCCTGACCGCCCAGGACCACCTGGAAATGCGGCACCGCGTGGTTGCCTACTTTACGGCTGACACCGTAGAAGCCAATGTCGGCAATATGATGCTGTCCGCAGGAGTTAAAGCAACCGCTGATTTTCATCTTCAGGGGTTTGACGGCTTCGTCGAGCGCGCCATTACGCGCCACGATGCGCTGGCGCAGTTCGGCCGCCAGACCCCGCGAGGAGGAGATACCCAGTTTGCACGTATCCGTCCCCGGGCAGACAGTGATGTCCGCCAGGGTCGAGGCTCCGGCCTGTCCCAGTCCCGCAGCGACCAACTCAGCGTAGAGCGCTGGCAGGTCGGCCTGGCTGATCCACCGCAGCACGATGTTTTGTTCCACCGTGGTGCGAGCTCGTCCGCCATTGTAGCGCCGGGTGATGGCAGCAAGGGCGCGCATCTGCTGGGCAGTGATGTCGCCCAGAGGGAGACAGACGGTGACGACGGCGTAGCCAGGTTGCCGCTGGGCATAGACGTTGCTCTCATGCCAGGCCTGAAACCCCTCCGGGTATGGGCCGGGGCCGAGGAGGCCACAGGGGTGCGTGGGCTGATCGTCAGTGCCGTGGAGTGCGTTGAGATAGGCTGTCCAGCGCGGGTCTTCGGGGAGGATGGCCCGCTCTTCTAGCACGAGCCGACGGAATTCTTCGATACCCAGCCTGGCAATTAAAAATTTGAGCCGCGCCCGCGCCCGATTCTTTTTCTCGCCAAGGCGCGCGAAAACCCGGCAGACCGCCTGAGACAGCGGTAAAAGTTCCTCTTCTGGCACAAACGCTTCCAACAAATGCGCTTGATGCGGGACAGCGCCTAAGCCACCACCCACGTAGAATTGAAAACCTCGGCGCGTCTCCCCGTGCTCAAGGCGTGTACTGGCGATGAGGCCGAGGTCGTGCATATTGGCCAGACCACAGGCATGCTGGGCGCAGCCGGAAAAAGCCGTTTTAAATTTGCGACCAAAGTCCTGCGTGTCCTTATGCCCCAGCAGGAAGTACGCCAGGGCATGGGCATAGGGCGTGACGTCAAACCCCTCATCGTGGCAGACACCGGCCAGCGGGCACCCGGTAACGTTGCGGACCACGTTGCCACAGGCCTCCAGGGTGGTGATGCCGACCGCCGCCAGGCGGCGCATGAGGTCTGGGGTATCCTCAATGTGGACGAAGTGTAATTGAAAATCCTGCCGCGTCGTCACATGACAGATGGCGTCAGAATACTCTTCGGCGAGGTCGGCCAGGGTCAGCATTTGCTCGGCGTTCAGGCCCCCAAACGGAATTTTGATGCGCTGCATCCCGGGGGCATCCCAGACAGTGTTTGGTCCCTTGGTCAACTCTCCTGAGGGGTAGCTGAGCTGTTGTACGCTCACGCCGTCGTGGCGTTGCCCGTTATCGTAGCGCTGGCCATAGACCCCGCGACGTAGCCGGGTCTCGGCAAAGACGCGCTCATCAATTTTGCCCTGGCGCCTCAGTTCGATTTGTGTGTCGTATATGTTCACTTCTGCTTCGAGGTCAGGAGGGAGCTGTCCCTGCAAAGTGTCTTTCCAAGTACGAGCGTGCGGCATGTGCGCTTCCTTTATTATGGTTATGGGGTAGCACTGCAGTCGCCAGAAACAACAAAAGCCCACCCCCTCAGTGTCGAGGAAGTGGGCTTTGATCCAAACTCTATGAACAACAGACCGCGTCGACCTAGCTCATCCACTCCCTCCTGTGTTGCAGCAACAACACGCGCAACAACAGCAACAGCCGCAACAACAACACAGAGCAGAAAGGAGATGGGCCGACATGGAGATCATTACCAATACACCTGATGTATACGGGGTTACAAACCAAGAGTGTGCGCAGCGTACCACAGCGTGTTATCGTCTGTCAACCTTTGTCTGCCCGCTCGGCTATCTTTTTGCAGATGAGCCCACGTGTACGAGGAGATCCCTATGGTCATTGATCCAGAGCGCTTTAAGGCTGCCATCTCCCGCTTTGACGAGGCAAATGCCAAAGATCCCACGACGGAAGTTTTTCAGGGAGTGGTCTATCCCAAAGAACTGCTGTATGCCCAGCGTATGACTACCTGGCTCGACAAGCTCGCTCCTGATGCTTCTGAAGCACTGCGCCTCGCCGTGCGCTGTCAACATATCCAGCGCTGGACCATCCCTCGGCATACCTATCCGATGGACCGGACCGGCTATCTACGCTGGCGTACCACACTTGCCAAGTTCCATGCTGACACGGCGACAGCGATCTTGCGCGACGTTGGCTATGACGATGCCATAATCCGACGCGTGCAAAGGCTGCTTCGCAAGGAGAGTTTGAAGCGCGACCCCGAGGTGCAGTGCCTGGAGGACGTTATCTGTCTGGTGTTTTTAGAAAATTACCTGGCAGAGTTCGCGACGCAGCATGACGAAGCGAAAATACTCGACATCTTGCAGAAGACCTGGAAAAAGATGTCGGCGCGTGGCCATGAGGTGGCCCTGACGCTGTCCATGTCCCCCGAGGCACGCCGACTCGTCGAGCAAGCTCTCGCAGCACCGTGAAGGCAGGCTTGCGAGTTTTCTGCTGGACACAGGGTCGCCTGTCCTCTATAAAAACATGGCTTAAGTCTACATGTCTCGCTTTGTCTACTGGAGGTGATCCATGCGACCCAATAAACTGCGCGAGTTACTCAAGGCCGACAAGCCCACGTTGGCCACACATATCCATACCACGTGGCCATCTGTCATTGAAGCGATCGGCCACACTGGTGTGTATGATTATGTAGAATTTGTCGGCGAATATGGTCCGTACGATCTCCATGATCTCGATAATATGTGTCGCGCCGCTGAACTCTATGACATGTCCATGATGATCAAAGTTGACCAGGAGCCGCGGGGCTTTTTGGCGCAACGCGCCATTGGCTCAGGGTTCCACAGTGTGTTGTTCGCGGATTGCCGCTCTGCCGCCGATGTGGCCGAGTGCGTACGCATTGTCCGCCCGGAAACGCCGGAAGACGGCGGCACGTATGGGGTAGCGACGCGTCGCTTTACCTATATGGGCTATGGCGGTACGCAGGCGTACGTGCAGGCCCTGCGTGATATCGTCGTGACGATCATGATCGAGAAGCCTGGCACCGTGGACAACCTGGAAGAGGTGCTGGCGGTACCGGGCGTTGACATGGTGCAATGGGGTGGCTCGGACTACTCCATGGGGATGGGGCGAGCCGGTGAACGGAGTTCGCCTGAAATGAAGCGGATCGAGCGCCGGGTCTTTGAAACATCCCTGAAGATGGGTGTCCCACCACGTGCCGAGATCAATTCTGCTGATCAGGCGAAAGAGTATTTAGACATGGGTGTGCGCCATTTCTGCATCGGCACGGACATTAATATTTTGCATCAATGGTGGAAAGCCCACGGTGATAACCTGCGCAAGGCCCTCGATGGTCACTAGACGGAGGAGACATGCAAGTCGGATTTATTGGTCTGGGCACGATGGGCTCCAGCATGGCGCTCAATACCATCAAGGGTGGTCATGCACTCGTCGTGCATGACATTAACCGCGATGCCGCCGCACCGCACCTCGAGGCCGGTGCCACCTGGGCCGAGACACCGCGTGCTGTAGCGGAAGCCAGCGACGTCGTGTTCACGTCGTTGCCAGGCCCCCCAGAGGTGGAAGCGGTCGCACTCGGTGAGAATGGCCTGCTGCATGGGATACGCCCGGGCAAAGTCTACTTTGATTTGAGCACCGACTCGCCGACGCTGGTACGCCGCATCCATGATGTGTTCGCCAAGCTGGGCGCGCACGTGCTTGATGCCCCGGTCAGTGGCGGGCCGCAGGGCGCCCGCACGGGGCGCTTGGCGATCTGGGTTGGGGGCGATAAAGCGATTTTCGACCAGTATAAACACGTGCTCGATGCGATCGGAGATAAGCCGTACTACGTCGGGCCGATTGGGGCTGGCGCCATTGCCAAGCTGGTGCATAACTGCACCGGCTATATTCTCCAAACCGCGCTGGCGGAGACGTTTACGATGGGGATCAAGGCCGGCGTGGATCCGCTTGTCCTATGGCAGGCCGTGCGTCACGGTGCCCTGGGTCGGCGCCAGACCTTTGATGGCGTGACACAGCATTTTTTGCCGGCGCATTTTGACCCGCCGGACTTCGCGCTCCGCCTGGCCCGCAAGGACGTCTCTCTGGCCGTGGAGGTGGGGCGGGAGTTCAACGTACCAATGCGTCTTGCCAACCTGACCTTGGAAGAACTCACCGAAGCCCTCAACCGTGGCTGGGGTCAGCGCGACTCTCGCGTGGCCATGCTCTTACAAGAAGAACGGGCCGGGGTCAATGTGCAGGTACCCAAGGAGAAAATTCAGGAGATCCTGGACAGCGACCGCAGCGGTGCCTAGCATGGTCGCAAGTGCCCGTTGCGTCCATGACGCCGTGTCCCCTCTCCCTAGGGAGAGGGGACAGGAAGCGGTGTAACCGATTACTGGACCGATGTTCTAGCGGGGCGAATACGGCGTGAGGCGCAGGATAGAGTGACGGCTCACCCGCACCAAAGGACCATCCTTCTCCGACTCGGCACGGGCCTGCTGCCACTCCGGGTCGGCCTGAAACGCTGCAAAGCCCTTTTCGCGGGCCCCCAAGTCCGCATGGCCGAGCATGTAGATCAGCCGGTTACTGGTACCGACGTCATCGGTCCAGTAGGCGATATTTTCGATACCATGCTTGGAGAATAACCGCATTGTGTGCTTGGCAAAGCGGTCATGTAGAGCTGGCAGCTTCCCCGGCATAGCATCATAGATACGCAATTCCTGCACGTTCGAGCGAATCTGGGGTTGCTGGGGGGAATAGGGGGTTAGCCGCATAAAGGTGTTGATCACTTGCGCCACAATCGGCCCTGATGCTTCCGTCTCGGCGCGTACCTGGTGCCAGCCTGGATCAGCCTGGAACGCGCCCCATTTCTGCTCCCGATCCGCCATGCTATCGAACACCAGAATATAGGTTAACTGGTTGCTGGTGCCGATCTCATCGTTCCAGAAGCCCAGCATACCTATGCCATGCTTCTTGAAGAAACCCATAGTGTGCTTGGCAAAGCGGTCGTTGATGGCTGGCAATCTGCCGGGGACCGTGATGTAAATACGGGATTCGTATAGCATCTGGTGTCTCCTTGCTTATAGGTGTGCGGACAGCCAGAACCGGGATGCCCCGGACCGACGTCCAATATGTGATATCCAGAAGTACCACGCAGCGTAGTCGAAGACGTTGGCTACGTCAAGCACAGCTTGCATTCCCGCGTGCTCCTTACCCTCTGTCTTGATGTGGCCTCTCATCACCTATATACTGCGGCTCGATAAGCCCGGTGACTCTAGGGGGACATGGCGTGACGGAGGGAAACGTGCATGCAGCCCGTGAAAATTGGCAGCTTTGAGATCACGCGTGTGGAAGAGATGATCTGGACCATCAGCCCGCGGTTTTTATTTCCCGACCTCACGTATCAAGACTTTGAGCCGCATCGGACCTGGTTGGTGCCGCATTTCAGCGCTGAGGATCTCAAACTGCGCCTCAGTATCCACACCTTTGTGGTGCGCACACCGCATCACACGATTCTGGTGGATACGTGTATTGGCAATGACCGCACCCGTGATATCCCCCTACGGAGACACTCGTGATGCCTGCAACCTCCCTACATTGGCTCACAATGAGCGAACTCTCGCGGCAAATCCACAGTGGTGCACTGTCGCCGGTAGACCTGATGGAGCATTGCCTGGCCCGCGTGGAAGCATTCGATAGCAAGCTCCACAGCTTTCGGCTCGTGCACCGCGAGCGCGCCCTGGCTGCTGCGCAGGCCGCCGCTCTGGCACTGCGGGCGGGGCAGGGCGCTGGCCCGCTGCACGGCATGCCGTATGCCGTCAAAGACCTCATTGACGTACAGGGACTCCCGACCACTGCTGGCTCCAATCTACTGCTCGATAATATCGCGACCTCTGATGCGACTGTTGTACGCCGCCTCAACCAGGCTGGTATGGTCCTGCTGGGCAAAACCCAGACTGTCCAATTTGCGTTTGGCGCCCCTGGTATCAACCATCACCATGGCACGCCCCACAATCCCTGGCATGCGATAGCACATGTGCCTGGCGGTTCCAGCAATGGTTCTGGGGTGGCCGTTGGCGCCGGCCTTGTGCCCATGGCCCTGGGTACTGACACCGGTGGATCCGTACGTATCCCAGCGGCCCTGTGCGGTACCGTGGGCCTCAAGACGACGGTCGGCCAGGTGAGTCGGGCCGGGGTGTTCCCACTCAGTTGGACATTTGACTCTGTAGGACCCTTAACCCGGTCGGTGGAGGATGCGGCGCTGGTCTATCAGGCCATGCGTGGCCCGGATCCACGCGATGCCTCAACGCAGGGCGCTGCCCCCTATGAGGACGTCCTTACCGGGTTACGCGATGGCGTACGCGGCCTGCGCCTGGCCTTTGCCGAGACCGTCTTCTGGGATGAGGCTGACCCCGAAGTCATTAAGGCCGTGCGGGCCTGTGGCGAGATTTTTACTCAACTAGGGGCGCATGTCGAGAGCATACAGTTCCCAGAAGCAGCAGAGGCCCTGGAAGCCAACGGAAACGGTGTCATTAGCGCAGTAGAAGCTTACCTGGCGCATCACGAGCGGCTGGGAGAGCGCTTTCAGGAGTACGATCCAGTCGTTACCTATCGCATTATGCTGGGGAAAGACGCCACCGCCCTGGAGTATTTACAGACGATCCAAAGGTGCAGCGCGCTAAGCGCCAAAGCCCGTCGGACGCTGCATGATGTGGACGCTTTTCTGGCGCCTACCACTATGATTCCTGCCCTACCGCTGGCACAAGTCGATGCTTCTCCCGATGCCTACAAGCACTGGAATCCGCGTTATTCTCGCAACACACGCGTGGGGAATGTGCTCGGCCTGTGCTCCCTGACGGTGCCCTGCGGCTTTACCAGCCAGGGGTTGCCCATTGGCTTGATGATCTGCGGCAAAGGGTTTGATGAAGCGACCATCTTGCGCATTGGGTATGCCTACGAGCAGGCTACTACCTGGCACGAGCGTACACCGGATCTCGCGTGGGCTAGCTAAAGAAACCTACAGCGGCCATTCTGCACACACAACCGTTCCACCAGCTTAGCGAAGTACGATATCAGGAGCGCCTCGGCAGGGCTACAGTAGCATTACCGATAGCGCATTTTTCACCCTGTTGGTTCTCTGCCGCAATTTCGCAGTCGACCAAGTGCAGGCCATCTTTTTCGTACTTGCTGACGATCGTGCCCGTGCAGGTGATGGTATCTCCGGGGCGCGCCATGGACCGATAGCTCACGCCAAATTTCTTCAGTGCCAGCGGTGACGGGAGCCAATCAGTCATCAGTTGTGCGAGCCAGCCAGCCGTCAGTAAGCCATGCACGATGACCCCGTCTTTGAGGCCGGACTGCACCGCAAAGTGATGATCGTAGTGGATCTCATAATAATCCCCAGAGGCTCCGGCATATTGCACTAGTTGCCGGGTAGTGGGGTTCTTGACCAGGGGAGGGAGCGCATCGCCAACTTGCACATCGTCGTAATAGAGCTGCTGTTTGCTCATGAGTCGTCTCCTCGCTATTCCCGCATGATGCCTGTATTGCGCCCTTTGGCCACCACTTCTCCATGCTGATTGGTGAAGGTCAGATCGGTGAAGACAAAGACCATTTTCCCCGTGCGGCCAGTGCGCTCAGCGACATTGGCATATTTGGCTGTCACGGCGATGGTATCACCAGCGTAGACCGGCTTATAGTATTCGTACTCATTCCCGCCATTCAAACGTACCCGACCACCAAAGACAATTTTTAAGTCAGGTAGCTCTTGCGCCCGAAAGGTACACAAGAACGTTGGGGGTGCCACAATGGTCTTGAAGCCAGCTGCCTGCGCCGCCTTTTCGTCACGATAGATGGGGTCTGGGTCACCAATGGCCTCAACAAATTTGCGAATCGCGCCTTTTTCGACGTCATAGCGAATCGGAGCAGATTCTACCCCGAGCACACTGCGATCAAAATCAACCATTGCTCTGATCTCCTTGGGTCGTGCACACCTTCTCTCGCCTTGCGAAGCCTCATAACTATACCTGGAATCCCTGCCGTGTGCTCTTGCAGAGTATGGAGTCCACCTGCTAGAGTGGGGGAGCGTAGCGTCAAAGTGTCTAAGACTTTCAGGAGGATGGCATGAGCACGGATCGCTTCGGCAACGCTTATGCTCCAGGGCTGCCATATGCACGTGGGCATATTCTGCCCAGCACCGAGGACGATTTTCGCAAATTTCAGGAGGCATGGCGGCATATTGCAGCGCGTGTTCGCACCGGTGGACCAGAGGCTATCTTCAATTTTTCAGGTCTCGAGCACGGCTTGCCGCTCAGCCCGGACGAACTGCCCATTGCTAATGACTTTGTCGCGCCGGCCCTCTACTTCGACCAGTTTAAGCAGGCTGCCCTGGAGCATTTTGGCGGATCACCCGAGCAGCACGATGTCGCCCTCTTCAACCGGCTCACCGGTGCAACGTATGCCACGCATCTGACGCTCGTCAAGCCGGGTGATGTCGTCATTGGTGTCTCGTCGAGCTATAGCCACCCATCTGTTGTCCGAGCTGTTGTCCAGGCCGGCGCCACACTCGTCGACACGGCGGGTATCCAGCAGTTTGCCACTGCCCTGGAGCGGGAGTCACGAGTCGGGCTGGTGGTGCTGACCCGCCTGGCGGTGACGTACGAGATTATGCCAACGGATGAGCTGCAACAGGTCGTGCAATTGGCGCATGACAAGGGTGTGCGGGTCTACGTAGATGACGCGGGTGGGGCCCGCGTGGGGCCAGCAATTTTCGACCAGCCGCGCACACTGCAGCTCGGTGTGGATGTCGTAGCCACCGGGCTCGATAAATATGGCACAGTGGGTCCACGGCTCGGCGTGATGGCCGGTGAGAAATCGCTGGTATCGCGTATTCGTGCGCGAGCCTTTGAGATGGGCCTGGAGGCACGGCCATTCCTCTATCCAGCAGCGGTACGCTCACTGGTGGGGTCAACGACTGAGCGCGTCCAAGAACTCGTCGATACCAGCCGGGAAGTGGCGGCAGCCATCAAGGATGTGCTCGGTGACCGTCTGCACGAGACCCTGGTGATTGCGGAGCTGCTGGCTGACGACATCCTCGCAATAGCGCTAGAGCGCGCTGGCCTGCGTACATCGCCGATCGTGCCGTACGAAGCGTCAGCAGCGCTCGCTATGCTGCTGCTGCGGGATTACGGTATTATCACAGTGCACTTCGTTGGCTTGCCGCCGGGGACCTCAGCGCTTATGTTCAAGTTTATCGCACCCGAAGTACTGAAGCGGTTCGGTGGGGCGCAGGCGTATGCGCGGGCCATTGACGAGAGTCTCAACAAGCTGGCAGACATGCTGGCAGAGCCGGAGCAGCTCCGTCGCCTGTTGCTGGGAGATGCCTGAGGAGGATCGGTCGTGCGCGCACACCGCGTTCGGTGCAGGTCTTATGTGCCCATCGTCTACGAATGTGAACGCTGTCTACAGATCAACGCCTCGGCGGACACGGTCTGGGACTGGATGGCTGATGCGCGTCGGCTCCTCAGTCTCAACATCTTTCACGTGACGGTTACGTATCCAGAGCCGGTGATGCAAGAGGGGCTGTGCATACCTATCATGCACCATATTTGGGGACTCTATCGCCAAACTCGTATCGCGCGTATTCGCGCCTACCGTAAGTATTTTGTGGCCTGGGGAGAATTGCAGGAGCACGGTCTTGACCGATTTCCGCATAGTCAATCGTTTACGGTCGTACCGCTCGATGCACAGACGTGTCTCGTCGTCAATCGTCTGCGCGGGCAGTTCCATATTCCTGGGGCACGGTATTGGTTCCTGCCATTGTATCGGCAGCTTGCCCCACGCATTCTTGACTATGAAAACCGACGCATTGCAGCAGCTATCATGGCGTAGCATAACCCAAGGAGGCAAGGTATGGCCAAGTTCAAGGTCGTCACCCACAAACTCACGGGCGCCAGCTTTGGCGTATCAGGGGAGGGGTACAAGCTGGAGATGGAAGCCCTTGCCCCAATCGATGCAGAGATCATCGAAATTCCCGCCACCACTGAGGAGGACTTCATTCGCGCTGCACGCGATGCCGATGCGATCATCGCCAAAGGCGTGCGCATCAGCAAGCGTATTATCGACAGCCTGGAACAGTGCAAGGTGATTGCCCTGGGCAGTGTTGGGGCGGATTCTGTGGACGTGGCTACCGCTACGGCGCGCAACATCCCGGTCACGAATGTGCCAGACACGTTTATCGAAGAAGTCGCCGATCATGCCATGATGCTCCTCCTGGCTACGTTCCGTCGCCTCACCACTATGGACCGATTCGTCCGTGAAGGGCGTTGGCGCGAAGGCCGGCCGTTGTTGTCGCAGTTCCCACGCCTCATGGGGCAGACGCTCGGCTTTGTCTCCTTTGGTCACGTGGCCCGGGCGACCGCGGTGCGTGCCAGGGCCTTTGGCGTGCACATGCTGGCCTACGATCCGTACATCGAGGAACTGGTGA
>Ga0081540_1002445_pt1 | contig 15121 bp, 10 predicted proteins | sample TabmetS2T1R1_FD_71024 | JGI IMG/M metagenome (GOLD analysis project Ga0081540, IMG submission 71024) | Tabebuia heterophylla rhizosphere microbial communities from the University of Puerto Rico - S2T1R1 | ecosystem: Host-associated > Plants > Roots > Rhizosphere ... | reverse complement strand
CGGGTCCGCGGTGTGGGAGGCTTGCGCGTCGCCGATGCCTCGATCATGCCGACGCTTATCAGCGGGAATACAAATGCACCGGCGATGATGATCGGCGAAAAAGCGGCCGATCTGATCCTCGGGCGCCCGAAGGACGCAAGCACCGGGGACGGGAGTTTCAAATGACCGGATGTTCGAATCCCCAACGGCGGGAGACCGACGCCTCTCAACGGGCGGTTCCCGATGGCTTCGTGCCCTTGGGTCGCCGCGATCCCAGCTTCATCTCATTATGCGGCAACTTTCATTTCGATGCGGCGCGATGTGTTCTGGCAACGCGAATCGCCGAAGACCATCTCAATCCCATCGGGATTGCTCACGGTGGTATGTTGGCGACACTTGTCGATACGGCGTTTGGCGCCGCGCTTCGGCACAAGCTCGGTCTTCCGGTCGCGCCGATGACGATAAGCCTCAACATCGACTATGTAAGTCCAGCCCGGCCAGGTGACTGGGTGGAGGCGCATGTCGAACTGCACAAGGCGGGACGGAGGATCAGTAATGCAAGTTGTCTCCTGAACGTTGCAGGCCGCCTCGTGTTGCGTGCAAGCGGTACTTTCATGATGGGGCAGGGAGTCGGCCACCCTCTGGACGCGGGACCTGGCTCCTGACGGGTCCCACTTGCCGAAGCCTGAAGTTGGGACTGTGAACGCCCCCCGATGCGGGTGGTCAAGACATGCACGGGTTCGCGTAGGTATTACAGCATTCGAATCCCCGTCGACCGGCCAGAGGAGTGTTTCCGTGCATATTGACCGCACTGTCTTCCGTGAAGACCACGAAATGTTTCGGGCCACGGTCCGCCGATTCTTCGAGCGGGAATGTGTTCCCCGGCAGTCCGGATGGGACAAGGCCGGCAAGGTCGATCGTGAGACCTGGCTCAAGGCTGGACGCGAAGGATTGCTGTGCGTCACGATTTCAAGCGATTATGGCGGCGGTGGTGGCGATTTTGGTCATGCTGCCGTTATGGCTGAAGAAGCCGCGCGAGTAGGGTTGAGCGGGCCCGGTTTTGCCGTGCATTCGGACATCATAGCCCCCTACATTGCCAGGGTTGGCAACGAAGCCCAGAAGCAAAAATGGCTGCCCGGAGCCTGTACCGGCGAGACAATTCTGGCCATTGCAATGACAGAGCCGGGCACCGGCAGCGACCTCAAGGCGGTTCGCACCACTGCCATCCGCGACGGCGACGAATACGTGATCAACGGCAGCAAGACCTTCATCACAAATGGCTTGAACGCGGATCTGATCATCGTCGTTTGCAAGACCGACCCAGGTGCCGGCGCAAAGGGGATTAGCCTGCTCGTAGTGGAGAGGGATCGCGCCGGTTTCCGCCGAGGCCGCAAGCTCGACAAGATAGGTCAATACGCACAGGACACCGCAGAGTTGTTCTTCGACAACGTCCGTGTTCCCGCAGCCAACCTGCTCGGCGAGGAGGGGAAAGGGTTCGCCTACCTGATGGGAGAATTGCCACAGGAGCGCTTTTCCATCGCTGTATCCGCGGCCGCCCGACTTGAATCTGCCCTCGACCAGACGTTGGCCTATGTAAAGGACCGCAAGGCGTTTGGTCAGGCGGTCTGGGATTTCCAGAATACAAAATTCAAGCTGGCCGACATCAAGGCGCAGGCGGTCGCCGTGCGTCTGATGGTTGATCACTATCTGGCCGAGCACATGCGGAGACGGTTGACGCTCGAAGAATCGGCGATCGCCAAGCTCTTCGCCACGGAAACGCTGGGCAAGGCGCTCGACGAAATGGTGCAGTTGCACGGCGGCTACGGATACATGCTTGAGTATCCGATCGCTCGCTCTTTTGTCGACATGCGTGTATCACGCATCTACGGTGGGACGAGCGAGGTGATGCGCGACCTCATTTCGCGAAAGCTGTGAAAACCGGCCGGCTATCGGGAATCGCGGCCTGCTTTCTCAGCGATCTCCATGTCACGTATCCGAGCGGCGGCCTCGTCGCGACCTGAAACGCCAAGCTTGCCGTAGATGTTCTTGAGGTGCCATTTGATCGTTTCAGGGGATAGATTGAGTGTGCGGGCGATCTTCTTGTTGGGAAGGGCTTGCGCAAGAAGACGCACGATCTCGGTCTCTCGATCGCTGAGAGGTTCTTCGAGCGCGGTGGCGCGAATACCGGGTTGATTGCGTTTTCCAACGTCTGCCTGATGGGCAACTTCCTGGGCTGCAAAAAGACGCTCCACATAAAAGCTGTTCAACGAATCCAGCATAACACTCGCGCTGATCCGGCGGATCAAATCAAGAGCCGTAGGATCAGCGTCTAGCAGACTGCGAACCAGCCCGAGGCGCCTGCCCTGACGCAATGCGATCAGAACATTCTGTTGAGCCAGATTTGCCTGACCTCGCCGATCATCGATCACACCCTTTAGCAGATACATTTGCGCGGCGAGCTGCCCACGGCCACGTGCCTCGCACAACGCAACGAGTTGGTCCATAAATGCCGCCGCGCTCTCCAAGTCGCCAACCGCGAGATGCCACCGGATCTTCGCCCGGAGGACAATCAGCCCAATCTCACCAAGAGCGCTTTGCTCCGCGTTAGCGTGCTTCGCATCGAGGGTGGCTAAACTCTCGAGGTGCTCTTTGGCCAGATCGAACTCACCTCGTTGCAGGTGCCGATGAACAAGCTCCCCCAAACTGTAAGCCAGCAAGCGGTCGAGGCTCAGATTGAGCGAATATTCATGCAGTCTCTCAATGTAGGAAAATGCATCCAGTTCGCGACCTGCGAGCCAGTGAGACGCGGAGAGTACGATCATCACACGTAGTACAGAGTCCGGAATGGAAACGCGCTCCAAAACGTCTACCTGTTCCTCGAGTAACTGCAGCGCTTCAGCGGGATTACTTTGCTCATAGAGGACTTCACCGAGCAACGCGGTCGCCATTGTGGCGGAATCGGCGCAGATGCTGCCATGTCGATCGGCCTCGCGCAGGACATCGCGATAAATTCGTTCCGCGCGCGGAACGTCTCCTTCAAGCGAGTGGCTCAAACCAACCAGGCATTGCCCGAGAAGGGTGCCCGCAGCTGTGCCAATCAGTGGCGCGCCATCGACCACGAGTTGTGGCGCATCGAGCTGGACCCGCCGGGCACGCTCGTATTCACCGCGATGCATGTACAACCACGAAAGAATGTTATTGCGACTGCCCATCGCAGTCGCATCATTCACCGGCGGATCCAGAAGTTTGGGCAGAAGCAACATGGCCGCATCGGTGTTATCTCTCTGTACCCACAAAGTCGCTGTTAGAAGAACCAGGGTGAAGCAGGCTGCGGCGTCAGCCTCCGGAATGTCAGTTTGAAGCGCGTCAATCAAGGCGATGCAACGTTCGAACTCACGGGCATAAAGGTGCGAACGGGCCATCCAGAGGCGCAAGCCGATGCGGGATTGAACCTCCGCAGGCGGCAATTCACGCACAAGGCGGATCAGTTTCCGAAGGTCGCCTCGAACGAGAAGGCTCCGAGCGCATTGCTCGAGCATGACTGCAGCATCTGCGGAATCGCCTGCCTGGACCGCATGATGAACGGCCTCGTCGAGAAGCCCGCGATCGCGGAACCAAGTCCAGGCCGCCCTATGGCAAAGGCGTAGATTGTCTTCTCCGCGTTGCGCATGTTTCGCCCGCAGAAACTCACCCAATAAGGGATGCAATCGATACCAGGGCTCACGCTCGGAGCTTTCGAGCTGGGTAAGGAACACGTTGTCGGCCTCGAGATGCGCGAGCATCGACGCGGTTTCGGCCGTGGCATCATGGCGATCGATTAGTGCGGCGCATAGTGAGGCGCAAAAGCGACTGCAGATGGAGGCAAGGACAAGCAGATCCAGTTCGCCGGGCAACAGACGGCGGAGTACCTCGTGTTCGAAATAGTTCCCAAAGGCGCGCGCGTCTTGAACGTGGACACGAGCCAGTCGCGCTTGGGAGACTTCTCGCGTGTCGTTTCTCTTTTTCTTGTCTACGGTGAGTAGCTGCAACCCCGCGATCCAGCCGTCAGTCAATTCATGCAGGTGTTGCGCGTCGCGGCGATCGATCTCATTCAACTGTGTCTTGAGAAATTCTTCCGACTCTGAAGCAGATAAACGCAGGTCGCGAAGGTCTAACTCGAGGGTGAGACTCTGGCTCCGAAGTCTGGCGAGTGAAATTGGCGTGGAGCCACGGGAGATCAGCAGGATATGGAGATTTTCGGGAGCAAAATCCACCAACCACTGCAAGGCCTCGTGGATGCGACTATCCGTCAGCCAATGCAGGTCATCGAGGACCAAAACCAGTTCTCGGGCGTAATAGGCAATACTTCGTACCAACGCGAAGATAGTACGCTCGACCGCGTCACCTTCGCTGCCTGTTCCCGCCAAAAGCTTTGCTTCATGGGCAATTGCAGGATCCACCTCATTGAAGCTGGCGAGCAAATAGTCCAGCCAGTGACTGACGTCGTCATCCTCCGGTGAGAGGGTAAGCCAAGCCACATTGAAACCAAGTGGTAGCAGCGCACTGCGAAAAGCTACCGCGGCGGTGGTTTTGCCATATCCTGCTGGGCCTTGAATCACAATACAGCGCAAACGGCGCGCTTCGAGCAACTGCTTTAGCAGGCGCTCGCGTGCGACTATTTTTTTGGCGAAACGGGGCGGGAATAGCTTGCTCGTGACAATAGGTTCGAGCGCCGCCCCAAGCTGCGGTCCGTCTTGCATGGATGACAATTTCGGTCGCATGGTCCCGTTAGCACGCCGCATCTACGTCCGTTGCCTCCAATCAAATAACATAAGATAGACCCTGCGTGGTTGCTTGCTTTGCACATGTCGCCCTTGCTGCATCGCAATAGGTACGGCGCATTAGCTTCGGCGAATGTCCGCCGCAGGGAAAGAGGGGACGAGGAGATGGAACAGCTTGGCCTGCTTGTGGCCCCCTAGCAGACGTCAGATGCCGCGACCTCAACGTCTACTTTCAGGACCCAAAGCGGACGTATTCCGTCCTCGGTTTCATTAACCTGATCTTGTTGCACTCGACTGCAAGTTCCGATTGCGAGCGCTTGCTTATTCACGTCAAAATGTGAAACGATCTCGCCCAGTGGTCCTGACAAGGATGCTCATGAAAAAGATTGCATTTACGTTCTTCGCCATGATGGTTGCGGTATCGACCGTGCAAGCTCTGGACCACAAGCCCGAATATTCTGCAAAAGTGCCGCCGTCGATCACGACACCCGAAAGCGTTCAGACGCGGATTGGGACACTGAAGTTCTTTGACGGACTTCCGGACGATGAGACGGTCCGCAAGGCTTACGATCAACTCGATTTCTCGCGCGGCATCGAAGCCTTCTTGTCCGGCATTCCCGCAGCCTCCCTGCACGCGATGTGCAGGGGGCTCGACCAGGCGGGCGTGACGCCGAACAAGGCGATCGGCATCACCGAAGATCTGATGGATGCCCGCTCGCTGTTCCTCACGCCGAACTCCACCACCGTTTACAACTTCTTCTGCGTTGACCTGAAGAATGGTCCTGTCGTCGTGGAGATTCCGCCCGAGGCGCTTGGCCCTGTGGACGATGCCTATTTCCGCTTCGTGACCGACGTCGGGCTGACCGGACCGGATAAGGGCAAGGGCGGAAAGTACCTGTTTGTGCCGCCCGACTATAAGGGCGAGCTTCCAAAGGAAGGCTATTACATCGCGAAGACGCCTACCTACATCAACTGGCTTCTCTGTCGCGTCTTCGTCAAGGACAATGACGTCGGCGCGGCTGTGAAGCTCGTCAAGGATCGCGCCCGCGTCTATCCATTGGCGGACGCGGCCAACCCGCCAGCCACGATCTTCGTCAATCTGTCGGGCAAGCAGATCAACACGATCCATTCCAACGACTTTGAATTTTACGAGGAAATCAACGAGGTCATTCAGTACGAGCCGGGTGACGCATTCGACCCCGAGATCGTCGGCTTGTTCGCCGCGATCGGGATCAAGAAGGGCAATCCGTTCTCGCCGGATGACCGTATGAAAGCGATCCTCACTGAAGCCGTCGCGGTCGGGAACGCGACGGCGCGCGCGATCCTGTTTGCACCACGCGATTCCCGTGTGAAGTTCTATCCCGATCGTCAGTGGAGCAATGGCTTCATCGGCAACAGCTATGCCTTCATCAATGATGGCGAGCGCATGCTCGATGCGCGCACGCTGTTTCACTATGCGGCGACCGGAATCACGCCGGCGATGGCGGCGGCAAAGCCCGGGTCCGGCTCCGCCTATGCCTTCACTGCCCGCGACGCCAGCGGTCAATTTCTCGATGGTGGCAAGACCTACAAGATAACCATGCCAGCCCCGATTCCTGCCGCACAGTTCTGGTCATTCACGGTCTACGACTCGCAGACCCGCTCCATGCTGGAGACCGATCAGAAGCTTGCGGGCATTGACAGCACTCAGAAGAGCATGAAGTCCAACCCCGACGGTTCCTACACCGTCTATTTTGGGCCGAAGGCACCGGCTGGACAGGAAAGCAACTGGGTGCAGACCTGGCCCGGCAAGAGCTGGCAGGTGATCCTGCGTCTCTACGGGCCGCTCCCACCCTGGTTTGACAAGACCTGGCAGCCCGGGGATCTCGAGGCGATGCGATGACTGCATGTCAAGCGGGGCGCATCGATCAGTCCGGGTCTCCAGTAGAACGCTGACGGCTCCGTCGATGTCGAGCGGATGGCGGGCAGATTCGGATCGCGACCACGGTTTCGAACAACACTCCCAAGAGCAAGAAAGATCGGAATCATGAGAACGAGTTTCTTTCTGACGGCTACGGCGATGACAATACTTCTTCTTCAGCCAGCTTACGCCGAAGTGCCTGCGGCTTATGTTTTCGAGCGCGGCTACCCGTTAGCTGATACAAGCAAACGCGCGCGTGACGATGCCGATCTGCAGCGTGCGATCACCGCCTATCGCTTCTGGTATCCGACGGTCTCCGTCGAAGGCATCTTCAACGGTAATCGCGAGGCCGGCCTGAAGGACGGCGAGAAGATGGGCATCGCCGCCGCCGGCCCGCGGCAAGTCGGCTTCACGTTGAATTCCGATACGCCCTATGGCTCCGGCGTCATCGACGTGACCAAGGGTCCTGTCGTGATCGAGCTGCCGCCAGGGCCGTATATCGGCCTCGTCAACGACCACAACCAGGGCTGGGTGCAGGACCTCGGCCTGCCCGGCCCTGATGCCGGCAAAGGCGGCAAGCATCTCGTGCTGCCGCCCGGGTACAAGGGCAAGATCCCGGCCGGCTATCATGTCGGCCAGTCGAAATCCTACAAGAACCTGCTCGCGGTGCGCGCGCTACCGGTCGGCGGTAATGTCGACAAGGCCATGGCGGCCTTGAAGGCGATCAAGGTCCATTCGCTCGGCAGCGACACCAATCTCGCCATCGTCGATACGACCAAGGAGAAGATGGATTCCTCCTCGCTGCGCTGGGAGAACAACGGCAAGTTCTGGACCGTGCTGAAGCAGATCGTGGATGAGGAGCCGATTGTGCCGTCGTTCCTGCCGATGTACGGCCTGCTTGCCGAGCTCGGCATCGAGAAGGGCAAGCCGTTCGCGCCCGACGCGCGGATGACTGACATCCTCGACCGTGCGGCCAAGGCGGGGCGCGACCAGATGCTGGTTTCGGCCTTCGACAGCGCCCGCGCCGACCGGATCAACTGGCCCGATCGCAAATGGGAATGGGTTGGGCTCACGCCCGGCAGTGCGCAGTTTGAAACGCCTGCCGGCATGGACCTCGAGGCACGCGACCGCTGGTTTGCGCAGGCGATCGTCACCTCTCCGGCGATGTTCCGGCGTACGGCCGGGGCCGGCTCGCTTTACTGGATGAGCACGCGCGACGGCAGCGGCGCTTTCCTCGACGGCGGCAAGAACTACAAGCTCATCTTGCCGCAGCCGGTACCTGGAAAGCTGTTCTGGTCGGTCACCGTCTACGACACCCAGACCCGCTCGCAGGTGCAGACCGATCAGGACAAGGGCGCGCTGCGGTCTCTATTCGAGCTAAAGGACATCAAGGGCAACGCGCCAGCCGATCTGTACTTTGGCCCGGACACGCCAAAAGGCAACGAGGCGCACTGGATCAGGACGCAGCCCGGACGCGGCTGGTTTGCCTACATCCGCATCTACGGCCCGGAGGAAGCCGCCTTCGATAAGAGCTGGAAGCCCGGCGATTTCGAAGAAGTGAAGTAGCGAAAGCCGAATCCTGGAATGTTCGCTATTGGCTCCTGAAGCCGGCTAAAAAAGGAGGGCAGAGCATGTCCGCTCTGCCCCTTATAATTCAGATGTCAACCTGTTCTGCTTTTGCCAGGGCGTCGTCGACCTCGATACCAAGATATCGGACAGTACTCTCGATCTTGGTGTGCCCGAGGAGGAGTTGCGCGGCCGCAGATTGCCGGTTGCCGGAGATCGGGGCTGCCTTGGTCCGGCGAAGGGAATGCGTCCCGAATAGGTGCGGGTCTAGTCCGATGTCAGCAATCCAGTGTGATAGGAGGCGAGCATACCGGCGGGTTGTCATGTGCCCCGCCTGGCGCCGGCCAATGAAAAGGAATTCGCCTGACTTTCTGCCGGTCACCTTCAAGTAGGCGTCAATCGCCTGACGGGTCGATTCCGTCAGTTCAAATTTGACTGGTCGGCCGGTCTTCTTCTGTCGGACGCTCGCGTTGTCGGCCGCATATCCGCGCGGTGCAACGTCATCGACCTCAAACGCTACGACGTCGCAACCGCGAAGCTTGCTGTCGAGGGCAACGTTGAACAGAGCCAGATCACGCATCCGGCCTTCCACCTAGAGCTTGGGACGGATTGACCAAACATGCTTGGGACGGGAGCGGTGGCTTCGCACCGACGATCTTCCCTTATTCCACGGAGTGCGCTTTGCAACGACACGGGTAACACTCAGAGTATCCGTCATGTTGACCTCCTCAACTCGTGGGGCTCGCAGGCTTCAACCCAAACGGAACTTCTAGATTTGGGCAGCTACGCCAGCCAACAAGTGCGCTGTTCTATCGCGAAATCGCTGGTTGTGGTGACGAAAGAGGCTACTATCATGTTCTCGTGACCGAGCACACGACGTCCCCTTTCCGCGAACGCAAAATGGTGAGGAAAACAAGAATGAGAACCGGAAGCTCAATCCTGACGTCCGCTCTGTTGATCTCCTCTTTGTTCGGAGCCTGGCCAGCACTTGCGCAGGATCAAGCGCCACCACTAATCAAGCAGATCAACAACGGAAACTGGCTCACGCAGAACGAGGCGGAATCGCTGCGCGATGAGCTATATTACCAGCGCGCTATTCACGCCTACATAACCATGCTCCCCGCGCTGAACACTATTGGTATGCGCGATGGGTCAGAGGCGACATTCGGCAAGGGCTACAACATCCTGCCGATTTGGAAGGACCGCATGGACTCGCGCACCTGGGTGCCAACGCCAAACGCCGACGTCATCTATTCCATGAACTATCTCGATCTCAAGCAGACCGGCCCGCTTGTCGTGGCGGCCCCGAGGGACGTCATCGGCATGTTCACCGATTTCTTCCAGCGAACCATTACCGATGTCGGCGCGATCGGACCGGACCGCGCTCGCGGCGGCCTCTATCTCCTGCTGCCCCCAGACTACGTTGGCGAAATTCCGCAGGGCTACTTCCCATTCAAGTCTAGGACCTACAATGTGTTCCTCTTCTTCCGCACTGTTATGCCTAAGGGTGAAAACGGACCGGACCCGAAGCCAGCTGTCGCTCTCGCCGAACAGACACGCATCTATCCACTTTGGACGCCTGAGAAGGACGTCAAGCCGATGCAGTTTCCGAACGGTAGCGGCAAACGTGTCAACATGATGTACCCCGTTGACGGCGCGTTTTGGACGAAGCTTAAGACCTTTGTCGATTACGAAGCAGTTTCAGCCATTGATCCCGAGCTGCGCGGCGTGCTGGCCTCGATCGGAATCGTCAAGGGACAGCCGTTCGATCCAAATGCGAAGCAGCAGGAACTGCTCAAGAAGGCAGTCGAGACCGCCCCCAAGATGATCCTCGCCACCCGACAGCTCGGCCGACCGGACGGACGCGAGCTTTATTACAAGGATCGCCAATATTTCAACGCTTGGGCGGGCGGCACCGCCGAGTGGATGCAAGACAGCTATCTAGACGTGGATCAGCGAGCCACTTTTTTCCAGGTTGCATACTCGTCGGCCTCAGCCATGGTGATGCACACGATCGGGGCGGGCTCGAAGTATCCATCTACCTTGAAGGACGCTACGGGTGAGTTTCTGAACGGCTCAAACGCGTACAAACTTCATCTACCGCCGCATCCGCCAGCCGCGCTGTTCTGGGCCGTCACCGCGTACAACATCACCGACGGCACTATGGTAGAAGCGCCGCAATTGATGCCTTCGATCAACAGCTTCAATAAGGTCGCGGCCAATGGCGACGGCTCGGTCGATCTCTGGTTCGGTCCCTCGAAGCCGGCCAATGGACCCGAGTCAAATTGGATACAGACCGTCAACGGACGAAATTTCCTAGTAACGTTGCGTCTGTACGGCACCGGGGTCGAATTCTTCGATCAAACCTGGAAGCCTGACGACGTCGCGAAGGTGAAGTAAGAATCGATTCCCAAAAGGGGCATGGTCAGAGCCGTGCCCTTTTTAACATCATTTCTAGTTATGGCCCGTAGCCGATCTCAATGAGTCCAGAGCGATCTTCCGTGTTCAAGGCAGGACCGAACAAAGGCTGGGGCGCTGTGATCCTGAGCGGACATTGAAACTAGAACCTCAATGTTGAGCGGCTAAGGTTTCCCGACACAAATGCATCTTTTGCGCTTTCCGATCAAATCATCATCGCGCAATATCAGCCCGCTGGATAGCCAACAGTTAATCAAAAAGCCTTCCCGTTAAATGCGCGGAGAACAACATGATGCGATGTGCCAGCCTTGTCCTTTGCTTTTCTACCCTATTGGGCGCTCTAAGTTTGGTAACGGAACCGGTATTCGGCCAGTCCGGCCGCTTTGACGACCTTGCCAATGCGCCATTCGAACAGAACCGGCCGACGCCGGAGACGGCCAGGCGGCTGCTGGATGAACTGAGATTCCAGCAAGCTACGCAGGCCTATCTGTGGGCGCTTCCCCTCATCAATACGCTCGGCATGAAATTCGGCTCCGAAAAGGCGTTCGGCGCGGGCTACAACATCCTTCCGGTGTGGAAGGAGCGCCTCGATCCGAAAACGCTGGTGACTACGCCCAATTCGGACGTGATCTACGCGATGGGCTATGTCGACATGGGCGAGACCGGCCCCATCGTTTTCGAAGCGCCGCCCAACCTTCAGGGCATTCTGCTCGATTTCTGGCAGCGCCCGATCCCGGTTGATGGCGGCAAGTTCTTTGGAGACGTGGGCCTGCCGGGACCCGACGCGGGCAAGGGCGGCAAATTCTTGGTGCTGCCTACAAACTACAAAGGAAACGTACCAAAGGGCTATTACGTCTACCGATCCGGCACGAATAACCTGTTCATCTTCCTTCGTGCGTTCTATCAGGACCCGAACAATCTGACGCCGGCGGTTTCGCTGATGGAGCAGGCGAAGATCTATCCGCTCAATCTTCCAGCCGGCCAACGCAAGCCCATGACATTTCCGAACGCCTCAGGCGTGCCGGCTGACATGCTCCCGCGCTCCGATGCGACAGCCTTCGATCAGCTCAAATGGTTGCTTGACCGCGAGGGACCACACCTTGCCGACTCCACTGGTCTCGGATTGCTTGGAAGCGTCGGGATCATTGCCGACAAGCCCTTCAAGCCCGACGACACCACGCGGACGATGCTGAATGCCGCGGCGAAGACCGGCTACAAGATGAGCCGCGTTATCGGTCGGATGTCCGAGGTCAATGGCCGCGACTACAGGGTGTGGAAGGATCGTCAGTGGATCAATCCGGTCAACAACGTCACAGAGCCTGGCGCCAACAAGACGATGGATCTATCCTTCCGCAACAGGGCGGCCGGCTTCACCGAAATCGAGCCGCGCATCTGGTTCTTCACAGACTATTATTCGATCAGCCCCGGTATGGTGTCTCAGATACCGGGGCGTGGAGCGGCGTACGAGATTGCCTTCAACGATGTCGCGGGAAAGCCGCTCTCGGGCGATGCTTCGTACAAGCTCACACTTCCGCCAAATGTCCCCGCGAACCTGTTCTGGTCGCTGACCCTCTACGAGGCGGAGAATGCATCAGGGCTCGCAACTGACGCCCGGCGCTTCCCTTCGCTTGGTTCGCGCGACAAGCCTGTTCAGAATTCAGACGGGACGACCGACCTCTATATCGGCCCGAAGGCACCGGACGGCAAGCAATCCAACTGGCTCCCCACGGCTCCCGGACGCGGCTTCTTCGCCATCCTGCGGCTCTACGGTCCGGGCGAGCCGGCGATCAATTACAGTTGGAAGCCCGGCGACTTCGTGCCGCAGGAGTGATCTGACGGTCAAACGAGGCTGATACGTTGCGAAGCGTGCCCCACCAACTCCTCGCAACTTACTTTCAACCAGGAAGGAAAAAAGATGCAGCGCTATGTCTCAAAGCTGACTTCTATTCTGTTGATGTCCGCCGTGTTCACGACGGCTCCCGTCCTCGCGCAAGAGACACAGGATACCCGTATTGGCAAGTTAACTTTCGAAAGCGGCTACCCTTCGAAGGAGACGACTCAGAAACTGTACGACGAAATGGACTTCCAGCGCGCGTCCCAGGCCTACCTCTGGGGCATTCCGGCGGTCGGTCTCAATGAGTGGCGCCGAGCGCACTACAATGTTTTCGGCGGCAAGAGTGGCGAGATGCTGACGTATTTCACATTCGCAGAAAAGCTCGGGATCCTGACTCCGAATTATACGACGCCCTACATTGCAACATTCATCGACCTGAAGGAAACCGGACCGTTCGTGATCGAGGTCCCGAAGGGGCTGATCGCCGGCATGATCCTCGACAACTGGCAGCGGGTCCTCGCAGACCTCGGCGTCGTTGGTCCCGATCAAGGCCATGGCGGCAAGTACCTGATCATGCCGCCGGGATATGGGCCGGTAGAAGCGCCAGGCTACTACGTCATACAGTCGACAAGCCGCGATATCCTCGCTGGATTCCGTATCATCGATCCGGATCGGGACAAGGCGATTGCCGACATGGTGCCCAAGATCAAGACCTACACGTGGACCGTCGAGAGCACCGGCGCGCCGATGGGAGCCCGTGCCGCCGGAGACAAGAAGTGGACCCAGATGCCGCCACGGGGCATGGCCTATTGGGACAGCCTCAACGAAGTCATCCAGCGCAACCCAATCGACGAGCGTGACAGGTTCTTCCTGGCGCAGTTGAAGTTCCTCGGAATCGAACGAGGCCAACCGTTCAAGCCCGATGCGCGCCAATCCAAATTGCTTCAGGACGGGGTTGTCGTCGGAGAAGCCATGGCCAAGGCCAACACCTCCGACAAGCGCGTGGAGCCTCCGTTCTGGCCCGGCACGAATTGGAAGCACGCCCTGGTTGTTGCTACTGACCAGAAGGCATTGACCTACGACCAGCTCGATGAGCGCGGTGCATGGTTCTACGAAGCCGTGGTTATCTCCAAGGCGATGCTGACGCAGACCCCCGGCGTCGGCCAGCGTTACATCGCCGCCTACAAGGACAATACCGGTGCCTGGCTCTCCGGCAGCAACACCTACCGGCTGCGCGTTCCAGCCAATCCGCCGGCCAAGAACTTCTGGTCTGTGACCGCTTACGACGAGAGCACGCGGCAAATGCCTATCACGGAGCAGGGCCGCCCAGACATCTCCTCGCGCAAGACCGACATCGCGAAGAACAGCGACGGTTCGGTCGACGTCTACTTCGGCCCCAAGGCTCCCGCCGGCAAGGAGGCAAACTGGGTGCAAACCAACCCCAACAGGGGCTGGTTCGCCTACTTCCGCTTCTACGGCCCCACTGAGGCCTTCTTCGACAAGTCGTGGGCGTTGCCTGACGTGGAGAAAGTCAACTGAGCAGCCGCACCTGGAATCGAAAACGGAAGTGACGTAGCAGCGCCCGCGCACACGTTTCGTCATCCGGCCACAGGCTCTGTGACCGGCTGACATTATTTTGTCAGGTTATGGCGTATGAAGCACGGTGATGTGTAACGATGCCGGCGACAAGAACGGCGCGGCGCGGCTCCCGCTCCGGGTGCGGACCGTCCGTTATTTGACGTCGCTTTTTTTGGGCCCATTGTAGACGTCTGATGCGGTGGCCTCGACGTCCGCTTCGGCGGGAAGGCCTGACCGGCGGGGAACGTCAGCAATTGACCGAATCCGTCGAAAATGCCCCCAAGCTGACATGTGCGGCTCTCGGGGGGCCCACCGTGCAAATCAGGTTTTCCTATAGACGCCCGCCAGAAACAGGGCGAAACTTGCCCTATGCTTCGATGGGGCGGGTATATAGGCATCAAACGCCATGTCGTCCGGATTGCAACCCACTGGCTGGACACGCATCCCGATCGCAAGCGTCGAAGACCTGACCGACGGGATCCTGGGGGCGGGTCTTGAAGTCACGCAGATGTCGCGCGCCCCGGTCACGGCAAGCCTCGCCTTCGCGGCATTCGATGACGGCCTCACATGCACCTCGGGCTACATCGGCGGGCGGGTGGCGCTCACCGGCCCTTTGTCGACCAGCATGGTGACCATCGGCGTCGGTCTCGTCTTTGCGTCGGGCACGCGGCACTGGCTCAACGAAGTCACGACCGGAGTGGTCGGCGTGTTCCTGCCGGGCGATGAACATGACGCGCTATACCCGCCTGGCTCGATGTATGCCGGTGTTACACTTGCCGCCGAACGTCTCGAACAAATAGCCGCCCACCACGATCTCGTGCTCGACGCCAAGACGCTCGGACGGACCCGCATCGACGCAAACAGGAAACTCCCAGTGCCGGACCTTTCCAGGTTGCAGGCGCAGTTCGAGCGAATCCATGCGGGACAGCTTGCGGATGCTGCCAACGCCCGCATGGTCGGCATGCAGTTCCTGGACTCCATGATCCTGCATTTGGCAAGGTCTCCGCGCTTCCTGGTTGGAGGGCACGATCCACGCGGGCTTGCGCGTATTGTCGCGCGCGCACGCGCATTCATCCACGCGAACCT
>Ga0081540_1002444_pt1 | contig 15127 bp, 17 predicted proteins | sample TabmetS2T1R1_FD_71024 | JGI IMG/M metagenome (GOLD analysis project Ga0081540, IMG submission 71024) | Tabebuia heterophylla rhizosphere microbial communities from the University of Puerto Rico - S2T1R1 | ecosystem: Host-associated > Plants > Roots > Rhizosphere ... | reverse complement strand
GGCCGTGACATCCCGCTCAACCGGGTCAACGACGTGTCGTTCCAGCACAACTTCTTCGAGCGGTTGCTGGGCTGCGGGACGCTGACCATCGAGTCGGCGGGTGAGCGGGGCCAGGGCGTGCTGACCGACATCCCGCACGTCGAGAAGATCCAGAGCCAGCTCTACGAGCTGGTCGAGGCGGATCACGAGGCGCACACCTTCGGCGCCGACGACCGCCAGGCGCTGTCCGACGAGGTGACCCGTCCGGCAAAGGCGCGGGACAACAACTAGTCATCAACGCTGCGCGGGTGGCCGGGTGCCGGACAGGTACCCGGCCCCCGTCGTCTGCCGGTCGTGTCGCTACTCGTCGCGCCGGGCGAACCAGCCGCGGAAGCGGGTGCGCAGGACGTCGTCCTCGGGCTCGCCGTCGGCGCCGAGCCTGGTCATCGTGCCGGCCAGGGTGACCGTGCCGAAGCCGGGCCGGGCCCGTGACGGCGCCCGGTCGAGCACCTCCAGCCGCACGGCGAGCCGGTCGCCGGCGTAGACCGGGGCGGTCCAGCGCAGCTCCTCCAGCCCGGGCGAGGCCGCCGCGGCGGCCCGGTCGAGCAGCGCGTCGACGTAGGCCCGCATGAACAGGCTGATCGTGAAGAAGCCGCTGGCGATCACGGCGCCGTAGGCGCTCTCCGCGGCCAGCGCGTCGTTGACGTGGTACCACTGCGGGTCGAACCGGCGGGCGTAGGCCACCATCTCGTCGCCGTCGACATCGGTCACGCCGAGGTCGAAGACGAGCCCGGGGGAGAGGTCTTCGTAGTAGAGATCCGCTTCGCGACCGGTACCCGAGAGGGTCACGGTACGGCCGAGCCGCGGCCGGACAACTCGGCGTCGGGAAGCTCCCGCCCGGACAGCCCGGTCTCGGACAGGCCCTCGGCGTCCTGCAGATCGGTGTCGAGCCAGTCGAGCTCGGCGAGTTCCTCGTCGTCGATGGGGCCCGGCCCGGTGACCGCGAGCACCACGGCCGCGGCGGTCGCCGGCTGCCGCCGGAACACGACGTTGCGGTACGCCCAGAACCGGAAGACCATCGCGGCGCTGATGCCGGCGAGCTTGAACAGGTTCAGCGCCATCCGGTCGTCGGATTCGTCGAAGCCCAGTCCGTAGCGTGCCAGGCCCAGCACGATCTCCTGGATGCCCAGGCCGACCATGTTCACCGCGAAGAACAGGCCGAGCTCGCGGTGCACCGCGGTGCGCGGGCGGTCGCGGTAGGTCCACCGGCGGTTCATCGAGAACGACAGTGTGGTGGCGATCACGGCGGAGATCAGGTTGGCCTGCAGCGGGCCGAGGAAGATCAGGCCATTGAAGATCGCGAAGTCCAACGCTGTGCTGGTCAGGCCGGCGACGCTGAACGCGACGGCCTCCCGTGCGAAGCGGCGTGTCCGCTCCGGCAGCACACGGACTAGGGTCACCGAGCCACCCTACGGCACCCGGCTGGTGATCTCCACGCTCACGCCTCGGCGTCAGCCGGCCGGGCGACTTCGGGGAACACGAAACGCCGGTATGACCAGAACCGGAACAGCGTGCCCAGGGCCATGCCGACGCCGTTCTTGGCCAGGTTGTCGGCCAGCCGGCTCTGGAACAGGTCCGGCCAGAAGTGGCCGAGGGCGTTGTGGGACAGCCACAGGCAGACGAGGCTGATCAAGAGTCCGACCAGGTTGAACGCGAAGTAGAGCAGGTACTCCCGGTGCAGGCCGGAGCGTTCGCGGTGTCGCCAGGTCCAGAACCGGTTGCCGGCGAAGGCGGCCGTGGCCGCGACCGTCATGGAGACGGTCGCCGCCCAGAACGGGCCGATGGCGTGCAGCAGCACGTTGAAGATCGTGACGTCGATCACGAAGGTGAAGGCTCCGACCACGCCGAACTTGCCGACCTCGTGGACGAGGTGGCCGAACCGCCGCCAGAGGGCCGTCAGCAGCCCAGGGTTCGCGGTCTCCGCGTGCTGGCTCGCCTGGATAGACACTCCGGCGAGCTTACCGGTACCCGACGCCGCCGCGGGCGGCCCTTTGACTGCAACTACGCACAGTTACGAGTGTCGGTGTCTCCGCTCGACGGAAAACTGTATGCGCAATTGCGCGCTCTAGCCGTGGAATTCGCGCTTGACCACGCACGCGACCGAAGAATCTTGCTTACTTGTGCAATTCTTCACAAGCGCTCCGGGTGCCCGAAGGTCCACGCGGGCTTACGCTGAGCGAAATCCCGCCGACCTTGATGGTTCCTCGTACCCATTGATCGGCGCAGATGAAAGAGGAGATGTCCATGAGCGCGCCGGCGATCATCCAGGGGCTCGACAAGGCCCCCACCTCCCACCCCCGCCTGCTCGCCTGGGTCCGCGAGGTTGCCGAGCTCACCACGCCGGACCGGGTGGTGTGGTGCGACGGGACGCCAGCGGAGTGGCAGCGGCTGACGGCCGAACTCGTGGACGCCGGGACGCTGGTACCGCTGAACCCGGCCATCAAGCCGAACTCCTTCTGGGCCCGCACCGACCCCTCGGACGTGGCCCGGGTCGAGGAGCGCACCTTCATCTGCTCGGTCGACGAGGCCGACGCCGGTCCCACCAACAACTGGATGGACCCGGCCGAGATGAAGCGCACCATGACCGAGCTGTACCGCGGCTGCATGGCCGGCCGCACCATGTACGTCGTCCCGTTCTGCATGGGCCCGCTGACCGCCGCCGAGCCGATGTTCGGTGTGGAGATCACCGACTCCGCCTACGTGGTCGCCTCGATGCGGATCATGACCCGGATGGGCGCGGACGTGCTGGACCGGATGGGCGAGGACGCCGAGTTCGTGCCGTGCCTGCACTCGGTCGGCGCGCCGCTGCAGCCCGGGGAGCAGGACGTACCGTGGCCGTGCAGCCAGACCAAGTTCATCTCGCACTTCCCGCAGACCAGGGAGATCTGGTCCTTCGGTTCGGGGTACGGCGGCAACTCGCTGCTCGGCAAGAAGTGCTACTCGCTGCGCATCGCCAGCGCGGTCGCCCGGGACGAGGGCTGGCTGGCCGAGCACATGCTGATCCTCAAGCTGACCTCACCGGCCGGCGAGGTCCGGTACGTCGCCGCGGCCTTCCCGTCGGCATGCGGCAAGACCAACCTCGCCATGCTGGAGCCGACCATCCCCGGTTGGAAGGTGGAGACGCTGGGCGACGACATCGCCTGGATGCGGTTTGGCTCGGACGGCCGGCTCTACGCGGTCAACCCGGAGTTCGGGCTGTTCGGCGTGGCGCCGGGTACCGACTGGAAGACCAACCCCAACGCGATGCGTACCCTCGCCCGGGGCAACTCGATCTTCACGAACGTGGCGCTGACCGACGACGGCGACATCTGGTGGGAGGGCATGGGCGAGCCGCCCGCGCACCTGACCGACTGGCACGGCGACGACTGGACGCCGGAGGGCGGCGAGCTGTCCAGCCACCCGAACTCGCGGTTCTGCACGCCCATCTCGCAGTGCCCGATCCTCGCGGACGAGTACGCGGATCCCCAGGGGGTCCCGATCGACGCGATCCTGTTCGGCGGCCGGCGCAAGACGACGATCCCGCTGGTGACCGAGGCCCGGGACTGGGTGCACGGGGTCTACCTGGGCGCCACCCTCTCCTCGGAGACGACGGCCGCGGCGGCCGGGCAGGTCGGCGTGGTCCGCCGCGACCCGATGGCCATGCTGCCGTTCATCGGGTACAACGCCGGAGACTACTTCCGGCACTGGATCGAGATGGGCAAGGGCGCCGACGGCGACGCCGCCAAGCTGCCCAGGATCTTCTACGTGAACTGGTTCCGCCGCGGCGAGGACGGCCGCTTCCTGTGGCCGGGCTTCGGGGAGAACTCGCGGGTGCTCAAGTGGGTGGTCGAGCGGCTGGCCGGCAGCGCCGCCGCGATCGAGACGCCGATCGGACTGGTACCCCCGCCGGAGGCCCTCGACGTGTCCGGCCTCGACCTGCCCGCCGGGGATCTGGAGGCGGCGCTGGCCGTCGACGTGGACGAGTGGCGTGCGGAGATCCCGCAGGTCGTCGAGTGGTTTGAGAAGTTCGGTGACAAGCTGCCCGGCGTGCTGTGGTCCGAGCTGGACGCGCTGCGGGCCCGGCTGGGCATGGAGTAGGGGTTGCCGGGCTCCGCACCCCGCGGGTAAACCGTACGGTCATTTGTTGTGTAGCTGTTGTGCGGAGCCGTCGGCCTACCGAGATCGACTGGCTACGCTGCCATGGTGAGCGTGCGTGACCTGATCTACTCGCTTTACGCCCGCCGGCTGGCCGCGTCGCTCGTCGGCAAGCCGATACCCGAGCACGTCGGGGTCATGTGCGACGGCAACCGCCGTTGGGCCAAGGAGATGGGGTATGTCGACCCCAACGACGGCCACCGGGTCGGCGCCCGGCGGGTGCTGGACGTGCTGCGCTGGTGCGACGAGGCGGGCATCAAGCACGTCACGCTGTATCTGCTGGCCACGGACAACCTGCAGCGGCCGGCGGCCGAGCTGGACCCGCTGCTGAAGATCATCGAGGACCTGGTGACCGAGCTGGCCGCCGAGGGCAACCCGTGGCGGCTGCGGATGGTGGGCGCCCTGGACATCCTCCCGTCCTCGACGGCCGCCGCGCTCAAGGCGGCCGAGGAGCGGACCGCCGATCGCACCGGCGGCGTCCAGGTCAACGCGGCCGTCGGGTACGGGGGGCGGCGGGAGATCGCCGACGCGGTGCGGTCCCTGCTGCACGAGCACGCGGCGGCCGGCGGCACGCTGGAGGAGCTGGCCGAGATCCTCGACGTCGAGCACATCGCGGAGCACCTCTACACCAAGGGCCAGCCCGACCCCGACCTGGTCATCCGCACGAGCGGGGAGCAGCGGCTGTCCGGCTTCATGCTCTGGCAGTCCGCCCACTCCGAGTTCTACTTCTGCGACATGAACTGGCCGGACTTCCGCCGGGTGGACTTCCTGCGCGCGCTGCGCTCCTACGCCAACCGGCAGCGCCGGTTCGGCGCCTGACACGAGGCCCGGCGGTCAGTCCTCGCCGTTGTGCGCCCGACGTGAACCGCGGGGCACCAGCGGGACGACGGATGCCTCCGGTACCGGCATCTCCGGCGAGCGGCCCAGCATGTACCCCTCGACAAACCCGCTGTTGCGGTCGCCGATGCGCGCCTCCAGCTCCTCGAAGCGCCTGGTCATCAGCTCGATCGTCAGATCGAACCTGGCCTGCATGCGCAGCGCGAGATCCAGCCCGAAGGCGAAGATCGCGGCGACGGCGGCCAGCGCCAGGGCGAAGAGATTGACGACCTCCGGAACCGCGTGCGGGGTGAGCGTCGCCAGGAGCAGGTTGGACAGCGCATCCAGTGCGAGGGTTACCACGGCGACCAGGATGGCGGCCCATTTGACGGTAACCATCAGTGCCTCCTTCGGTCGGCGCCAGCGGTCGTCCCGTCCGCGGCCCCGTCCCCGGCTACGGAAATCCGCATTTGCGGTTCTCAAGGGACGTTAGTCGATGCGGATTACCGGGATGAACCGATTCCCGGGTCGGCGGCGGTCTCTTTCGCCATTTGCGATCTATCCCGCGCGCCGGCTTCGCTTTTCATGATCGTCAGGGATGGGCGGCCGATAGGCGAGATAGCGGACGGTCTCCCGGATGTGGTACTTCTCCGACTCCGAAACCGCCGGATCGAGCAGCCGGCGGAGCAGGGCCTCGATGTCAGGGTCCATCGGCAGCGGGGCTGGCGCGGGCCGGGCCGGAGCGGACCGGTCCCAGCCGAGGATGCCGAACGCGACGGGCGGGTCGATGCCGAGGCCGTCGCAGAACGCCACCACCCGCGCCGGTTCCGGGTCGTTGGTCCAGTCGCCCCGCACCCAGCGGTTGATCGTCTGACGCGAGACGCCGGTGCGCCGGGCAACCTCGGAGCCGTTCCACATCCGGGCGCTGCGGGCGTCGCCGAGGGCCTTGCGCACGAAGGCGGCGAACGCCTGGCGCCGTCCGGCGGTCGTGTCACGCACACGGACAACGTAGGGGTCGGCGGTCGTCTGCGGGACTGACTGCGCGCCCGTGTCACGCGTACGTGACGCCCGTGCGGCGCGCCCGGAGGCGCCGCGCTTCCCTAGTACAACGGTTGACACGGCCCAAACCTAGCTGGTACGAACAGATGAATGGAATCAACCGAACGGATGATGCTGTCACGTCTGCGGTACAACATACGGTGTGTCACGTAGCTGAGACACCTAGTGATGAGGGTAGACACCCTGGGGGCTGGGTGGAAGCGGTACCGCGGATCGGGCCGGACAATCACGGCGGCTTCGGGTACCCGTCTGTGTGGGGAGCGGGAGCCGCGCTGTGCGGGCTTCCGGGGGTGGGGGAGAGATGCCGCTGGCGCCTGACGCGCCGGACGGCTTCGCATTGTGGCCACGGTGGTGGACGGCGCCGCAACACCGCGCCGCAGCCCCGGGCGCCCCTGTGGGGGAGGCGCCTGGGCCGTGGGCCTGTCAACGAGGTTGGGGGAGCCGGGTCGTATCGCACGACAATGACGGTTGTCGATGCGTGGCCCGAGGACTGGAGGTTGTCGGGGTGGGCAAATGACCGAGATCGCAACTCGTACTGAGGCGTTCAGCCTCGTCGCCGAGGGGGTCGCCGCGGGACTGCCCGCGCCCTGGCGGCTGTACCTCGCCCGGGGTTGCCGGTACCTGTCCATCAGCGTCGGGGAACGCGCCGAGTGGGACGCCTGGCGCATCCACCTGGGTTGTCCGGACCTGACCATCCGTGTCTACGAGGCGGACGGCGCCGTGCGCCGCTCGTCCGTGGCGGAGATGGTGCACGGCGGCTGCCGCATCGCGGTCGAGGTCGTCGAGGACGTCGACACCGGAGACCTGAGGCGGTTGCTGGTCGACGACGAGGCGGTCACGTGAGGGAGGCAGGAGCATGAGTCCAGGGGTGGCGCTGTTCCTCATCGTCCTTCTCGGCTCGTCGACCTACGCGGCCGGACGGCTGCACGCGAGGGTCGGGTACCGGTTCGGCTACCGCTTCGGGTACCGCCAGGGGTACTTCGACGGCGACCGGGCCTGCTGGAACCGGCGGCGCCGGGAGGCGCAGGCCGCGGTCAGCGCGGCGCTGACCAACAAGGGGCGGACGGACACCTTCTCGATCATCCGCCAGGGCACGACCTACGCGAGCACGTCGAGTTCGGGGCGGCACGCCCAGTCGCACGGCGAGGTCAACTGAGCGGCCCCGGGCGGCCGGCCGGTCCTTGTGGCCGGGCCGGCCTGACCGGTGACCGGGCGTCCGGCGGGGACGGGAACACCCGCCGGGCGCCCACCGGGCCGTGGATCCCGGGTGGGTATCGCCACCGCGACATCGCCGGTCGGGCTACTGGCACGGTGCCCGGCCGCCCGTTAGCGTCTAGGCATGACCCGGGGGCTTCCCGGGGCAACCGGCTGGCCCGGACCGCTCTACCCAAAGCCACGAGGACCGCACCCGACCTCGTGCCACCGGGCAACGGACGCGACGCGCGGACCGCGAGCGCGGGTGCCGTTCGCCGGAGCAGTCTGTGACCACTCGCCGAAACACCCGCAAGGCCGCGCCCCGCACCTACGTCCTGGACACATCAGTCCTCCTCGCAGACCCCGCCGCCTTCCTGCGCTTCGACGAACACGAGGTGATCCTTCCGCTGGTGGCCATCTCCGAACTGGAGGGCAAGCGGCACCACCCGGAACTCGGATATTTCGCCCGGCAGTCGCTCCGCCTCCTGGACGACCTGCGGATCAAGTACGGGCGCCTGGACGAGCCGGTACCGGTGACGGACGCCGGCGGCACCCTGCGGGTCGAGCTCAACCACGCCGACCCTTCCGTGCTGCCGCCCGGCTTCCGCAACGACGCCAACGACACCCGGATCCTGTCGGTGGCGCTGGCGCTGGCCGCCGAGGGCAAGGACGTCACGCTGGTCAGCAAGGACATGCCGCTGCGGGTGAAGGCCGCCGCGGTGGGGCTGGCCGCCGACGAGTACCGGCACGGTCAGGCCAGCGACCCGACCTGGACGGGCATGGCCGAGCTGGAGCTGTCCGAGGCGCAGGTGAACGCGCTGTACGCCGGGGAGACGCTCGATCTCGACGAGGCGGCCGGGCTGCCCTCGCACACCGGACTGGTGCTGCACTCGCCGCGTGGGTCGGCTCTGGGCCGGGTGCTGCCGGACAAGACGATCCGGCTGGTGCGCGGCGACCGCGAGGCGTTCGGCCTGCACGGGCGCTCCGCTGAGCAGCGGGTCGCGCTGGACCTGCTGCTGGACGAGTCGATCGGCATCGTGTCGCTGGGCGGCCGGGCCGGTACCGGCAAGTCCGCCCTGGCCCTGTGCGCGGGCCTGGAGCAGGTCATGGAGCGCCGCAGGCACAAGAAGGTCGTGGTGTTCCGGCCGCTCTACGCGGTCGGCGGGCAGGACCTCGGGTATCTTCCCGGCTCCGAGGCGGAGAAGATGTCGCCCTGGGCGCAGGCGGTCTTCGACACGCTGGGCGCGCTGGTGCACGAGAACGTCCTCGACGAGGTGATGACCCGCGGGATGCTCGAGGTGCTGCCGCTGACGCACATCCGGGGACGCAGCCTGCACGACGCCTTCGTGATCGTGGACGAGGCCCAGTCGCTGGAGCGGGGCGTGCTGCTGACGGTGCTGTCCCGGATCGGCACCGGCTCGCGGGTGGTGCTGACCCACGACGTGGCGCAGCGGGACAACCTCCGGGTGGGCCGGCATGACGGCGTGGTCGCGGTGATCGAGGCGCTCAAGGGGCATCCTCTTTTCGCCCATGTGACCCTCACCCGTTCGGAGAGGTCGCCGATCGCCGAGGTGGTCACTGATCTCCTGGAGGACCTCCCTATTTGACCGGTGGGTGGTGATTTGCGGAGTGGCCGGAATCATGTTCCGGCCCCTCCCGACTGGCGCTCGGCTGGGAAGTCGGTCAGGGTGGTTGCCGGGCGCCAGTGGTTGCGACGCGATGAGCGTCGATGGACCCACCTGCCGGAGTCGCGGCGGGAGGCGCCCGCGGCACGCGCCGGTACCCCCGGCGACCTGTGCGCCGCCGGCGATCCCGGGCGGCAGGGTCAGCGAGCCGTGCCCCTGTCCCCGACGAAGGGAAACTTCGTGAGTCGGCGCATGGACCGGCACTCCGACCGGACCGGCGGACCCGCCAGGCTGTGGACCCGCCTCGGCATCCGGACCCTGGCCATCGCCCTGCTGGTCCTCGGACTGGCCGGCGGGTACCTGCTCAGCGACCAGCGGCAGGCCCAGCGCAGCGAGGCGGCGGCCAGTCTCTCGGCGATGTCGGAGGCGCAGGAGATCCACGACCTGAAGCTCGAGCGGACCCGCCAGTGGGTCGCCGGCGCGCCGCAGCGCCAGGCCCAGGCGGACGCCCAGGCGAAGGCGGACGCGGCCGCGAAGGCAGCGGCCGACCAGGCCCGGGCGGCGGACGAGGCGGCGCGCAAGGCGCAGGCCGCCAGCCGCTCACAGGCGCGGACCACCACCAACTACCCGGTACCGGCGTCCTGCGCCGAGTACACGGGCAACCAGGGGATCGGCTGCGCGCTGATGCTGCAGTGGGGCTTCGGGCTCGACCAGATGCCGTGCCTGGTGAACATGTGGAACAAAGAGTCGCACTGGAGCACCTCGGCCAAGAACTCCTCGTCGGGCGCCTACGGCATCCCGCAGGCGCTGCCGGCCAGCAAGATGGCGGCGTACGGGTCGGACTACCTGACCAACCCGGTACCGCAGATCAAGTGGGGCCTGGACTACATCAAGGGCCGCTACAAGACGCCGTGCGGCGCGTGGTCGTTCTGGCAGGCACACGGCTGGTACTAACCGTCGATTGGCGCGCCGGTCGGGCGTCTGCTACCTCTGAGGAGTGTTTGGCACCCCGACCGGCGTCGACCGCGAGACCGATCCGAACAGGTTCGGCACCGCGGCGTTCTACGCGGCCATCGGCAAGGCGTTCGTCACCATGTGGGCGGTGGTCGCGGTCCTGTTCGCGATCGAGGCGCTCAACCACTGGGACCACGACCGGCTCAACTCCCTCGGCGGCATCCGCCCGCACCAGGTCAAGGGCCTGGACGGCATCCTGTTCGCGCCGTTCCTGCACACCGGGTTCGACCACCTCTACGCCAACGCGGTGCCGCTGCTGCTGACCGGTACCTTCGTGCTGGCCACCGGCTTCGCCCGCGCCCTGGGGGTGACCGTGCTGATCGCGGTGGCCAGCGGCCTGGGCGTGTGGTTCACCGGCAGCCCGGGCACGGTGGTGGTCGGGGCGAGCGGCATCATCCTCGGGTACATCGGCTTCCTGCTCGCCCGCGGCATCGTCGAGCGCAGCTGGTGGGGCATCGTGGTCGGCGCGCTGATCGGGCTCATCTACGGCGCGCAGATCCTCGGCGAGGTGACACCCACCGACGAGCGGGTGTCCTGGCAGGCGCACCTGTTCGGCTTCCTCGGCGGGGTGGTCGCCGCGGTGGTCTTCCGCCGCCGCCGGCCCCGGGTGGCCGACTCCGACACGGTACCGACGGCCCTCGATCTGTCCACAGAGGACTGACTCGCTAGGGTGGCCTGATGGTCGCCGCTATCTTCGCCGTGGTCGCCGGGCACGAGGCACTCATGAGCGTGCTGCGTGAGGGCCGCTGGCTCGGGTACGACTGTCTCGGCGCCGGCGGGGCATTCCCCAAGCAGGACTATCCGGTGCTGATCGTGCCGTCGGAGGTGAGCGGCGAGACCGGCGAGACCGGTGCCGCACTCGGCCGGGCTATCGGCGTGTTCACCGCGACCGACTGGAGCGGTGGGCTGCCCGAGCCGGTGTACCTGGACGGGCTGCGCTACAGCGGCTTCACCCCCGCCCGGGTCACCCGGCTCGCCCCGGTCGGCGAGGGCGTCGAGATCACCCAGGACATGATCAACCAGCACGGGCTCACCGGTCGCGGAGACGAGCCGCGGCGCCTGAAGTGGATGAGCATCGCGGTGACGTGGGAGGTCTACTCGGGCGTCAAGGAGGAGCTGCGCCGCCGGACCAAGCCGCTGGCCAAGGTACTCGCCGGGTACGAGGAGCTGGCCGACCTGCAGGAGCCGCCGGCGTGGGCGGGCATCCCGCCCATGCCCGACCTGGCGCTGCCCCGCCGTGTACGAGCTGGCCCGGGCGGCGACCGCGGACTACGACAGCCGGCGCGCCGACGAGGCACGGCTGGCCGGGTTGCCGGCGCCGCCACCGCTGTGGTGGGACGACAGCCACGACTTCGTCCGGCGGATGATCTTCGACTATCTGGCGCGGCTCGCCGGGGAGCTGGATCCGACGGCAGAACGCGAGCGGGTACTAGCGACGATCGTCGACGCCTACCCGTACCTCGCGATCGACTGCGCGGCTAACTGGCCGGCGGGCTGAGCAGCTCCCGCAGGTACCCGGCGGTGGGCGGCAGGTACCGGCGCTGCACCGCCCCGATCGCGGCCCGAAGCTGCGGCAGTGGCCAGTCCGGCGGCGCCAGTTCGGGCGGCAGCGCGGTGACCCGCAGCGTGTCCACCAGCGGCTCGCCGAGCAGGTCCGCGAAGCGCCGGAGGGTGTGCCCGTCCGGCCTGGGCGTGCCGGTCCGCCCCAGGGCGGCGTGCAGCGCGCGGATGTGCCGGCGGTAGGTCGCCGCCAGCTGTGCCAGGTCCCACGCCTGGTGCGCGGCCTGTGCCGCGTCGGCGGCGTCCAGCCGCAGCTCGCCGAAGATCACCTGGGCGCCCGCCGGCGCGGCGGCAAGGGTCGGCGCGAGCTGTGCGCGCCGGTCGGTGGGGCTGATCAACACGCCGTGCTGGAGCAGCCCGTACCCGGCGAAGACGGCGACCCGCCGCAACTGGTCGCGGAACGCGCGGTGCCGCTCGGGCACCTGGTAGAGCACGGCGTGGAACCGGCCCGACCAGGAGGGGCCGGTGGCCGCGGTGCGGATGCGCTCGAAGGCCCGCGCGAACTCGCCGACCAGCCGGTAGTCGACGGTGCGGCCCCGGCGCCGGCCGGCGAGCTGGCCGTCGCGCTGCATCCGCGCGATCAGGGCGCGCGCGGCGGACTCGGTCAGACCCAGGTCGCCGAGCAACCGGACGAGCACCGGGCCGGGCAGCTCGGTGCGGTCCAGCCCGTGCGCGATGCCGAACAGGAACGGCACCAGCCGGATCGACCGACCCCTCTGCGCTGGTCCATCGGATGTTACGCTTCCACTCACGTCCGTGACCATGTTCACCAACTCTAGTCGGGTGGAGCGATGACCACAGCGGAGACGACCGGATCCAGCCGGGCACGCGGCCGGGCGGCGCTGGTCAACTGGGGATCGACCATAGTGTTCAGCGTCGCGTTGCCACTGCTCACCTACTTCCTGCTCACCGGCGCGGGATGGTCGGCGGTGGCCGCCCTGCTGGTCAGCGGAGCGTGGCCGGCCGCGGAGTCGCTGATCGTGCTGGCCGTGCGCCGGCGGATCGACGAGATCGGCGTTATCGCGCTGATCTTCATCCTGCTCGGTGTGGTCGCCGGAGTCGGGTTCAACAGCGCCCGGCTGGTGCTGGTGAAGGAGTCCGTGGTCACCGGGCTGTTCGGGGTGGTGGTGCTCGGCTCGTTGCTGCTACCCAGGCCGCTGATGTTCTACTTCGGGCGCAAGTTCGCCACGGACGGCTCGGCGGAGTCCGTCGCGTACTGGAACGGCCTGTGGCGGTACCCGTCGTTCCGGCGTACCCAGCGGGTCATCAGCGTGGTGTGGGGTGTCGCGTTACTCGCGGAGGCCGGGTTGCGGATCGCCCTGAGCTACGCGCTCTCCACCTCGGCGATGGCGGTCGTCTCGTCGGTCCTCCCGCTGGCCGTGCTCGGTGGGCTGATCGCCTGGACAGTCGGGTACGGGCGACGGGCCCGGGCGGCGGCGCTGGCCCGGGTGGCGGAGGCACCTTCCCAGGAAGTGGGAGCGGCGTCCTGAAGACTGCACGGTGCCCGGTGGCCTAGCCTGGACCATATTGCCCAACCCAACGGGCTGACCGTAGGGTCTGGTCAGTATCCATGGATGGAACGTGGGTGACACGCGTGCGCCAGGTCGATGTGGCCATTGTCGGGGCCGGTCCCACCGGACTGTTCGCGGCCTATTACGCCGGCTTCCGTGGCCTGTCCACGGTCGTGATCGACGCGTTGCCGGAGCCGGGCGGCCAGGTCACCGCGATGTACCCCGAGAAGCAGATCTACGACGTGGCCGGCTTCCCGATGATCCGGGGCCGGGACCTCGTGGCCAACCTGGTGCGTCAGGCCGAGCCGTTCAACCCGGAATATCTGTTGGGTGTGCGCGCCGACGGTCTGTCCTACGTGGACGACAAGCCGGTGATCGCGCTGTCCGACGGCACGACCCTCCACTGTGGAGCCGTTCTGATCACCGGCGGACTCGGCAGCTTCACCGCCCGCCCACTGCCGGCGGCCGAGGCGTTCACCGGTGACGGGCTGGTCTACTTCGTGCCGCACCTGGACGACCTGGCCGGCCACCACGTCGTGATCGTCGGCGGCGGGGACTCGGCCTTCGACTGGGCGCTGTCGCTGCATTCGGTGGCCAAGTCGGTGACCATGGTGCACCGCCGGGACAAGTTCCGCGCCCACGCCGGTACGGTGGCGAAGGTCCAGGAGCTGCCGGTCGAGATCATCGTCAACGCCGAGGTGACCCAGATCCACGGGACGGGCCGGGTCAGCGGCGCCGAGGTGCTGGCCCGGGGCGCGGAGCCGCGCATGCTGCCGGCGGACACGGTGGTCGCCGCGCTCGGCTTCACCGCCGATCTCGGCCCGCTGGCCGAGTGGGGACTGACGCTGGCCAAGCGGCACATCGTCGTCGACACGACGATGGCGACCAACCAGCCGCGCGTGTTCGCGGCCGGGGACATCGCGGAGTATCCGGGCAAGGTCCGGCTGATCGCGGTCGGGTTCGGCGAGGCGGCCACTGCGGTCAACAACGCGGCCATCATCATCGACCCGTCGGCGCACCTGTTCCCGGGCCACTCCTCCGACAACGGCTGACCCGCCGGACGGCGCGGCGCGGCGCGGTCTTAGAGACCGACCAGCGTCGCCATCGCCCGGAGCTGCTGGTCGAAGAACGTGTCCCGGTCCTCGATGACCCGGTTGAGCTGACCGAACAGTTCGAAGCTGAGCACCCCGTAGAGGTGCAGCCAGGCCACCATGCCGCGGGCGAGTAACGGCTCGGGTACCCCGGCGAAGCGCGGATCGGCGGTCAGCCGCCTGAGGTCGGCGCGGAGGGTCCGGGGCAGTCGCTCGCCGGGCCGGGTGCCGAGGGTACCGGCGGCCACGCCGTCGCGCAGGATGCCGCCGAGCAGCGCCTGGACCCGGGTCGCCGGGCCGACGGTGTCCTCGGGCGCGGAGTAGCCGGGAACGGGGCTGCCGTAGAGCAGGGCGTACTCGGCCGGATGTGCCCGGCCCCAGTCACGGACGGCGTGACAGGTCGCCATGAACCGGCCGTGCAGGTCCCGGCGCGCTACGGCCGCCTCGGCGCGCTCGGCCGCCTCGCCCAGCGCGTCGTACCCCTCGATGATCAGCGCGGTGAGCAGGTCGTCGCGGCTGGCGAAGTAGCGGTACACGGCTGAGGAGACCATGCCCAGGTCCCGGGCGACCGCGCGCAGGGAGAGGTTGGCGCCGTCGGCCGCGAGGTGCCGGCGCGCGGTGGCCTTGATCTCCTCGACCATCTGCGCCCGGACCCGTGCGCGAATGCCGGTCCTCGCCGGTGCGGTTCCCGGATCGCTGCCAGCTGACATGAGCAGGAGTCTACAACGAGAGCACTGCTCTTGACGGTAACCCGGGCGTGTGGTTCTCTAGTGAGAGCAGTGCTCTCACTATGAACGGGTGATCTCAAATGGGACTGCATGTGATCGTCGGTGCCGGGCCGGTCGGATCGGGCACCGCGACCCTGCTGCGCGACCGGGGCGAGCAGGTCAGGATGGTGACCCGCCGGGGCACCGGGATCGACGGTGTGGATGCGGTCGCCGCGGACGCGGGCGATGCCGAAACCCTGACCGCGCTGGCCAGGGGCGCCGACGTCATCTACAACTGCGCCAACCCGCCCTACCACCGCTGGGCCACGCAGTGGCCGCCGATCGCCAGTGCCCTGCTGACAGCCGCCGAGCGCGCC
>Ga0081540_1002443_pt1 | contig 15130 bp, 13 predicted proteins | sample TabmetS2T1R1_FD_71024 | JGI IMG/M metagenome (GOLD analysis project Ga0081540, IMG submission 71024) | Tabebuia heterophylla rhizosphere microbial communities from the University of Puerto Rico - S2T1R1 | ecosystem: Host-associated > Plants > Roots > Rhizosphere ... | reverse complement strand
CATCGTGCAGGCCCGCTCCAGATGATACATGCGCTCAAAGGCGGAGGCGACCGAACGGCCTACCGTCAGCGTGCCGTGATTGCGCAGCAGCATGTGGTTCTTGTCGCCGAGGTCCTTCTGCAGCCGCGGACGTTCGTCGTGGTCCAGCGCCACGCCCTCATAGTCGTGATAGGCGAGGTCGTAGGTGACGAATTGCGCAGTCTGGTTCATCGGCAGAAGGCCCTCCATGCAGCTCGCGACCGCGGTGCCGTCGGGCGTGTGCAGATGAAGCACGCAGCCGGCATCCTCGCGCGCCTCGTGGATGGCCGAATGGATGGTGAAGCCGGCCGGGTTGATGCTGTACTCGCTCTCGGTGAGCTGGTTGCCGTGCAGGTCGACCTTCACCAGGCTCGACGCCGTGATTTCGTCGAACATCAACCCGTAGGGATTGATCAGGAAGTGATGGTCTGTGCCCGGCACGCGCGCCGAGATGTGGGTGTCGACCAGATCGTCCCAGCCATAGTGGGCGACGAGGCGGTAGCAGGCGGCGAGATTGACGCGCTGGTTCCACTCGGCGTCCGTCATTCCGGCGGGGATTTCCTTCAGGCGAGCTTCGGCTGGCGACATGACGGTCTCTCCCTTGAACGGCTCATTTTCAAACGGGAGCCTAGTCCTGCGCCGATGCGCCAGCAAGGCGCGAGGCGAGCGCGGCTGTCATGCCTGCGGCGGCGTCGGAATTAGGGCGCGGGAATAGCCAGCAGCGTCGAGATGGCGCGGCCGCGGATATCGTAGACGCGCGCGAACACAACGTCGTCGCGCTTGATTTCCACCATCACGGGCGCGGTGAGGCCCTTGCAGTAGAACTCGCCCAGCGTCATCGCGAAGTCGGCGGACTGGCTGTCCCAGCCGATCGTGAAGTCCGGGCCGAGCGCCACTTGCGCGGGACGCTGCGGGCCGCAGACTGCGACCTTCCATTTACGTCCCTGCGGCGGCGATTCCTGCCGTTCGACCAGTTCTTCACGCAGTCCGTCGGAGGCCTGTTTCAGCGCGAGGCCCCAATAATCCAGCATGAAGTAGTTGTCGGCGGTCCGCACCGTTCCGGCGATGTGATTGAAGTGGGTGTATTCGTACGGGTGCAGGCGGATCATCTCGCTCAGCGGCAGCAGCAGGCCGAACATGAACATCGCCAATGCGGCGGGCTGCCAGCGGCGGTGATTGTCCTTCAGCCAGTCCATGCCCCAGGCAAAGGCCGCGCCCGCCAGCACCGCCATCGGCGGAATGACGAACACGAAATGCCGGATGCCGTTATAGAGCGCCGGCCGCTTCACCATCGCAATCACCAGCGGCAAGGTCGCCGCCAGCGTCAGCATCAGGAAAATCGTCTTGCGCCGGGCCGGCACGTCGACGCGCGACAGCGACATCAAGGTTCCGACGACCGCGGCAACCAGAAGCGCCAGCATCACTTCGGGAAGCTGCAGCGCAAACAGCGTCGGCAGATAGGACCACGGCATGTCCGGCACCGACACCAGCGCGCCGTCGAACATCTCCTTCCAGGGTTTTTCGAAGAAGTGCGAAAAATAGGTCAGCGCCTTGAAGGGATGGCCCGGTTCCATGATCGACCACGGCCACATCAGGCCCATGACCAAATATCCGAGCACGAGGCCGGGCAGCAGCACGTAAACGACGTGGGCGAAGCGATGCGCGGCCTCGCGCGCTCCTTGCTTGCGGACCTCTTCGATCAAGAGCGGAACGAAGCCCACCATCGCATAGACCAGCGCCAGCCCGCCGAGGATGCGGCAGCCGATGGAAAGCCCGGCGCCGAGGCCGATGATCAGGATGGTTCGCGGCGAGGGCGTGGGATATTCCTCGGCGAGGCGCACCAGCCCCAGGATCAGGATGATCATCGAGACGGCAAACGGCGCGTCCTTCGGGTTCATGAACATGTGCCCGTAGAACGTCGGGCACAGCGTCAGCAGCAGCAATGTCGCAAGTCCGCCCAGCGGGCCGCCGACACGCCGCGCCAGCCGCCACGTCACGGCAAGGCCGATCACGCCGACGACAGCGCCGAGCAGGCGGCGAGTCTCGAACAGTTCCAGGGGAATGATTTTGTGCAGCAGTGCCGCGGCCATGTCGAAGCCGCCGCCATACATATATAGGTTGGCGAATGACAGCGCGCCGGTGTCCCGGAAACCGGAACCGTACATGCGCAGCAGCAGATCGGCGTATTCAGCGTGGGTGTAGTCGTCCCAGCCGAGCCCGTAGTCGCGAAATGTCAGGCCTGCGACCAGGGTGACCACGGCCAGCACGAAGACGGCAAGGTCGTCGGAGGTCCGCTCCACCGAGCGCCGCGCAGGCGTATCGAGGGCAGAAGTTGTAATGGATGACATGATGATTGGTAACCCGGCGTCCCCTATGGCCCAGCTATGGAAATATTGAGCCTCATTCCCCGGTACCCATATAGCGCAGTTCCCTTACCAAGTAATTGGGAATTGTGGCCTAAAGCCCTGATGCGATGCAACAAACGGGCAGTGTTTGCTAGGTAGTACCATTACGGGTAGCGGGCTGAACGGAAGCTGAATAGAGGCGGTATCGTATGCGTGACAGAGTCTCGGGCTATGGAACCCTGTGCGCAATTGCAGGTTGGCGGCGCGTACAATATGACGGTATCGTGGCATCGGCAGCTTGCGAGCTTTTCAGACGCGGCTGAGGGGTTGGTTCAATGATGGTTGTGATGTTGGTCGCCGGGATCGGCCTCGCTTTGGCTGGCCTGCTGGCGATCAGCTTTGGTATCCCGATCAAGGAATTCAGTACCGGCAATACCCTGATCATCACCGGTGTGATGGGGGTTTGTACCGGCGCGATCATGCTCGCGCTGTGGGCGGTGGTCAGGGAATTGAAGAACATCGGTCGGCGGCTCGGCGCTGGCGCGCCCCAGGCGCGCGGCGAGGCCGGGGTACGGCCGGTGCTGCCTCCGGGATTGGTGCGGGATCCTGTCGTCCCCGTCCCCGAGGGCGGCTTCCCGTTCGGTCGCGACCAGCCGGCTGCGCCGCCGCCGCTTAGCATGGAGCCGCCCGCTCCGCCGCCGTGGCAGGATGAGGCCGTGCTGCGCGACCATCCGATTCCCGAGCCGATGTTCCCGGAGGATGCCGCAGCTCCGCCGCCTGCTCCGAAACCGAAGCGCAATCTGTTCGCCTCGACCTCGCGCAAGGAGCGCGAGCGCGCCCAGGGGCGCGCGGGCGAGGCGCTGTCGCCGGACCTTCTGTCGGCAGAACTGCGTCCCAAGCCTCCGGTCTTGCCGCCGCCGTCCGATACCGCCGAGGCGCAGCCGCCGTCGTTCGAGGACGCCTGGCCGAAGACGGGACGCACGAAGCCCGGCGACATCTCACCGCCGCGGCGCGGCCCTCGCGCCTCGCCATCCAGCGAGACCAATGGGACGGCAGCGCGAAATGAGGATCAGCAGGCGGTGACGTTGCTGAAGTCGGGCATCGTCGACGGCATGGCCTATTCGCTCTATTCGGACGGTTCGATCGAGGCCCAGATGCCGGAAGGCATGATGCGCTTCGCCTCGATCGACGAGCTGCGCGCGCATCTCGATCAGCGGGCTTGAATCGGCAATACTTGCCGCAAAGGCCATACTCAAAATAAAACGCCGCCGTTCTTGTCAGATTCCCGGTAATCCGTTCATATTCGCGAAGTCGGACCAGATTCCGCTGATGTATAGGCGCGACCGGATACTATTCGGACGGGCCCCAGCATCGGTGGACCTCAGAAGGTTGAGCCATGAACGATTCCGCCGGCAAGACGCCTGTCGAACTGACCGCCAATATCGTATCGGCCTATCTCAGCAATAATCCGACCCAGGCCTCGGAAATCCCGAACCTGATCAGCCAGGTCCATGCCGCGCTGATGCGGGTGTCGAGCGGCCGGGTCGACGCGCCGCTCGAGCCGGCCAAGCCGGCCGTATCGGTGAAGAAGTCGATGACCCCGGAATATCTGGTCTGTCTGGAAGACGGCAAACGCTTCAAGTCGCTGAAGCGCCATCTGCGCACGCAGTACAACATGACGCCGGAGCAATACCGCGACAAATGGAACCTGCCGCCGGATTATCCGATGGTCGCGCCCAACTACGCGGTGGCGCGTTCGCAACTCGCCAAGAAGATGGGGCTTGGTCAGCAGGCGCGGAAACGGAAGTAGAAGCCCGCCATTACGCCGCGGCTTCGAGCGCCTCGCGCGCGTCGGAGCGGATGCGCTCCACCATCGAGCGCAATCCGTTGGAACGCTGCGGCGTCAGATGCTCGCGGAATCCGAACTCGTCGAACACCGCGATCGCGTCGGTTGCGAGAATCTGCTGCGGCGTGCGGCCGGAATAAAGCGTCAGCAGGATCGCGATCAGGCCGCGCACGATGTGGGCGTCGCTGTCGCCGAGATATTTCAGGCGCGGCTCGTCGTTGCCGCTGCGGTCGATCTGCCGGGAAAGCCAGACCTGGCTGACGCAGCCGTTCACCTTGTTCGTGGCAGAATGCTCGGCCTCCGGCATCGGCTCGAGCATGCGGCCGAGTTCGATGACGTAGCGGTAGCGGTCGTCCCACTCGTCCAGCAGTTCGAAATTATCCCTGATCTCGTCGATCGTCATCGATGGCCCACGTCCTTCCTTGAGAGCCATATATAGGATGCGGATCGGGCGAAAGCTAAGGAAATGGAACCGGTTCCGCGGCTTATTTCGCCGCCGAGGCCTTCGGCGCCAGCCGCCACTCGATCGCCAGGTCGTCCTCCGTCAGCGTGGCGCGGGACGAGGCGTCCGCCATCACGGCTTCGGCGTCGCCGGCATTGCCGATCGAATTGGTATGGTCGGCCTTGTTGTCGGTGACGATCTTGTACAGCTTGCGGGCGCCGTCCTGCGCACGGTGGCCGATCACGGTCGCCGCCTGGCCGCCGATCTCGCAGGCCGCCGGCTGGCGCTTGCAGAACTGGCCCATGTCGGAGACCGCGGCAGTGGCGGCGGATACGGCTTCGGAAGCCCCGATCTGCGGCAGCTTCTCCGATTCAGGTGTCTTTTCCCTGGGCAGCAGCACGAGCACGAGCCCGAGCCAGAATGCCATGCGAAGCAGAAAAAACATCTCGCGACCCCGGTAGTCTCTTTATGGTTGTGTTGCGGTTAAGCCCGCTGGTTTGTTCTCAAGTAACAGCCGTCGATAAATCGGAAGTGTTTGCATTGAGGTAAGATCGGCGAAAACTCGTTGAAAATTGCAATCATTCGATTCGGCGTAAATTTTCGATTGATGGGCCACCATTGCGCGATGGTTGGCGCCGTTCGCCCATCCACCATTTCGAAACCATAGATCGATTGCGCTGGAAACCTTGCGTTCACCATTCGCGTTAAATGAACGTCGCGCGGGCTGCCGAACTGCCCGCGAATGCGCGGTGTTTGGCGACCGTCGGCTGCGCCTTAGCGTTCGCTTAAGTTCGCTCTGACACGGTGGCGCAAAGATTGAGGGGGCGTTCCGGTGCGTCTGTCTGGCGAACAAACCGAAGCGCGAGAGTAGTGATTGTTTTGAGTATCATCCGCGATTGTCTCGATGCGCTATTGCATCCCTCGGCGCGATATGACGCGCTGACACGCGCGCGTCATCGCGCATTCATGGCGCCGCGGTTGCTCGGCAGCCTGGTGGCGCTTGCGGCCTTTCCGGTCTATCTGGCGGTGCGCGGGGCGCCGACGGCGCTCGAAGTCGCGGCGTTCGCCTGGTTGATCGCGCCGATTCTGTTGTCCTGGTTCCTGTCGCGTACCGGCCGTTACGAAAGCGCGCATATCCTGTCGTCGCTGGCGCTGGCGGGCCTCGTCATGATGGTCGCGGTCACCACGGGCGGCATCGAATCGTTTGCCGCGATCTGGCTGGTCGTCATCCCCCTGGAGGCCGCCCTGTCGGCCTCGCGCCGCATGGTGGCTTTCGCCTCGGCGCTGGCGCTGTTCTGCACCGGCTTGCTGATCGCACTCGGACATTTTCACCTGCTGCCGGCGGAACCGAACGCGGACTTCCACGGCATGTTGATGGCGGCCGGCGTTGCTTCCGCGACCCTCTATGCGGCAGGCCTCGCCTTCAGCGCGGAATCGCTGGCGCGCACCTCGGTCGCGCTGCTCTATGTCGAGGAAGACCGCTACCGCCTGCTGGCGCGCAACATGAGCGACGTCATTTCGCGCCATGGCCGCAACGGAGCGGTGCAGTTCATTTCGCCCGCCGCGGAAGCCATGCTCGGCACGTCAGTCGCGCGGCTCACCGGCCACGGCCTGTTCGATCGCGTCCATGTCACGGATCGCCCGGCCTATCTTACGGCGCTGTCGGATGCCGCGCGTGGCGGCGAGCAGCGCAGCGTCGAATTCCGCCTTCGCCGCGATGCGGTTCGCGGCCAGAGCATTTCCGCTGATTTCATCTGGGTCGAGATGCGTTGCCGGCTGCTCGAGCAGGCCTCGGAGGAGGCCGAAGTCGTCGCTGTCATGCGCGACGTGACCGAGCACAAGATCCAGCAGCAGGCGCTCGAACTGGCGCGCACCGCCGCCGAACAGGCCGATGCCTCCAAGACGCGCTTCCTCGCCGCCATGAGCCACGAACTGCGCACGCCGCTCAATGCCATCATCGGCTTCTCCGAGATGATCGTGCACGAAGAAATGATGATGCTCGATGCCGCGCGCCGCAAGGAATACGCGCAGCTCATCAATGATTCCGGCCAGCATCTGTTGTCGGTCGTGAACGGCATCCTCGACATATCCAAGATGGAAACCGGCAATTTCGAGATTTCGCCGGAGCCGTTCTCGCCGCGCACCGCGCTACTGCATTGCTGCAATCTGCTGGCGCTGAAGGCGCGGGACAGCGGCGTCGATCTCATCACCCGTGCGCCCGAGGATTTGCCCGTGATGACCGGCGATCCGCGCGCCTTCAAGCAGATCGCGCTGAACCTCGTCGCCAACGCCATCAAGTTCACCGAGCGCGGCGGCAGCGTAACGGTCGCGGCAACGGTCGAGGAATCGCGGCTGCTGCTGCGTGTCACCGATACCGGGGTCGGCATTGCCGCCGACGACCTCAAGCGGATCGGCGATCCCTTCTTCCAGGCCGGCAAGACCTACCAGCGCAAGCACGAAGGCACCGGCCTCGGACTGTCGATCGTGAAGAGCCTGGTCAGTTTGCACAATGGCGAGATCGACGTGCAGAGCACGGTTGGCGAGGGCACCACGGTCGCCGTGGCCCTGCCGCTTGACTTCGCGCCGGCGCTTCCAGGCAATATCGCAACCCTCAAGCCGGCGCCGCGATCCGGATTGGAAGATCAGGCCCAGCAGGTGAAGAAAAGTGCCTAGACGTATTGACGATGACGACGACGATGAGACGCCGGCGCCGCGCCGCCGCAAACGCGGCGCGCGGGCGGTTGCGATCGAGCCGGAGGAAGAGCGCGGCCTTCTGATGCGCATCTTCCTGCACAGTCCGAAGGACATGGTCGCCGGTCTGCTTGCTGCCGGCGCCATCATTGCCATCATCACCAATGCGCTGTTCCTGCAGGCCGGCCGTCATCCGTCGCCGATGTTCGGCTCGGTGGTCACGCTGCCGGCACCGCAAACGGTTGCCGCGAACCCGTTGCCGCGTCCGCGGCCGATCGAACTGGCAAGGTCCGTCGAAGTCGAGCCGCCGGAAACCAGGCCGGCCGAGGTGAGGGCGGCTGAACCAAGACACATCGAGATCAAGGGCGCTGATTCAAAGACCCCTGATCCAATGAGTAATCTCGTCGTCAAGTCGACGGGTACGGCTCCCGCAACGCCGGCGAACGTGATGCGGCCGCCGGCGCCGATTCCGGCCACCGCGCAAAGTGCGGGCGCGCGCCGCGTGGCCGCGGTGCAGCGTGCGCTCACCCAATATGGCTATGGCCAGTTGAAGCCGACCGGCGCGGTCGGCGCGGACACCCAGACCGCGATCGCGAAATTCGAACGCGACCGCAAGCTCCCGGTGACCGGGCAAATGTCCGATCGCCTGGTGCGCGAACTCGGTGCGATGATCGGCCACTCGATCGAGTAGGTCGCGTACGCACAAACTCGCTGGCGTGACGAATCGAAAATTGCTGTCTGCTTTTGCCGCGAGCAATATAGTAGCTGCGGAGCACCGAAACGACGCGAAGGGTCACGATCGGAAGTCGCGCCCCGAACCTGTTGTCTGCGTCGGGGCCATCTTCCATGGTCACTCGGGTAGTCCCGCCAGCCGCAGCCCCTCGACAAATCTAGCAAGATCCTGCGGCCGACGCAGATAAAGTGGAGGGCTCCGCGAGATGCGGGCTTCGGGAAACACTTCCAGGAATCGGGCCACAACTCTCCGCGCTTCTTCGAGACGTCCCGCGAGCGCAAAACTGGCGGCCGCAGCGCGAAGGGCGCTGGGGTTCCTCGCACCGCCACGCAGCGCTTTTTCTGCCCAGGATGCCGCCTGATCGTATTGTCCAGCCAGCAAGTACGCATGGGCGGTTCCGGACTGCATCCAGGGGAGGAGGAGCGGATCGAGCGGACTGAGACGCATGGCGCGCGAAAATCGCTCGATCGCCTGTTCAGGCTCACCCAACAAGATTTTGGCCCATCCACCTTGGTGCCACGCCAACGCAAGGTTAGGATTCAGCACGATCGCGCGATCGAGCAACGTGGCACCTTCATCAATCTCGCCGGCTACAAAGGCCAACGCATTCCCTGCCTGAGTGAGCGCAAGCGCATCCTCGTTGCCCAGCAGCGCAGCGCGCCGCGCCAGGCGCGTTGTCTCAGCAATCACTTCGGCCGGCGGCGGCCCGCCTCTGATCATCTCAAGAGCATAGCAATGGGCCGCCATTGCGTAGCAGACCGCGAAACTCGGATCGAGTTCGATGGCTTTGAGAAACAGTTTTCGGGCCTCGGCCGCCCTCCGGATATTTAGCCCGGCAACTCCCTGCAGGTAGTAGTCATAGGCATCGAGCCGATCGGTCGGCTTGCGCTTGGTCCGTTCAATCTCCGCCTGCTCCACTCGGGGAGCGATCGCCCCCACGATGGTTGCCGTCAACTGGTCCTGCAGATCGAAGATGTCGTCGAGAGTGCCATCGAAGTGGTCTGCCCAAAGATGCGCGCCAGTGGCGGTGTCGACGAGTTGGCCTGTGATGCGCACTCGGTTTGCCGCTTTGCGAACACTGCCTTCCAGCACGTAACGCACCCCGAGTTCATGCCCCACCTGCCTGACGTCAACGGCGCGTCCCTGGTACGTGAAACTCGAATTGCGGGCGATGACGAACAATGCCTTGAAACGGGACAACGCGGTGATGATGTCTTCCGCCATCCCGTCGGCGAAGTACCCCTGTTCCAGATCGCCGCTCAGGTTCTGGAACGGGAGCACGGCGATCGACGGCTTGTCGGGGAGGGCGAGGGGCTTGTTGTCGGCTGGTGCTGACAAAGAGCCAGCGGGATGCGCGGCTGCCCCTGTGCTTTTCACCGTCACGGCAAAGGCCCGAACCGGTTCTTCGATATTCTTGACCTGTTGGAAACCGAGGTCAGCGAACGCAAAGGGCAGTATTTTCCTGACGTGATCGTGGGCCGCGCCGGAGATGCACGTGCCGCCCGCGCGGGCGAGGGTTTGCAGCCTTGCCGCAATGTTCACGCCGTCGCCAAAGAGGTCGCCGCCTTTGACCATCACGTCGCCGACATGGATGCCGATCCGGATGTTGATGTGGCGCTCCGCCGGCAGGCAGAGGTTTGCGTTAGCAAGTTCGGCTTGCGCTTCGACGGCGCACTGAACGGCGTCAACAACGCTGATGAACTCCGCCAGTACGCTATCCCCAGCCGTGTTGGCGATCCGGCCCCGGTGGGCAGAAATCAATCCATCAAGAATGGCGCGTCGCTCAGTCAGGGCCTGGAGGGTGGAGACTTCGTCGGCCCCCATCAGGCGACTGTAGCCCTCGACGTCGGCCGCAAGAATAGCGACCAGTCTCCGCTCGGTATCGATTGGCTTTGTCACCATAAGCCCCTTGATCCGGACAAAGAGCTTATCGCGGAAAAAAGTCGGACGACACCCGAAAGAGCTGGCCGACGTCATTTTGCCGGACAGAAGCAACTCCCGGCCGGGGTCATCCGCGATCTTCTCCCAGCAATAACTCCCGAACCTCGTCGGAGAACCTCTTTCTACGTCCGCCGATCAAGACCCATTCCGGATCGTCGTGATCCGGAGTGGCGCGCGGGAAGCCGTGATCGAGCAGCGCTCGCGCGCAACCAGCCCAGTCGCCGCCGTGGGCCGGCTCGTTGAGGCTGGCCCAGGAAAGCGTGCCGCTGAGATTGTCGCCATGGCCGTGCTGTTCGGTCCAGCTCGCCCCATGTTCGAGAAGGTAGCGCGCGAGCTCGGCATTGCCGCGGAATACCGCAAGGTTGAGCGCCGATGCGTCCCAGTCGCCGCCGCGCACCGCAATCGGCCAGCCAAGCTTGATCATCAGGCGAACGCCGACGTCGCCGCCTTCAGCCGCCAGGTCGGGCAGCAGCCGCAATTGCTGGGCGGAGAGGCTGCCGGGGAGATCCGGTCGTTTGCTGCCGATGCGGCGCGCTTCGGCTTCGTCGCCGCGGGCGCAGGCGGCGACGAACAGATCTTCATCCGCGAGCGGTTCGGCCGAGGTGATCCCGCGCAGGAGATCGGCGACCTCGCCAAGACCGAACTGCAGCGCCAGGCGGTAGGCGCTGACGCCGTCCGGCGTCATGGCCGAAGCGTTGGCTCCCGCATCAAGCAGTACCTCGATGCAGCGGCGGGACCGCCGCCGCCGGATCGCCCAGAGCAGCGGCGTGCCCCAATCGGTGACAGGCGCATTGCCCGCGGGCTCATTCGGATCGCCGCCGTGCTTCAGCAGCAATTCAAGTGCGGCGACGTTGTCGAAGTCGAGCGCGTGATAGAGCGCGTTGCTGCCCGTGACGCGCGCGCCATGTTCCAGCAGCAGGCGAGTACATTCCGAAGGGTTCTCCAGCGAGTGATATAGCGACTCGCCATCGTTCGGGTCGGCGCCCGCAGCGAGCAACATGCTGGTGAGTTCGGCGTCATGGTTGCGGCCCGCAGCGCCGTAGAGTGCCGACAACATGTTGCGCTCGTCGGGCTCGCTGAGCGATGCCGGCGGCCAACGGTTGCCGATGCGCTGGTTTGAATCGGCGCCGGCCTCGAGCAGGAAGCGCGCGCAGCGATGAAGATTTTCGCGGAATTCACCGAGCAGCAGCAGACTTGAATGCGTGACCGCGACCAGCGGCGGCAGTTGCAGCGGTCCACCGGGACGATTGACCCAGGCGGGATCGTTCTTTGCCGCCAGCCGCAGCGAAGTTTCGTCGCCGATGGCGCAGGCGAGATAAGCATCTCCGGCAACGAGATCGGGCGTTTCTTCCAGCACCTTCGCCGCGACGCGCGGGTTGGCGCGATTTGTTGTTCCGCTGGCGTCGCCGGAATAGACCAGTTGAAGCCAGCGCAGGACGCGATCCGGGCGCGCGCAACCGGAAACCGGCTGCGCTTCGCAATAGCGCCGCAAATCCTGCCAGGAGGCGAAGCCATATTCCCGGGCGACGCAGGACTGCGCGTCATGCAGCCGCAGATTCAGCGATGCGATGTCGTCGTCGCTGCGGCCAGCGGCTATCGGAAGCGCACCGCGAAACCGGGCAGAGGCAGTCGGATCGCCTTGACGGTACAGGCGGACGAGATCCTTGGCCTGCTTCTTGAGATGTTCGAGATTGTATCGATCGGGCGATCGTTGCATTGGAGACCTCCGTGCATGAAATCGCCGATGGTCCGCAATACCGGCTGCACAAAGGCTCTAGACGTGGCCGTGAAGCTGCAAGTGGGTTCAACCCTTCCCGCGGACCCGGGCGCGGCTTGCACCGCGGTAGGCAGGATAGGGAGGCTCGCGGTAAGGGTCAACCCGACATATCAAGGGGTGGCTGCGCACGATGATTGGACGGCGCGTCGCCGCTAGCCTATCGTCCTCTACATGCGATTGAAATCATCCATCTGGGTGGCCGCCTATCTGCGCCGCTGCCAGACCGAGGGAATCTTTGGCGCCGTGCGCAAGCGCGGCGCGGAGGAGGCGGGGGCGGTATTTGTGAAGGTGGCGCTGCTCGATGGCAACGCCATGCTGTATGCGCCTGCGCCGCAAACCGTTTATGACGAGAGCCGTCCGGCCGAGCGGCTGTTTGCGCCCGCCTCGCCGCAACCGGTGCCAGAGCAATCGGTCGAGGAACGTCTCGCCAAGGAGCTGCGTTTCGATCCCGATGCCTGGATCATCGAAACCGAGGACCGGGCAGGGCGGCATCTTCTGGATCTGGCCAAGGCCTGACAGAGCGTTTTCGAGAGCGGTTCGCGTCGAGAAAACGCGTCGCACGGGAATTAAAAGCTTAGCGCTTCGAGCCGTCGGTGCCGGTGCGAATGGCCGGCGCGCTTCCGGGCTGCACGGCGGGACGCGGCTGCAGCGTCGCCGCCCGCGCGCGATGGCGCTCGTCGTCGTAGAGCGCGGCACGGTATTTGGCGCGGGTGACCGCCATGGTCGAGCCGCGCCACGCCGCCAGCATCACGAGCGCGGATCGTTCGCTCAGCCGGTCATAGAGTCGCGACAGCCGGTACACGTTGTGCACGGATGATCCGAATTCCGGATTGAGGAACATCAGCACGCGCTGGAAAGCCGCGCTCGGCATGTCCAGCGCCCGTGCCGCGCAGGCCAGCGGCTCGCCGCCGGGATCCTTGACCACCTGTTCTGCGATCCGCGCCGGCAGGATCAGGGCCTCGCCAATCTCCAGCGCGAAGTTTTCGGCATCCTCCGCGAACGCGGCCATCTCCAGGATATGGATCGCGCGCGCGGCGCGCGCGGCGGGAATGCGCGCCGAGGCCTTGAGCGGCGTATCGGACAGATTGTGCAGGATCAGCGCGCGCTCGCTGGAATCGGCCGCAAAGAACATGTCGGTGATTTCGGCGGCATCGGTGGGTCGCATCGCCAGGCTGGACGCCATCCGCAATTGCGCCTCGGTCGGCGGCTTCGCCGTCGGCGCTTCGGTGGGTGCGGTCGGAAGCGCGGCCGCGAGCGGCAGCGCCTGGCTGGTGGGCAGATGCCGCAGCCCAAGCTTGTTCATGACTTCAGCGGGAGTCGCCGGATAGATCGCGAGCCGCGCCCGCACCGCGGCGCGCGTGGCGTCGTCCACCTGGTCGATCAGGCGCGATGTCAGTTCGACGAACTGCCGCTCCTCGTCGGCGGAGTGGGCGCTGGCCTGGACATAGAGGTCCGTCAGCACGCGCAGCAGGGTCGGTCTGATATCGACGCCCTCGCGGCGCGAGAGTGTCATCAGCCCGTCGAACCCTGGAAACAATTGAGCTGCGGTCATGTCGGTGTACGCGACTTCGGTAATCCCTCGCGCCAGCCTATGCCGCGCACTTTTAAGAGTTGGTTAAGGAAAACAGCCAGTGAAGAAATTGCCTAAAATGCGAAGTAATCGGCAAGGCGCCGGATGGCGCGGACCCCGTAACTGTACCGTCCGCGCAAATTAAGATGCCGTTAACCACGTTCTGTTCTGAATAATGGCATGTCGCCGGGCCGGATCGCGCCGGGGCGGCAACCAGAAAGAACGGAAACATGGGCACCATCATTGAATTCCCGGCGGATGCAGCTTCGCGGCGGCCGGGCGCAGGTATGGATGGCGCTCCACGCGATGGTTTGGGGACCGTATTGATCCTTCCCGTTGTCCGCATCGAACGTCAGGCCGGCGAAACCGGCGGCGGGCGTGGACCGGAAGAGGGGACGGCGCCCCGTCGCCGTCGCCGTCGGCGCCCCTGAAACGACGGACGTTTGCAATGCCGGAGATGTGCCTTCCGATCCTGATCGCCGGGGTTCGGTCACTACCGGCTCTCATGCTCCTCGTGATGGGCGTGGCGCTTGGCGGCTGCAGCGGCGGCGATTTCGGCCGCACCCGCGCAGACATGCGCAACGACGACATGCATCGCTGGCTTGGCGCGGAGGCGACTGCAAGCGTCGGCCTCAGGCCGTCGCAATTCCAGCTCACCGAAAACGAACGCCAGCTTCGCGATCTCGCCTATCCGCTGATCGAGCCGCCGCGCTCGCGGCCCGCCTGGAAGAGCGTGTTCGGCGATTACCAGCCGTTGCCCTCGCCATGGCGCCAGAACGTCGCCTTCGACCGCACCATGTATGGCCGCACGTTGATCGACGAGCCGCACCGCTCGCACACTTCGCGCTATCAGCAATTGATCGAGGACGTTCGCAACGACCTCACCCGGTTCGAACCGTTCTTTGCCTCCGCCGCGCGCGTGATCGAGCTCGACCGCAAGCGCAACGCGGGCCTGAGGATGGTGTCGGAGCTGTCGGCCCCCGAACAGGCCGACGCGGTCGCCCGCATGGAAGAGAACACGTTGATCGTGCAGTGGGTTCAGCAATGCCTGGAGCGGCGCATCTCCTCGTACCGCTGGGCGCTGGAGCGGCTGGTGATCCAGGCACCCGATAATATTGCCGCGGACGCCGACCGGCTGATCAATGAACTCGCCGCGCTAACCGCCAACCCACCACTTGCCGCCCAGCCGGTGATCGGGCGGGCGGTAGTGGTGAAGGGCTAGATCGGGGCATTGCTCGCAACTGCGATTTTTCGAAGCGCCTGGGCTTCCTCTCGTTAGGAGGCAATTGGCCATTCTACTGTCGCGCCTGGTTCAAAGGCCGGACCGTCCGGTCTTGCCAAGCCGCGGTCCGAGGTGAAAGTATGCGCTGACGCGAAAGCAAGCCCCGAGGGCCCCATGCAGAAATCGCGGCGTGATATTCTAAAGCTCCTTGGAAGTGCTGCAGCGCCTCTGGTCTTACCCGAGGCTGCTGCGGCGCAGTCCTATCCCGACCGGTCTATTCGCCTGGTCGTGCCGTTCCCGCCCGGAGGCGCGTACGATTCCCTGGCGCGGCCCTGGGCCGACCGGATCAAGCCGCTGCTCGGGTCGATCGTGGTGGAGAACATCGGCGGTGCCGGCGCATCGCTCGGCGCGGCCGCGGTCGCCAAGGCGCGCCCCGACGGATACACCATCCTGCTCGGCGGCACGCTGCCGCACGTCAACGAAGCGCTGCTGAAGGCAAAGCCGCTCTACGACCCGAACAGGGATCTCGATCCAATCATGCAGAT
>Ga0081540_1002442_pt1 | contig 15134 bp, 14 predicted proteins | sample TabmetS2T1R1_FD_71024 | JGI IMG/M metagenome (GOLD analysis project Ga0081540, IMG submission 71024) | Tabebuia heterophylla rhizosphere microbial communities from the University of Puerto Rico - S2T1R1 | ecosystem: Host-associated > Plants > Roots > Rhizosphere ... | reverse complement strand
AGCCATGAATCACTATGCAGCAATTGACGTGTCTTTGGAACTCTCGAGCGTGTGCATTGTCGACGCAACCGGCAAGGTTGTGAAGGAGAGCAAGGTGGAGACCCGCCCTGAAGCGCTCGTGAAGTTTTTCAAGGGCTTTGATCTTCCCTTAACCCGAATCGGCCTCGAGGCTGGTCCCCTGTCGCATTGGCTCCATGCGGGCCTCACGGACGCCGGCTTCGAGACCACTCTGATGGAAACCCGTCACGTTAAGGCGGCGTTGTCGGCCATGACGGTGAAGACCGATCGCCGCGACGCACGCGGCATGGCTCAGCTCTTACGCATGGGATGGTTCCAGCCGGTGCATGCCAAATCCGCCGGATCGCAGGAGACGCGCGCCCTGCTGGTCGCGCGCAAGCAACTCCAGCACAAGCTCACCGACATCGAGCTCAGCATCCGCGGCATTCTCCGAGGTTTCGGCCTGAAGGTTGGCAAGGTCACCGATAAGTCCTTCGAAGTGCGTATCCGCAAACTCATCACTGGACACCCAATGCTTCAGCAGATCGCCGACGCCATGCTCGCGGCAAGGGCAACGTTGCTCGATCAATTCAATAAGCTGCACAAAGCGGTCCTGGACATCGTCCGCCACGACGCCGTCTGCCGCCGGTTCATGACCACACCCAGTGTCGGTCCGATCGTGGCGATCACCTACAAGTCGGCGCTCGATAACCCCCATCGCATCAAGAAGTCCAGGAACGCCGGACCGCTCTTTGGATTGACGCCGAAGAGGTACCAATCGGGTGAGACTGATGTCACTGGTGGCATCAGCCGGGTTGGCGATGAGATGGTGCGCACAGCCCTGTACGAGGCGGCAAACGTCTTGCTCTCGCGCGTGACACGCTTCTCGGCGCTCAAGCACTGGGGACTGGAGGTGGCCAAGCGCCGCGGCACCAAGCGCGCAAAGGTCGCTGTGGCGCGCAAACTGGCAGTGATCCTGCATCGCATGTGGATCGACGGTTCCACCTTCCGGTGGGGCAAGACCAAGGCGGTCCACTCATGATCGCAACCCATCATGGTAAGTCGATTGTTCCGCGGCCGAGGTCCTCGCCGTCAACCCCTTTGCGCGGTGGCGCAAACCGCTGCGCGGCTTCGGGGGTGTGACCGCTCGGCTCGGTCGCGCAAGAAGTGCCGCCATGCCCTTCAAGGAAACGTCGTACACGCTTCGATAACGGAGGGGATGAAGAGACGCTGAGCAGGGCAGAACCGAAGTTGCCCCTTGCTTCCTCGAGGTCCCGTCGCCGGGACGGTGGACGTGGTGAAGACGTAAATCTGGCAGTCGGTCGTCATCCGACGAACCACGCGTTCCTAGATAGCGCTCACCACTTCCCTTCTGATCGCATCATGCTGGCAGCCGTTGCGCTGACCACGGAGAGAAGCAAGTAACCCGGCTGGCGACACATGAGAAGCAAAACCACTTCACTCTTGGCCCAATCGACAAGATCTCTCTCAACTGAAGGAACGAGCAATGACCGTCAACACTTACTGAACCCGGAATCTGCCGCACCGGGAGACTTGACATCCCCGAGCCCATTAGAGAAGTGCCAGAGTTAACCGGATCCACGAACTTGCTACTCACTAAGTACGTTGTCGGCCCACGCAACAAGTGCCACCAAATCCGGAGGGGTCACGAAGCGAGCATTTTTTCCATCAATGTCGGACTGGGCGACCGCACGGGCCAGCGAGCAAGCCGTTCATATGTGGAGGGGGATTTTATGCTGTATCGTCTTGGGAATTGTCGCAGATAGCGGAGGCCAACCAACCGGCACGACCGAATTCATAACAGCATCCTTCATCAAGGATACTGCCTCTCCAAGTAAGAAGATCTGGACTTCGTGGCCGGCTTCGGCAAATGCATTCGCATGAAGGAATGCAAAAGCTGCTTTTGTGGGATCATCCGAACCCCAGGCGCTCTTGACCAGGACTTTCATACGGGTCTCCCCGATGCTCTTGCAAACGTTTACACATACCTCAAGTCGCGCCGAGGTTGCAGATCTTTCTCTTTCACGTCGGCCGTTGCAAGATATCATGCTTCCAGAGCGAAATAGACCATGGCCTCGGGCGCCCGAGACGGCGACGGGTTCATCCAGGTATCCGAGCTGACTGCCTTTGTGCAAGGCCGCGTGCCGGGACGGCCACGGGTCACGAACGGCTGTCGGACACACCAAAATCTCAGGCTAATTTTGGGTCTGCTCGACCTCCCCAAACCGGAAGTGTGCGGCTTGGCGACCTCAGCATCCCTTATCGCTCACCGGGTGCCCTCGTCGTCATCAAACCGCGCCTAATACGCGCATTGCGCGCTGTCAGGTGAGAGCCGTATTTCACAGGTCTGATGGCAATATTATCACGCGCTTGGCTCAATCCTTCATTCATATCTTGAAAAGGAGGCAAGGCGCGGCCTTTATGGCCTTCGGCAATGCGAGCGAGCCAACCGTCGAGTATGAGGATTGTTATGGCAACCAGCATGAAAATCGCACTAGCATTGCTGGCGCTGTCGGTCTGTGCGGGCTGCGCGCCGTACTACCACGATCGCTATGGTGACGGCTATTACTCCGGGCCTCGCCGCTACTACGTGGTTTCCGAGCGGTACAAGCCTCGCTACTACGACGACGATGACCGTCGCCGCTACGACGACGAAAGGCGCGACCGTCGCCGCTACGACGACGATCGGCGCGACCGTCGTCTATCCGATCGCTACGACAACAGGGACTGCCACGAAACCCGGGATGGTCGGGTTAAGTGCTACTACGATTGATAACAGGATGCCGGCGGGCTGCTTGCCGTTGCGACGCTTCGCCAAGATCTGCTCACGGCGCATGGGTGTGACATGGCCGGTCCCGGAGCGGTATGAGGGGCGACGCTCGCGAAAGGCGAGCCTACCTCAATGATGGGCGGCTACAGCCGCCGTCCACTCATAACTTGATCGGATCACCGAAGCCAAAACGATCATCGTCACCAGCCAAACGGACGTGTTGCGTCGCAACCGTGGTACGCGGCCTGGGTCTGGTAATGGGTCAGAATCGACGGGCGGTAACCAGTCGATGGAGAATTGGCCCTCGTCGAAACAACAGCTTAGGCCCAGGGTAGGCAGATGCTGCTGTCTCTCAACCAAGGAGACCATGGAAAACCACCCAAGTCCTATCGCCGACCCGCCAACTCGTCGCCCACCGTGGAACAAGGCAAGCTCGTCGGCGCCAAGCCGCCGTTGCGGCCAAGTCACGTCTTGTCGATCAGAACCAAGCTGCAGATCGAGGGTCGCAAGCGGGATCTCGCGTTGTTCAACCTCGCGATCGACAGCAAGCCGCGCGGCTGCGACGTGGTAGCCGTTCGCGTCGACGATGTAGCGCCGAGCGGTTACGCGCTGGACCGCGCAACCACCCGTCAGAAGAAAACCGGTCGGCCAGTTCGCTCCGAGCTGACGGACCAAACGCGGCTGGCGATAGACGAGTACCTGAGACTGACCGATCGGAAGCCTGGCCAGCTCTTATTCGCTGGTCGCGGTGGCGGTCCACACGGCTTAACCACCCGGCAGTAGGCGCGACGTGTGCAAGAGTGGGTGGCCAGCATCGGTCTCGACATGGCGCGGGCCCGTGTTCGTCTCGACCTTAGGTACGCCGCCGAGCGATATGGCGACAACGTCCGGCCCGGCCGGGCCCTGGCTCTCCAGTTTGCGCATCCTCACCTGGGCCATAAAGCAAGTATGCTCCCATCATCACACGCCAGCGAAAGGAGCCCTGCCCATGAAGGCCATCCGCGTATCCGAGTATGGCGGCCCCTCGGTCCTCAAGCTTGAGGAGGTGCCTACGCCCCAGCCAGGGCCGAACCAGGTCCTCGTGCGCATTCTCGCCGTCGGCGTCAACCCGGTGGAAACCTATCTGCGCTCGAACACCGACAATCGGGGACCCAAGCTGCCCTACACGCCAGGCTCTGACGCAGCCGGCGTTGTCGAGGTTGTCGGTTCGGGTGTGACACAGGTGAAGGTCGGCGATCGCGTCTACGTGGGCGGCACGTCGAGCGGCGCTTACGCCGAGCTCTGCCTCAGCGACCCGGGCCAGCTGCATCCCTCCCTGCCAACGCGACCTTCGCCCAGGGAGCGGCAATGAACGTGCCGTACGCCACCGCCTACCAGGCGCTCTTCAACCGCGCCCATGGCCAGGCGGGCGAGACCGTCCTCGTCCACGGTGCCAGCGGCGGCGTGGGCATCGCCGCGGTCCAGCTCGCGCGCGCCCGCGGCCTCACCGTGATCGGCACGGCAGGCACCGAGCGCGGCCGCAACCTGGTCCTCTCCGAGGGGGCGCACCACGTTCTCGACCACACGGCCCTGGGCTACCTCGACGAGTGTGTGCGCCTCACGGGCGGCCAGGGGCCGGCCATCATCATGGAGATGTTGGCCAACGTGAACCTGCAGAAGAATCTCGGCATCATTGGCATGCATGGGCGCATTGTCGTCATCGGCAACCGCGGCCCGGTCGAGATCAACGCCCGCTTCGCGATGAACAAGAACGCGAACATCCTGGGCATGGCCCTCACCCACGCGAGCCCGTTCGAGCTCGCCGGCATCCACGCGGCACTCGTGGAGGGGCTGCGCAACGGCTCGCTCCGCCCGGTGATCGCCCAGGAGCTGCCGCTCAGCCAGGCCGCGCGCAGCCACGAGGCGGTGCTGGAGCCGGGGCACCACGGGAAGGTCATCCTGGTGCCGTGAGGCGCCGCTGATGCGGTCCGCATAGCAACGGAGCACGCTCGCTGCGTCGCGGCGCTTACGCTCATTTTGGCATTGATTGTTAGAGTTGAAGCGGGTCGGGGCTGAAAGGTGGGGCGCACGTGGCGCGCCACCTCGAAGTGCCATGGCTGTATTCGAGCAGCTCGGCGACGGCCGACGGGCCACATCGCGGCAGGTCAGTAGGCCCTTGGCTCTGTTTAACGGCTATCTCTTGTGGTGGCTAGCGGGCCATTCCCGGGGCATCGGTGGGACCGTCGTAGAAGGCGAGCGTCATCGCCACGCTGGTTTAGAAGCCCATCAGCGTGATGACGTTGGTGATGCCGACGTGGCCGAGGGCGGCGACGGCGCGGTCGAAGACGCCCTTCGGTACCCGGGGCGCGTTGGCGAGGGCACGTCGCCATGTCGTAGATGATCTGCTCGCGTGTGTCGGTGAAAGAGGTCGGCAGGCCGGGGAACCCGGTCTGGAAAATGCCCTTGCGCACGGCGAGGCCGATGCCGACGCGCGCATCGATCGGCCGAATGCCGCCGGCGAACCGCGCCCGCGCACGATCGTTGAGGAACAAGTTCTGCGGCACGACACAGAGATCGAGCCATAGTAGGCTTGCGCCGAATGCAAGGTCTACTCAACGGGAGGCAATACAAATGTCGATCAGCACCGATGCGCCAACCAGCGGCACGGCCAACATCGCCTTTGTCGACTGCCAGATTTCCGCCGGAGCCGGCCCCAGTTCGGGTGGGGGCGTCCACGCCCACGCGCATCGACGCTGGGAGGTCGTCATCGCCGGTAAGCGGATCAAGACCGTCGATGTGCACGCGCACTGCATCGTTCCCGACGCCGCGAAGCTGATCAATCACCCACTCGAAGCACCCGCGCTGCTTTGGTCGAATGTCGGGGACCGCCTCACGCACATGGACAAGTCGGGTGTCGATGTCGAGGCGCTGAGCATCAACCCGTTCTGGTACCGCGCCGAGCGCGACGCGGCCGAACAGCTGATCAAAGTGCAAAACGAGACGCTGGTCGAGTTCTGTGCCGCTCATTCCGATCGTTTCGTCGGCTTCGCGACGGCGGCGCTGCAATTTCCGGACCTCGCTGCGCAGCAAGTCGAGCACGCGGTCAAGAAACTCGGGTTTCGGGGCGTCGGCGTTGCCGGCAGCGTTGCCGGCGAGGAATTGGCGAATCCAAAATTCCACCCGTTCTGGGCGAAGTGCGAGGAATTGGGCGTGCTGGTTTTCATGCACCCACTTGGCACCCGCGAATTGGAGCCGAGCGGTCGGCTCGCTGGCAGCGGCCTGTTGACCAATACGATCGGCAATCCACTCGAGACCACGATCGCGCTGTCGCACCTGATCTTCGAGGGAACGCTCGACCGTTTTCCGGGGCTCAAGATATGCGCCGCGCATGGCGGCGGCTTCCTGCCGTCCTACGCCAACCGCTCGGACGCGGTGATCAAGACCTTCCCTGACCGGGTCGGGCCATTACCCAAAAAGAACCCGACGGAATACCTGCGCAACGGCCAGCTCTATTTCGACACGATCATGTTCACCGGCGAGGCCATGCGTCACCTGATCGCCGAGGTCGGGATCGAACATGTGGTAATGGGCACCGACTACCCGTTCCCGTGGAATACCGCGCCGGTCGACCACATCCTGTCGATCCCCGGGATTAGCGACGCCGACAAGATAGCGATGCTCGGCGGTACCGCGGCAAAGCTGCTCGGCATCGATTCCTAGGCGGGGCTCCAATCGCACTACGCGGGATGCGTCCGCGAGCGTGATACAGAAAAATCACAACGCGCGTTCGTCAGCTTCTGTGAAACCGTCCATCGCGGATCGGCACTGCACAGCTTGGAATCACAAGGCGGAAACGCCGGCGATAGGTCCAACAACAGACAGGGTCGGCCAGCGATCCGCCCACGTCAAGCCGGCAACGCTCGACATCAGCTTCTAGGATAGAGCGACTTCGACCGCTCAGGCTTGGTAAGCGGACACGGGCGGGAGTAGCCCCGGCTCAGGATCCGCAATTCTTCAGCATGTCGGCTTTTGTATAGCCGGGTCCAAGGCCGGGCGCAGAAACGCCTGTCGATGGAGCAGTGATCCAAAAGCTGCGCGGTCGGCCGACGAGACATGCCAGAACGAGCTATCCACCCATGCCGGGGGGTAAAACGAAGCCACCGAACTCTTGTTCCACGAGCCGCGCAAACGCAATTGATGTTCGGTCCTCCAGGAAGGGACCTATGATCTGCATGCCAATCGGCAGTCCAGCCTGCGAGCGCGCGATCGGCATCACCGTTGCAGGCAAACCAGGCGGCGTGGCGACGGTGGCCCAGACGATTAGCGACAAGTACGGGTGCGCGGCCCCGTCGATGTCGATGTGTCGGTTCTCCTGGTCTTCCACATGGTCGTGCGGGAACGCGGTGACCGAGCAGGGTGGGCAAAGAATCACGTCGAACTCCCGGAATATGGCATTCCACTGCTGGCGCAGTCGGGCGCGTGCGATTTCTGCCGCCATCCATTCATGATGGCTTAGGAGAGGCGCCCGCAGCCGCCAGGCCTTGAGGCTGTCGTCATCGGACGCCAATGCTGCGACTCCCTCCTGGGCTTTTCGAAAGTACTCGGGTGGTCTGCCGAAGTTCACCACGTTGCGCACCATGCGCGTATGCAGCCGTGCCGACTCGGCAAGGTCAGGAAGCAGCGCGCTCGACCGCGCCACTACCGCGCCGGCCGCGGTCAGGCGACCTCCTAGCTCGTGCAGTGCCTCCCGTATTTCGGCAGCCACCGGCAACAACGGATGGGTATCTAGGAGGAGAACGCGAAAGCTACTTAAATCGCCATGGCGGGGCTGCGGAAGTGACAGGCGATATGCGCCTGCCAGGTTGTCGTCGGGGCCGGCCAGCACGTCAAGCGCCGCGGCGAGGTCGGCGGCGGTACGGGCCATAGGCCCACACACGCCAAGCCCGCTTGTGAGATCGGTCGGTAGTGCCGGAGAACGAGGAGGTGCATGACCGCGTTGCGGTACCAGGTCGGTGGTGGGCCTGTGACTAAACACGCCGCAGAAATGGGCGGGTATCCCGAGTGAGCCGCTTATGTCCGATCCGAGTTCGAGTGGCACGTATCCCGCAGCAAGTGCCGCCGCTGATCCGCCCGAGGAGCCGCCCGGCGTCCGCTTGACATCCCAAGGATTGTTCGTTGTGCCGTAGACTGCATTGAAGCTCTGCCAATCGCCGATTGCGGTCGCAATATTCGTCTTGCCAAGCACCAACGCGCCGGCGGCCTTCAGGCGTGCAACCGGGACTGCATCCTCGGTGGGCCGCCAGTCCCGGCCCATCTGCAGCCCCCACGTGGTTGGCAGGCCCCCGACGTTGAAGGACTCCTTTACCGTGATCGGTATTCCGAGCAGCGGTCGACGTTCGCCTCGACCCAGGGCCGCGTCTGCCGCATTGGCGGCAGCGCGAGCACGCTCGATGTCGCGCACGACGACCGCATTGATCTTGGAATCATGCGCCTCAATCCGCGCGACAGCGCCATCCAGCAGCTCCATCGCCGAGACTTGCCGCGCATCGAGCATAGCGCGTAGCTCGCTAACGCTCAGGTAGGCAAAACCTCCGGCTCTAGCTCCGGAGGACACCGTGGTCTGGGCCAGTCCGGCGCTTCGACGCAGAATGGTACTGGCGGCAATCGTCGCACCGATTCCGGTCACGAACGTGCGTCGGCTTTGACTGCTCCCCATCGCCCACTTGCCTCCGTGTCGGCTGCAACAACAACCATGCAGCGGTGCTTGTACATACGGAGCAAACCACGCTCACTATCCGCGTGCTTGTATTTTTCAGCCATTCGGGGAAAAAATGTTGTCCCAGTCGTCAGTGAAATGGCTGGGCGCAAGGCCGACCAGTGCATGGCACTCGCGAATGAAATGTGCTTGGTCGAAATAGCCGGCCGCATGGATAATCTCGGTCCAGGGCTTTGCCGGGGCGTCGCGATGTGCTCTCAGCGACGCGGCCTGACTTCGGCCGCTTTGGGTCATCACGTCGTGAAGCAAGCGCGACTGCCGTCCGCCCAGCCGGGACGGTCGAAATATTACTAGCCACCCGTCGTGATGACGCGATACCCCAACGAGCGGACGTGGTTGGCGACGGCCTACGTGTCGTCGATCGCGGATTGGTCGGGGATTGCTAGTGTATATACCCGGGTCGATTACGGGCGACTTGGCGATCGCACAAGCCTGTCGATGGTCGCACCAATCCTCGAGCTCGGCATCACGTCCTCGGTCCTCGACCCGTGTCGCAAGACGCGCTTCTCGTACTCACCGGATCGACGGCCTCGGCAAACCTTTGGCCCTCGCGCTTCATCCGTTCTCGCCGCGCGCGGCGCGGGTTCCTTGCAAAGGCCGCGTTTCGCTCACGAAAATGCCGATCGACTCCTAATACATCCGGCGCCGCACGCCTCCCTTTAGATCACTCGACGTGATTGGAAACCCAACGACGTTGCGGCGGCGGTCATATCACTCGCCCCATTGTCTTGCTTCGCTGCCACGATCAGGGCGTTTCGCCCTTTTCGCGGAGCCTCCATACAAATCCACACGGTTAGGTTCTCGCACCGAAGCCGGGCAGCGATACGTTCCAACGCGTTCTCCTCGACCCACTCTGTGGCGATATTGATGGCGATCCTGCCACTCTCCGCAAGGCGCTGACGCAGAAGGATGCAGGTCGGCATGGCCAGGACCGCCTCGTAATCGAAGTCGGGTCCACCGACATCGACGCCAATCGCACCGTAAATTTCAGGTGTACTCTCCAGGAACGTCGCCATATCCGCGCTGACGCAGACAACTCCGCCGGGCATCCAGAAGTAGCGACGCGCAATCTCGAAACTGATGGCGTTATCGTCAATAACCGTCACGCGACAACCACAGCGGTATAGCTCTGTGGCAAGCGCACCGCCACCGCAGCCGAACAGCGCAATGTCGGACGCATTTTGGAGAAGTCGCCTCATTAGCCGCACATAATCAAGGCCGGCAGACCCGCCGGGAAGAACGTAGCTTTGCTTGATTCCTTCCTCGAGATATAGGCGCGCGCCAGTCGTTCGTTCTTGCACGACAGTAATCTTGCCGTGAAGTCCGTCGAACCGGTCGAGAATCTCCATGGGCTGTTCCATCTCCAAAAAACTGACTCAGAACCAACGCCCATCAGCGCTAGCGGGGCACGCTATCAAAATCGCGAGGCGCCTGGAGCAGCCGAACTGGTCGCCTAGGACGGGCAGCATTCCCATTTTTTGGGTGAGAGCAAGTCGTTAGATGGTCGGCTCTTACTCTATCACGTGGCGCGGAACCAAATGTCTCATCCGGCCAGAAGGTCGCACTAGCTCGAATGACGCCCCGATGGCCTTTCAACCGAGGCCAGTGCATGCTAAGCGACGCTGGCCATGCCGGACACGGACACCCCGATCCTGGACTTCGAGCGAGGGCCGCCATCCGGCGATCTTGAGGCGACATCCTCGCCTTTCTGGCTAACCAAGAGTCTCCAAACCATGTCGCGGGACGAGTGGGAGTCACTCTGCGATGGTTGCGGCCAATGCTGTCTCCTCAAAGTCGAGGACGAAGATACGGGGAAGATTTTCCTAACGGAACTCTGCTGTCGCTTGCTTGATTTGCGCACCTGCCGCTGCCGCGACTATGGGAACCGACACGCAAGCGTTCCAGACTGCATTGTGATTAGCCCTAACAACATGGTGCAGCTCTCATGGCTGCCGGATACCTGTGCGTATAAGCGGATCGCGAAAGGGGACGGATTGGCGTGGTGGCACCCTTTGGTGTCGGGCGACCGCAATACCGTCCATCAGGCGGGGATATCGGTGCGCGGTTGGACTCGCAGCGAATCGGGCGTGCGCCCAAGCGCGATAGCCAAATACATTGTGGGTGAGGCGGGTTGAGTATGCGCCCTGCTTTGCCCAGCCGACGCATCCTCTGACCCAGATGGCAATGGGTTCGCAGACGCGCTCACGGGCTGCACAGAGAACAGTCCTGAGAAGGCCGAACTGGCGGTCCTCACCGATATGCTCGAGGCCTACGCACGGCAGCACCGGCCGGAAGGCAAAATTTCTCGCGGAAATGGCTCAGTCATCAATTCACTACTCATCGGCTAACGGGTATCACGTAAAGTCTCCGCATGCCCAATCTTGCATGCAGACGCTGCAGAAACAGTACACGGACTTTCCGTCAAACGCCCGTTGTCATCGACGTGACTATTCGCTTATCTGTCACGGGCATAATCTAAAAACTAGTGCGGCGCGGGCTCACGGAGATGTCGGGCCTTGCCCTATTTTTGGTGCGTGGGGCTTCATGATCGTTCGTAACTCGTTGAAGCGGAAAGTTCTATTCGTCGTGGCAGCACTCTTCCCTCGCTTTGTTCCTCGATGCACCGCGGGCATCGGCGGTCGTTGTGCCGACGTTCAGCGTGTCTCCGGCCTCAATCTTTCAGGGCGATACCAGCACACTGACCTTAAATTTGGACCTCTTTGCCCGACGACGACGCCCTCACTCCCCGTTTCTTCGGAGGGACGGTGAGCCTATCTCCCGGGTTCGGCAGCCCCATTTCCTTCGACGTGGGGTCTGGCGGGACAACCGGAGATTTCAGCGCGACTTTCACACTTACCCGACTGCGGGAACATTTCATTCAGCATTTATTGGGACTGCCCTCTATATGGAGACATTCCTATTCCAAGCCCCAATTTTCGACCTCTGTCGGACCAGCCCCTCTGATGCTCAACAATGCATTATCGGGTTTTAGACGACCCCCTTCGAGGTATTTGCGTTCAGCAATTTGTCTCCGACCAGGCTCATCAACGTGGACGTGGGAGCCACACCGCTCCCTGCCGCCCGTCCAATCCTCGGCACTGGCCTCGGCTTTATGGGCCTAGTGGGCTGGTGGCGCAAAAGGCGCTCAGAAGCTGTTGCTTGATGCATGCCACCAGCGCGCTAGCTTCTGCATTTTTCCGCCTGGCGCGATACAATCGCCGCTGTCTTGCTGGTTTTCTCGACCTGAACACCGGGTCGCCGTGATATCGTCGCGTTGCTTCGCGTTGGCCGTTCGCGCCATTCCGGATTGGCGGCGAGCTGGACGGGCTTGCGCCGGCAGCCGTTTCCAGAGGCGCGTCAGGCGTCGGCGATCAGTGAGGCGATGTCCTGGAGCGGACGCCGGCTGACGTCCTTCGCGAGCTCGCCCATGATCTTGCCTCTCAAGTCGCGGTGGAAGTGCTTGCGCATCTCCCCCGGGGTCCTGGGGTCGGAGACAACGACCAGGTGTTCTATGGTCCCGTCCAGGCTGAGCTTGTTCAGGAACGCGGCCGTCGCTGCCACGAAGGCGTCCTCGACGAGCCGCCTGCCATCGGGGTTGGCAGAGCCGGTGTGATGGCGCGCACCCGAGCCTGAGTGGGCGGGCGCGGGCGCAGCCGCCGCGATCTCGACCAAGTGCACCCCAGGTTTTACACCCGTATTGCGGAACAGGCGGACCGTCTCGCCGTCAGCGACTGCTACTGTCGTACCGGTAGGTAGAATCATCCAAAGACCTCCTGTTCACGATCCCGCATAGGCGCCAGCGGGCTATGATACCTGCATGCTGGCGCGCTGCGGCGCCTCTTCGATACGCTCCTGGCGCGAAGCTCCCCAGAGCAGGACAGTCCCGACGACGGCCGAAAGGATCGACGCGGCGAACACGGCGATCTTGGCGGCCGAGAAGTCAGTCGCGCTTGGAAACGCCTGCCCGGCGATGAAGAGCGACATTGTGAAGCCGATCCCAGCGAGGGCTCCCGCCCCGGCCAACTGCCGCCACGTGTACTCAGCCGGCTTGACGGCTATGCCTGCGCGTGCGGCCGCGGCGGCCGCGAGGAAGACGCCGACCGGCTTTCCTATGGCGAGGCCGGCGACGATCGCGGCCATGAGCCAGCCATGCCCAACGAAGACGCCCGGGTTGATAGTCACGCCCGCATTAGCCAGTGCGAAGATCCGAAGGATAGCGTAGCTCGACCGCGCGCCGGCGTGCCGTAGCAGCCGGTCGGCGGGCGATTCAAGTCTGTCGTAGATAGCGTCGAGCGCGTGCAGTGCCGGTGTGGAGGGCCCGCGCCTGAGCATCTCGCCCTCATGCCGGGCCTCGGAGGCAATGATCGTGCTAGCCTGCGTCATCAGGACGGTCAGGTCGGCGGGCGGCCGCGTCGGAATGAACAGCGCAAGTACCACACCGGCCAGCGTAGCGTGGAGGCCGCCCGCGTAGACAAACACCCACAACGCGACGCCCAACAGGATGTAGGGCGACAACAGGTAGACCCTCGATCGGCTCAGCAGCACCAGGGCAACCACAACCGCCGCGGCCGCGGCAAGGTATGCCGGATGCATCTCGCCGGAGTAGAACGCAGCGACGACCACGATCGCACCGATGTCGTCGACGATGGCCGCCGCGGTGAGAAAAATGCGCAGCTCCACGGGGACGCGCGCGCCCATCACAGCGATCAAGGCGATCGCAACCGCCGTGTCCGTCGCCATCGGGACGCCCCAACCGTGCGACCACGGCCCCGCAGGGATGATCAGCGCATACAGAACTGCCGGCACGACCATGCCGCCCAGCGCCGAAGCAATCGGAAGCCCGGCGGAGCGGCGGCTCGCAAGGTGGCCGACCGTCATCTCGCGTTTCACTTCCAACCCAACGACGAGGAAGAACACCGTCAGGAGGCCGTCGTCGACCCAATGGAGGATGGACATCCGGAAGGCCGCGTTGCCCAAGCTCACGCCGAGCTCTTGGCGCCAGAACGCCTCAAACGCTGGCCTGATCGGAGAGTTCGTCATGACGATAGCCAACACGGTCGCGAGAACCAGCAAAATGCCGGCGGACGGGCCCCAGCTGGCGAAGTCCAGGGCTGCCGTACGGACGCGGTGGCCGAGCGTGCCAAGCATCGCATCGACGAGAGAGCTCTCATCCCAGGGCCCGTCGTAGCGCCGCCGGTTGATGTAGAAGGCCGGCGTGAATCTCACGCCGCTTGCGCGTGAGCTTGCGACGTCCGCCTCCACCCTCGCCCTCGCGCGCCGCACGGCGTCGCTGTCGCCGAGCGCGAAGTCGGCGTTCACGCCGAGGTCGGCGGCCACCGCGACGAGGTCGTCCTCTGTGAGTTGCATCGACCTCGTCATCAGTTTGATGTGCGCGGACCAGAACGCCTCGGGCGTCTGAGCAAGCTCAGCGAGCTCGGCGGCCCGAAACGCAAGGCTGTTGTCCGTGTACCGGACGGTCGAGGCGGCCGGGCGGGATCATGAGTTGCATCGCTTAAACGGTCTCCCGGAGTTTGCGCCGGCTACGACGTCGGCGCAACCGTCGCTGGGTTGATGATGTCGAATACGCCGCCGTTAGGTGACGGCGTGTATGCGATCTCCGTGCCCGCCGATGCTGCTGGGAAGCCCAGCTGCTTGCACGCGCGATAGGAAGAGGCGCAGCAGCGTGCCGGCACCCCGCTCGCTCTCTATACAGACCGAGCCGTCTCGTCCTTCGGCGAAGTGCTGGACCTGGAGGAGCTCGAGGCCGGGTCCCGCTGCCCCGCGGGTTTTGTCGTGAAGTGCGCGGTGAAGCCCCGCGCGAGGACTTCCTCGGGCATGCTCTCCCCGTCGTCGGCGACGACAATCTCGACGAACCTCCGCGCCGCGCCCAGAGGAAGGTTCGACGTTCCTCGCCGCGACGGTGATTGCGCCGCCGTCCGGCATAGCATCGGCCGAGTTTCGGCAGAGGTTCAGCAAAGCAAAGTACAGCTCTTGCGGGTCGGCATTGAAGGCCCATAAGTCAGGGGCGATCTCGGTGCGGGACTGTGATGTCCTCCGAGCGCGACGCCCGCGCTATCCACGAGCACGACGACATCCTCCAGCGGCGGGCTTTCGACAGAGCCGGGGAATGAAACGCCGATTGTCTCTTTGATCTGCATGTCGGACCTCCTGGCCTGCGATCGCTCAACGGAACGTCGACTTCGGCCCGTACACGCGGGCGGGCGACGATGGATCGAAGAGTGCGTTTATGACGGTCGAAAGGAAAATCACCTCTCGCCATGGAGTCGATAGCCGACCGTTATCGGCATGACTGAGGGCGCCTGGTGCGCTGCCGAAGGTGTGCGCCGCGTCGCTCTGCGAGGATTTACCGAGCAGCACTCTTGGTGGCCGAGAAGAGGTCCTCACGTAGTTATCCTGCCGGCCGCGCGGCAATACGGGTGGTTATCGAGATCATAGCTTTACCAGCCGATTTCACGGCAGTAACGCTGGTGCCCGCCAGCGCAGTCGTGATGCCGAAGCAACGGCGTACAACCCGCCGCAGCCGTCAAGCGCCGCAATCCGTGCATGGTTGCATGGACCAGCGGGCGACCC
>Ga0081540_1002441_pt1 | contig 15135 bp, 11 predicted proteins | sample TabmetS2T1R1_FD_71024 | JGI IMG/M metagenome (GOLD analysis project Ga0081540, IMG submission 71024) | Tabebuia heterophylla rhizosphere microbial communities from the University of Puerto Rico - S2T1R1 | ecosystem: Host-associated > Plants > Roots > Rhizosphere ... | reverse complement strand
GGCGCCCGCCCCCGGGGGGAACCGGGGTGGGGGAGCCTGTCCCAGCTGCCCGGTCATCCGAACCTGCCTGCGCTGTGGCTGCTGGGCTCCTCGCCGCAGAGCGCGATCTGGGCCGCCGACCTCGGGCTCCCTTACGCCTTCGCCGACTTCATCAACCCCGGCGGGGTGCCCATCGCGGCCGAGTACCGGACCCGGTTCAGGGACTCCGAGCGCCTCGTCTCGCCCCAGCTCGCCGTCGCGGTCACCGCGATCTGCGCCGAGACCGACGAGGAGGCCCAGCACCTCGCGGCCAGCTCGCGCATGACCTTCACGCTGCTTCGCCGCGGCCGGCTGATCAAGGTCCCGCCGCCCGAGAAGGCCCTGCGCTTCCTCGAGTCCGAGGGCCTTCGCACCGACGCCACCCCCCACGGCCGCCGCGCGATCGTCGGCTCGCCGGAGACCGTCGAGGCCGGGATCCGCGAGGTCGCGCAGGCGTACGGCGCGCAGGAGGCGATCGTCGTCAGCATCGTCTACGACCACGCGGCCCGCCGGCGCTCCTACGAGCTCATCGCCGGCGCGTTCGGCCTGCGGCCGTCGCCGGCATCGGCGAGCGTCGCCTCCTAGCGACCATGGCGCGGCGGCGCGAGCGCGGGCCCAGCGTGCGCGTCGTCCCGGCGGCCGACGGCCGGCGCCGGCTGCTCGTCGACGGCCTCGAGGCGTCGGTCGTCGACGACGCCGACCCCACCCACCTCGACTTCCCCTACATGCGCTGGATCGCGGACGTGCTCGACGTCGGATGGCGCGCCGGCGAGCCGCTGCGCGCCGTTCACGTGGGCGCCGGCGGTTGCGTCCTCGCCCGCTACCTCGCCGCCAGCCGCCCGGGCTCGGACAACGAGGCCTACGAAGCCGACCCGGCGGTCATCGACGCCCTCGACCTGCGCTCCGAGCCCGGCCTGCGGGTCCGCCAGGGCGACGGGCGCGAGCTGCTCGAGCGCCGCCCGCCGCGCAGCGCCGACGTCGTCATCACCGACGCCTTCAGCGGCCCTGCCGTCCCGGTCCACCTCACGACCGACGGCTACCAGCGCGAGGTCGCCCGCGTCCTGCGCCGCGGCGGCGTGCACCTCCTCAACCTCATCGACGGCCCACCCCTGCGCGCCGCCCGCCGCCAGGCCGCGACGCTCGCCGACGCGTTCGCCGAGGTCGTGCTGCTCGCGCCGCGCGCGGTGATCGCCGGCCGGCGCACCGGCAACCTCGTGCTCGCCGGGGCCGACCGGACCCTTGGCCTCGCACGCCTGCAGGCGCGGGCCGGCGACGACCACGAGGTCCTCGGACCGGACGAGGTCGCCGTCCTGGCCGACGGCGCAGCGGTCCTGCGCGACCGCTAGGACAGCGGTCCACCCCGCGCAAGTTCGCGTCGGAGGGTGCGTTGGAGCGCCCGTGCGCACGATCATCGCCGCGCTGGCGATCCTGGCGGCCGCCGCCCCGTCGGCGCAGGCCGCCCGCATCGGCATCGCGATCGCCCATCCCGACCCCGGCGGCGAGGACGCGCTCCTCGCGCGCCTCTTCGATCGCTCGAGCCCCGACTACCACCGCTTCCTGACCCCGCGGCAGTACGCCCAGCGCTTCGGCGTGCGCGCGGACACCCAGTCGGCGGTGCGGGCGTGGCTGCGATCCGGCGGCCTGCAGATCGACCACGTCACCGGGGCCGGCGACTACTTCCTCGCTTCGGGCCCGGCCGCGAAGGCCGGCGCACTGCTGCAGGCGATCCCGCGCACCCTGCCGATCCTCCAGGTCCTCGACGGCACGCGCCGCCACCACACGCTGGCGACCAAGGCGGCGCCCAACACCGGCGCGATCTCGCCCGACGAGCTGCGCTCGATCTACGAGCAGCCTGCCGGCATCGACGGCCAGGGCGTCTCCGTCGCCATCCTCGGCAACGGCGCGACCGACTCGGTCGTCGCGGACCTTCACGCCTTCGACGACGAGAACGGCCTGCGCCGGCTGCCGGTCGACGTCGTCCACGTTCCCGCGGACGGCGACTTCTCGGACACGAGCGGCAACGTCGAGTGGAACATCGACATGCAGGCGATCCACGGAATGGCACCCGGTCTCGAGCGCGAGGTCCTCTACTTCGCGCCGTCGCTGGCCGACAGCGAGCTGACCGCGGCCCTGGGCGCGTGGGTCAACGATCCGAACGGGCCGCCGATCATGAACGCGTCGCTGGGCGAGTGCGAGCAGATCCCCGTCGTCAACTCGATCCTCAACAACCCGCTGCTGGCGCCCGTCAACGGCAACGGCAACCCGAACGCGCTGCCCGTCAGCCAGGCGATCAGCCAGGCCTCGGAGCCCGCGACGACCATGCTCCTGCAGCAGGCGGTCATGGAGGGACGCCAGTTCTTCGCGGCCTCAGGCGACAACGGCTCGTCGTGCACGGTCGTCTACCCCGGCGCAAACGGCGTGGCCAACGAAGGGCTGCCGCTGACCTCCGACCCGGCCAACACCCCGTTCTCGACCGGCGTCGGCGGAACCGTCCTCTACAGCGACGGCCGCGAGCCGGCCGGCCGCTACCAAGAGACGGCGTGGACGTTCTCGGGCGGCAACCCCAGCCCGTTCATCACCGCCCCCGACTACCAGCACGGCGTCGCCAACCTCAACCGACCGTGCGTGGTCGACGTCAACGGAAACCCGTCGAACACCGGCGCGCTGTGCCGGGGCGTCCCCGACGTCGCGGCCCTCTCGGGCGACGCGGTGTCCAACGGCTACACGATCGTCTCCGGCGGCGAAGACGCCTCCGGCGGCGGGACCAGCCTCTCCTCCCCGCTGTGGGCCGGGATGTGGGCCGACCTGCTGAGCACGGCGCCGCCGGGTGCCACGTACGGCTTCGCCAACCCGTCGATCTACGCGATCGCCAAGGATCCGGCCCGCTACGCCGAGGCCTTCCACGACATCACCTCGGGCGTCAACGGCCTCAACGCCTCCCAGCCCGGCTACGACTACGTGACCGGCTTCGGCGTCCCGCGTCTGGCCGGGCTCATCGGCCAGGTCCAGCAGATCACCGGCATCTCCGGCCGCCGGGTCGACGGCAGGTGCACCGACGCGACCGCCCCGCGCTCGAGCTTCACCCGCTCGTCGACGCGCGCCAGCCGCCGTCGCCTCGTGCTCGCCGGTCGCGCCAGCGACCGCGGCTGCGGCGCAGGCGGAGCCGGCAAGGTCAAGCGCGTGCGCGTCGCGATCGCACGCGCCAGCGGCAGGCGCTGCCGCTTCCTGGCGCTGAAGGCCGGGTTCGGCAGGCCGCGCAGCTGCACGCGTGCGCGCTATCTCGTCGCCCGCGGCACGGCGAAGTGGAAGCTCGCGCTGCGCCGGCGCCTGGCGGCCGGGACCTACCGCGCCTACGTGCGCGCGACCGACGCCGCCGGCAACGCCGGCAAGGCGGTCAGCCTGCGCTTCCGCGTGCGCTGACCTGCAGCCTGGCCGCGACGACGTGGCGGACGATCGCCGCCGCGGTCGCCGGGCGCAGGTCGGCGAAGGTGAGCTTGCGCCCCGCGCTCGTGCGCACGCGCAGCGAAGCGGTGCGCCGCAGCGGGCCGCCGCCGCGGTCCTCGACGGAGGCGATGTCGCGGAAGCGCAGCGCTCGGACGCGGTGGGTCGGCGCGTCGTCGAGCAGCCACAGCAGCCGGCGATCGGTGACCGCCAGCAGCGCCTGCGGGCTCGCCCACGTGGAGACCGGCGTGACCGTCGCGACGTCCTCGCCCTCCTCCAGCGCGCCGAGCAGCTCGCGGCCCAGCGCACGCCGCAGCGCATCGCTCAGCCACGCGCCGGCGCGCCCGCGCCGCGACGCCGGCGCCGCCTCCGGCTCCTTGCCGCGCTCGCGCCGTGCCAGCCACTGCTCGGAGCGCACGAGGTCGTAGGCGGCGTTGATCTCGGCCATGCGCCGTGCAGCCTGCGGCCCTTCGACCCGGTCGGGATGCCACTCCTTGGCCAGCGTTCGGTAGGCCGCGGTGACCTCCTCGACGGAGGCATCCGGGCTCACGCCCAGGACGGCGAAGGGGTCCACGCCCCCATCGTACGAGGCGATGACATCGCCGTTCGAGGGGTACGCTCGCGGCATGCGCGGCGGCATCGACCTCGGCGGTACGAAGATCCAGACGGTCGTCGTCGACGGCGACCACACCGTCCGCGGCGAGGCGCGCGTGCCGACCCCGACCACCGGCGGGCCGCAGGACGTCGCCGACGCCATGGCAGGCGCGCTGCAGCAGGCCGCCGCGGCCGCCGACGTCGAGCCCGGCGACCTCGAGGGGATCGGCGTCGGTTCGCCCGGCGAGATCGATGCCGAGGCCGGCACCGTCACCAGCGCCCGCAACCTCCCCGACTGGGAGGGAAGCTTCGCCCTCGGCGACGCGCTCTCGCGCGCGCTGCACACCCGGGTCGCGCTCGGAAACGACGTCCAGGTCGCCACCGACGCCGAGGCACTGCTGGGCGCCGGCAAGCCCTACCCCTCGCTGCTGGGCGTCTTCTGGGGCACCGGCGTGGGCGGCGGGATCGTCCTCGACGGTCATCCGTGGACCGGGCGCGGCGCGGCCGGCGAGATCGGCCACGTCGTGGTCAAGCGCAACGGCGCGCGCTGCACCTGCGGGCGCAAGGGCTGCATGGAGGCCTACGCGGGCCGCGGCTCGATGGAGATCCGCGCCCGTGCGCGGCACAAGCGCGGCGCGAAGACCGACCTCTTCGAGATCATGCGCGAGCGCGGCCGCAACCGGCTGACCAGCGGCGTCTGGGCGCGCGCGCTGGACCGCGGCGACGGGCTGGCCACCGAGCTCATCGACGACGCCGTCGAGGCGCTGGGCGCCGGTGTCGCCTCGGTCCAGAACGTCCTCGACGTCGAGGCGATCGTCATCGGCGGCGGCCTGGGCATCAGGCTCGGCGAGCCTTACGCCACACGCATCCTCGACGCGATGATGCCCCACCTCTTCAATGACGACGCCCCGCCCGTCGTGGAGGTCGCCGCGCTCGGCGACCTCGGCGGGGCGATCGGCGCCGCGCTGCTGGCGCGCGACTCGTCGGGCTAGGACTCGGCGGCACGGCAGGCTCAGCGCACCGCGCCGACGACCGCAGACCACGCGTGTTCCACGACACCGTCGTACGCGATCTCGCGAACTGAGCGGGATTGGCGTCGATTTCCGGGGCTGATCCAGCGCAGTTCGGGCCATCGGACATCGCGGGCCGCCGCTGAGAACGGGACGCCCTCACTCATTGCCCGGCGCACAACGGGCGCACAGGCGCCCCTCCGTCGCGCTGTCGGGGGACATCCGAACGCGGTCGGTGCGGGCAGCCGTACTGCCCGCGGGTGTCCGACGGGTTACAACCGGCTCGCCCTTGCACTCTCACGCGGGAGACCGGTCCTCATGATGCAGCGCCTCACGCGCAGCGTCCTGCAGCACAAGCGAGCCGTCGCCATCGGCTGGCTGCTGCTCACCCTCGTCGGCGTGGCCGCCGCCGGTCCCGCCTCCTCGGCGCTCGACCAGCGCTTCAGCGTCCCCGGCCGCGAGGGCTGGGAGACCAGCCAGGAGATCGAGCGCGTCTACGGCAACGGCGGCGAGACGCTGCCGCTCGTCCCGATCGTGACCCTGCCCAACGGCACCACGGTCGACTCGCCGGGCGTGCGCGACCAGCTGACGAAGATCGAGGAGACGGCGCGCAAGGTCGTCCCGCGCTCGCGCGTGGCCGGCTTCGGCTCGACCGGCGACAAGGCCTTCGTCTCCAAGGACGGGCGGACCGCCTTCGTCTACGTCTTCGCGCCGCGCACCGACGACCCGTTCGGGGGCAACGTCGACGACCAGCGCCACCTGCGCGATGCGCTGAGGGGCACGACGATCGAGGGCGCACCGGTCCGCGTCACCGGCTACGACGCGCTGGCCGACTCCTCGGGCGCGGGCGACGACGGGCCCGGCGTCCTGCTCGAGGCGGTGATCGGCGGCGCGGGCGCGCTCCTCGTCCTGATCTTCGTCTTCGGCTCGGCGCTGGCGCTCGTGCCACTGGCCATGGCCATCTGCTCGGTGCTCGTGTCGTTCCTGCTGCTGTGGGGGCTGACCGCGATCACCGACATCTCCCCCATCGTGCAGTTCATCGTGGCCCTCATCGGCCTGGGCGTGTCGATCGACTACGCCCTGCTCATCGTCATGCGATGGCGCGAGGAGCGCGAACGCGGACGCGAGGGCGACGAGGCGGTCATCGCCGCCATGGGCACCGCCGGGCGGGCGGTCGTCTTCTCGGGCACCACGGTGGCGGTCGGCCTGCTCGCGCTCGTCGTGCTGCCGCTGCCCTTCCTGCGCAGCATGGGCTACGGCGGATTGCTGATCCCGCTGGTGGCCACGGCGGTCGCCATCACGCTGCTGCCGGTGATCCTCGCCACCGTCGGGCCGCGGATGGACCGCCGCAGGCTGCGCCGGCGCGACCGCAGCCTGCAGCACTGGACGGCGTGGGCGAAGCTCGTCGTGCGCCGCCGCGGCATCGCCGCCTTCCTGGCCCTCGCCGTCCTCGGCCTGCTGGTGGCTGCGGCGACGAACCTGCACCTCGGCAACGCCGACCCGGACACGATCGCCAAGGTCGGCTCGGCCAAGGACGGGCTGCATCAGCTCGAGCGCTCGGGCATCGGCAAGGGCGCGATCGCGCCCACTGAGACGCTCGTGTCGGCGGCCGACGCGCAGAAGGTGGCCGACGCGCAGGCGAAGGTCGAGGGCGTTCACGGCGCCGTCGCGCCGAACCTCCCCGACTGGCGCAAGAACGGCCTGGCCGTGGTGGCGGGCGTACCGCGTGCCGGCGACGAGTCCCAGGCGGGCCGCGACGCCGTCCAGAACCTCATCGACGCCGCGCACGGCGCGTCGCCGACGGCGAGGGTCGGCGGCACGGGCCCGCTGAACGCCGACTTCATCGACGCGGTCTACGGCTCGTTCCCGCTGCTGATCGCGGTGCTCTCCGTGCTGACCTTCGTGCTGCTCGCGCGGGCATTCCGCTCGCTGCTGCTGCCGCTGAAGGCGATCATCCTGAACATCCTGTCGATCGGCGCGGCCTGGGGGATCATGGAGGTCGTCTGGCAGCAGGGCCACGGCTCCGAGGAGATCTGGGGCATCGCGGCGACCGGCTCGATCTCCTCGTGGATCCCGTTCATCGTCTTCGCCTTCCTGTACGGCCTGTCGATGGACTACGAGGTGTTCCTCCTCTCCCGCATCCGCGAGGAGTACGACATCACGCACGACACCGACGAGGCGGTGATCTTCGGCCTGGGCCGCACCGGCCGCCTGGTGACGAGCGCCGCCCTGATCCTGTTCCTCGCGTTCGGGGCGCTGGCATCGGGGCCGGAGACCGACGTCAAGGTCCTCGCCACGGGCTTGGCCGCGGGCATCCTGCTCGACGCCACGGTGGTCAGAGCCGTGCTCGTGCCCGCGTTGGTGTCGTACTTCGGCAAGTGGAACTGGTGGATGCCGGCCGGCGTCGCACGCATCCTGCGCGTGCCGCCGTCCCCGCAGCCGGTGCCCGAAGCCGGCTAGCCGCCGAGCAGCGCGACGACCAGCACCGCGAGGTCGTCGCGCAGCGGCCCGGCCGCGCCCTCCTCGGCCAGGCGCACGACGTCGCGCGCTACGCCGCCCGCAGAGCCCGCGGCGCCGCGCGCCGCGAGCACGTCGGCAAGCGCCTGCGGGGCGAGCGGGCGGTCGCGGCGCGCCTCGGTGACCCCGTCGGTGTAGAGCACGAGCGCGTCGCCGGGCGCGAGCTGCGCCTCGCTGTCCTCGATGTGGACCTCGGGCTCGACGCCGAGCAGCGTCCCCGGCACGCCGATCGCCTCGCCGCCGCCGGCCGCCCGCAGCACCACCGGCGCCGGGTGCCCGCCGCAGGCGACGACGAGCCGCGCGCCACCGCGGGCGTGCGGCTCGAGGCGGGCGAGAACCGCCGTGACGAAGCGGCGGTCGGCGCTCTGGCGCAGCATCTCGTCGTTGAGCGTGGCCAGCGTCACGGCGGGCGACGGCGAGCGGCCGGCCACCGCGCGCAGCGTGTAGCGGGCCAGCGCGGTCACCGCCGCGGCCTCGGCGCCCTTGCCCAGCACGTCGCCGATCACCAGCGCGTACGCGCCGTCGTCGAGGGCGAAGACGTCGTAGAAGTCGCCGCCGACCTCCATCCCCTCCCCGGCCGGCAGGTACTCCGCGGCGACCTCGGCGCCCGGGACCCTCGGCAGCGCGGAGGGCAGCAGGCTGGCCTGCAGCGTCTGGGCGACGTGTGCGCGCTCGCGGTACTGCACCGCGCCGTCGACCGCCAGCGCGATCCGCTGGGCGAGCGCCTCGATGAGGCTCCACTCGTCGCGTGCCGGGCGCCGGCCGGCGTCGCGCCAGCCCAGCGAGAGCATCCCGACGGCGCGGCCGCGGGCGATGAGCGGCACGAGCGTGGCGCTGTGGCCCAGCACGGTGTCGCCCTGGGCGCCGAGGTCCTCCAGGAACGTCGCCTGCTCGCTCTCGAGCGCGCGCACCACGCGCGGGTCGCCGGCCATCGCCATGAGCCGGCGCCGGCCGTCGGGGGCGCGCGCGTCGGCGCCGGCGCGGCGCAGCTCGCCGTCGTGCTCGACGACGTCGAGCGCGCAGGCGTCGGCGACGCGCGCGACGAGCAGCTCGGCGAGCTGCTGCAGCGCCTCGTCGCTGCTCAGCGAGCGCTCGAGCAGCGCGCTGGCGTCGGCGAGCAGCCGTACGCGCGCGTGCGCGGCCTCGCTGGCGCGCCGCGCGGCCTGCTCGACCTCCAGCACGCGGTGCAGCTCGCGCTCCTGCGCGACCCGGTCGCTGATGTCGCGGGCGATGATCACGAGGCGGTCGGCCATCTCCGGCCCGAGGCGGCGCCCGGCCGCCTCGACCGGCACGCGCGTACCGTTGGGCCGGACGATGTGCGTGCGGAACGGCTCGCCGCCGCCGGGCTCGCGTCCGGCGCGCGCCCCGACGAGCCGGGCGCCGACGACGCGATGGACCTCCTCCGGCAGGAGGTCGAAGAGCGACCGCAGCTCCGAGAGCTCCGCGGCGGTGCGGCCGGTGAGCATCTCGGTCGCCTCGTTGGCGTAGACGATCCGCTCGCCCTCGAGCAGCACGAACGCCTGCCCGAGCTCGCTCTGGGCGCGCATGAGCGCCTCGTAGAGGTCGCGCTGCGCGCGGACCGCCTCGGCAGCCTCGGCGCGGTCGGTGACGTCGACGATGGTGGCGCCGATCCCCAGGCGCTCGCCCCGCCCCAGCGCGACGGGGTAGTAGTTGCCCAGGTAGCGGCGGGTGCGGCCGGGCTCGCGCGGCGTCTCGCCGCGCAGCTGCACGCCGACGAGGGCCTCGCCGCTCTCGGCCACGCGCCTGATCGCCGCCTCGACCTCCTCGCCCATGTCCGGCAGCACCTCGCCCACCGTGCGGCCGAGGTGGTCGATGGCCGGCACGCCGTGGATCTCGGCCATCGCGTCGTTGACTCGGACGAAGCGGAACTCGGAGTCCAGGAAGCCCATCCCGATCGGCGCGGCGGCGATGAGCGCGTCGAGCAGCGCGGTCGCCTCGCTGGAGGTCCGCTCCTGGGCGCGGGCCTCGCCGTACAGGCGCGCGTTGTCGAGCGCGAGCGCCGCGCGGGACGCGACCTCGCTCGCGAAGGCGACGTCGTCGTGCGTGAACGGCGGGCGCTCGCGCGTGCGCACGAGCGAGATGGCGCCCATCACCCGGCCGCGTGCGCGCAGCGGCACGATGAGGACCGAGCTCGCATCGAGCGTGTCGACGAGCTCGAGGTGCTCGGCGTCGACCGTCCACTCGCGCAGCCGGTCGCGGTCGACGCGGGCGATGAGCTCGGGCTGGCCGGTCTGCACGACGTGCGCCGCGCCGCCCGGGCCGTCGAGCTCGGGCGGGTAGCGCTCGCGCATCTTGCGCGCCAGGGCGACACGCGCCGGATCGACGTGCGCGACGGCGACGTTGCGCAGCCCGTTCCCGGCGTCGGCGAGGTCGATCACGCACCAGTCGGCGACCGTCCGCACGCACAGGTCGGCGACCGCCTTCAGCGTGCCGTCCATGTCCAGCGAGGCGTCGAGGGCGGCGCTGATGTCCGCCAGCAGCCGCGACTGCTGCAGCGCGGTGTGCTCGGCGTCGGCGAGCCGCGCGATCCCGACGATCGTCTCGCGGCCGTCCTCGTCGGCGACCAGCCGCCAGCGCGAGTCGTACCAGTGCACCGCGCCTCCGGGCCAGATCACGCGGACCTCGTGCTGGCTGGTCTCGCCCGCGGCCGAGGTGGCGGCCACCGCCGCCGCGAGGGCCGCGCGGTCGTCGGGGTGGACGCGCTCCAGGAAGGCCTCGAAGGTGGCCGGCGCGTGGTCGGCGGTGACGCCGGTCAACGTGGCGAGGGAGTCCGACCAGCGCAGCTCGCCGGTGGCCACGTCCATGCGAAACGTGCCCGCGCGCGCGGCATCGAGCACGAGCGCCAGCTCGTCGCCGCTCATTCCCTGCTGTCCGAACGCGATCGACTTCAGGACTCCGCCTCCTGCCGCCACACTAAACCCACTGAGACCGTGTCGCTAGCGCGACCTTGGGGGCCCGCCGAAAGCGGCCACGTGGCCGCTTTCGCCACCCCTTGGCCGGCGTGTGCAGGTCTATTTCGCGGCTCGACGCGGTGCCACGAACAGCGACTGCGCGGACAGCCCCAGCTCGCCGCGCTCGTCGCTGAGCGTCGAGCTCGCCAGGCCGGCGCCGTGCGGCTCCAGGCGCGTGCGGGCGTCGACCAGGACCCATTCGGTCTGGGGCTCGCGCCTGACGTGGACGGTGAGATCGGTGTTGACGAAGAGGTAGTCCTCGAAGTCGACCACGCGTGAGATGCCGTTGCCGAAGTCGGCCGCGGCGACGACCCGGGCCAGCGGGCCGGCGGGCTCGTCGTCGACGAGCGGCAGCTGCAGGCGGAACCAGCCCTTGGCCGGCCCGATCCCGTAGTCGCCTTCGATGAAGCGGATGTCCATCGCGGTGCGGTGGAAGCCCTCCTCGGGACCGTCGGCGACCGGGAAGGAGCCGGCGCGGCCGGTGTCCGGGCCGGGCGGCGCCTGGTCGGGCTCGCTTGCAGCCGGGGGCAGCTCGACGTCGCCGCGACGCAGCCGCACCGCCCGCGCGCGGACGACGGTGCGCCCGCCGGCCTCGAGCTCTGCGTCGGCCACCTGCAGGTTGCGCCCGGGCTTGGTCGTCTCGGCGGTCAGCTTCAGCGGGGCCAGCGGCACCGGCGCGAGGAACTCCAGCGTGAGCCGGGCGACGAGGTAGCCGTCGGCCTGGACGGCCTCGGCGATGAGCGCGCCGGGCGCGCCGCCGTGCAGCTGGTCGGGGTCCCACGGCCCGCGGGCGTGCCCGGTCGGCACGTAGAGGTCGCCCTCGCGCCGGAAGATCGATCCGCTCAGCGCAGCTCCTTGCGCACCACGAGCTTGAGTCCCGACCAGGTCTCGTCGACCGCGGCGACCTTGTTGTCGACCAGGCCGGTCGGCAGCAGCACGTCACGCACGACGTCCTCGGTCATGTCGGTCGGCACCTTCGACGCCCGCTTGGGCCAGCAGACCCAGACCATGCCGTCGGGCGCAACCGCCTCGCGCAGCCGCGCGGCCCGGCGCTCGAGGTCCTTCCGGGCGGTGACGAAGCACATCACGATGTCCGCGCTGCCCCGCAGCGCCCGCCGGACGCTCACGCCCTCGAGGTCGCCGAGCAGCTCGTCGAGATCGTGGGGCGCGTCGAGGAAGACCGCCGTCATCCCGGGCTTGAAGCCGAGCTTCTTCGTCAGCGGCGTCCCGCTGTAACCGGCGGCGGCCACGCCGGGAGCCTATGCCGCGAGCCGCTGCGCCGCGGCCTCCAGGCGATCGTCACCCCAGAAGACCTCGCCGTCGACGAGGACGGCCGGGACGCCGATCACGCCCGCGGCGAGTGCGCCGTCGGTCGCCTCGCGCAGGCGGCCCTTGATCACGGGGCCCCCGATGCCGTCGCGGACCGCGGCGGGATCGAGCCCGGCGACCTCGGCGGCGCGCTCGAGCCCGGCCTGCTCGCGGATGCCCGTGCCGTGCGCGAAGTTCTCGGCGAACGCCGCGAGCGAGAACTCGCGCAGGCGCCCGTGCTCGTCGGCGACCAGCGCGGCCCGCAGCGAGCTCAGCGTGTAGCTCTCGACCGGCCAGTCCGGCGGCCAGACGAGCTCGGGCAGCCCGTAGCGCACCGCCCGCTCCTCGCATTCGCGCATCCCCGCCGGCCGCGCGTCGGTGAGCGACCACGGCGTGCGGTCCTTGGCACGCAGCAGGAAGGCGAAGGCGATCGGCTGCCACCGCACGCCGGGGCCGAGCAGTCCGTCGACACGGTGCGCCGCCAGGTACGCGTACGGCGAGTTGAAGTCGCAATAGAACGTCGGCGAGGCCATCGGGCCTAGTTCGCCAGCCCGCCGCTGACGTTCAGCGTCGCGCCGGTCATGAAGGCGCTGTCGTCGCCGGCCAGGAAGAGCACCGCACGGGCGATCTCGTCGGGGCTCGCGTGGCGGGCGAGCGGGATGCGCTCCTCGAAGAGCTCGGCGGCGCGGGCCTCGTCCTCGCCGGTGGCGCTGACCTCGATGCGGTGCTGGAACTCGTTGTCCACGGGCCCGGGATGGATGGTGTTCACGCGGATCCCGCGGTCGGCGACCTCGCGGGCGGCGGTGCGCATGAGGCCGACGATCGCGTGCTTGGAGGTCGCGTAGCCGGCGATCGTCGCGTCGGACATCAGGCCGACGACGCTCGAGTTGAAGATCATGCTCCCGCCGTCGCTCATCGCGGCCAAGGCGTGCTTGGCCAGCAGGAACGCGCCACGTACGTTGATCGCCAGCACGCGATCGAAGACGTCCTCGGGGTAGTCGACGATCGGCGCGTTGACGCCGAAGACGCCGGCGTTGGCGAAGGCGACGTCGAGCCTGCCGAACCGCTCGACGGCGAGGGCGACCGCGGCGCCCACCTGCAAGGAGTCGGTGACGTCGGCGACCGCCGAGGCGGCGCGGTCGGGCCCAAGGTCGCCGACGACTGCCGCCAGCGCCGGCTGGTCGACGTCGGCGACCACCACGCGCGCGCCCTCGGCCGCGAACAGCCGCGCGGTCGCGGCCCCGATGCTGCCGCCTCCCCCGGTGATCACCGCCACCTTGTCCTGCAGCCTGGCCATGGGTCTCCCTCCGACGGACCGAAGTAGGCTACGGACCATGCCAGGTGGCGAGCACGCGGGAGGAGCGGCGCCGGCAGGCGAGGCCGTGCCGCCCGGCGGATCGGGCAACGGCGGCGGCCCGGCGGCGACCGTCCGCGACGCGACCTTCGAGGTCCTGCGCGGGCTCGGCCTCACCACGATCTTCTCCAACCCGGGCTCGACCGAGGTCACCTTCCTCGCCGACCTGCCCGACGACTTCGAGTTCGTCCTCGGGCTGCACGAGGGCTCGGTCGTCGGCATGGCCAGCGGGTACGCGATCGGCCGCGGCGAGCCGGCGTTCGCCCTGCTGCACACCACCGCGGGACTGGGGAACGCGGTCTCTGCGCTGGCCACCGCGCGCGTCAACCGCGCGCCGCTCGTGGTCATGGTCGGCCAGCAGGATCGCCGCCATCTCGCGCTCGAGCCCTTCCTCGCGGGCAAGCTCGACGGCCTGGCCGGGGACTACCCCGTGTGGTTCGACCAGCCCGTGCGCCCGCAGGACGTGCCCGGCGCGCTCGTGCGTGCCCATCACGAGGCGATCACGGGCCGCGGCCCCGCCCTCGTCGTGGTGCCCCAGGACGACTGGCTGGCACCGGCGCCCGAGCCGCACGAGGTCTTCGGGCCGCGGCGCATGCTGCACGCCCGCGCAGCCGATCCCGCCGCGATCGACGAGCTCGCCGCCTTCCTGGAGGAGGCCGAGCGGCCCGCGATCGTCTCCGGCGCCGGCGCCGACACGCCCGACGGCTGGGAGGCCGTCGTCGCGCTCGCCGAACGCCTGTCGAGCCCGGTCTTCCAGGAGGCCTTCGGCGCCCGTGCCGCCTTCCCTCACGACCACCCGCTCTTCGCCGGCTACCTTCCCCACAGCCGCGGCCGGCTGCGCGAGACGCTGGCCGGCCACGACGCGGTCCTCGCGGTCGGCGCTCCCATCCTGCGCCAGTACGCCTACGAGCCAGGCCCGCTCGTCAACCCGGGCACGCGCCTGGCGCTCGTCACCGACGATCCCGCCGAGGCCCACCGCAGCCCGTCGGAGGTCACCGTGCTCGCCGAGCCCGCAGCCGTCTGCCGGGAGCTCGCCGAGCGCGTCGACGCGCGCCCGCCTACGTCGCGGTCGCGCTTCGAGCGCCCGCCGGCCCCGGACCCGGCCGGCCCGCTCACCGCCGGCCACGTCCTCGCCGCGCTCGCCGCGCGCCTACCGCCCGAGGCGATCGTCATCGAGGAGAGCCCCACGAGCCGACCCGACCTCAACGCGCGCCTGATCATCCGCCAGTCCCTCGGGCTGCTCAGCGCGGCAATGGGCGGCCTGGGCTTCGCGATGCCGGCGGCAGTCGGCCTGCGGATGGCGCTCCCCGAGCGCCCGGTGCTCGCGGTGATCGGCGACGGCTCGTCGCTCTACTCGATCCAGGCGCTGTGGAGCGCGGCCCGCTACCGCGCCGGCGCGCTCTTCGTCGTCATGGCCAACGGCCGCTACGCGATCATGGACCAACTGGCGCAGGTCAATACTGGCCGGCCCGGCCCGTGGCCCGGCTTCGAGGGCATCGACATCGCCGCGATGGCCCGCGCGCTCGGGTGCCCGGCCGCGCGCATCGAGACCCACGACGAGCTCCTCGCGCAGCTCGACGAGGTCATCCCCACGCTCGGCGAGCGCGACCAGCCGCTGCTGCTCGAGGTCGCCGTCGCGCCCTAGGCGAGGGCGTAGGCGCCCGGCGCGAGCTCGGCGGTCCGGCGGCGGTAGGCGCTCCACACCCACGGCCACTGGTTGGGGTCGTTGCCGTTCTCGTCGACGTACCAGTTCGTGCAGCCGGTGTGCCACACCGTGCGCGTGAGCGCCGCGCGCAGCCGGCGATCGAAGGCATCGGCCGCCTCGCGCCGGACCTCGATGCGCCGCGCACCCGCGCGATCGAGCTCGGCCAGCGCGGCGATGACGTGGCGCACGCCCGCCTCGATCGTGTAGATCACCGAT
>Ga0081540_1002440_pt1 | contig 15139 bp, 17 predicted proteins | sample TabmetS2T1R1_FD_71024 | JGI IMG/M metagenome (GOLD analysis project Ga0081540, IMG submission 71024) | Tabebuia heterophylla rhizosphere microbial communities from the University of Puerto Rico - S2T1R1 | ecosystem: Host-associated > Plants > Roots > Rhizosphere ... | reverse complement strand
GCCGAGATCGCGATAGTTCGCGTAAGCGCGCAGCCCGACCTGGAAGTCCTCCTCCCGGTGATGGCTGACGACGAAGCGCTGCGACGGCCGGGCCCTCCTCCGCGTCCGCGCACTGCTGCCCATCTTGCGAGCCGCCGGCCGTTTCGCCGCGGTCCGTGCGGACGCTCGTCGCGCTGAAGCCTTCGCCTTGGTTCTGGCCATGGGGGTCCTCCCGGGGTCGGGGCATGCTAGCCGCGTTGCGGCTCGAAGCACAATGAAGCCGGAAACCCCGCTCTTTTCCTCGCGGCGGCAAGACGCTAAAGGACACCTATATATCTCAAGCCGACGGGGTTCCGGAGCATCCAAGGCATGCCGCGCACGCTCTACGATAAGATCTGGGAAGACCATCTGGTGGATGTGCAGCCGGACGGCACCTGCCTCATCTACATCGACCGCCATCTCGTGCACGAGGTCACGAGCCCGCAGGCGTTCGAAGGCCTGCGCCTGTCCGGCCGCAAGGTGCGCGCGCCGGAGAAGACGCTCTGCGTCGTCGACCACAACGTGCCCACCACCGACCGCAAGGCGCCCAATCCCGATCCCGAAAGCGCGGCGCAGATCGCGTATCTCGCGGAAAATGCCAAGCTGTTCGGGCTCGACTACTTCGACGAATTCGACAAGCGCCAGGGCATCGTGCACATCATCGGGCCGGAGCAGGGATTCACGCTGCCCGGAACCACGCTCGTTTGCGGCGATAGCCATACCGCGACCCATGGCGCCTTCGGCTCGCTCGCCTATGGCATCGGCACGTCGGAAGTCGAGCACGTGCTGGCGACGCAGACGCTGATCCTGACCAAATCGAAGAACATGCGCGCCGTGGTCGACGGCAAGTTGCCCGCCGGCGTGACGGCGAAGGACATCATCCTCGCCATCATCGGCGAGATCGGCACCGCCGGCGCCACCGGCCATGCGCTCGAATATGCCGGGGACGCGATCAGGTCGCTCTCCATGGAAGGCCGCATGACGGTCTGCAACATGTCGGTCGAGGCCGGCGCGAGGGCAGGCTTTATCGCCCCGGACGAGAAGGCTTTCGCCTATCTCAAGGATCGACCGCGCTCGCCCAAAGGTAAGCTCTGGGACGAGGCCAAGCGCTACTGGGAGACGCTGCGCTCGGAGGAGGGCGCGCAGTTCGACCGTGAGATTAGGCTGGATGCGGCCAAGCTCCCCCCGCTCGTGACCTGGGGCACGAGCCCCGAGCAGGTCATCTCGGTCACCGGCCGGGTCCCGCTCCCGCAAGACATCGTCGACGAGAACAAGCGTCGCGCTGCCGTGACATCGCTCGATTACATGGGTCTCAAGGGCGGCGAGAAGATCACCGACATCGCGCTCAACCGGGTTTTCATCGGCTCCTGCACCAATGCGCGCATCGAGGATTTGCGCGAGGTCGCGCGGGTGGTCGGTGGCAAGACAGTCAGGCCGAGTGTGAAGGCGATGATCGTGCCGGGCTCCGGCCTGGTGAAGGAGCAAGCCGAGGCGGAAGGTCTAGACAAGGTCTTCCTCAAAGCGGGGTTCGAATGGCGCGAGCCCGGCTGCTCCATGTGCCTCGCGATGAATCCCGACAAACTCGCCCCTGGCGAGCGCTGTGCCTCGACCTCGAACCGCAATTTCGAGGGCCGCCAGGGCTACAAGGGCCGCACCCATCTGGTGTCGCCCGCGATGGCGGCCGCGGCCGCGATCGCCGGGCATTTCGTCGACGTGCGGGAGTGGCGCTGAGCGCGCGTCAAGGGCCGAGATCGCGGCCGGGCTGCCACCAGCAGCGCATTCTGGGAACGATGACCGCGCCGCTCGGGCGGTTTTCCGGCGCAAGCCAAGACGCGCATTGGCGCACGTGCCCCGGGCCGGGGTATTCGTAGGTGTAAGGCACCGGGTAGGTGGTGGAATACGTCCGGTAGGGATAGGCGGGCGTCACCGTAATTCGTGCGCGCGGCGTCACCGTAATTCGCGTGCGCGCGCGCCCCGGCCGCGGTTTCGATGGTGCCGCTACCTCGGGGGTCGTGTCGGATGGGAATTGCGCGAAGGCTACGTCAGCTGAGCCGAGCGCCGTCGCCCCTGCGACGATGATGACCGCTGTTGCCCGCTTCATTTGCCCTCGCCCGCTGATGCGCCTTACGCTCGCCCATTGCTGCGCGGCCGTCAACGCCCACCCGTCGCGCGGCGGCGAGACGGCTACGCCTTGGCCGGCTCCGCGCCGTCGCCTAAAACTCGCGCCATGGCCGATCCGATAACCGCCGATCCGCTCGCCTGGCACGGTGCGAAGGCGCCGTCTCTGGGGGAGCTCGAAACGCTCGCCGAGGCGGCGTTTCGCCGGTTGCCGCAGAAATTTCGTGCGCTGTGCGAAGATCTCGTGATTCGGGTAGAGGACTTCCCGACCGAGGAGGCGCTGGATGAATTGGAGGCGGAGTCCGAATTCGATTTGCTCGGCCTGTTCCAGGGCGTCGGCTTGCCGTTTCGATCGGAAAGCGCGTCTGGGCAGATGCCCAACATGGTGTGGCTCTACCGCCGGCCGATCCTGGACTACTGGGCGGAGCACGACGAGGCATTGGGCGCGATCATCACCCATGTGCTGGTGCATGAGATCGGCCATCATTTCGGTCTCTCCGATGACGACATGGCGGCGATCGAGGCGAGCGTGGCTTAAGCCGCCAGGCCCGCGGCAGGTCGGCGGGTCGGGGGACTGCACTTGACAAAATGCCCGCGGCATCATGAAACGGGGCAGATCCAACGCCACCGAGCCAAGCTCATGGAAAGATTCACCACGCTGGAAGGCGTCGCCGCGCCGCTCAAGATGATCAATGTCGATACCGACATGATCATCCCAAAGCAGTACCTCAAGACCATCAAGCGAACCGGGCTCGGCAAGGGTCTGTTCGCGGAGAAACGCTATCGCGACGACGGCAGCGAAAACCCCGACTTCGTCCTCAACAAGCCCGCCTATCGCAAGGCGAAGGTTCTCGTCGCCGGCGACAACTTCGGTTGCGGCTCTTCGCGCGAGCACGCTCCTTGGGCGCTGATGGACTTCGGCATCCGTTGCGTGATCTCGACCTCGTTCGGGGACATCTTCTACAACAACTGCTTCAAGAATGGGGTGCTGCCGATCAAGGTCGAGCCGCAGGACTTGGAAAAATTGTTTGACGACGCCGAGCGCGGCGCCAACGCGACGTTGTCGATCGATCTCGAGAAGCAGGAGATCAGGGGCCCGGACGGCGGCATGGTCAAGTTCGAGATCGACCCGCATCGCAAGCACTGCCTGCTCAACGGTCTCGACGATATCGGATTGACCATGGTCAAGCAGGACAAGATCGAACGTTTCGAGCAAAAGGCCAAGGCCGCGCGCGCCTGGGTGTGATCAGTATCCGATAGGTCGCTCGGCATCCTGCCATCCATCGTCTTATGTTTTCAAAGGATGGCTGGATTGCCGGGTCAAGTCCGGCAATGACGAGGTCGCGGACGCGGCGACTTTGAACCGGATCAGGCCGTGCGCCTCAAGCCACTTCGACGTGGGCGACTTGATAGAGGCACGGTTCCGCCTCGTTGACGAGTTCGCCGAAGCGCGGCCATTTCTTGCGGAACTCGGGTGAATGGTGCGCGGCCTTAAGCTTCTCGCGGTCTCGCCATTGCACGTAGTTCACAAGGTGGCTGCCGTCCTCGCTCTTGTGCAGGCTCACCGACACGAAGCCCGGCTGGGTCGCCATGAAGCGGGCGCGCTCCGCCATCAGCTGCAGCACCTCGGCTTGGTTCTTCGGCGGCAGCTTGACGGTCGTGATCTGGGTGACGATCTCGTTGCTTTCGCGGATTTCGGGCATGGGGTTTCTCCCGGGTTGCGCTTGAGACAACGCGCATGCCCGGGATGAGGTTTCCTGTTAGACGCGTTCGTCCTCGTGCCTGCGCGCCTCGATGGCTTGCGCGATCGCCACCGTTCGGCGTGCCATGTCGGCGTGCAATCGCTCGACCATTCGGCCGTCGAGCTGCACGACCCCCTTATCCCTGTTCTCCGGCAGGTCGAATGCCGCGATGATCTTCCTTGCTTGCGCGACCTCTTCCGCGCTCGGCGAGAACGCCGCGTTGCAGGGGCCGATCTGGTTCGGGTGGATGAGCGTCTTGCCGTCGAAGCCCATGTCCCGCGCCTCGGCGCATTCGCGAGCGAACCCTTCCGCGTCGGCGAGGTCGTTGTAGACGCCGTCGAGGATGTCGAGGCCGAAAGCGCGCGCGGCCGCCACGCAATTCATCAGCCACGGCAACATCGCCGCGCGCCCCGGCGCTATTTTCGCGCGCGTCTCTTTGGCGAGATCGTTAGTGCCCATCACGAACGCCGTGAGGCGGGTTTCCACGTCGCTCGCCGCAGCCGCAATGTCGCGCGCATTGAGCATGGCGAGCGGCGTTTCCATCATCGCCCACACGCGGATCTTCTGGTCGGCACTGATGTCGACGAGGCGCTCGGCGACGTCCTCCAGGTTGTTGGGGCTCGATACCTTCGGCACCAGCACCGCATCAGGCTTGGCTTTGCCAACTGCGTTGAGATCATCGAGCCACCATTGGGTGTCGAGCGCGTTGATGCGCACGATCACCTCGCGTGCGCCGAAGCCGCCGGCGGTCACCGCATCCATGACTTGGCGGCGGGCGGCGGCCTTCGCATCGGGAGCAACCGAATCCTCGAGGTCGAGGATGACCGCGTCGGCGGGCAAGGAACGTGCCTTCTCGATGGCGCGGGCATTGGAGCCGGGCATGTACAGCACGCTCCGACGCGGGCGGATGCTCATGTCGACGTAGCCCTCTGATCGCTTCTAACCTATCGAGCGAATGCCCGCATTGCTACTCTCGCAGCATGAGCGGAGCCTCGGCCGATACATCGCTTGCCGGCGTCGACGGCTGCGCCGGGGGATGGGTTGTTGCCCTCGCACATCGGAACTTCACCACCATCGCGCTCCGCCAGATCAAGTCATTTGCCGAGCTGTTCTGCGACGGCGAGGGGCCCGGCGTTGCCGCGATCGACATGCCGATCGGCTTGCCCGAGCAGACGGGGCCGAAGGGTCGAACACCGGAGCGGCTGGTGCGACCGCTGCTCGGCGCACGTCAATCGAGCGTGTTTTCCATCCCCTCACGGGCGGCCGTGTACGCCGGGGCCGACCCTGACGAACCGGACGAGCGCACGCGCTTCCTTCGCGCCTGCGACGTTGCACGCGCAACTTCAGCGCAGGGGCGAGCCGTGGCCAAGCAGGGATTCCACATCTTTCGCAAGATCGTGGATGTCGATTGCTTCCTGCAGCGACGCCGGGACTTGCTGCATCGGGTGTTCGAGGTGCATCCGGAGGTCGCGTTTTGGCGAATGAACGGCTCAAAGCCGCTATCGGAGCCGAAGAAGATAAGGGGCAGGCTCAGTCAGGCCGGCATTGAGCTGCGCGGTCGGCTGCTCGTCGGGGCCGGCGTGGCAGCGACGACCATCGACATGCCGTTGCCAAGGCCGGTTGCGCGAGACGACTGGATCGACGCGCTCGCGTCACTGGTCGTGGCGCGGCGGCTGGCGCGCGGCGAGGCGATTTCATTTCCCTCGCCTCCGGAGACGGACCGGCTTGGGATTCCAATTGCGATCTGGGCGTGACAGCGGCGAGCCTTACGCCCGCCTCGCTCGCGAACGCATTGTATGTGGCAGGCCGGTCGTCACGCCGCCTTGCGCTTGGCCTCGATCAGTTTGCGGCTGACGAGGCATTCGGCGATCTGAATCGAGTTGAGCGCCGCGCCCTTGCGCAGATTGTCCGATACGCACCACAGCGCAAGACCATTCTCCACCGTCGGATCCTCGCGGATGCGGCTGACATAGGTCGCGTCCTCGCCTGCCGCTTCATAGGGCGTGGCGTAGCCGCCTGGCTCGCGCTTATCGATGACGATGACGCCGGGCGCGTCGCGCAGAACATCGCGCGCCTCCTCCGCCGTGATCGACCGCTCGAACTCGATGTTCACCGCCTCCGAATGGCCCACGAAGACCGGCACGCGCACGCAGGTAGCGACGACCTTGATCTTGGGGTCGAGGATCTTCTTGGTCTCGGCCACCATCTTCCACTCTTCTTTGGTGAAGCCGTCCTCCATGAACACGTCGATGTGCGGGATCACGTTGAAGGCCATACGCTTGGGAAATTTCTTCGGCGTGATCTCGTCGAGCGTGTAGACCGACTTGGTCTGCGTGAACAACTCGTCCATCGCCTCCTTGCCGGCGCCGGAAACGGATTGATAGGTCGCCACTACGACGCGGGTGATGGTAGCCTTGTCGTGCAGCGGCTTGAGCGCGACCACGAGCGGCGCGGTCGAGCAGTTCGGATTGGCGATGATGCCCTTCTTGCGGAAACCCGCGATCGCGTCGGCGTTGACCTCCGGCACGATCAGCGGAACGTCGGCGTCGTAGCGCCAGCACGACGAGTTGTCGATCACGACTGCGCCGGCCGCCGCGATCTTCGGCGTCCATTCCTTCGATACCGCCGCGCCCGCCGACATCAGGCAGATATCCACGTCGGAAAAGTCATGATGCTCGAGCGCTTTGGCCTTGAGGGTCTTGTCGCCGAAGCTGACCTCGCTGCCCTGGCTGCGGCGCGAGGCGAGCGCGACCACCTCGTCGGCGGGAAACGACCGCTCGGCCAGAACGGCAAGCATTTCGCGGCCCACATTGCCCGTGGCCCCGACCACCGCGACCCGATAACCCATTGTCAACTCCCAAGGTTTGTCTTCCGCGGGCGGCGCGAGTTGCCGCGCCGCCCAAGGCTTCTAGGCGACAATATGGGGCATGACAACGCCGATTCGAAGGCGGCGCGAAGCGGCAGCGAGGAGCGGCTCAGCTGCCGTAATTCGCCTTGAGGTAATCGGCGATCACCTTGGCGTCGGCATCGCTGATCGGAGCTCCGAATGCCTTGATCATCTTGGTGACCTCCGCGTCCCACAATGCCGCGTTGGGAAACGGCGAGTTCATCACGATGTAGTCGAGGCTGTGGCAACCGGAGCAGTTGCCTTCGACCTTGTCGAGCCCCGGCGCCTTCTTGAGCTCAACCGGTCTTTCCTCGGCACCCGACGGAAAGGCGATCGTGGCGGCGGCGAGGGCGATGATCAAAGCGCGCATGATGAACCCCTCAAGCCACGTTGAAGCTGACGCTGTGCACCACGTTGTGGTGGTAGCCGGCGGGATTGTGGATCAGTTCGCTGGTCTGGGTCTGGCCGATCTTGTTGATGGCGCGCGCCGCCACGGTTTGCTTGCCCGGCGCCTTGGGCACCAGATCGTAGCTGAAGGTGCGAAAGGCGAAGCGGCCAAGATCCTCCCCGAGCGTCGCGGCCATCCACGTTTTGCCGCCGTCGCTCGACACCTCGACCCTGCTGATGCCGTAGCCGCCGTCCCAGGCAATGCCGCCGACGGTGATCGGTCCCATCCTCACGTTCGCGCCGTCGACGGGGTCTGTAATCAACGAGTTCACCACGATCTCGGTGATGGGCGTATTGACCGCCGTTTCCTGCGAGGTGAATCGCGCGACCAGCGGAAATTTGCCCAGCGGGATGCGATAGGCCGGATTCATCCAGAAGCTTGTTTCGGGCTTGGTCAGGGCCTTGATTGTGGTGAGATGCTTCATCCAATACGTCCCGGTCCAGCCCGGCACGATGAGACGCGCGGGAAAGCCGTTGAGGTGCGGCAGCGGTGCGCCGTTCATTTCATAGGCGACCAGCGTGGTGTCCTCGACCGCCTTCCAGGTCGGGATGCTCTTGACGAAGTCCGGCGTCTTGTCGGTCACACCCGAGTCGGCGCCGTCGAAAAGGATCTCGATCGCCTCTTTCTTGAGGCCGACCTTGTCGAGAAGGTCTTTGAGCCGCGCGCCTTTCCATCGCGCGCAACCCATGGCCCCGTAGCTCCATTCCACGCCGGGAACGTGCGGCTGGAACAATCCGCGCCGGTTGCCCGAGCAAAGATTGACCGCCACCAGTTCGGCTGCCGGCAACCGTTTGAGATCCTCGAGCGTGAATTCGGCCTCGCCGTTGGCGCCTTCGCCGCCGACGGCGATCTTCCAGGTCCTGACGTCGACCTCCGGAATGTTGGCGAGATGGTAACGGACGAAAAACGCGTCGTTCGGGGTGATGGCGGTGCGGAAATATTCGAGCGGGGTCTCGTAGTTCGGCGGCCGGTAACTAAGCTTGATCAGGGGCTTCTTTCCCGGCAGTGCGTCGAGCACTGCGTTGCCGCGCGCCCCCTGGGGAAGCACCGCCGGCAGATCGAGTGGGCCTGCTGCGGCCTTGCCCGCCGCGAGGACCAGGCCTGCGCCCGACGTGATGAGACCCCGGCGTGTGAGCATGGCGTCCTCCCTTTCCCGGCCCTTTTCTCGTAAGCGGCTGGACTAGCGCCATATTTTGTGCCGCCGCGGCAAATCTACGCGACTTTCCCCGCTGATCGATAGAGGGATTTTTGACACACCGGCGAATAGAGTGACGCCCGGCCGGCGCATCCGCTGTTACGGAGACCGAAACACGGGTAGTGTAGCGACCTAAAGAATCGGACGAGGAGCGCCATGGGTCGCAAAAGCTGTGCGGTTGGGTTGTGCCTTGCGGTGATCGCCGCGATGGCCATCGCTGGGGCCCCGGCCGAGGCCCAGACGAAAAGGAAGCCACAAGTCTACACCACGCAGCCCGATCGTCCGGTCAATCGTCCGCGGGCGCGGGTCACCGTGGCGCCCCGTTCGTTCCTCGATGCCGGGACCGAAGTTCTGCCTGGCGACCGCAAGTTCACCGATTACGCCTTCCCAGTCGGCCCGTATGCGACACCTTTGAGCGTGGTGCAGAACACAGGCGGACGCGTGGGGTGGCATCGCTCGCCCCTGCCTGGGCCGTTTGATCTCCCGAGCCGCTACAATCCGTACCCGTGGTAACTCGGCGTTGGGCTCGCCTGCGTCGACCAGCGTGGAGCCTTAGTTGGCGGTGATGTTTGCCGCCCGCGCGGTCTCGGTCCAGTTCTTCAGATCGGCGGCGATGGTGCGCTGAAATTCCGTTGCCGTGCCGCCTGCCGGCGCGAGGCCCTGCTGGGCAAACTTGGCGATGAGATCAGGATCGCCCAGCGCCCGATTGAGTTCCGCGTTGATGCGATCGATCACGTCCTGCGGCGTCCCGGCTGTGGTCAGCAGCCCGATCCACTGGATCGCCTCGAACCCGGGAAAGCCTTGTTCCGCGACAGTGGGAAGACCGGGCAGTTGCGCATCGCGGCTGAGGCTTCCGTTCGCGATCGCGCGCAATGCGCCGGCCTCGATCTGCGGCAGCGACAGCAAGGTCGAGATTGCGGTGAATTGGGTATCGTTCGCGACCATGGCCGTCATTGCGGGGGCACCGCCGCGATAAGGGATGTGCTGCAGCTTGATGCTCGCCTTGCGACTGAACAACTCGACGACGAGATGGGTCTGTGTGGCGGCGCCCGGCGAGGCATAATTGAGCTTGCCGGGATTGGCCCGCGCGAGCGCGACAAACGCCGCGAGCGAACGGGCCGGCACCTTTGGATTGATTAGAAACAGCAGCGAGTTTTTCGCCACTAGGGCGATGGGCGCGAGGTCGCGCTCCGGGTCATAGGGCAGTTTCGGGTGGGTGGCGGGGACCACCGTGAAACTCGAGGCTACCATCAGCAACGTATGGCCGTCCGGCATCGCCTTTGCGGCGGCGTCGGTACCGACGATGCCGCTCGCGGCCGGCCGGTTGTCGATGACGAAGGGTTGGCCCAGCGATCGCTCGAGGTAAGGGGCGACGAGACGCGCCACCACGTCGTTGAGCCCGCCCGCGGCAAACGGGACGATCAGGCGAACGGGGCGGTTGGGGTAAACCTCGGCGCGAGCCCCGGTCGCGTGCAGCGCGACGATCGTCAGCACCAGGAGGAAGGCGAGGCCGAATCGGCCGCAATCCGTGTGCGTCATGGCGACCGCCCGCCCGTCTCGTTGCCAAGCCTCGGCTGGCGCGCCGCGGCTCCTGCGACCGCCGGCATCACGCCGCGAGCTTCTTCATCTCGCCGACGATCGCGTCTCCCATTTCTGCCGTCGTCACGATCTTGGCGCCTTCCGACTTGATGTCGGCGGTGCGCAGTCCCTGCGCGAGCGCGGCGGCAATCGCCGCCTCGATCTGGTCGGCCTCCTTGGCCATATTGAGCGAGTAGCGCAGTGCCATGCCGAAGGAGGCCAACATTGCGATCGGATTGGCCACGCCTTTGCCGGCAATATCGGGCGCGGACCCATGCACGGGCTCGTACATGGCCTTGCGCTTTTTCGTCTTGGCATCGACCTCGCCGAGCGAGGCCGACGGCAGCATGCCCAGCGATCCCGTGAGCATGGCGGCAATGTCGGACAGCATATCTCCGAAGAGATTGTCGGTGACGATGACGTCGAACTGCTTGGGCCAGCGCACCAGCTGCATGCCACCGGCGTCGGCCAACTGGTGCTCGAGCGCGACGTCCTTGTACTCGCGTGCGTGCAATTCCTTGACCACCTCGTGCCAGAGAACGCCCGTCTTCATCACGTTGCGCTTCTCCATCGAGGTGACCTTATTGCGCCGCTTGCGCGCGAGCTCGAAGGCGACGCGGGCAATGCGATCGATCTCATAGGTGTCGTAGACCTGGGTGTCGATCGCGCGCTTCTGCCCGTTGCCGAGGTCAGTGATGGTCTTCGGCTCGCCGAAATAGACCCCGCCGGTCAATTCACGCAGGATGATGATGTCGAGCCCATCCACCACGTCGCGCTTGAGGCTCGAGGATTCGGCAAGCGCGGGATAGCAGATGGCGGGGCGAATATTGGCGAACAATCCGAGTTCCTTGCGCAGGCGAAGGAGCCCGGCCTCGGGCCGCACCTCATACGGCACGCGGTCCCATTGCGGACCGCCGACTGCGCCGAAGATCACGGCATCGGCCGCGTGCGCCTTGGCCATGGTCGCGTCGGTGATCGCGATCTTATGAGCGTCGTAGCAGCAACCGCCGACCAGGCCTTCTTCGATCTCGAAGTTCCCCAATCCGTGGGCATTCATGAACGCGGTGAGCTTTTTCACCTCGACCATGACTTCCGGGCCGATGCCATCGCCGGGGAGAAGAAGAAGCTTGTGAGTCGCCATCGCGCATTGCCTGGCTGGAGTAGTTTGCGGGCGGATTGCTAAAGGGCTGCGAGAGCCTTGGCAAGACACAGCTACCTTGCGAAATTGGATGGGATAATTGCCACGGGTGCGAAGAAAAGGTCCCATGCGCATCTTGCCCGTCGTCCTCGGTGCAGTACTGCTTGCAACGCCTGCGTTTGCCCAGGAACGAGAAGGCACAGCCCAGATCCATTGCAGGTCCAGCAATGTGTCTTCAGTATCGCCTCGCCGCCTACTATCCAATCCCAAAATTGTTTGTCATCGACTGGCTGGCGTATGAATCCTCCCATGCCCTAATTGTAAGTCGTCGAACCGGGGCGAGCACAACACTGGATGTCCGCCCTCATCTGTCGCCGAGCGGGAAGCGATTGGTCGCGGCTGCTGCCATAGAAGCTCGGGACGTCGATAATGAGATTGTGGTCTATTCCGTGCAAAACGGATCGCTCGTGTTGGAGTGGAACTACAAGGCTCAGGAATATGAAATGTGGGATTACGTTTCATGGGATGGCGACGATCGCATCAGGCTTGAGGTTGTGTTGTGGACCGTAGACGGGGGCGGCAATCGCGCGCTGGTGAAGCAATCCGCGGAACTCCGAAGGAGCAGTTCGGGTTGGGTGCTGAACAAGAACGTCCCGTCGGGACAGGACTGAGCAAGGCGGTTACGCAGCAAAGCTGCATGACGTCACTGCCCCGCTCGGCCCCGCGAGGCTGAAAATCGAGTGACGCTCGACTGTTAACCCAAGGGCGCCGCGCCGGGTTTCGGCAACGCACCGGATCGAAACCAGCGAGGATGGGAAGGCGCATGGTGCAAGCGCGTCCGAAGGTGGTGATCGTCGGCGCGGGCTTCGGCGGGATCGAAGCCGCGACGGCGCTCAGCCGAGTTGCCGTCGACCTGATTGTGCTCGATCGGCAAAATCATCATTGCTTCCAGCCACTGCTCTACCAGGTGGCGACCGCGGCGTTGTCGCCGGCCGAGATCGCATGGCCCATTCGACACATGTTGCGACAGCAGCGCAACGCGACGGTATTCATGGACGAGGTCGAGGCCGTCGATCTCGCCCGCCGATCCGTCGAGGCCAGCGCGGGTCCGATTTCATACGACTATCTCGTCATCGCGACCGGCGCGATGCACTCCTACTTCGGCCATGACGATTGGGCCAAGTTCGCGCCGGGACTCAAACGCATCGAGGACGCGACCCGCATTCGCCGAAGCATTCTGCTGGCGTTCGAACGAGCCGAGCTCGCCGTCAACGATGCCGAGCGGCAGCGTCTGCTCACCTTCGTGATCGTCGGCGGCGGAGCGACCGGCGTGGAGATGGCGGGCGCCATCGCCGAGATCGCCCGTCAGACCCTGGCCAACGATTTTCGCAGGATCGACCCGCGCAGCTCGCGCGTCATCTTGCTCGAAGCCGGTCCGCGCGTCCTGCCGACCTTGCCCGAGGACCTGTCGCGCTATGCCGAGCGCGCGCTGACCCGCATGGGCGTCGATGTGAGGACCTCCACTCGCGTGATCGGTTGCGATGCGCTCGGGGTGGAGGTGGATCATGGGCGCATCGACGCCAGCACCATCATTTGGGCCGCGGGGGTTATGGCCTCGCCCGTCGCCTCCTGGCTCGGTGCCGCGCACGATCGCGCCGGCCGCGTGCTGGTCCGCCCTGATCTGTCGGTCCCGGACCATCCCGAGGTGTTCGTGATCGGCGATTCAGCTGCGGTCCATAGCGACAACGGCGAGCCGGTTCCGGGTGTCGCGCCGGCGGCGAAGCAAATGGGCCACTATGTCGGCCGGCTCATCGCGGCGCGCTTGGCAGGGAAATCTTTGCCTGCGTTTCGCTATCGCAACCTGGGCGAGCTCGCCACCATCGGACGGCGGGCCGCAGTGGTGAAGTTCGGCCGATTGCACCTCAAGGGCTTCATCGGATGGCTATTCTGGAGCTTCGCCCACATCTATTTCCTGATCGGGGCGAAGAATCGGTTCACCGTCGCCTTCACCTGGCTGTGGGAATACATCACCTTCCAGCGCGGCGCGCGACTCATCACCGAGGTGCCGCCGCAGGGTGGAGGATGAAACCTTCGGCGGTCAGAGACCGCTGAACCAATTATATCCCTGGTCCTCCCAGTATCCGCCGAGATATTTGTCCGTGACGGCGATCTCCATCACGTGCTTCGGATTCTTGAAGCCGAGCTTGGTCGGCATGCGCACCTTCATGGGGAAGCCGTACTTGCGCGGCAGGATTTCGCCGTCGAACTTGAAGGTCATCTGGGTTTGCGGATGCAGCGCGGTCGGCATGTCGATCGAGGTGGAATAGCCCTCGGCACAGCGGAACCACACGTATTTCGCCCGCGTGTCGGCGCCGATGCGCCTTAAAAACTCGCGCAGCGGCGTGCCGGTCCATTTGCCGATCGCGCTCCAGCCCTCCACGCAGACGAGGCGGGTGATTTGCGTCTCCTGCGGAAGCGCATAGAGCTCGTCGAGCGTCCAGGACTTCGTGTTGTCGACCATGCCGCCGACCTCGAGTTCGTAGTCCTCTCTGTCGACCTCAGGCGCCTCTTCCTCGGGGTAGTAGGCGTTGAACGGAAAGGGCCGGCGCACCGCGCTGTCGGGGTAGGTCGGTGCGAGCTTGTTCGGATTGAACAGCCAGGCCTGGGCTCGATCGTTGAAATAGGAAATCTTCATCAGCACCTGTTCCGCCGACGCCCCGTCGACAATGTCGCAGCCGGTGAGAAAAGCCAGCGCCCCGAGGCTTGCGCCGCCGCGCAGGAAAAGCCGGCGCGTCGGATCGGGCATGAGTTTTGCAGCGTCCTTGGCCAGGAGCTCGGGGTCGACGCCAGGTGGTGGACTTCTTCGAACGCGTGGCATCCTTCATCCTTCCCGGCTCTCGCCTATCGCCCGGTGATCATGGCGCGCAGCGAAGCCGGAACGACAACGCTCATGATGATGTGGACGACGAGAAAGCCGACGATTGCCGTCATGGCGAAGAAGTGCACGTAACGGGCGGTATCATAACCGCCGAACGCCGCCGTCAGCTCCCGCAATTGCACCGGTTTCCAGATGGCAAGGCCCGACAGCACGATGATGCAGCCGACGAGGATGATGCCGAGGTAAAGCAGCTTCTGGACGGCGTTGTAGACGGCGAGATTGTCGTGGGCGAGCGTTCCGGTTAGCGCCGCTCTGGCATCGGTTAGCACCTCGCCCGGGCGGATCGGAATGAGTTTGCGCCGGAACCGGCCGGTCACGATACCCAGCACCACGTAGATGAGGCCGTTCACCGCCAGGAGCCACATGGCCGCGAAGTGCCAGAGCAGCGCCCCCGCGAGCCAGCCTCCGAGCGTGATCCCGGTGGGAAAGACGAACGGAAACAGCGGCGAGGCGTTGTAGATCTGCCACCCCGAGGCGATCAAGACGAGCATGGCTAGCGCATTCATCCAATGGGTGATGCGCACCCAAACCGGATGGATGACCGGCCGCATCGGCTCGGCGGGCATCAGCGCCGGATTGTGGGTGAATTCGATCGACATGGACTAACTCCGCCCGCCTTTTGCCCTGGCGCAATCTGTAGCAAATTCGCGCCGGCTGGTCGCTTCACGTTCCTGTGCCGCGACTACAAGTTACGTAAGTAAAAGCGCGCCGGATGCGCCAGCTCCATCGCTCCGGGCCAATGATGGCGGTGAGGATCATGTCGAAGACCGGTGCCGGCAATTTCTTCGAGGATTTCCGCATCGGCCAAGTGATCAGGCACGCGACGCCGCGCACGATCACGGTGGGAGACGTAGCCATCTACAATGGGCTGTTCGGGCCGCGCTTTGCGGTCCAATCGTCGGACACTTTCGCCCGCGCGGTCGGCTACCCGTGCTCGCCGGTCGATGACCTGCTCGTGTTCCACGTCGTGTTCGGCAAGACCGTGCCCGACATCTCGCTCAACGCGGTGGCCAATCTCGGCTATGCCGCCTTCCGGGTGCTGGCGCCGGTCTATCCCGGCGACACGCTCAACGCGGT
>Ga0081540_1002439_pt1 | contig 15141 bp, 11 predicted proteins | sample TabmetS2T1R1_FD_71024 | JGI IMG/M metagenome (GOLD analysis project Ga0081540, IMG submission 71024) | Tabebuia heterophylla rhizosphere microbial communities from the University of Puerto Rico - S2T1R1 | ecosystem: Host-associated > Plants > Roots > Rhizosphere ... | reverse complement strand
CCTTGGGTGAGTTGGGGCGATTGCTGACGGATAGGTGGATGATTGTGCCTCGCCGCATTGAACGCCTCGACCAAACGCTGGCGCGTGGCCTCGCTCCGCGCTGGCGCCTGCGTCAAGAGCTGTGGGGCTTGCTGACCCAGCACGGCCATGGGCTGGCCCAGTGCCAGGAGCGGCTGTTCCGTGTGGCGCACCACTGTCACGAAGACGTGCCCGTGCCCGCGGCCTTGACGCCCAAAGCCCCGCCGGACTTTGGTGCTCTCCTGGTGCAGGCGGTGGGCTTGGCGCGGCACCTGGGTGGTCCGATGGCTGCATCGCTGGGCGATCCGTGCCATCGTTACGCGGGCTTTTTTTGCGCCTTAGACCACGTGGTGGCATCGGTGACCCGCTGGCTGCCTTGCTCACCCGGGAAGGTAGCGCTAACGAGATGGGCGGGGCGGCCCAGGCCCTCCGCCATGGCGGCTGCGGCTGGGATGGCGCTCCACTCCGCCATGAGCGCCTCGTCGATGCGGCCACGAAACTCGCAGCGGGTCGCAGGGAGCACACAGGGCACTTGCGAGCACGGGGCCGGGTCCTCACGCCAGCCACAGGCGTACAGCACGGCAAAGTCTGTGCGCAAGCGGTGGCAGATGGCCTCATCTGCCCCACCCACTTCGTGTTTGAGGCGCTCTAGGGCCAGCAACACCCGGAGGGGCACCGGTCGTCGGCCTCGCGGGGACCGTGGCGGGAGACGTTGGGCAAAACGGCGCTCCATGGCGGCGACGAGAGCCGCCCACGGGAAGGGAGCCGCCCACGGGCGCATGGGATGGGTTGCAGGCACAAAGTCGGCGACGTGCAGAGGCACTCCAGGGCCACGCAACCAATGCTGGAGGGAGCGCATAAGGCTCATCGTAAGCGCTCCTCAGGCAAGAAGGGACGAGGTCTGCAGAAGACGACGAGATGTTCAAGTCCTCAAGGCCTGCTGGAGGCGGGGAATAAACTAGTGGTCACTACCTACCCCCACCCTCGCTGAGGCCTACAAGATTGCCGCCTTTGAGGGCCTGGACAGGCTGTAGGCAGTGCTCTGGGGCCCCTGTATGGCACATTGCTCGCATCGGTCTGTGCACCTACCTCCATGGTGACGCTGACGCGCCGTTAGGCACTGCGCTGACACCCCGATTCTGCCTGGAGTTAGCCCCGTCTGCACCAGAGTTTTCCCCAGAGGCAGTGGAGAAGTCTGTTGGCGCATTGTGCAGCAAGGATTTGCTCTTGCTGCGTACGCACGAAAAACGCCCGTTAAATCGACACACGCTGTTGAGCGATTTTTCCTCCACTAATGTGTAGAAAAATCCGTTACAGAAATCTATGTCCAGTTCAAGCTTCATGTGCTATCTTTTTGCACAGTGACACAGGGATACCACGCTTGCTCGTCCCTATGGCTCAATTATTGGACTTGTTACATGCTGCTAGGTTACATACGCATTTCGAAATCTGATGGGTCGCAGAGCCTCGATCTACAACGGGATGTACTCCTTGCGACAGGAGTGGCTCCAGACCGCATCTACGAAGATCTAGCCTCTGGTCGCCATGACACGCGTCCCGGGCTGGAGGCATGTCTGAAGGCCCTGCGCCCACAGGATACGCTGGTGGTGTGGAAGCTCGATCGGCTTGGGCGGAATCTCCGGCACCTGGTGACATTGGTCGAGACCTTGCACCAGCGGGAGGTAGGATTGAAGGTCGTAACTGGTCAGGGGGCGCAGATCGATACAACGACCGCGAACGGCCGCATGGTGTTTGGGATTTTTGCGGCGTTAGCCGAATTTGAAGCCGAGCTGATCCGTGAGCGGACACGAGCAGGACTCGCGGCAGCTCGGGCTCGGGGGCGGCGGGGCGGCCGGCCACGCAAAGTGACGAAAGCCGCGCTGCGCATGGCCATGGCTGCCATGGTAGATCGTGAGGCAAATGCGACAGAAGTGGCGCAGCACCTGGGTATTGCCCGCACTACACTGTACCTCTACCTCAATGGAGATGGCTCACCCAAAGCGTTGGGCCAGGCGCTTCTCAGTCGGGGCGCTGGTATATAGTGCTGCACGCGTAGTAGACAGTCTTCTCTTGACCAGAGAAGCGTGCACATCTGGAGACAGTCGGCCCCTGGGCTGCTGAGCGCTGCGCTGCTGCTTTTCGTGCTTTCTGAAGCTTTCACGGCGATAAGTACTCAGAGTGAGCAGCGGGACTGTTATCAGTAGAGGCTCCACAAGTATGGATGATAGTATCTATACTGGCATCTGGCACGATTTGTGCTCTATGAGGACGAACGCCGTTGCACCGAGAAAAATTTCTATCCCTTTGGAATATGGTATCGTGCAATATGGTTTGTAGAAACGCCTACTTGTAAGATACTACCAGTGTCTAGAGTGCCGAGAAATTGTGGAATACAACGTGGGAAAAGAAAGTTTAAGATAGTAGATAACCCTTGAATAATATTTTAATATGTAACATAATCAGTGAGAAAGTAGCGGAATAGATTAGGGAAACAAAATAGGGTTGGCGATTCAGCTTTCGCAGGGCCAAGGTCGCCAACCCCTCTCGCCACGAGGGGGCGCCTCATGGCATTTTTAATTTTAGTAAAAATCGTCGTTTGTGGCAACTTGGGCGTATTTATCCAGGCGCATTCAGGTCTTCTCTGTCTCGAAAAGAAGGCTTGAGTGCGCCTTTTTTTGGGCAAATGGGCATAGTGCGGTCTGCTCCGCCAATTGAGTATTGCCACGTTGCGATGACGTGAGATGACATACGCTGCCAAGCAGCCTCTACACGGGTAGAGATAAGTCTGACAGCGGTAAGCGAGACGGCCTCTCCAGAGGGCCGACAGAGGAAGTGCAGGGAAGCAGCCTGTAACTGAGAGGGCGAAGCTGCGAGGTAAGGAGGAGCGCCATGCTAGACATTTGTGGACTCCACCGCATTCAACGAGCACTCATAGGCTGTTTGGTCCTAGCGCTGGGTATAGGAGGGTGTGCGTCATTGCCGCCACTGCCAGCGCCAGCGGAGCGCCCGCCTTTGAGCGGGCTGGGGGAAGAGCAACGACAGATACCACCAACGACATATATCCTCGGGCCAGGAGATGTCCTACGCGTGAGCGTGTACGATAACCCTGATCTGTCCCAGGAAGTGACGATTGAAGCCGATGGGGCTTTCTCGTATCCCTTGATTGGCCGCGTCCAGGCGGCTGGCCTGCCGGTGCGTCAACTGGAAAGCCTCTTAGCCAAGCGTTTTGCCGATGGGTACCTCGTATCTCCTCAGGTTGGGGTGACGGTGACCCAACATAAAAGCCAGCAGGTCTACGTCATGGGGGCTGTCAGCAAACCAGGGCCCTATGCGTTACAGCGTCAGACGACCCTCTTAGAGGCCTTGTCAGCAGCAGGAGGACCGACTCCCGACGCCGGTTTTGAGGTTATTCTGACCCATGCTGCAGACAAACAAGCTCTGCCATCTGGAACTTCTAAAGCCTCTACTACTGCAAACGGGCAGCCCGCTATGCGAGTTTCGCTCGAACAGCTGATGGCGGGCGGGGTGCCGCAGCGTATTAATTTGCAGGATGGCGACGTGATCTATGTGCCGGCAGCAGCCTTCGTCTACCTCTCAGGCGAGATCCAGCGCCCTGGGCGGTATCGTTTGGAGAAAGATGCCACCATCCAGAAGATGGTAACAGCCGCTGGCGGGTTTACCAAATTTGCTGCCACCAAGAATATGATAGTCCAGCGTATGGTCGATGGGAAACGCCTGGAGTTCCAGGCTGCCCCGAATGACCTCCTCCAGGCCGAAGATGTTGTCGTGGTGCGCCCGAGTCTCTTCTAACATCTTCTCACAGCGTCCGATGCCGGTAGGCGTTTTGCGCCTACCGGCATCGGATGTCAGGTCAACCTGCCTGAGACCAGGCTTCATCGCAGGATCGCCGCGTGTATAAAGATTTTTACGGTCTGAAAGAAGAACCCTTCAACATTACGCCTGACCCTCGTTTCCTCTATTGGAGTCAAAAACACCAGGAGGCGTTCCGGCATCTGGTCTATGGCGTCCAGAGTAATAAAGGGCTGGCAGTACTGACGGGTGAACCCGGGACGGGTAAGACGGCCATTTTACGCGCTGTTACCGAGCATCTTGGTGAACAATACCCCGGGATTCATATTGCCTTTTTGGTGAATTCGAAGATCAATGTGCAAGATCTTTTTTGCCTTATTTTTGATGAATTTGGTTTGGAAGCAAATGAAGATAGCAAAAGTATGTATCTTATAAAGCTCAAAAACTTCTTGATACGCAACCATCATAATAATCAAAAAAGCATACTTATCCTTGATGAAGCACAAAATTTTCATGCCGCGCTTTTAGAGGAGATACGTCTGCTCTCCAATATGGAAACCGGGGGAGAAAAGCTGCTGCACATTTTTCTCGTTGGTCAACCGCAACTTCTTGAAAACGTGAAAATGCCTGGTCTCGGTCAACTGAAGCAACGGCTGGGCATTATGTACAATCTTCTCCCTCTCAATAGGCTGGAGACGGAACTCTATATTCATAAACGCCTGAGTGTTGCTGGCGCGCATGATATCGACATTTTCGGGAGTGACGCGCTCGATGAGATTTTTGCCTGTGCCAAAGGCTTCCCACGGCTTATCAACGTTCTCTGTGATAACGCTTTACTTTTTGGCTGTTCTACCAATACATATCATCTCGGTCGAGACATCATCCGGCGCGTTGCGAAGGATATGGATATCAGTATCTTGGAGGAAGATGTTACCCCAGATAGTGGCCTGCTCACGCGTCCTCCTGCTCGCACTCCTGAGCCCCGTGCGGTGCTTTCTTCTGTTGTCCCTCCGCCTCCTACAGATCGGCACCAGCCTGAGCAGACTGGATCGCCAGCTCCTCAGCCTGAAGTGAGAGAGGAGGCTGATCGTATCATCCTGCGGAATACGGTGTTTTCTGAGGACAACTATCAGGACTATTGGAATAGTCTGCTGCACAAAAGGCCGCGGAATGAGAACAGTCTCCTCTCTGCCTGGAAGCAGGCTGCCGAGCGCGAATCGCGGCAGCGCTTGCGGCGTGTCCTCCTGATCGCTGTGGTGTTGCTCGGATTACTCGGTGGCATTGTCGGTGAACGACTCGGCTGGTGGTCGCTGCGCGCGGTTATGGACCGAGCCGTGGAGATGGTGCGACAGCGGGTTGCGTTGGTCTCTGGGATGGCGGCTGCTCCTGAGGCTGGGGGCGAGCGTGACCAGGGACGCCAGGGGGCCCCTCTCAGCAGACGAGATCTTCCCCAGGAGAGGGTGAGTGCTGGAACGGCGGCGCCCACAGCGCCGCGGGAGCCCGCGCGAACTCCCGCTTCTCCTGCCCCGCTGCCGAGTAGCCAGCTGCCGGCGATTGCGCCAGCGCAGCCTCTAGGTGGAGCAAAAGAGTTGGCCATCAAAAAAGTGGTCGTTGTACGTTCGGGCCATACACTGTCGCACATTCTCGCCCAAGAATATGGGGAATATACCAAAGCTGTCGTAGACCTTGTTAGCGAGGCCAATCCAGGCTTGCGCAATATTCATTTCCTAGAGATCGGGCAGCGTCTGATTTTGCCAGAGCGTCCCGAGTGAGGGCAGGTATCGTATGGCAGACGTCCAAACTCTACCCCCACCGCAGTATCCCTCACTGACCTCGCGCCGTCAGGAGGTGGAGTATGTCGTGCTGGCTGAAGCCGACAGCACTGCGCACACGAGCTTTCACGACTACTTACGCCTCTTCTGGCGTCGCAAGTGGCTCTGCCTGCTCCCAGCGATGTGTATCCTGCCATGGATCTGCCTCTTCGTGGCGACACAGCCATCTCTCTATAGTGCTAAATCAACTATATTAATCGAGGATACGACCCCGAAAGTTGTGTCCATTCCTGAGGTGGCGGGACCCGAACAATCTCCCAATTTCTACTATAGTACACAGTATGAGGTTATCAAAAGTAGAGCCCTTGCAGAAGCAGTGGTCGAGAAGCTGCAGCTTTACACCCCGCAGCCTGCCAAAACCGACAGCCCGGCGATGGCCACTTTGAAAGCCATTCAGGCATTTCCGGGACGCATGTGGCAAGCCGTGCTCGCCAGTGTAACGCCTCGCGACTCTGAGGAGCCCGTCGCCCCAACCGGGGCGGAGGCATCTTCTGCAGAGTCGGTGTTAGCCAACCTGCAGCGTCAGCAAGCGGCAAGGCGCTTGCTGGCTGCGATAAAGGTTAAACCGCGTAGGGGCCTAGACGGTACTAACACAAAACTGGTTGACATTATCGTGGAAGTCGATAGCCCGAATCAGGCGGTGCGTCAAGTAAACGCTGTGGCTGCTGCCTATGTGCAGCAAAACTTGGACAAACGCCTCGAAGCCTCCCGCAAGGCGACCATCTGGTTACGTAAGGAAGCGGACAGTCTCCGCGATAGAATTGCCGAAGGGGAACGTCGGATCCATACCTTGAAAGAGGACAAACGCCTTGTTGGGAACGATACGAGCCCTAACCAGGTGACAGATCTGCAGAACTTGGGCGCCTTAAACCTATCGTATCTGGAAAAACGCCGAGACCGTCTGGCTTTACGCGCGGAACTCGATGAACTGAAGAAATTCTTGGCAAGCCCAGATCTGACCCAAAGTGCTAAATATCCTACCCTCGTCAATAACCCCGCGATCAGTACCTTGCGCATGCGCTATACCGATTTGCAGGTGCAAGCGACGGAGTTGGGCAAGAAGTTTATGGATAAACATCCCAAGATGGTGGCCTTGGCGGAACAGATGGCGGAGGTGCGTAAGGCGGTCATAGGCGAAGTGCAACGCGTCATTGCCAGTCTTGAGAATCAATACAATGCCCTTACAACCCAGGAAAATGAATTCAAGCAGCTCTTTAATACCCAGAAAAGCACCGTGATTCAGTCGGACAAGGATGTGACGTCGTATGAGGCATTGCGCCGCGACCTCGACATTCAAAAAGCGATGTATCAGGAAATCTCTAAGCGTCTCACTGAAACGAGTATTACCACGGCTCTGGAGAACAACAACGTCTCCCTTGTGGAGACAGCCTTGGCGGGGAATCCGGTACCCTCAGGAGCAATAACATACTTACTGCTCGGCCTGGTACTCAGCCTGGGATGTGGGGGAGGCCTCGCTTTGTTGGTCGAGGGACTCGATAAGCGCTTCAAAAATGTGGGAGAGGTTGAACAGGATCTGGCGCTCCCGTTCCTGGGCTTTATCCCGCGTCACGCCCTGCCGAAGCATCGTTCCCCAACGCTGATTACCTTGCAGAAACCCTGGTCAGGGGCGGCGGAGGCCTATCATACGGTACGCACCTGGATTCAGCTGGCTCAGCCTCCGGTCCGGAGTTTGCTTGTGACTAGTGCTGTTGCACGCGAAGGCAAATCCACGACCGCGGCGAATCTCGCGGTATCGTTTGCCCAACTTGGGCGCCATGTCCTGCTGGTAGATGCCGACTTGCGGCATCCGTCGCTCCATCGGGTCTTCGGGAATGTCCAAGGTCAAGGGTTAACGGACGTGCTCGTGCGCGGGATGGAGTGGCCCAGTGTCGTGCACGAGGCGCCGATGGACAATCTCAAAATCCTTTTCGCCGGTGCCTGCCCTTTGAATCCCACGGAATTGTTAAGCATGACACGGCTAAAGCACCTTATAGAGCACTGGAGGGCATGTTTCGATCTGGTAATTGTCGACTCCCCTGTTGTCTTATCAATTCCTGATGTGATGATTCTGGCGCCGATGGTGGATAGCGTGCTCCTGGTGCATTCGCAGAGGCGTGGCACCCGTGCGATGGCTATGGAGACGAAACGGCTCTTGGAAAGAGCCGGGGCCAAGTTGCTGGGGGTGATTTTTAATAATGTCCGTCCGAAGGAGGAACACTACTACTCTTCGGATTACTATGGCAGTAAGCATAGCGCTGCTGTCACACCCGGGCGTCTCCAGCAGGGCACTGAAGACCGTGAGGTGATGCCGGCTATTGAGGTACGCCCAACCGTGATAGCGTCCTCTGCCTCTGAGCCTGTGCCTGTGGTCATAAGCCGAGAGGAGCAGAGTGAAGGGGTGCACATCACTCTGCATACGGTGACATTCCACCGTCATATCGGTGCGCAGCCGGCGACTGCTGGTATGGTTTTCCTCATTATCGATGTGGAAATCACCAACCATGGCGCTTTTGGGCACCTGTTTGATCCCGCCCGGACTGCCCTGACCACACGTGAAGGGACTGACTATGGGCGTGCCCTGGCATCATTTATTCCAATCCACGGTGCGAATGATGACGCCGATATGCTCCAGGCAACGCCGGCGTTGAGGCATTACGAGGCTGCGCTGACGGCGCAGGTTGGCGGTTTTGCCACAGTCATAGAAATCGCAGCTGAGCAGACAAGACAAGGGAGCCTCGTGTATCACATACCGGAGGAGAGCGGATCATATGTGTTTGTGTATAGTAATGCGCCTATTGCGCTTACGATACCTTTCTCTGGGCACGTCTAGCGCATTGGCACGGAATATATGATGAAACGCTGTCTCGATCTCGTCCTTGCCTGTCTCGGTTTGCTGCTCGTGCTCCCCCTCTTCCCCGTTATCGGCCTGTTCATCAAGCTTGATTCACGGGGACCGATCTTGTATCGCTGTGATCGGATCGGTAAAGATGGCAAACCCTTTAAAATGTATAAGTTTCGCACCATGCTCGAGACCCCCCTGCCTATGGGGTCCAGTATCTGTACAAAAGACGATCTGCGGGTGACCCGCTTGGGGTACATTCTCCGTCGGACCAAAATCAATGAACTGCCGCAACTGCTCAATATCCTTAAAGGTGAGATGACGTTTGTCGGGCCACGTCCGGAAGCGCCTGATCTGGCAGCTTTATACCCTGATTATGCCAGGGCCATTTTTACCGCGACCCCTGGACTGGTGGGGCCGAATCAAATCCTGGGGCGCAATGAGGAAGACTGGTACCCTCCAGACGTAGATCCACAACGGTACTACATTGAGGAAATTCTTCCCAAAAAGCTGCCGCTTGATCTGGAATATGTCCGCTCCCCATCGCTTATAAAAGATTTGCAATACCTGATGCTGGGCCTCAAAGAAACCGTCTGTAAAGTGATCAGCTGGAAGCTCGTGCTGCAGAATAAATCCCAGATCTACTTGTTAGGCACCGATGTCATGCTGAGCCTGATATCTTTCGGGCTGGCGCATCTGCTGCGCTTTGAGGGGATTGGGGCAGCGCAGGAACTCAGCCCCTTTCTGCACCTGTTTCCATTTATGGTACTGATGCGTCTTCCCTGTTTCGTGTACTTTGGTCTCTATAGCACCCTCATCCGTTATATCTCGTATAGGGATATATGGAATGTCTTGAAAGCCATCTCGACCAGCAGCATTCTCTTTATAGGCCTGACGTTTCTCTTCAATCTTCGCACATTTCCGCGCTCGGTCTTGTTTATTGATGGACTCTGCCTCTTTGTCTTCATGACAGCGATGCGTCTGGGGTTGCGACTCTTCGGCGAGAGGCAGGGCCGGTCGCCGACGGCTGAGGAGAAGAAGCGACGGGTGTTCATCTTTGGGGCAGGCGATGCCGGAGCTCTCGTCTTCCGTTGTTTGCGGGCGGCCCAAGAAGCGTATGAGGTGATCGGCTTTCTTGATGACGATCCGGCCAAACGGCATAAAACCCTGTATGGTTACAAGGTGCTGGGCAATCGCTTTAACCTAGGGGCACTGGTGAAGCTCTATCAGGCGCATGAGGTGCTGCTGGCTTTACCGAGTGCTCCTGCACGTGATATCGCAGCGATTGTCCAAGCCTGTCAAAACGCCGGGGTACCGTATCGGTTTTTCCCAACGCTCGCTGAAGGGGAAGGGGCACAACGAGCAGAACTGTTGTTCGAGACCCCTGACGTGCCCCTTACCTCAACCTCGTTGCCAGCCATACTGACGGGGAAGCGGGTGCTGGTCGCAGGCACCAGCGGAGCGGTAGGGCTAGAACTCTGCCGGCAGATTCTGCGCTTTGCTCCGGAGCGCCTGCTGGTGCTCGAACGCTATGAGCCGTCGCTTACGGCGCTCGTCTCGCAACTCCAGCAGACGTTTCCCACTACCCGTATTACGCCGATTCTGTGTCCACCAGCGGGGAATGCAGACCTCGAAGCGATATTTACGGAGTATAGCCCGCATGTGGTGTTTCAGAATGCCATGCGGAAATACCTACCGTTTTTTGACTTTCAGACTGCCAGCATTCTGCACGCCAATTACCTGACCACGTTTGCGCTGGCCAAACAGGCAGTGCGCAGGGGCTGTACGCACTTTGTCCTGGTGTCGTCTGAGGTCGCGTCTAAGCGGGGCAACTTGATTGCCGATTCGTTGCGCGCTGTGGAAATCGGCTTGCGGCAATTCTTCGCTCCCACGTTGACGCGTTTGGTCATTGTGCGGTTATGTGACGTGCTGGAAAATCGTGGTGGCATTGTGGCGCGGTTGGAAGGGCAGATTGTGAATCGCGAACCGATCATTTTGCCCTATCGAGATGCGAAGCATGCGCTGCTCTCCAAGGACGCTGCCGTACACTTCATCCTCGATGCGCTCGGCCTGGCGGAGTCACTTGCCCCCAGGGAGGGCATCTTTGTCTGTCCATCGGCCTCTGCGGTGTCGTTACTTGATGTCGCACAGCGGCTTGCCATGCTCCATGGCTATCGGCTTGGCACCGATATTCCGCTGTACTTCCTTGAGGAGCCCCCCGCCGTATCACCATTGGAAGAGGCGCATGAGTCACGTGCCACCGCCAGGTATGTCCCCACGGCTAATCCTAGCATGAGCCTACTGCCAGAAGCGCCCTTGAGGTCCTCACACGTCATCAGCACAGCAGTGCAAGAGCTCCTGAATATGCAGGAGGGTGATCTGGCGTATGACGGGTGGGAACGTCCTACCCGTATCCTACTGGAGTGTGCGGCACAAGGGCCATATGCCGCGTGAAGGCGCTACCTGCACCGCGTTATTGTACTTGCGCGCTCGAGATTATGATGCGCTATCGTCAGGGAGTGGCATAATATGGTGACAACGTCACCTGCTTCGTCGGCTGGGTCATTATCTCCTGTTGCCTTACCACAGTGGCCTGCTCTGCGTGTTTTGTTGACAGGAGCAGGGGGATTCATTGGAAGTCATCTCGCGGAACGACTGGTGCACTCTGGCGCCCGCGTGCGCGCATTTGTGCATTATAACTCGCGGAATGACAGGGGACTGTTGGAAGACGTGGACGACGACGTGCAGGCCGCCCTGGAAATCGTCCTCGGGGATTTGACCGATGCCACCATGGTGCGTCGCGCTGTTGCCGATTGCCAGCTGGTCTTTCACTTAGGGGCACTCATTGCTATCCCGTACTCGTATCAGGCGCCGCGCCACTTCATCGATACCAATGTCATTGGTACTCTGAATGTGCTGCAAGCCTGCCTGGAGGAGGGTGTCTTGAAGGTAGTCCATACGTCAACAAGTGAAACGTATGGGTCGGCCCGCTACACTCCTATGGATGAACACCATCCCCTGCAGGGACAGTCACCGTACGCGGCGAGCAAAATCGCCGCCGACAAGCTGGCAGAAAGTTTTTATTGTTCCTTCAACCTCCCTGTTGCCACGATGCGTCCGTTCAATACCTTTGGGCCACGCCAATCGGCGCGCGCGGTCATTCCCACCATTATCAGTCAGGCCCTGGTGGGAGACACGATCCGTCTGGGAGCCTTGACACCGGTGCGCGATTTTACCTACGTCGAGGACACAGTGGCGGCCTTTATGAAAGTGGCCGAGGCGCCAGACACGGTTGGACAGGTGGTTAACATTGGGACTGGGCAAGGCGTCACTATTGGCGAAGTGGCGAACATGGTGCTCAGCATGTGCAGTGGGCAGAAACATGTGAGAGCCGACCAGGAACGCTTCCGCCCCACCAAGAGCGAAGTCCTGGAACTCGTGTGCAATAACACGAAAGCTAAAGCGTTGCTGGGATGGGAGCCGCAGTACACCCTGTCGCAAGGGTTACAAAAGACTTGTGCGTATATCAAAGATCATTTGCATTTGTACAAGACTCACATGTTTACGCTGTGATCGTGGCAAGAGAGGAGGTACACTGTGCAAGCGGTTATTCTCGCCGGAGGCAAGGGAACCCGACTACTTCCATTCACCAACGTCTTCCCAAAACCATTAGTGCCACTTGGAGAAAAGCCCATCCTTGATACGATCCTGCGTCAACTCAAGCATTTTGGTTTTACGCATGTCACCCTCGCGGTGGGATACATGGCAGAGATGATTCAGACGTATGTCAACCATGGCGAGCGATATGGTCTAGACATTACGTATAGCTTTGAGGATGAGCCCCTTGGGACGGTTGGCCCTCTGGCGCAGATGGACCACCTTGAACAGAGCTTTTTAGTCATGAATGGCGATGTGATCACTAATCTTAACTATAGCGATCTCCTCCAGTTTCACAAGCAGCATAAGGGACTTGTTACTATTGGAACCTATAAAAAGGATTTCAAGATCGATCTCGGTATTATCAATCATGAAGTCAACAACTATATTACTGACTACATCGAAAAACCTATACATATATTCCAGGTCAGCATGGGTGTCTACGTGTTCGAGCAAGAGGTGCTACAGTATATTGAGCCGCGCAAACATCTGGACTTCCCTGACCTTGTGAAACGTCTTCTGACCAATAGAAGGTCCGTAGTGAGCTATCCCTTTGAGGGCTATTGGCTCGATATCGGCAACCATAGTGACTACGAAAAAGCTCTCGAAGAATATGAACACATTAAGGGAAATTTGCACCTAGACTAGAGGCAGGGGCAGCCTGAAGCTGCTGTACCGTACCAGACAAGAGGACAGCTTATTGTGAGTCTCTGGAATGTGCCATTGGCGGATATCGATCTGAGCGACGACGAGATCCGGGCTGTGACGGACGTACTGCGCTCGAAATGGCTCTCCATGGGGCCAGTGACGGCTGAGTTCGAGCGGCAATTTGCTACTATGGTGGGTGTCAAGCACGCTTTGGCTGTGACCAACTGCACGGCGGCACTGCACCTAGCGCACTTGGCACTTGGTGCGGGACCAGGCGATACGGTCATCTGTCCGTCCCTGACCTTCGTGGCCACCGCCAATGCCATCCGCTATACCGGCGCCGCACCGGTCTTTGCCGATGTCACGAGCGTCGAGAACTGTAACATCTCCCCAGAGAGTCTTGCGGCCTGTCTTGACGCAACTACCAAGGGCATCTGCGTGGTGCACTATGGTGGCTATCCCTGTGACATGGACAGCATCATGGCGCTGGCACGGCGGCATGGGCTGTATGTGGTGGAGGACGTGGCACATGCACCAGGTGCCGGCTGCTCGGTGACGTTGCCTGGCAATGGGCAGGATGGGAGTGGCGAGCGGGTCTTCAAACAGTGTGGCAACATTGGCGATATTGGCTGCTTTAGCTTTTTCTCCAATAAAAATCTCACCACTGGCGAAGGCGGTATGCTGACCACCAATAATGACGAGCTGGCTGAGCGCCTTAAACTGCTGCGCTCGCATGGCATGACGAGTCTGACCTGGGATCGTGACCGTGGCCACAGTTTTAGCTATGACGTCACGGCCTCCGGGTTCAATTATCGTATTGATGAGATGCGCTCTGCGCTGGGTCTCGTGCAGCTCCATAAGCTCGAGGTCAATAACCAGCGACGGGCGGAGGCGGTGAATCGTTATCATGAGAAGCTCGCGGCACTCGAAGGCATCATCTTGCCGTTCGTGCATTACGAGGGCATCTCGTCCTACCACTTGCTGCCCATTGTGCTGCCAGCAGATGACCAGCGGCCAGGTTTTATGCAGTTCCTCAAGGAGCGTGGGATTCAGACAAGCATTCACTACCCGCCCATTCATCAGTTTACGTATTACCGCTCTCGTACCTCACCTGCGGTGTTGCCAGTGACGGAGCAGTTGGGGCGGCGTCTGGTGACGTTGCCGCTCTATCCGCATATCACCCTCCAGCACATCGACGCTGTCGTGGAAGCTGTGACCACATGGCACAGCCAACACGTTAGCGGAGAGGTGAGCCTATAAAAGCAGTCATCTTGGCGGGAGGATTTGAGATGTACCTATCCGAAGAAATGGCCTTCCGTTCCAAGCCAATGGTGGAAATGGCGGCAAACCGAAGGCTTGATGCGGCGGGCAGCAAAATAGGTACTCTCACGGTTATCAGTCACATCAATGGAAAGTAATTTATGGATTTAGTTGAAAAGATATACTTTAATGATGTGCCTTTGGCCTATATCATTCGTAGCAAGCTGATGCCCGATAAAACCACTTTTCTCACGCCACCGGACTTTAACCAACAGGTTGGCTTTGTGGTTTATCCTGCCGGCGGTGTGATCCCACGCCATGTCCATCGCCCCCTGGAACGACATCTGGTGGGAACGTCCGAAGTGCTTGTTGTGCGTCAAGGACACTGCGAAATCGATATATACAACGACGACCGTCAGCTTGTCGCTACCCGGGAGTTGCGCGAAGGCGATATCATGCTTATGGTCGGTGGAGGCCATGGCTTCCGTGTGCTAGAAGACACCGTGCTGCTAGAGGTCAAGCAGGGCCCCTATACTGGTGTCGACGAAAAAGTACGATTCTAAGGTCACAGCATGATTCCAGTCAATGAACCTTTACTCGGCGAACAAGACATCGCCTATGTCAATGAGTGTCTACAAACGGGCTGGATATCCTCTGCAGGCAGGTTCATTAATGAGTTCGAAGACCGCTGGGCCGCATACTGTGGCAAACGCTACGGCATCGCCGTTAGCAATGGGACAACCGCCCTCCAGGTCGCTGTCGCTTGCCTCGGTCTCAAACCTGGCGACGAAGTTATTATGCCCACGTTTACCATTATTTCCTGTGCCCTGGCAGTCACGTGTAATGGTGGAATACCTGTGCTTGTCGATAGTGATCCACGTAACTGGTGTATGGATGTAAGTCAGATCGAGACGAAGATTTCGCCGCGCACGCGTGCCATCATGCCCGTGCATATATATGGGCATCCGGTAGACATGGATCCCGTGTGCCACCTTGCGAAAAAGTACGGGCTTGCCATCATCGAGGATGCGGCAGAAGTCCATGGCGCGGAATATCTGTCTGACAGAGATGCTCCTG
>Ga0081540_1002438_pt1 | contig 15147 bp, 16 predicted proteins | sample TabmetS2T1R1_FD_71024 | JGI IMG/M metagenome (GOLD analysis project Ga0081540, IMG submission 71024) | Tabebuia heterophylla rhizosphere microbial communities from the University of Puerto Rico - S2T1R1 | ecosystem: Host-associated > Plants > Roots > Rhizosphere ... | reverse complement strand
CGAGCAGCCGCGCCCGCAGCGCCACCCTCGACGCCAAGAAGAAAAAGCCGAAGAAGATCAAGCTCAAGACGCGGACCGTGCGCGTGGTCGCCGGCGCGCCGACCGCGATCAAGCTGAAGATCCCCAAGTCGGTCGCGCGCAGGTACGCGGGCAAGAGGCTGACCGCGACGATGACGATCACCGCGAAGGACGCGGCCGGGAACGTCAGGAAGACGACGATCAAGCGCAAGGTCAGGCTGGCCAAGATCAAGAAGAAGCGCCACCGCTAGGGTCCGGCGATGCTCGTCGACGCCGGTGACACCCGCCTGCACTTGACCGAGCGCGGGACGGGCGATCTGGCGCTCTTCGTGCTGCACGGCGGCCCGGGCCTGGACCACACGATGTTCGGCTCCTACCTGGACCCGCTCGGCGACGTCGCGCGGCTGCTGCTCGTCGACGAGCGCGCGACCGGACGCTCGGATCCGTCACCGCCGCAGACGTGGACGATCGCCCGGCAGGCGGCCGACGTCGAGGCGCTCGCGGCGTCGTTGGGGCTCGAGCGCTTCGCCGTGCTCGGGCACTCGTTCGGCGCCTTCATCGCGCTCCAGCATGCGGTCGACTTCCCGGGGCGGCCGGTTGCCACCATCATCTCCAGCGGCATCCCCGACATGCGCTTCCTGGCCCATGTCGAGCACGAGCTCGAGACCTTCGAGCCGCTCGAGCTGCGCGAGCAGGTCCGGTCCTCCTGGGCGCGCGAAGCGCACGCGCAGACGCAGGCGGAGGTCGCGGCGCTGCTCGTCGACCAGATGCCGTTCCACTTCGCCGACCCGCGCGACCCGCGGATCGGCGAGATGCTCGCCGCGATGGGCGACGCGCGCTACGGCCCCGACGTCCTGCGCGCGGCGGCCGCCGGCGACTACGGCGGGATCGCGGTCGAGGACCGGCTCGGCGAGATCACGCACCCCGTGCTCGTGCTCGGCGGCCGCCACGACCGCACCTGCTCGGTCCAGGCGGCGCAGGCGATCGCCGACGGCGTGCCCGGCGCGCAGCTCGTCGTCCTCGAGCGCGCCGGCCACATGACCTTCGTCGAGGAGAACGAGCGCTATCTGGCGGCCGTGCGCGCGTTCCTGACCGCGCGCGCCTAGCCGCCCTGGACCCCGGCCGCCGCGGCCTCGGCCTCCTCGAGCTGCTCGCGCACGAGGTCCAGGCCCTTGACCCAGAACGACGGGTCGGTGAGGTCCAGGCCGGCGATCGCGGCGAGGTCCTCGGGGCTGCGCGAGCCGCCGGCGGACAGCAGCTCGATGTAGCGCGGCACGAACGACTCGCCCTCCTCGAGGTAGCGGCGGTAGACGCTCAGCGCCAGCAGCTGGCCGTAGGCGTAGGCGTAGACGTAGCCCGGCGTACCGATGAAGTGCGGCACGTAGGACCACCACATGCGATAGCCGTCGGTGATCTCGACCGCGTCGCCGAGCATCTCGGCCTGCGACTCCTGCCAGAGCTCGCCGAAGCGGTCGACGCTCAGCTCGCCCTCGCCGCGCCGCGCGGTGTGGACGAGGTCCTCGAAGCGGTTCATCGCCGTCTGGCGGAAGACCGTGGCGATCGAGCCCTCGATGTTCTCCGCCAGCAGCGCCAGGCGCGACTTCGGCGTGTCGGCCGCGTCGAGCAGGCGCTTGAACACGAGCGTCTCGCCGAACACCGACGCGGTCTCCGACACGGTCAGCGGCGTGTGCTGCTCCAGGACGCCGCGCGGGCGGGCCAGCGCGGCGTGCAGGCCGTGGCCGAGCTCGTGGGCAAGCACGAGGACGTCGCGGCGGCGACTGGTGTAGTTGAGCATCACGAACGGGTGCACGCTCGGCGTCGTGTAGGCGCAGAAGGCGCCGCCGCGCTTGTTGGGCCTCACGGGGGCGTCGATCCAGCGCTCGTCGAAGAAGCGCTGGGCGACGTCGCCGAGGGTGGGGGAGAAGTCGTGGAAGGACGTGAGGACGAGCTCGGTCGCGTCGGGCCAGTCGACGGCGACCTCCTCGTCGGCGACCGCCGCCATGCGGTCGTAGTCGGCGAGGCGGTCGAGGCCGAGCAGCTGGGCCTTGAGGCGATACCAGCGCTGGGGCAGGTCGTAGTTCGCGCGGACGGCATCGATGAGCGCCTGGACGGACTCGTCGCTGGCCTCGTTGGCGAGGTTGCGGCTGGCGATCCAGCTCGAGTACGAGCGCAGGCGGTCGTCGACGGCCTTGTCCTGCGCGAGCGTGTTGTAGAGGTAGGCGCGGGTGCGCAGGCCGGGCTCCAGGGCGGCGTTGACCGCCTCCGCGGTGGCCTGGCGGACCTCGCGGTCGGGGGCCATGAGGCGGCTGAGCGCGACGTCGAGCGGGACGCCCTCGTCGGCGTCGGGCAGCTCGACGCGGATCGCGCTCGTCAGTTCGCTGAAGAGGCGCGTCCACGCCTCGCGGCCGGTCAGCGCCTTCTCGGTCATCAGGCGCTCCTCGGGCTCGGTGAGCAGGTGCGGCCGGTAGCGGCGCAGCGTGCGCAGGTAATGGCGCGAGGTCTCCAGGCCATCGGCTTGGAGGAGCTCCTCGGCGCGCGCATCGTCGAGCGCCGCCCACTCGAGCTCGAAGAACAGCAGCTTGGTCTCGATCGCCGTGCCCTTCTCCTGCACGCGCGCGAGAAGGGCGCCATTGGCGTGATCGGCGGTGTCGACGGCGAAGCGCAGCATGGCGTACGAGCCGGCGCGCCCGACCAGATCGGTGATCGCCTCGAGCTCGGTCATCGCCTCGGCGAGACCAGGGCCGTCGAGCGCGGCGACGCGGCCGCCGTGCGCCTCGGCGAAGCGCGCGGCGCGCTCGTCGGCCTCGGCGAGGAGTCGGTCGGCGCCTTCGGAGCCCTCGCCGTCGACGAGCGGATCGAGGTCCCAGGCGACGTCCTGGACGTCAAGCAAGGTCATGCGCCCAGTGTGCCGCATCCGAATGCCCAGCACCTGGCCCGGAACGCAAAGCGACGCGGTCCCAAGCCGCTCGGGGTGCTCTCCGCCACGTCGGCTCCCGGAGGAGCGCCGTGACTTCAGAGCGGCGGGCCTCGCAACCCCTGGGCCTCGCTCTCTGCGGCTTGGTTCCGCGTCTGCAAGGAACCTATGCCGGTGCCGTCGCAGCGGTCAAGCAGCCCCGAGTGAAGAAGCCGCATCCTCCGAGGAAATCGCGTAGACGTGCAGCTTGCGGCGGGTCACGGGGTGCAGGTGAGAGGCCTCGCGGTGCATCCCGAGCTTGGCCGCGACGCGGATCGAGGGGTCGTTGTCGGGGTCGATGATCGCGATCACCGACTCGAGCTCGAGCGGTCCGAAGGCGTGACTGAGCGCGGCGCGGCCTCCCTCCGTTGCCAGGCCGCGGCCCCACGTGACGCGGGCCAGGCGCCAGCCGACCTCCACCGCCGGGAGCACGGCCGGCAGGAACGCCGGGATGGCCAGGCCGACGAAGCCGATGCAGGTTCCCGGGTCGTCATGGAGCGCTGCGCACCACAGTCCGAAGCCGTGCCCGTCCCAGTGAGCCTCGATCGCGTTCACGAGCTCATCGCTCTCGGCGCGGGTCATCGGGCGGCCGTCGCGCACGTAGCGCATGACCTCGGGGTCGGCGTTCATCGCGGCGAACGGCGCGCGGTCGGCGGGCTGCCAGCGGCGCAGGACGAGACGGTCGGTGGTCGGCATCGGGCGATCTGCAGCATGCCGGACGCGAAATCTCCGGAGGATGCGGCTTCTTCGGTTTGGCCGTCTTGACCGCCGAAGAGGGTCTCCATAGGTTGCCTCTCGACGCGGAACCGAGCCGCAGAGAGCGAGGCCCAGGGGTTGCGAGGCCCGCCGCTCTGAAGCCACGAGACATCCTTCGGGATTCACGCGGCAGAGAGCACCCCAGGCGGCTCGGGGCCGTGTCGTTCGCGTTCGGGGGGTGCCGGAGGCGGCCATGTGGCCGCCGGAGGCGGTTGCCCCCCTCACTCGCGCAGTGCGCAGCGCACCGCTTCGCCGAGCCCGCGCCTGCGCGATACGCCGCATGAAAGCCAAGTACTCGGGATCGCGACCATGCGCGGCTAGAATAGAAGTCGTACATAGCCCCTGGGGACGACAGGCTTCGACGTGGTCGGTTCGCAGGGGTGGTCGCGAGTCGAGGTCCCGGGAGGCCTCGTAAAACACCCGGGAAACCAATACGTGCGGACTCTCACGAGTACGCGCTCGCCGCTTAGCAACTAGCTAAGCCGTGAGCTCTGGGCCCCCGCCTGCCGGCCGCGGGGATCGCTCGGATCAGATGCCGGCTCACCCGGGGCGGTCCGCCTCCGCCAAACCGGGGAAAGCTCCAGGAGGCTGGTCCCGAGGAACCCCGCCGGCGAGGCGACCCCGGGGCGAGACCAGAGCGCCGGCTACGCTCGTAGACGCCACCTCTTGCGCGATCGCGGACGCGGGTTCGATTCCCGCCGTCTCCACTTCGACAGTTGGACGCTTCGGTAGCCCCTCGCTCAGGCGAGGCGGCTAGCCGCCGTACGGCGGGACGTTCTGGAAGATCGCCGGCCGGGGATCTGAAGGTTCCGGAGGCTTTGGCTTGCTCTCGACGTGAGCGCCGCGCGGCTTGGTACGCCGAAGGCCGCCGCCGGTGAGGTGAACGATCCGCCAATCGTCGCCTTCGGCGCGCTGGGACGCCCAGACCCCGGGCCCGTCGGCCTCGTCGTTGCGGCGCCGGGCTTCTGCCTCCGCCTCGCCACGAGTCATGACAAGAGCCTACGCCAGGCAGGCAAGCCCGGCTCCGCGCGCTCGCGCGGTCAGCCTTGGGCGTTCCTGACCAGGCGGACGATCGTGCTCGCGACGTAGTAGAGCGACAGCAGGAAGAACGCGGCGCCGATCGCGGCGCGCAGCTGGTCCTCGGAAGCGGGCGTGCGGCTCGCCGCGCGCGGTGCGACCTGGTCTGCGATCGCTTTGCGCCAGCCCACCAGTCCGGCTTGGCCGACGCGCTCGGATTTGGCCATGGGGCCGGTGTACCCGAACCAGGCCCCAGATCACGGCACGCGGACGTCCTCGGTGGCGCGCGCGCGGCGCTTCTCGCGCGCGCTGAGGTCGGACCGCCGGACAGGGGTGACGATCGACCAGTGGTGGCCTACCGGGCACCGCTGGACCCTCCACGCGCCGAGCCGGAGGGACTTCACCGACGCGCCGGGGATCCAGATCGTCGTGAACAGATGGCCGTCGCGGCACCTGACCACGACGTTGCCGCCGATCCCATACCCCCGCAGCCACAGCGGGATCGCGTCGACGAGGATGGCGACGGCGACGAGGAGCGGACGGCGAAGGCGCTGAGGGCGGGTGACGGCCATCAGCAGCCGTCGACGTCGCACGTCGCGCCGGTGGCGAGCACGTCGATCGCCGGGCGTGCCTCCCAGCCGCGGAGCAGCAGCTCGAGGAGGGCCTCGGGCGGGTGGGCGCCCGCGGCGCCCATCGTGCGATCGACCACGAAGAACGGCACCGCGCTGATCCCGAGCGACATGGCCAGGCTCTCGTCGGCGCGCACCTCGTCGCCGAAGCGATCGCTGCCGAACACGTCCTCGACCTCGGCGTCGGGGAGGCCGAGCTCGCGACCGAGACGGGCAAGGACGCCCGCGTCGCCGATCGGCTCGCCCTCGGTGAAGTAGGCGCGCATGAGCCGCTCCTTCATCGCGTCCTGCAGGTCATGGGTCTCGGCGAGGTGCACGAGCCGGTGGGCATCGAAGGTGTTGCCGCCGCGCGTGCGGTCCAAGCGCATGTCCAGCCCGTCGCCGGCGGCGACCTCGGCGAGGTTCTGCTGGCTCGCCTGCGCCTGCTCGCGGGTCATGCCGTACTTCTGGGCCAGGTGCGTCGCGCTGTCCACATCGCGCTCGCGGGGCGCGTGGGGGTCGAGCTCGAAGCTGCGCCACGTCACGCGGACGTCGTCGCGGTGCTCGAAGTCGGCGAGCGCCGACTCGAATCGGCGCTTGCCGACGTAGCACCACGGACAGACGATGTCGGACCAGATCTCGACCTGCATGGGCGCATCCCCGGCTCGTTGCTCGGACAACGGTGTTGAGGGTACACCCAGCGGGGCCGCGGCCCCGCTGGTCAGGCGATGAGCCGCTTGTACTGCGCGGCGAGGGCGGCGCGGCGCTCGAGGAGCTCGTCGTAGTCGCCCATGTAGTAGTGCGCCGGATCGGCCTCGTGCAGCGACGTCAATTTGCGGTCGATCTGGCCGATCGCGGCGGCGCACTGCAGGTGGACCAGGTTGCGGTGGACGCCGTGCTCGGGCATCCGTGCCGGTGGGCGCAGCTCGGCGAGCGGCAGGTGATCCCACATGCTCAGGTGTCCTTCCTTGGACGAGTGGCGGTGTGACATGTTGGCGAAGTGGCGGATGCGCTGCACTGGTCTTAAGACGGGATCCCGGCGCAACGCTCAGGCCCGCAGCTCGATGAGCGCGCGGGCCGGGACCTTGGCCGGCCGGCTGGCGAGGACCCGGATCAGCGCATCGACGACCGCCGGATCGAACTGCGAGCCCGAGCAGCGGTGCAGCTCGTCGAGGGCGTCGGCGACCGACATCGCCGGGCGGTAGGAGCGGTGGGTGGTCATCGCGCTGTACGCGTCGCAGGCGCAGATGATCCGCGCGCCGAGCGGGATCGTGTGGCCCCCGATGCCGTCGGGATAGCCGCCGCCGTCCCAGCGCTCATGGTGGTGGCGCACGATGAGGCCGACCTCGGCCAGCACGCCGCCGACGCGCTCGAGCATCTCCTGGCCGTCGACCGGGTGGCGGCGCATGAGCTCCCACTCGGGCCCGGTGAGCTTGCCCGGCTTGTTGATGATCTCGTCGGCCACGCGGATCTTGCCGATGTCGTGCAGCAGCGCGCCGAACTCGAGGTTGCGCCGGTCGCGACCGTCGAGCCCCAGGACGTCGCCGACGGCGAGCGCGAGTGCGACGACCCCATGGCTGTGCTCCCCGCCCGTGTAGGCGTCGTCGGCCTCGAGCACGTCGCTCATGAGCAGCGCCGTGCCGCGGTAGGCGTTGGACAGCGCGAGCGCGTGCTCGATGCGCGCGTGGCGCTCGCGCGCGAAGAGGGCGAAGAGGCCCAGCAACGGCAGGACGAAGATGATCGCCAGCGGCTCGCTCTGGGCGGCGACCCCGGCGAGCATGCCGACCGGCGTCAGGGCGGCGTCGGCGGCCAGGACCCACCCGAAGAGCTGCAGCGCGACCTTCGGCGGCACGCCGTGCGAGACCTTGTCGCGCAGGACCGTGACTCCGGCGTCGCACAGCGCCTGCGCTGCGAGTGCCAGCGCGAAGACCGGCCAGTCGCTCAGCCCCACGTGGCCGGGGGCGAGCAGCGCGACGACCAGCGCCGGGCCGACTGCGTAGACCGAATCGGCGAGGACGAAGGCCAGACGCGACGGGTGCACGGTGCCGCGCAGATAGCTGGGCAGCCGCGCAACGAGGTAGCTCGCAGCCACGAGCAGCGGCACGAGCGCCGGCGGTGCGAGGACCAGCATCGGGACGAAGACGAGCTGGCTGGGGACCGTGTAGCCGGGCCCGACGTCGAAGCGCACGAGCTGGGTCAGCGCGTAGGCGCCGACGAGCGCCGCGGCGCCGATCGGCGACAGCGAGCGCTCCGAGGGCGCCAGCAGCGCCAGGAGCGCGACCGCGGCGAGCAGCGCGACGCCGAGCGCGACGTCGGTCCGCAGCTCCCGAGGGGAGAGCGGGACTGCCTTGCGGGTCGAGGCATCCTCGATGAGCTGCTCGACGTACGGGTCGTCCTCTGCCAGCACCATGGCCTGATCCCTTCATCGGCGCGCGCGTACGCGCGAATCACCCGCTCGCGGGCGAGGCACCGCAGTTTGGACGTATGTATGGCGCCGTTCGTCGTGCGCTAAGGGCCGCTCGTCGCCCGCCGATCATCAGTGCGACCGCCTGGCTGGGGTCTCGAATCGACTTGATGGGGGGCAACATGGCAAGGAAGGGATGGGTGCGCCGGGTGGTTCCCGGGCTGCTCGCGGTGATGGCACTCGGAGCGCTGCCGGCTGGGGCGTCGGCGGACGGGCTCAGCCTCGGGCTCGACGGCTGCCCGGCGCGGCCGACGGCGAAGGTGTTCTCGCGCTGGCTCGACCCGAGCAACTACACGCTCGTGCCCGGCGGCACGTTCGAGGGCTCGCTGAGCGGCTGGAAGCTCACCGGCGGCGCGAAGGTCGTCTCCGGCAACGAGTCGTTCGGGGTTGCCGGCAAGGCCGACGAGCTCGCGCTCTCGCTGCCGTCCGGCAGCTCGGCCACGACGCCGCCGATGTGCGCGGCCGTCCTGGACCCGACGCTGCGCTATTTCGCCGCCAACGACGGCGGGCTGCTCTCGCTGCTGACGGTCCAGGTCCTCTACTACCCCTCCGGCGGCGGCGTCCTGACGCTGCCGCTCGGGGTGAACGCCGGCGGGCGCAACTGGGCCCCGTCGCTGCCGACCGTCGTCGCCGCCAACCTGCTGGGCGCCCTCAAGGGCGGCCAGGTGCAGGTGGCCTTCCGGTTCACGCCGGCCGGCCTGGGCGCCAAGTGGCGGATCGACGACGTCTACCTCGACCCGCGGGCAAGCCACTAGCCGAGCAGTGCGGCCTCGGTGGTGGCGGTGAGCCACGGCGCGAATCGCGCGGGCGGTAGGCCGCAGTCCTCAACGAGCCGCAGGTAGGTCGTGGGGTTGGCGATCGCGTAGAGCGCGTCCCCCGCGGCCTGCCCGCTCATCCCATCGCGCAACATTCCTTCGTCGTGCAGCCGGTCGGCGATCGCCCGCGTCGCCGACCGGACGCGCTCATAGGCGCGATCGCGCACCGGGCGCAGCTCGGCGTCGATCGCAGCGGCGCTCTCGCCGATCGAGATCAGCCGGGCGGCCCGGCGCATGATGGCCGCGGTCGACGAGGCCAGCCGGGGGAGGAGCTCGCCGGCCGGCAGGTCTGCGATCTGCGACAGCGGCTCGCTCCCGCTCGTGCGGATCGCGCGCAGGATCGTGGCGTCCAGCAGCACCGGCTTGTTCGGGAACGCGAGGTAGACGGTCGCCTCCGACACCCCGGCGCGAGCGGCGACCGCACGGATGCTGGTGCGCGCGTAGCCATCGCGCGTGAAGAGGTCCTCGGCTGCCTGGCAGATCGCCTCGCGGGTCGCGTGGGCGCTCGCGCGCCTGGCGGGCGACTCGTAGCGGCGCTTGACGGGCTCTCCCGACATTGACTAGAGTAGTACTCTAGCGAATTAGGGGGCCGGAACGATGGGCGCGGACCATCTCATCGAGTTGACGCCGGACTGGGGGCTGTGGCGGGACTTCGCCGTGCGCAGCGCCGGCTTTCCCGTCGAGGGCCTGCGCGTCTTCGGCGGCGACGGCGAGAGCGAGCGGCTCGCCACGGTCGCGCGCGATCCGGCCTTCCGCGAGGCGGTCGCCTGGCAGAGCCGCGAGTCGCTGGCCAACGCGATCGACAAGCACGCCGCCGGGGTGAAGGACAGCCCGTCGCGCCTGCGGCGTCGCGAGGAGATCGTCGCCCGCTACTGGCAGCGCTACTGCGCGAAGAACGACACCATCGGCTTCTTCGGGCCGCTGGCATGGGGGAGCTTCGGCGGCGACGGAGTCGCAGTGCGCGTTGGCGCGATCGAGCACGAGCGCGTCGTGCACCTCGAGAACTGGGCGGTCGAAGCGGTCGCCGCCGCCGCCGGCGTGGCCCCGCTCGTGCCGATGGACCCGTTCCCCGAGCGCGCGATACGGGAGCGGCTCACCCGTGAGGCGCCCCACGCGCTGGCCTCGCTGGATCGGCTCGAGGCCGCCCGCGACGCCGTCGCTGCCGCGCCGGCGGATGACCTCGGCGCGGCGCTCACCGACCTGGAGCACGTCTTCGAGGAGGTGTGCGGACGCGCGGCGTCGCGCGGCCACGGCGACAGCGGCGGCGGGCGGACGATCGCCTACCTCGACTGCATGCGCGACCTGGACCTGACCGTCGGCGGAGCGGCTCTCGACGAGCTGCGCACGACGCTGCCCGCGATCCTCTATGCGGCGCGCTGGTGGTGCGGGCGCGTGTACGCCGCCGGCACCGAGCTCATGGAGCGCATCGCGCATGGGCGGTCCGGGCCGCTGGGCCCGCTCATGGGCGAGCTCATGGGCGCGGGCTGGGGGCTGTTCGAGCAGATGGGCGACGAGCAGCGCGATTTGCAGCGGCGCTGGGCCGGCGTCGTCGACGGCGGCGACGTCGCCGGCATCGCGCAGCGGGCGGCCGCGGCGTTCGCCGATCACGCGCCGGCGTGGCACTGGGCCGCTTACCACTCCGCCGACGTGCAGCTCGCGGGCGCCGACGCGAGTGCGATCGCGCGTGGCGACTTCCAGCTCGTCCTTGGCGACCTCCACGGCGGCAGCAACCCGCTCGTCCAGGGGCTGTTCGCCCACCGCCATCCGCACAACGGCGCCGTCCTCGAGCGCGTGGCCCACGACGTCGGGCCTGCCGTTCACCTGCTCCCACCGCGGCGCGGTGTCGTGGAGATGACGGCGCGGGCCTACCCCGTCTACGGCGTGGACGGGGACGTCGTCGTCACGGTCGGCGACGAGCCAGCGCCGCCCGGCACGCGCGCCGTCGGGATCGGCGAGGTCGTGGTCGACGACGGTCACGTCGGCGACCGTGCCGGCTCGTTCCGCGTCCCGATCGCCGAGCTGCTGTTCCTGCCGATCTTCATTGCCGGCGTCCGCACCTTCGACCTCGCCGGCGACCGCGAGGGGCGCTCGACCATCGGGCGCACGGTGGTCCGGCGCGCCCGGTGGTCGGCGGCCCCGGGCGACCTGCCCGAAGCGCCCGGCGACCTCGCCGCGTGGGCGCGCGACCGTGGCTTGCCGCGCGCTGTCTTCGCCCGCTCGCCGCTCGAGCGCAAGCCGATGTACATCGACTTCGACAGCCCGGCGCTGCGCCGCGTCCTGGCGCGCTTCGTCTCGCCTGCCCGCGAGCGGGCGCCGCACGCGACCTTCAGCTTCGAGGAGATGCTCCCCGCGCCCGATCAGTGCTGGCTGGAGACCGAGGCCGGGCACCACACGAGCGAGTTGCGCGTGGTGGCGGTCGATCGGACGCGGATGCGATAGTCCGCGCCGCCCATGGCCTTCACGCGCCGCGACGAAGGGCCGCTGGTGGTGCTGACCCTCGACCACGGCGACCTCAACCTCTTCGACCGGGAGGTCTTCGCCTCGCTCGGCGGTCACGTCGAGGCGCTCGCCGAGGAGCCGCCGCGCGGCCTGCTGATCACGTCCGCGGGCCGCGTCGTGTCGGCCGGCGTCGACGTCCACGAGTTCGAGGGCCTCACCTCGCGGGGCGCCGGCGAGCTGTGGCGTGAGCTCTTGACCACGATCCAGCGTCTGGAGGACCTGCCCTGCCCGACGGTGTTCGCAGCCGGCGGCCTATGCCTGACCGCGGCGTTCGAGGTCGCGCTGGCCTGCGACCTGCTCATCGCCGCCGAGACGGCGCGCTTCGGCCTCGTCGAGGTGGTCGTGGGGCTGACACCCTCGATGGGCGGACCCCAGCGGCTCGCGGCGCGGGCCGGGCCGGCACGCGCCAAGCAGCTGATCTACACCGGCGAGCTCTTCGACGCGCGCACGCTCGAGGCGTGGGACGTCGTCAACCTCGTGGTCGCCGACGAGCAACTCGACGACCGCGCGCTCGAGCTGGCGTCGCGCATCGCGGCGGGACCGACCCGCGCCCACGCCGCCACGAAGCGGATCGTCCGGACCGCGGTCGAGGAGGGCGTGCGGGCCGCCGACGCCATCGTCCCCGAGGTCTCCGGCGCGCTCTTCGCCACCGACGACCTCCGCGGCGCGGTCCGCTCCTTCCTGACCGACGGCCCGGGGAAGGCGTCCTTCCAGGGCCGCTGAGCGCGAGGTCAGCGGGCGGCGACGAGCGCCTGCCCAGCACCGGCGTGAAGGCGCAGCGCCTCGACGAAGCTCACCAGCGCAACGAGGGCAAGGATCGCGAAGGCGAACGCGAACAGCGTGTGGCGACTGGCGTGGCCCGGGAGGAGGTCTCCCGCCCGTAGGGCGATTGTCGCCGCGGCCACTCCGAGACCGGAGAACAGCTGCTGGACGGTGGCGGCGAGCGCGTTGGCGTCGCGCATCTGCTCGGGCGGGACGTCGCTGAAGCCCAGCGTCGTGTAGCCGGTCAGGCCGACCGAGCGGGCGACGCCGCTGACGAGCGCGACCAGCGCGATGACGGCGATCGGCGTGGACCGCGTGAGCAGCCCGGCAGCGACGCTCGTGACCGCCAGGACGCCGGTGGCCGCGAGCAGCATGCTGCGAAAGCCGAACCTGTTGTAGAGGATCGTCGTCGCGGGCTTGATCGCGATGTTGCCCACGAAGATGAAGAGGACGACCGCGCCCGACTTGATCGGGCTCCACCCGAAGTCGGTCTGGAAGAGCAGCGGGAGCAGGAACGGGATCGCGCCGACGACCAGCCAGAACGTGGTGCTCCCGGCGATCGACGCGCCGAACGTCGCGATCCGCAACGTCTGCAGGTTCACCAGCGGGGCCTCGCTTCGCAGCAGGTGCCACGCCGCTGCCGCCAACAGCGCGATCGACGCCCCGCCGAGCACGGCCACGAGCGCCCAGTGAGGGCGGTCGCGCGCGATCTGCTCTCCGGTGTAGGTCAGCAGGCCCAGCCCGGTGCACGTCAGCACGACGCCGAGGCGATCCAGGCGCGGCGGCCGCACGGTCGGCGTGGCGTCGATGAGCCGCCACGCGAAGAGGAAGGCGACGATGCCCAGCGGCACGTTGATGACGAACATCCACTGCCAGCTCGCGTAGGTCGTGATCAGGCCGCCGGCGAGCGGCGCCACCACCGGCGCCAGCAGCCCGGGCCACACGATGTAGGAGGTCAGGCGCATGATCTGCGACTTCGGCGCGGGGCCCAGGACCACGAGTCGCCCGACCGGGACCATCATCGCGCCGCCCGCTCCCTGCACGACGCGCAGCACGACGAGCATCGCCAGGCTCGTGCTCAGGGCGCAGCCCAGGGAGGCGAGCGTGAACAGCGCGATCGCCGAGAGGAAGACCGGCCGCGCACCGTAGCGCGCGGTCATCCACCCGCTCAGCGGGATCAGCACCGCGAGCGTCAGCAGATATGCGGTGATCACCAGCGCGGTCGAGCTCGGCGCGACGTGCAGCGAGTGGCTCATCTGCGGGATCGCGGTGACGACGATCGTGCCGTCGAGGATCTCCATGAAGAAGCAGCCGGCGACGAGCAGCGCCGTGTTGCGCAGCCGCCTGTCGATCATGCGCCGCGAGCCATCGACGCGCGGCGCTAGGACTGGATGAGCCCGACCACGTGACCCTCGGGATCGCTGAAGAGCCCGATCACGAGGCCGTCCATCACCTCGTCGGGGCCCATCGTCCGCGTTCCGCCCAGGCTCTCGGCCTGCGCGAGCGACGCCTCGACGTCGGGGACCTCGACGTAGAAGGTGACGTGACCCGGGTATCCCTCGGGCCCCGGGCCGACGCCGCCGCCGATCCCGATCCCGTCGGAGTTGAGGTTCTCCTCGCGCGCGACCAGCCCGTACTTCATCGGGTTGTTCGCGTCGATGTTCCAGCCGAACAGCTCGGCGTAGTAGCTCTGCAGCTTCTCGCCATCCTGCCCGACGATCTCGAAGTGCACGACCGGCCGGCCCATGACTGCTCTCCTTTCCGTCAGCCCGCGAACGCCGCTGCCTGCGTGCGGACGAGGGCGACGAGGTTGCCGAGCGCGATGTTCGCATCGACGAGGTGAAGGCCCCAACTCGGATCGGGCGACGGCCGGGGCGCGGGCGCGCCGCCCAGCGGCGTGACCTCGAGGACGTGCGCGGCGCCGCTCGTGCACTGCGCGCGGTAGCTGTCCGGGATCTCGACCCATGGCGTCGGCGCGGCCGGCAGCGTCACGCCGAGCAGGCCCATGCCGGCCGCGATCGTCGAGCCGGGCGCGAACGGCTCGGTGGGATACACCGGGTCGAGCAGGCCCGCGCCGCCGGCCAGCCGCGCCGGGTTGGTGCACAGCACCGCCTGCCCGGGCTCGGCGGCGCGCCCGAACACCGCGTTCGCCGGCGCGGGCTGATCGAAGGTCGAGAAGGCGACCACGCACCCGAGCTGGCGCGGCGAGCGGCAGGCCGGTATGTGCCGGAAGTCGCCGCCCGCGTCGGACCCCTTGCGGATGAGGACGTTGCCGCCGAGCAGGATCGCCGAGACGAGCAGCTTGCGCGCCTTGGCACTGGCATCGACCTGCTCGGCAAGGAGCCTGCGCAGGACGAACGTGCCCTGCGAGTGGCCGATGAAGACGACCCCGCGGCCGTGGTTGTACCTGCGCAGGTAGGTGCGCCATGCCTGAAGGATGTCCGCATAGCCGGCCGGCGAGACGAAGCCGGCGTGGACCTTCGCGGAGCGCTGGTCGATCGCCTGCAGCGTGTACTGCCGGTAGACGGGCGCGAAGACCCGGCACACCCGCGAGTAGCGCGCGGCCTGGTAGAGCGCGACGGACCGCTCCGGCGGATCGATCGCGCGCGTCGCCACGACACGGCGCTGGTCGCTGACCGTCGGATAGACGTAGAAGCAGTCGATCTTCTTCTTGTTGCGATCCGGCTTCGCCGTCGTGGTCCCGGTGACCGCGCCGGTCGGCGAGATCAGCGTCGTGCCGAGGCCCGGCTCGCAAGGGTTGTTCGGGATCCCCGGCTTGCAGAGCCAGGTCGTGGTGTCCGGCACCTTCTTCGGCTTCTTCGCGGCAAGTGCGCTCGGCGCCAGCAGCGCGCCCAGCAAGAGCCCGAATCCACACACCAACACAACGATCCTGCGCATCGTCCCGCTCCTCTCCTGGGTCCCTGCCGAAACCCTATCCGGGGTGAGACATTAGTTCAAATCTGTCTCAGCGGTTCCGGCCGCTCAAGGTGAGCCGGACGATCCGGGCCATGGTGGCTCCCAGCACCCGCAGGTACAGCCGGATCGAGCGGTCGGCGATGTACTCGAGGTCATGGATCAGCTTGTCCTCCCAGGAGTCCTCGCGCGTGATCCTGGTCTGCGCGAAGCCGGTGACGCCGGGCCGGACGACGAGCCGCTGCCAGTACTGCGGGACCTCCTCGACCAGCCGGTAGAAGAAGGCGGGCCGCACCGGGCGCGGGCCGACCATGCTCATGTCTCCGCGCAGCACGTTGAAGA
>Ga0081540_1002437_pt1 | contig 15150 bp, 12 predicted proteins | sample TabmetS2T1R1_FD_71024 | JGI IMG/M metagenome (GOLD analysis project Ga0081540, IMG submission 71024) | Tabebuia heterophylla rhizosphere microbial communities from the University of Puerto Rico - S2T1R1 | ecosystem: Host-associated > Plants > Roots > Rhizosphere ... | reverse complement strand
TGCCGCCGCCGAGAATATTGCCGTTCACCTTGTACAGCCACAGCGAGTCGACGGACTCGTAGCCCTGCAGGTACGGCTGCTGGTCGATGGCAAACTGCAGGTCACCCGCCTTGATCTTCGCCGGGATCTGCGGATTGAAGTCGAATGTGCCGATCTTGGCCTTGCTGCTGGAGTCCTTGACGGCGTTGATGGCAGCGAGCGCGTCAGGCGCGCCAAGGGTGACGATGAAGTCGATGCTCGGGTCCTGCTTCAGCTTGGCGGCGATCGTCGACTGCTCCGACGGTCGGTCCGAGCCGTTCACGTAGATCTTCTGCCACTTGCCGCTGAAGGTCGACTTCACCCCGTTGCAGCGGTCCTCCAGCTGGATCTGCCCCTGGAACTGGATCACGCACAAGAGGTTCTTGTAGCCGTCGGTGGAGGCCTTCTTGCCGGCCGCCTGCCCGGCCAGGCTCTCGTCCGAGCCGAAGTACGCTAGTGCCCCCGAGGACTGGTACTTCGTGATACCGGCGTTGAACGCCACGACCGGGATGCCGGCCGCGATGGCCTTCTGCACCGCTGGGGTGAGCGCCGGCGGGTCCGGCAAGGTGATCGCCAGGCCGTCCACCTTGGCGTCGATCGCGGTCTGGATGAGGTTGGCCTGGTTGCCGGACGACGGGTCATTGGAGTACTTCAAGGTGACGTTGTCCTTTTCCGCGGCGGCCTTCGCACCCTTCTGGATGATGTCCCAGAACGTGTCACCCGGTGCGCCATGGGTCACCATGGCGAACGTCATATGTTGCGTGGTGGCCTTGCCGGCGCCACCGACATTGGCGGCGGATTCCTCGGCCTTCTTACCGCCCGTCTTGCTACACGCTGTCAGCGCGACTGCAGCGGCCGCAACGACCGCAATGAGTCGAATCGATCTCTTTGATCGGCTCGATGTCATGTGTTCCGTCCTTCCGAGTCGAGCGATCTTGTTACTGAGGGGAACTGGACGCATTGTCCGCAGCGGCCGGAGCAACTGATTCCAGACCGCAGGAATTCAGGTAGGTGCGAGTGCTGGTCGCGATCGGTAGCGGCACGTCGAAGTCCACCGGGTACATGTCTTGCTCGACGACCACGAAAATGTCGGCGTCGAGATCTCGCAGGGCTTCGAGTACGGACGGAACATCGGGGAGTCCCTTTGGAGGCGTACAGCTCGCCCCCATGGCGACGGCCTGCCCGAAGGGGAGGTCGTCCCGTTCTGCTCTCGCAACGATGTCTGGATCCATCTGTTTGATGTGCACATAGCCGATCCGCTCGGGGTAGTTGCGAATCAGCGCCGGCACATCAGCCCGCCGGTAGGCGAGGTGGCCCGTGTCCAGACAAAGGGAGACGAAGCGCGGATCGGTTTCGTCGAGGAATCGTTCGGTCTGTTCCTGGGTCTCCACGTGGTAGTCCGCGTGCGGGTGGAATTGCAGGGCGAGGCCATACTCCTCGGCTACGATCTGGCCGAGCCGATCGACGGCATCGATCATGGTGCGCCACGCGTCGGAGTCCAACTCGGCTGGTTCGAGGTATGCCCCCGTGATGTCGTCCCGATATCCTGGGACCGGGACGAAAATCAGGTGCTTTCCACCGGTCGCGGTTGTCAGCGCGGCCACCCGACGAGTCTGCGCGGCGATCGTGTCGAAGTCATCGGGGCGGTGCAATCCGGAAAGTCCGTGCATCGTGCCGCCGGCCACCCACAATGAGCGCTGCGCGAGCTCGTCCTGCAATCGAGCGGGGTCGGTAGGCAGATACCCGTACGGGCCAAGCTCAAGCCACCGATAGCCAGCTCCGGCGACTTCATCGAGGAATCGGTTCCAAGGCGTCTGCCGTGGATCGTCGGCGAACCACACCCCCCACGAGTCGGGACAGCTCCCGAGGCGCAGCTGTTTCAGATCACCGCCGTTGGCCACTCTTGACCTCCGTCGTCTCGGTTGGGAGCGTAGCCAGTGCCCTGGCCGCATACGCGGCATCGTTATCGGGTTGTTGCATCGGCATCAGCGCCGTGCGAGGAGTATGTAATTGGGCACTCAGGCTGTCAAGACTTTGTCCTAACATTTTCTCAATCATCACACTCGGACGACGGTGCCCGATTCCGCCGACTCCCGGACTGCCGCGAGCGCCGCCGCCTGGCTCACGGCGTCAGTTCGGCCGAAATCCAGGTCCTGTTCACCGGCGATCGTCCTGGACACCGCCTCGAACTCGATCCGGTACGCGTCGCTTTCTTCACCGGTCAGCCCGTACTGGCCCTGCGGATCCACCGGCAAACGGCGCGCTCCGGCGCCATCGATGAGCTCGAGGTAACCCGGGCGGCACAGCCATGGGTCGGCAAGCGAAATGACGCCGTCGGTGCCCACAATGTCCAGCTGATCGCGTCGGGGGAGATCCAATCCGGCGTCGAAGTGCCCAAGCACGTTACCCGTCATCCGGATCGTCCCGGCGAGCCGGAGGTCGACCGGCCGCCCCGATGCGTCGGCCCCCGTATCCGGCACCTGCTCGGCGTACACCCGCTCTGCGGTGCCGCCATACAGTCGAGTCCCACTGACGCAATACCCGCCAAGATCAAGCAGCGCCCCGCCGGCCAGGGCAGCAGAGCGCCTGATGTCGCCGGGCGGCACGGCCACGCTCAAGGCTGTGTGGATGATGGCGACCTGGCCGATGGCGCCGTCCGCGACGAGCCGTCGCGCGAGCAATGTCTGCGGGTGAAAGCGGTACATGAAGGCCTCGAAGCACGTCCGCCCGGCAACCTCGGCGGCATCGAAGCAGGCGGCCGCGTCCGCGGCTGACACCGCAAACGGCTTCTCGCACAGGACGTGCTTGCCGGCCTGCAGCGCGGCGATCGTCCACTCCGTATGCATCGACACCGGCAATGGGACGTACACGGCGTCGACGTCGTCGCGGGCTAGCAGCTGCTCATATGACCCGAAGCTGTCGGGAATCCCGAGCTCGTCGGCAAACGACCGCGCCCGGTCAGCGTCTCGACTGGCAACGCACACAAACTCAACCCGCGGAGCTGTCCGGGCGGCCTCGACGACGACACGGCCGATGGCGGCCGTCGACAGTATGCCCCAGCGAATCCTGCGCACGTCGAGCTACTTAGCCGCGTCGAGAAGAGTGCGGGCGGCTGCCTGCAGTCCGGCCATTTGGTCCAGCTCCTGATCCTCGTGCTCGATGTTGACCGCCATGTCCGGGTCCACCTTCGCGAGCGCCTGGAGGAACCGGCGCCACCAGTCGACGTCATGACCGCGGCCAACTGCCACGAAGTCCCAGGACGAGTTCTCCGGCCACTGGCTGAGCGTGTAGCGGCCACCGAGACCGATCGCACCCTTGTCGTCCGGGCGGACCCGGCCGAAGCGATCGTCGAGCACGCCATTGATCCGGGCGGCCGGGTTGATCCGGGTGTCTTTGGCCGCCGCGTTGTAGACCAGGTCGCCCAATGCCGCGACAGCCTCGATCGGCTCGATGCCCTGCCAGAACAGGTGGCTCGGGTCCATTTCGGCGCCGACGTGCGTTGCGCCAATCTCCGTCGCGAGCCGGATCATCGTCGCTGGGTTGTACACGACGTTATGCGGATGCATCTCGATACATACCTTGACGTCGGCGTCGGCGGCGCGCGCCTGCACGGTCTTCCAGAACGGGATCGCGACATCCTTCCACTGGTAGTCCTGCACATCGAGATACGCGCTGTGCCAGGGCAACACGTTCCACGCCGGGGCAGTGCCGGTCGGCGAGACGCTCGGCGTGCCCGACATCGTGACGACCCGTTTGACTCCGAGCAAGGCGGCGACCTCGATGGAGTCGTAGATGTCTTGCGATTGCTGCGCGCCGACCTCAGGGTCGAGGGGATTCCCATTACAGTTGAGGGCGGTCAAGGCCACACCGGCCTGGTCGAACAGTCCGAGGTAGTCAGCTCGGGCCTGCTCGCTGGAGCGCAGGTCATCGATTGGCAGATGCACCGGCGGCAGAAAGCCGCCGGAGTTGATCTCCGCGCTCGTGAGGCCGAGGTCGGCGATGGCCTGTAGCGCTTCCGCAACGGGCTTGTCGTGCAGGACGGCGGTGTATACGCCGAGCTTCATGGTGATCCTTCTCGAAGGTGGGGACGCAATCCGGGCGTGGTCTGTAGTGGGCGGGCAGACGGTCAGGAAGTCACGACAACCTCGGCGCCTTGCTTGTGATGGGACTCGACGACCGCGTCGAGCAGGCGAAGGTTGTGCAGCCCATGCTCGAAAGTCGGGCAGGGCGTGAGCCCGGGCACTCCACTGACTTGCTCGAGGAACGCTCGTGATTGGTAGATGAACAGATCATTCTGCCCGTAATTGACGCCAGGGAAATCCATCGCGAGCCCGCCCGACAGATATGGATGCAGGGGACCGACGAGGACCTGCCGATACCCGGCAGTCGGGCCGCCCACAGTGGTGTCGTAGTAATGGAACTCGCCGGGCCGGGCCAGGTCGAACGTCGCCGCGGCGTCCTCGGCGTACAGCCCGAAGCCGAGCGCGTTCGGCCGGCCGCGGGCTACCCGGGATGCGGTCAGGGTGGCGACCGCACCCGAACCAAATGTGGCCGTAAACGCGACAACGTCCTCGTTTTCTACCTCCTGCTGCACGTCAGAGAGGTCAGCTGCTGCATGTCCGACCGCGGATCCGGCAGGCAGGAAGCGGGAGGTGATCAGAGTGGTCATCGTCGTGCCCCGCACTCTGGCCATCGGACCGCATATGTACTCCGCGGTGTCGACGATATGGCTACCGATGTCGGCGAGGGCTCCAGAACCGGGGCCGCCTTGGTAGCGCCAGCTCATGGGCGCCTTCGGGTCGCTGCCGTAGTCACACAGGTATTGAGCGTGAAATTCAAGCGGCCGGCCCATCACACCGGACTCGACGAGTTGCTGGATAGCGCTGATTGCCGGTGATCGACGGAAGGTGAATCCGACGGCGGCCTGACGGTCGGTGGCCTGCGCGGCCGCGACCATGGACTCGGCGTCGGCGATCGTGGGAGCGAACGGCTTCTCGCACAAGACATGCTTGCCGGCCGCGAGCAGTCCTTCGACCACCTCGCGGTGCAGCTTGTTTGCTACGACCACGCTGACGACGTCGATGTCCGGTGCGTCTGCCACCGCTTGCCAGCTTGTCTCGGCCCGGGCGTAGCCGAATCGTCGAGCTGTCTCCCGCGCGAACGATTCGTTCACGTCCGCGATAGCGACCAGCCGCACGTCGGGCAACCCGGCGCCGTACACGGTCGTGGCCATGCGATAGCCGGCCGCATGGGCTCGGCCGGCCATGCCAGCACCGATGACCGCGACGCCGAGGGATGACGATGACACGGGTCCTGCCTCTCTTAGCATCCGCCCAGCCCGATCCGTTCGTCCGGCTGCGCGCGGACGTGCGCTGACGCCGAACAGTGAAAACGCGGCGAGGTTATGTATTAGTGAGCGAACCGGAACACATTTAGACCGGTCTAAATTCGCTAGCTAATGGTGTAGCCTCATTAGCCAGCTGTCAAGCCCAAGTGTCCCGTTAGCGAGGTTCTTTGCCCGGATGCGCGGATCCAGGCGGATGGATCGCAAGGCGGAGGAGGAGACGAATGGCAGCGCCATTCGCGACGACGACAACGAAGCGAGCCGCCGACTGGGCCGTGCAGACGAGTAAACACACCTCGCTAACGGGACACTAGGTCAGGCTGGGCCCCATGCCGATAGCCGGTTTTCAGCCGGCGCGAAGAGCATCGCCGATCGAGACAAAGGCCTGGCTGAGAGCGGATCGCCAGTCCGGCAAGGGAGTGAGGCCAGCGCCCCGCCAGCTCCGATCAGACAGCACCGAGTACGCCGGCCGTGGCGCCGGTCGCGGGAAGTTGGCCGTGTTCGTTGGCAAGACGCGAGACGGGTCAGCACCCAGCTCCTCGAAGATGGCCCTCGCGAAGCCGAACCACGTCGTAGCGGCACGATTCGTGCATTGGTAGGTCCCGGCCGCAGCGGTCGGGGATCGGCCGAGTTCCACGAGTGCGGCCGCAAGCTGTGCCGTCCAGGTCGGCGCGCCGAACTGGTCATCGACTACCGTTACAGTGGCCCGCTCACGCTCGAGGCGTGCCATCGTCTTGACGAAATTGCCGCCTACCGCTCCGTAGAGCCAGGCGGTCCGTACGACGTATGCCTGCGGGAGGAGTTCACGGACGGCCTGTTCGCCGGCGAGCTTCGATTGGCCGTACACGGACTTCGGTTCGGTCGGATCGTCGACCTCGTAAGGAACTCGCGACTCGCCGTCGAACACATAGTCCGTTGAGACGTGGATCAGCCGGCTGCCGGTGCCAGCGACTGCGCTGGCGACCGCGGCGGCGCCGGCAGCGTTCACGCGATATGCCGCGACCTCGTCTGTCTCCGCCGCATCGACAGCCGTGTAGGCCGCACTGTTCACCACAACGTCGGGGTGATACTCGGCGATCGTCTCTGCCACCGCGCGAAGATCGGCCACGTCGAGATCGGATCGGCCCAGGGCACGTACGTCCTCATCCGCGAGGACCCGCCTTAGGTCGCTACCGAGCTGTCCGTGCGCGCCGGTGATGAGCCAGCGCATCATCGGCCGCTCATCAGTTGACCAGCCGATCCTTTGCCATTTCGGCGCGCGACTTCAGCGGTTCCCACCAGTCGCGGCGCGTCTGGTACCAGGCGACGGTAAGCGCGAGCCCGTCCTCGAACGTCGTCTGCGGCGAGTAGCCCAGCGCGGCGATCTTGCTGTAGTCCAACGAGTACCGCAGATCGTGGCCACCGCCGCGGGGGTCGATGATGTGCTGCACGTAGTCCCAGCTGCGACCAGTCGCGTCGAGCAGCAGCTGGGTGAGCTCCTTGTTCGACAGCTCCTGCCCACCGCCGATGTTGTAGACCTCGCCCGGTAGACCCCGCTCGACGACTAGTTGAACCCCTCGGCAGTGATCGGCGACGAACAACCAGTCTCGGACGTTGAGCCCCTCGCCGTAGAGCGGAACTTTTCTACCCTCGAGCAGGTTAGTGACGAACAGCGGAATGACCTTCTCGGGAAAGTGATAAGGCCCATAGTTGTTGCTGCATCGCGTTATCGAGATGTTGAGGCCGTACGTCTTGGCATAGGCGCGCGCCATGAGATCGCCGCCGGCCTTTGCGGCTGAGTATGGCGAATTGGGCTCCAGAACATGGTCTTCGGTCCACGAGCCAACCGGGATCGAGCCGTAGACCTCGTCGGTGGAGATATGCACGACCCTCGGCACATCGTGCCGCAGCGCCGCCTCAAATACCTGTTGGGCCCCAAAGACGTTGGTTTGGATGAAGTCAGATGCGCCGATGATCGAACGGTCGACGTGCGACTCGGCCGCGAAGTTGACCAGGACGTCATGCCCGGGCAGCGCGGCGTCAAGGTCAGATACCGAGCAGATGTCACCACGCACGAATCGGTATCGGGGACTCTCGGCCACGGGCGCGAGGCTGGCCAGGTTCCCGGCGTACGTCAGCTTGTCGAACACGGTCACCTCGGCCCCCGCAAAGGCCGGATAGGAGTCCGACAGCAGCTCCCGAACATACTGAGAGCCGATGAAGCCGGCGCCACCGGTGACGAACACACGCATGATCAGGGCAACCTCTTCCGAGTTTAGGGCGCAGGACACGACATTCTGCAGCTGGCAGTATCTCAGAGCCGCCGCGCCACGGTGACCGCCTACCGGACCTGGAGCCGCATCCCGGTTAGCCTCGCAACCGTGGCTGACGAACCCGGCCCGCGCGAGCCAGCCGGGCGTGACCTCCGTCGCGACGTGCGGCTCGGCGGTCGGGTGCTCGTCGCCGCCCTGTCGTTCATCATTCTCGTCGGGAGCGGGCTCGCCTGGGCGACATATCAGAACTTCACCGCCCACGTCCCACACGGTGCTCCGGTTCCGAAGCTGGATTCCGGCCATCACGACCTGGATGGCTCCGACCAGAACATCTTGCTGCTGGGTAATGACAGCCGGGCCGGGGCGAGCCCGGCAGAGCTGAAAGCGCTCGGTACGCAGGATGATGGCGGCAGCGTCAACACCGACACCATGATGTTGCTGCATATCCCGGCCAACGGCCGGGCGGCGACCGTCGTGTCGTTCCCCAGAGACTCCTGGGTGGACATCCCGGGCAACGGCAAGGGGAAAATCAACTCCGCGTATGGGATCGGGTACGCCGCTGCCCGGAGCCACGGCGAGAACGAGCTCGCGAGCGAGAGCGCGGGTGTGGTCCTGCTGACCCGCACGATCAATCAACTCACCGGATTGCATATCGACCATTACGCGCAGGTCAATCTGCTCGGCTTTTACCGGATCAGCAACGCGATCGGAGGCGTGCAGGTCTGTTTGAACGCAGCGCAGAATCCCAACACTGACAGCGACGCCTACGGCAAGGGATATTCCGGCATCGACCTACCGGCCGGCGTGTCAACCATCAAGGGCACGCAGGCCCTTGCCTTCGTCCGGCAGCGTCACGGGCTGCCGAATGGCGACCTTGATCGAATCAAGCGCCAGCAGTATTTCCTGTCCGCGGCCTTCCACAGGGTCGCAACGGCCGGGGTGCTGCTCAACCCGTTCAAGCTCCACAACCTGCTCGGCGCGGTCAGCTCGTCGCTGGTCACTGACCCCGGCTTGGATCTGGTATCGCTGGCCAGTCAGTTCGAGAACCTGTCGTCCGGCAAAATCGCCTTTGCCACCTTGCCGAACAGCGGTTCGCAGCTCATCTATCCGGACGGCGTCGCGACCTCGATCGTGCAGGTCGACACCGCGGCGATTCCTGACTTCGTCCGACGACTCATGGGCCAGTCTGCCGACCCCGGTCTGGCCCGGGTGAGTGCGGCACCGCCAACCTCCGTCACGCTGGACGTGCTCAATGGCACGCCGGTGCCCGGCATGGCTGGCCGTAACGCCGATGCCTTGCGTCACGCCGGGTTCACCGTCGGCGCCGTCGACTCCACGGAGGCCGCGACGGCGACCGCGGTGGAATACCCGCCCGGGCAACAGAGCGCAGCGAAGGCGGTGGCAGTCGCAGTCCCCGGCGCGACGCTCGTCCAGACCGGCTCAGTGCAGCGCGTCACCCTCGTCCTGGGCACGGACGGTCACGAAGCCCGGGGCGTTACGACCAGCCCGGCTGCGACGCCATCGAGCCCACACCCGGCCCCGACCCCAACATCATCGGCGAGTTCGGCCCCGAAATCCTCCACCGCGCAGCCTGCTGGCGGCTGCATTAACTGACTATTTCATCCGATTTGTTGGATATCGGCATACCCCAGACAACGCTGAGACGTCCTCTGGCCATCTAATAAGGCGCCGGTAACCTCGGGGCGTGTCCTCCTACAACGGCGGGACGGGGCCGCCGGGTGGCGACTCACGTCCAGGTGACCCCTATACGCCGCTGCCGCACGACCTGGATCCGCGCGGGGGGCGCCGCGTCACTCGGTCCGAGCGCCGCGCCGCCGAGGCCCGCGAGAAGTCCTCGCGCAACCGCACCACTCCGATGACCAGCGCACATCGGCGGCATGCCAAGTCCGGGCGCGGAGATCTGCGTCGGGGCTTCGTGCTCGGAACAACGATCCTCGCGGGGCTACTAGCGGCCGCGGTGCTCGTTACCAGCGGGTGGGCGTGGTGGACCTGGCGGGGCTTCAAACAGGACATACGTCGCGTCGACGCCATCGGCGGGGTAAGCCAGCCGAAGAAGGACATCGACGGCAAGGACCAGAACATTCTGATCGTCGGTAACGACGATCGGCAGACGGCGTCTGACGCCGAGTTGGCCAAGCTGGGGACCACTCGTGACGGCGGCACCCTTAACACCGACACCATGATGGTGCTGCACGTGCCCGCCGATGGTCGTAAGGCCACAGTCATCTCGATTCCGCGGGATTCCTACGTCGCGATTCCGGGTCATGGGATGAACAAGATCAACTCTGCTTATCCCACCGGCGTCAACAGCGGGAACGGCAGCACGTCGGCCGGGGCCCGACTCGCGGTGGAAACGGTATCCAACCTCACCGGCCTGACCATCGATCACTTCGTCCAGGTCGACCTGCTCGGCTTCTACCGCATCAGCAACGCGATCGGCGGCGTTCCGGTCAATCTCTGCGCGCCGGCCAAGGAGGCCAACTCCGGCATCAACCTCCCAGCTGGTGTGTCGGTCATCAAGGGCACGCAAGCGTTGGCATTCGTCCGACAACGCTATGGGTTCCCGGACGGGCTCGGTGATCTCGATCGGATCCGGCGCCAGCAGTACTTCCTGTCGGCCGCCTTCCGGAAGCTGTCCAGCGCGGGCGTGCTCCTGAACCCGTTCAAGCTGCAGAACCTGCTCAAAGCGGTATCGCAGTCGCTGTACATGGACCAGTCGCTGGATCCGCTGAAGCTGGCCGAGCAGATGCAAGCGCTCACCGCCGGCAACCTCAGCTTCTCGACCATCCCGACCGACGGGTTCGCCGACGTGCCCGGCGTCGGTAGCACAGTCTCCGTCAACCCCACCGAGGTGAGAACAAGGGTCCGCCAGCTCGTTGCGGCGACCGCGAGCGCGCCGCACAGCAACGCACCGTCGGCGGCCGCACCGTCGTCGGTGACGGTGGACGTCCTCAACGGGACGGGCGAGGACGGCGTCGCCGCTCGCAACGCGAGTGCGCTGCAGAAGGCCGGCTTTAAGATCGCGGCGGTGGACACCGCCCCATCCGCGAGCACCAAGACGATCATCGAATATCCGTCCGGAATGCAGTCGCAGGCCGCCGCGGTAGCGGCGCACGTGCCCGGCGCGGCCACGGCCCAGGGCGCGGTCACGGTCGTAACGCTGCTGCTCGGATCGGACGGCTTGCAGGCGAAGGGCGCCGCTCCGAGCAGCACCGCATCGTCGGCGTCGCCGAGTTCGCCCACTTCGCGGACCGCGGATCAGGCTGGCTGCATCTACTGATATGACCTCGCCGGAGGGTCTGTTCGCTGCGCTGCTCGCGGCCGCCCCAGCACAGCCGTTCGTGACGTACTACGGCGACGGCAGCCACGATCGGGCCGAGCTGTCGGCACGCTCTCTGGCAAACTGGGTCGCCAAGACATACTTCCTGCTTACGGACGAGCTGAGCCTCGGACGCGGCAACGCCGCATATGTCGACTTGCCGGCGCACTGGATCTCAGTCGCGCCGCTGCTCGGCTGCTGGACGGCGGGCCTGGAGGTCGTGACCGATCCCACCCGCGCTGACGTCGGATTCGTCGACTCCGAGCGGGCACTTCACGCCGTCGAGATTCCTGACGTGTTCGTCATCGCGCCGGAGTCGGCCGTCGCCGGGCTCACACCGGATCGCTTGCCACCTGGCATGGCCGACTACGTGGCCGCGGTCCGGCCACAGGCTGACGCGTGGGCCACCGTCCGGCCCCTGGCGACGGGCGCTGATCCAGCCCTGGACAGTGAGTCCCGGGCCGAACTCGTGGCCGATGCAACCGACCGGGCCCGGGCACTCGGTTTGGACACCGGCGCGCGCCTGATCACCGGGCGGGACTGGCAGGGACCGCGCGACTGGGTCGACCTGCTGCTCGTTCCGCTCGTCGTGGGCGGATCGATCGTTTTCGTGCGCCATGGGTCCGATTTGGAGCGACGTCGCGTGCAGGAGCGCGCCACCGTCGTCGTGTAGCTCGTGCGCGGCCTCTGGCGCTCGCGTTACGCGGGTTGTGTCGGAACGACCCGCCCATCGCCCTCGGCGCGGCCCAGATAGACCCGAACCGCCTGCTCGATCGGCTCGGTCGGGGCCATCTCCAGCGTGCTTGGCCACCGAGTGAAGACCGCCGTGAAGAAGGCGGGGGGTGCTGGGCCGTCGAAGGTCAGCTGCGAGGGATTGGACGCCACAACGTAGAGCGTGCGGCCATGTGCGCTAACCGCGTGCGCCACGTCAGCCACCTGATCGCGTGAGGCGCCCACCAAGGCGAGAGTAGGCACTTCGCAGTACGACCGGATCGTCTGCAAGTAGCCCCACCGCAGACTCTCGTCGACGACCAGCACGGCGCCGTCCGGGGGCACCGCCGCGCACAGGGCGTTGACCTGAGCTGCCTGCGGGGCCTCTTCACGCAAGTCCTTCACCGGCTGGGTGACCAGCCACGGGATCACCAACACGGCGACGCAGGCAACGACGACGCCACCGCGCACCAGGACGCGCGCTGCGCTCGACGAAGTCCACCAAGTCCAGGCCACGCGCAGTGTCACCGCTGCCGCGATGATCAGTCCCGGTACGACGACTGGGACATAGCGCCGCATCGCCCAGACCTGATCCGGCGTGATTTGCGGTGTCCACAGATACAGCGCCGACAGGGACAACGCCATAACCAGAAATCCGAGCAGCCGGTAGTCGCTCCGGCGAATGAGCTGGTCCAGCAGGACGACGTAGCCGAGAACGGCGAGGATGACGGTCGGCCAGCCGAAGTACATGGCTTGCCAGTCCACGGTGTACTCGGTATACAGTCGGGTGCCATCAATGGGCAGACCCTGAGCTTGTTGGGCGACGCGCAGGATCAGGTTGTCGAAATCACCGCGCGCCGTCATCCACCACGGTCGGCTCAACAGAACCAGGAAGGCCCCGATCACGCCCGCTCCGGCCAGGCGGCTGAGCAGCAAGCGACCGGCGGGCGTCCCGATCCGCGCCTTGATCGGCTCGCGCCACCACCAAGCAATCAGGACGGTGAACCCTCCGACCATGGCCAGCACGACGCCGGCAAGGGCGATCGGAATGATCTGCGAGCGTGAATTGTGATAGTAGCCGGGCGAGAGCCAAGAGACGTCGAGATAGCCGACCACGACCATCGGCCCGGCCGATCCGATGAGCGCCGCGCTCCGCCACGCGGCATGCTGGCGCCGCTCCGGTGGCGCGATGGCCAGCAGGATCGCGGCAACCACGAGCAGCGAGAGCAACGCTGCGTACGCGTCGATCCGCACGACGGCCGCCACACTGGTCACGAAGCCAGCGGCGGCGAAGTCGAGGGTTCGCCCGGTGCCGACGGCCCGGTACAGCAGGCCCATGCCGCCCATGAGGAACAGCAACGCGAGTGGTTCGGTGAACGTGTCGCGGCTGACGTAAATCATCGGCATCGACAGCGCGAAAGCCAGCAGACCGACGAGCGCGAATTCAGCGCCGACAACCCGCCGGGCTATCGCGAAGAACGCGAGCAGCGCCATCCCGGCGAGCACCACGTTGGCTTTCAGCATCGCGGTTGTGCCAAAGACCGAACCAACCGTGGCGAGAAGGACGGGTAGCAGGTGATTGCCCTGAGCAAAGACGGTGGTGTCCGTTTGACGCTGAAAACCGGCCGATGTGCCATCGGATCCGAACGGCGAGCCGAACAAATCCGGCTGGGTATGGATCGGCAACGACTGGTGGTCCATCAGCCAGCGGGCGGTGAGCTCGTATGTCGCCGAATCCCGTTGCGCGAATAGGTTTTCTGCGGAGTACCGCAGGTTCAGAACGGCCCAGATGCCCACAATGCCCATGGCAACGCCCGCGAGGACGACTTCGCGCCGGGCGATCTCGACGGCCTCGACTCGGACCAGCCATACCGCGACCGACGCGGCGACAACGCCCAACCCCAAGGCCAAGGCCGGGACGAACTGATTGGCGAGCAACATCACGATTGCCGGAGCCGAGAACCCAGCGATAGCAACTGGGAGCAGATCGGGCACCGACCAGATCCACCTCGCCCAGGCTCCCGAGCGATGTCGCACCGGCGTAGACGGCACCGCGGTCGCATGCGTCACCGCCGAGGACGCCGCCGTCGCCATGCCGGCTCCCGTCTGCTGGATCAAATCCGTGTGCTGTTGATCGAGGCTGTCGCGTGGGCCGCTGCCCGTGACAGAACTGTAGCCGGACTGCTTCGCTATCGTGGCCAGAACGCAGGCGAGGAGGATGAACCGGCATGGACAAGACGTTCGCCACGCCGGCCGAGGCCGTGTTTGACGTCGGCGACGGATCATCCCTCGCGGTGGGTGGATTCGGCCTCTGCGGCGTGCCCATCAAGCTCATTGACGCCTTGCTCGCGCTGGGCTGTCGCGACCTTGAGACGGTGAGTAACAACTGCGGCGTCGACAACGCCGGCCTCGGGGTCCTGCTGGCCGCCCATCGGATACGCCGCACAATTAGTTCCTATGTGGGCGAGAACAAGGAGTTCGCCCGGCAATACCTGGGTGGTGAGCTCGAGGTCGAGTTGACCCCGCAGGGCACCCTCGCCGAGCGGCTGCGGGCCGGGGGCGCCGGTATCCCGGCTTTCTACACACTGGCCGGCGTGGGCACCTGGGTCGCCGACGGCGGCCTGCCCTGGCGCTACGCGGCAGACGGGTCGGTCGCAATCGCCTCCCCGCCGAAAGAAGTGAGGGACTTCGGCGAGCAGAGTTATGTCCTCGAGCACGGCATCGTCACCGACTTTGCGCTAGTACGGGCCGCGCGCGGCGACCGGTACGGAAATCTCGTCTACGACGCGTCGGCCCGCAATTTCAACCCACTCGCGGCCATGGCCGGACGGATCACGATTGCCGAAGTGGAAACCCTGGTTGAGCCGGGCGAACTGGATCCCGAGCAGATCCACACGCCGGGCGTATTCGTGCAGCGGGTGGTCGAAGTCGGCGACAGCGGCAAGCAAATCGAACGCCTCACGACCCGCCCGCACGGGCTGGCGAAGGGGGCGTGACATGCCGCTGACGAGAACCCAACTGGCGGCCCGAGTCGCCGCAGAGCTCAGAGATGGTGAATACGTCAACCTCGGGATCGGCATGCCGACACTCGTGTCGAACTACATCGCTCCGGGTGTAGAGGTCATCCTGCAGTCGGAGAACGGGATTCTTGGCGTTGGGCCCTATCCGTACGAGGAGGAGGTCGATCCCGATCTCATCAACGCCGGCAAGGAGACGGTCACGGTACTGCCCGGAGCATCATTCTTCGATTCCGCGACCTCCTTCGGCATGATCCGCGGCGGCCATATCGACGTCGCCATTCTCGGGGCGATGCAGGTCTCCACGAACGGCGACCTCGCCAACTGGACGATTCCCGGAAAGATGATCAAGGGTATGGGCGGCGCCATGGACATCGTCCACGGAGCCAAGCGCGTGATCGTGATGATGGAGCACGCCGCTAAGGACGGCACACCCAAGATCGTCAATGAGTGCTCGCTGCCTCTGAC
>Ga0081540_1002436_pt1 | contig 15151 bp, 10 predicted proteins | sample TabmetS2T1R1_FD_71024 | JGI IMG/M metagenome (GOLD analysis project Ga0081540, IMG submission 71024) | Tabebuia heterophylla rhizosphere microbial communities from the University of Puerto Rico - S2T1R1 | ecosystem: Host-associated > Plants > Roots > Rhizosphere ... | reverse complement strand
GGAAACGCGTCATCTCGGGTCTTGAATACCAACGAATCCTTGTTCACGGCCAGCACAATCACGTCGATCCGGTCGTATGGGTTGGCGCCGGAGCGCCCGGCGAATTCGGCCGGCGTGGGCGACCGCGCCAGGTCCTCCAGGAAGTCCAGACGGTCGTGATACCGCGCGGTCGGGTGCGAGTAGTTCGCGTTCCATTGGACGAACCCGAAGTACGGGTAGTAGGCCATGAGGTCCGCACGGTCGGTGAGGACGACCGGGTGACCGCCGCCGGTGTATTCGCTGTCGATGAGAGCGGCCAGGGGCGCGGCCGCGGGAGCCTGTGCCTTGGCGGTCCCGTCGTGATATGGCGGCAGCTTGCCGTTGGGCAGTTGCTGGTTGTGTGCCGCCTGGATGACGGGCTTGCCCAACACGCCGTTGACATACTGGTCGCCGACGAAGATGGCGAGGAGGATGCCGCCGACCGCGGTGAGCCGTGCCGGGGTACCGGAGGGCAGCCGCCAGCCCGGCGCCGCCATGGCCGCGAGCCGTGCCAGCCGGACCAGTGCGAGGGCGGCCGCGCTGAGCAGAATCGGCTCGACGAGGTCGCGCATCCGGAAGGACATGAGCGGCTCGTTGACCAGGGTGAACAGGAAGCCCACGGCGTGCCAGACATACGTCGAGACCAGGACGATCAGCAGCGCGCGCGACAGGCGCTCCCTGGCGGTCACGACGAGGAACACGAGGCCGGTCAGGCATAGCGCGCCGAGCACCGAGGGCTCGAGCATCGGCAACGCGAGGACACCCGAGTTGAGCGTCATCCAGCGGTTGTTGAGAGACTCGAACGCCGGCCCGGTCAGGAAGTTCCAGCCCAGTGGCGCCCAGAACGCCGCGGACCCGAGGGCCGCGATCCCCAGTATCCCGAAGGTGCGACGGAACTCGCGCCAGCTGAATTTGCCACGCCACCGGGCGTCGATGACGTGCAGGAGCAACGCGATCGGGATCAGGTAGAAGTAGTAGTAGTAGAGACAGAACAGCAGGGACCCGATGAGCCCGAGAACGATCAGGTCCCGCCGGGCCCGGCCGGACCGGCCGAGTCCATGCCCGACCTGCAGCCACCACGGTACGAAAACGACCAACGCGATCCAGTTGTACGGCTCGACGAGCGCGGTGGTGACGAGCGGCACGGTCGCCACCGAAATGACCGCGGCGGTGCGCGGCGGCACCACGCGCCGCCACAGGAGGTACGACGCCAACGGGGCCACGAACGCGACCCCGATCGCCCCGAACTTCAGCATGTGCCACGGCGCCACATGGCCGAGGGCGGCCATTCGGCCCAGCGTCCAGAAATACAGCGGTGCGTAGTACGCCGGAAGGCCGCGGTAGGTGTAGTCGCCACCCCACCATGAGTCGGCGAAGCGGGTGACGTCCTCGGCGCGGAACGTCTGGTCGCCCGCCAGCCCGTCGACGCCGAAGGGCGTGCCGTGCAGCGCGGTCGCCAGAGTCAGGGCGCTCAGGCCGCCGAACAACGCGGGCAGCAGGTCCGCGTCCCAGGTCTGTCTCCGCCGCCGCGCCCACCAGGTCGCCCCAACCGCGACGGCGGCGACGGCGATGGGTGTGACGTGCAGGCCGTATTGCGTGCGGGTGGAGAACGGGTTCATGTGTGCGATCGCCGCCATCGCCAGAATTGCCGTGACCAGCATTCCGGCGACCGCCGCGCAGAGGACCGGACGGACGGCGACGGCAACCCGGACGGCACGCGACGACCGACGAACCGGTTCTGCGTGATCGGTCCCGACGTCGTGCGGGTCCGGCCCTGCTGGCTGCGCATGTCCGATCGACTTGTCGAGCGCGCTGCTCATCGTCGCTCCGTGCCTGCTACCCAAGAGTGGAGGCACAGCCTAGCGGATGACCTACCGGCGGGGCTGCCCGGAAGGAGGAGGCAGGCCGTCGGCATCGACGGTGCGGGAGAGCGTGGGTTAGTCTTTGATCTACAATCCGCCGCCAGGACGTCGTTGTCGCTGAGAACCGAGCAGGAGTGCCGATGCGTGTCGTGACACGCCCGCTGCTCGGAGGGGTCGTGATCACGTTCCTCCTGGTCCTGGCCTTCGGCTTCGGATGCCTGCCGATCGGGTCGGGCTCGCGGGCCGAGAAGGTGGCGCCCGTCCTCGCCGTGCAGCCGGACGGCTGGCACGTGGAGGCCTCGCTGCCCGGTGTTACGCGCTTTACGTTCGTCGTCACGACCGCAGGCTCGGCGGACGTCTACGCGAATGACGTGGCGTCGCCGTTCACGATCGATCCACTGAGGTTCGGTGGCAGGCCGGTCTCGGTCAGTGCGCGGGCGGCGGGCCGGACGTCGAATCCGTGGGCGACGGCGCTGAAGGTCGACGTACCGTCGCCCAGGCCGGTGATGACGGCGCAGTCCGACCGCTTGCAGGTCGACGCGTACCTACCCGGTACCAAGACCTTCACGTTCGTTGTCAAGGCCGCGGGCCTACCGGACACGTACGTCGCCGACGTGACCCCGCCGTTCGTCATCGATCGGGCGAAATTCGGCGGCCGGTCGGTGTCCGTGAGCGCGCAGGCCACCGGGTCCACGTCGTACCCCTGGGCAGCGGAGCGCACCATCGACGTACCGCAGCTCAAGCTCTTCGGCATCGCGAATCCGACCGGACCGAAGGGCGCACCGGCGGCCGACGCGAAGCAGCTGGGTGTCACGCTCGACCGCATCGAGTTCACGTATGGCGACGGCATCGCGTCCATGGACGCGAAGATCGCAGCCCTCAGCGGTCGGGGCCTGACGCCGCTGGTCCTGCTCAGCCAGATCAGCACGACCATACCGGGTACGGTCCTGCCGGTCTCCAAGTTCGACCTTGACGGGTGGGAGAAGTGGGCCAGCACCGTTGTGGCCCGGTACGGCCCCGGTGGCACGTTCTGGAAGGGGCGCGCGGACAGCCGTTACGCGCCGACCCATTTCGAGGTGCTCAACGAACCCTACGGTTCGTGGTTCTTCACGCCGCCGGAGCCGGCCGCGTACGCCCGGTTCTTCGTCGACGTCGTCAGTGCCGCCAAGAAGGCGAACCCCAGAGCCAAGTTCCTGTTGGCGGGGTCGCCGAACATGTTCGCGATCGCGGTCAACAAGAACAGCAGCCGGTCGTGGGACAGCCTGCTGAAGGCCTCGCCCGACGGGCCCGCCGCGCAGCGGTTGGCCGACGGCGTCACCGTTCATCCATACGGCTCGTTCACGAATGCCCGTGGTTGGCCCAGCGCAGTGGCCACCCACAACGACTTCCCGCAACTACCGGTCTGGATCACAGAGGTCGGCTACCGGTTGGGCGAGGTGATCGACGGGGTCACGGTCACCACGGTCACGCAGGCCGACCTGATGCAGCGCTCCCTCGTCGATTACATGAAGTGGTCCTGGGCCCAGGCCTACGTGTGGTTCACCTGGTTCGACTACGACGACTGGCGGACCGGGGAGCACAACTGGTACGGGATCGTGGAGTCCGACGGCTCCCACCGACCGGGCTACGACACCTACCACCGCTTCATCATGTCGAATTCGTCCGAGTCGTAGCGGCCCGCCGGGACCGGGTCAGACCGACATCGCCGGAGCTTGCCGGCGAACGAGACATACCCGGCGCTGTCTGGTTGGTCGGCCGAACACCGTCACCCGGAAAATGCCACGGTCTGCTACGGTCGACCAGCCGTCGTGCCGGCCTGAGTTTGGTGGGCCCTCTGCCGACCAGCGGGTTCGCGCCCGGTCGCGGGCTCCTCGGCGAGGACGGCAAGCGCGGACAGTGAGCTCCTGGACCAACGGGGTGACCATGCGGGTGCGTGGGCGGGCAGAACGATGCCGCGGGATGCGTTGCTGAGTGGCTATGCGGATCGTGCATGTCAGCCACACGGCCAGTCCCGGCGGAGCAGAATTGGCGCTCCGCCGCCTTCTGCTGGCCCAGCACGCATGGTCTGCCGCGGTCTGCGCGCCGTCCGGGGGCGACGCGTTCGATGAGTCGGTGGGTCGCGCTGAGTTCGACCTGACCATGCCCGGGTTCCCCACCGGTGGTACCCGTGGCGGCAACCCGTTGCTCGCGGCCCGCTATGTCGCGGCGCTACGGTCGAACGCCAGGGCCCTCGGCGCAAGTTCGGCCTACACGACGGCAGACCTCGTGCACGCCAATACCGCGCTGGCCGGGATCGTCAGCGCGATGGCCGCACGGCCAAGGTCCCGACCGCTCGTCCTGCACCTGCGTGACTTCGTCTCGCCGGAGAGTCTCGGGCGCTTCGGCTTCGAAGCCTTCACGAGGATCGCATTGCGGCGATGCACCGGCGTGATCGCCAACTCCCGCGCGACCCTTGACTCCGCGTCCGAGCTACTTCCCGCCAACACAATTCGAACGGTCCTGCAGAGCCCGAGCGGCATCACCGAGCGCGTCGCGGTCCCACTCGTACGCGAGTCGGTGGGCGCCGTCGCGATGATCGGTCGCCTGCAGCGCTGGAAGGGTCAACACATCTTCCTCCGGGCGTTCGCCGCCGTCTTCGCCGGCACGTCCGTCCGGGCACTGATCGCGGGTGCCCCGATGTTCGGCGAAGAGGAATTCGAAGCCGAGCTCGGGAACCTCGTCCGGGAGCACGGCATCGAAGGCCAGGTGGACTTCCTGGGCCACGTCGCGGACGTGCGTAGCCTGTTGAAGAGGGTCGATGTCCTGGTCCACGCGTCCATCCGGTCGGAACCCCTCGGTCAGTCAATCCTCCAAGGGCTCGCCGCAGCCATTCCCGTTGTCGCAACCCAGGGCGGCGGACCGAGCGAACTCATCGCGCCCGAGGAGAACGGACTGCTCGTCGCGCCCGACAGCGTGGACGCTCTGGCGGCGGCCCTCCGGCGGCTGGCCGAGAGCCGGGAGTTGCGCGCCCGGCTGGCGGCCGGAGCCGCCCGTCATCCCGGCGTCATGACCGACGACGAATGCGCCGAGGCGCATGCCGAGTTCTTCCAGTCCGTCCGCGCGGCCCCCTCCGCGAGGGACCGAACACGATGACGCAGTTGTCCGCGCCGCTGCGCGTCGCCTACGTCCTGCTCCGCCCGCCGACCTACAGCGAGACCTTCATCAGGTCGGAGATCGAGTTCGTCCGCGCAACCGGCGCCGCGGTGGAGGTCTTCTGCGCCCGTGGGGAGGGCGAAGGAGCCAGAGCGCGGCTCGGTCGTTCGGTCCGAGCGGTGCTCACCCATCCGTGGACCGTCCTGCGTCACCTCCGGGTGCTCGGCCCGTCCTATGGTGTGCGCGCCCTGTTGGCCAGTGCTTACGCATTGGAGCTCAGCAAGCAGGTCAGGCGGTTCCGTCCCGACGTCGTTCACACGCACTTTGTCAACCTCCCGACCGCGGTGGCCGTTCTCGTCGCCGAGACGGCGGGCGTACCGGTAACGGCACACGCGCATGCCGCGGACTTCCTCCTGGAACGCAGGATTCCGGCACTTCACCGGCGGCTGCGCCGGCTCAGCCACCTCTTCCTCATCTCGAACGCCGCAGTTGACCAGCTGATCGACCTGGGCGTCGCGATGGCGGAAATCCCGCACAGCATCGTGCGGGCGTCCTTCGACGGCTCCGCCGCGCCCACGCGACCTGGCACCAACGGGGCGGTCAGGCTCGTCACGATCGGCCGTCTGATCGACAAGAAGGGCATCGATGTGACCGTATCCGCGGTCGGGATGCTCACGGGACGGCAGCGCAAGGTTCGGTACGACGTCTACGGTGACGGTCCCAACGCCGGCACGCTCGCCCGACAAGTCGCGGACGCGGAGCTCACAGACGTCGTACAGCTCCATGGAAAGACCCACCACGCTGAGGCCATGGCGGCGCTCGCCGACGCGGACGTGGCTGTGCTGGCCTGTCGGCGCGGCCCGGACGGCGACACCGATGGGATCCCGGTCTTCCTCATGGAAGCCGCGAGCCGTGGAGTACCGGTCGTCACGACCTCCGTGTCCGGCATCCCCGAACTGGTCGGAGAGGACGGGGGGTGGGTGGTGCCGGTGGATGACGTCGCGTCGCTCGCGGATGCCGTGGAGGACGTCCTGCGGCGCCCCGAAGAGGCGCGCGCGCGGACCAGGGTGCTGCGACGGCGCGTAATGACGGAGTTCTCCCCCGGTCTGCAGGCTGAGCGCCTCATAGCCACCTGGAGTCGGCTGTGACGCTCCACGTCGTCTCGACCTTCTTTCCGGTACCGCAGGACCGCGGGGATCCGGTCCGCGTGTTGATGACGCTTCAGGCCCTCGCTACCCGACGTCCCTTCGAGTTGTTTGTCGTGCGCCGGAAGAACACCACGGCCAAGCACGAGAGGCAGCTCAGGGAGTTGTTGCCGTCGGTAGAGGTCAGCGTCTACGACCCGGCGCCCTACGCCCTCGACTGGTTCGGTCCCCTCGGACGCTATCCCCAGGCGGCTGTCCACCGGATGCCTCCCTGGGTGCGCAGCCGCTACAGCCGCGACCTCCACGTCGACCTCAAGGCCCGGACGGGCGTGGGCCTCGCGATCGGGGAGGCGGCCGGCGCGTATTTCCGCGGCACTCGACTGCGGTGGCACTGGGACAAGGCCAATGTACTGGCGGCGAGCGCGAGGCAGGACGTCAGCCAGGCGGAGAGCCTCGCCCACCGGGTACGTGCGAGGTACATCGCCGAGGTCTCGGAACGCTTCGAGCGATCCGCCATGGCGTTGGCCTCGTCGATATCCGTGACCAGCCAAGCCGAGTCGCAACGGCTGCACCGGCACTACGGCCGCGTGGCGGACTTCACGCTGCCGAGTTGCGTTCCGCTTCCCCGGTACTCCCGGGAGCCCGCCGGCCGTCACCTGGTCTGGTTGGGCAGCTTCGACTTCCGACCCAACCTGCTGGGACTGCGCGCTTTTCTCGAGCACGGGTGGCCGCCTCTGCGGGCGGCAGGCTTCAGCCTCTCCCTCATCGGGTCCGGGCTGACGGACGGGATCCGAGCGGATCTTGCTGGCCATGCCGGCGTAACGGTCCTGGGATTCGTGGCGGATCTCACGTCCGTGCTGGCCCCCGCCGACGCGGCGGTGGTGCCGCTGTGGAGCGGCGCGGGGGTGAAGCTGAAGACTCTCACCCTGCTCGCCCATGGCGTACCGGTGTTCAGCACGCCCCTCGGCGCGGAGGGGGTCCCACCCTCCCCGGCGGTACGTCTCGCAGATACGCCCGAGGAACTGAGTGGTTCGATTCTCGGCACCCCTGCGCAGCTGCTGACTTCGCTGTCACCGGTCGCCAGGCAACTGGTGGAGGCGCACTTTACCGACAAGCGTTTCGCGGCAAACCTGTTTGACGGGCTGGAACGCGCCGGTGTCCTCCCCGCGGCGCCCGCCGGCTCACCCCACCGCGACTCAGCGGTATAGGAGGCGTCATGTCCACCAGGCGTCTCGTCTCCGCGTCGATAGCGAACCTGCTGATACCTGTCAGCGGCCTCGTCATCAGCCCCTTTCTGTCCCGCGAATTAGGTCCGGACGGCCGGGGACTGTACGCGGCGCTGACGCTTCCCATCGTCGTCTTCGGCTGGGTGGGAACCTTCGGCCTGCAGGACGCGCTGAGCTTCCACCTGCGGGGCGACAAGCTGTCCAGGCGCGATGCCATCAGGGTGAACCTGCTGGCGATGGTGCCGCTGGGTCTGGTCGGCATCGCCTGCATGGCGTTACTCGGTCTGTTCGTCTTCCACGGCCAGCCGGACCACTACCGGCAATTCTTCCTGCTCGCCTTGTTCGCTCCCGTACACATCGTCGCGAATCTTCTGATCGGTAGCCTCACCGGCTCGTCCGATCTACGCGGCGTCAATCTGGTGAAGGTGGTACCCGCGCTCGGGCGCACGGCGTTGGTGGTGTTCGCCTGCGTGGCCTTCGACGTGAGCCCGTTCGGCGCCGGCCTGCTGTTCATGGTCACGACGGTGCCCGGAGTGCTCGTCGGCTTCGCCCGGCTCCGACCGCCTGGACCACCCCGTCAACCAGATCAGCCCCGCCAGGAGGTCGAAGCCCGCATTCCCACCCGGTCGCTGGTGACCTACTCGTTGGCGTGTCTGCCCGGCGTCCTGGCCGCTGTTTCCAGCGCCCGCCTCGACCAGATCATCGGTCTGCCGGTGATCGGCGCTGCCCAGCTCGGCTACTACGCTGTGGCCGTCAGCGTGGCCGAGATACCCATGGTGATAGCCACCGCCGCACGTACGCTCCTGCTGGGGCGCAGTATCAGCGATGATCCGGTCGCGGCCACCCGAATCGCCCGCCTGGCCGTCGTCGTTTCGGTGGTGGCCTGCGGGTTCCTCGCGGTCGTTGCCAGCTTCGCGGTCCCGTTCGTCTTCGGCGACAGGTTCGAGCCGTCGGTGGCACCGACCGTGATTCTCTGCCTTGCCACCGTTTTCTACACCGGAATGGTCATTCTCACCGCGGTCCTGCTGGCACATGGCAGTGCGGCGTGGTCTTCCGCCGCGCTCGTGATCGGCTCGCTCGCTGGCGTGGGCCTGCTCTTCGCCTTCGCGCGCTGGGGCGCGAACGGCGCGGCCTTCGCCAGCCTCGCCGGTTACGGCGTCTCGCTGGCCCTCGCCTGCTGGCCGGTATGGAAAGGGCGCACTCCCTACACGCTGAGAATGCTCAGCCTCCCCTACCGGGAGGACATAGCGCTGGTTCGTGCGCGACTGGCGCGCATCGTCACGGGCCGATCGGATCGACCGCTCGCCGTTTCGGCTTCCGTCGGCAGCGACAGCTGACCCGGGTTCGCGGAGACCGCTACGCCGGAACCTCGCTGTCATCGGTCTTCACGGGGTCGGGAACCAGATGCCGCGAAGGTTCGGGGTCGGTACCGTCGGCGGCCTTCGTCGCGGCAGCAAGGATTCCGGCAGCGACGCCCACCAGCAGTGGCCACTGGTTGGACTTCGAGATGTAGGGGAAGTCCAGCAGACAGATCGGCGTGACGAGGCCCAGGATCGCCGCGGCGCGTCGAATGGTCGAAGCGCGGCGATCGAGGAGCGTCCGCACGGCCAATGCCGCGACGATGAGCAGGAACGCCGTCACGAGCACTACAGCACCCGGCCCGAAGCGCAGCCAGTCCTGCAGCCACTCGTCGTGGACATAGAGCACATTTGTGTTGTCGGACGCGAGGCCAGGGAGCTGAGGATGCTGTGGCCCGATTCCGGTCCAGAAGTTGTCGCGCACGTAGGACCACGCCACGCGAAGGTCCTGGAGATGTCCCTCGCTGGAATCAGCTGCGACACCGACGCCGGGAGCGCCCTTCGCGGATGGCTGACCCTTCTGGGTAGCGGGCGGCCTCGAGGTGGCGGACGGCCTCGCGCTGGCAGGCGGCCTCGCACTCGTGGGTGGCCTCGCACTCGTGGGTGGCCTCGACGGGGCGCCGGCGGACTGTCGCGCGGCGGCAGGGGTCGACGGCGTCCCGGCGGCGTGGGTCGGCGGCGAGGTTGCGGGTGAGGACGTGGTGGTCGCCGCCGCGGACGCGCCGACGATCCGACTGGTGATGTCTGTCCTCATTCCGGGCAGCACCAGCACGAAGGCGATCACGGCCACGGCGCTGATCGCGGTCCGGCGCACGGTGATCACGGAAACTCGACCGAGCAGGACGGCGAGCACGAGGACGGCCAGCGCCGCACCCCAGATCGTCAGCCGGAGCCCAATCACTATGAGGGCCAGCGAAAAACCCATGGCGACCCTGGCGGGCCAGGTCAGGCGGCCACGGGCGATCAGCAACGCCCCGAAGACCGCCGTCGCCACCGCGGGTAGCGCCGAGTCGTAGTAGATGAAGTAGCGGCTCACGCGCTCGTCCGCGCCCTGTCCGACCGCCGCGGCGAAGGCCGCGACAACGACGAGGAAACCGAGGCCGCCCACCGATGCGACCGAGACGGCTCGGATCTCCTCGGGCAACGCCATGATGAGCAGGCCGATGGCGACGCCCATCGCCACAGTCACCCAGTTGCGACTGTTCTGGTTGAGAGCGGAGAACACGGACTGGCCGTTGATGATTCCGAGGACGAACGCGAGCAATGCCAGCGCCCCGAGGCAGCCAAGGAGCCACCAGACGGTCCGCGTCATCACAAGTTGGCCGCGCTGGCGGCGCAGCCTGATGAACCCGACAACGATCGCCGAAAACGCCAGGAAGTTGATGGCCGGGATCTTGCCCTGGTAGAAGATGTGCGAGCCCAGCATCGTCACGTCGTCGAAGCCCCGGCCGGCGGGAGCCTCACGGGCCGTGACCGCCACGAACACCGCCGCGGCCAGGGCATAGCGCCACGCGACGATCGGCAGCGCCAGCGCGGCAAGGACCGTGGGGTAGTAGCTGGGGGACCACACCAGGAGCGCGACCAGCCCGAGCGCCACGAGTGCACGAAAGGCGAACAGCGGGCCCCGGACCCGCGACTCCGATGCCCGCTCAGAGGTGCCGCGTCTCGTGGACACTGAATCGGTCACGGTTCTCGCGCGCTCCCCATACTTCGGCGACATCAGCCAGATAGGTCGCCATCGACGGTCATAGGCGGCGAGCTGACACGGAAGCTGTTGTGCGCCGAACTGTGTGCAAGGCGGCCCGGCCCCGTTCTGGATGGCGCGCCGCGTCACGGTACCAGAGACGACAAGGCGCGTCCACACTTCCGGCCTGGGTCGCAAACGGCCGCTGCGCCGCGGCCCAGGTCCTCGGCGGAGGTGGCCGGTAGGGTGGCCGGGTGGGTGCTACGGGGATGTGGCGAGGAGACCCGTACGGGCGAACGGACGGCGGCCGGGCCGGTCAGGGCCCGGCGGACGACGAGCACCTCGGCGGCAGGTCGACCGCACGGGCGAGGCTCAAGTCGCCGTGGTACTTCAAGACTCTGCTCATCCTGGGCTGCCTCCTCGTTGTGATGTCCACCGGAACCCTGGCACTCGTCTACGGCCTCAGCAGCCGGTACGAGGGCAAGGTGACCCGCGACAACCACATTCTCGACGGCGTACCCCAGCCGCGGAACGCCGGCGACAACGGTCCCCTCAACTACCTCGTCCTGGGTACCGATTCGCGCGACCCCGCAGACAGCCAGGGACTCGACTCGACCGGTACGCGGTCGGACACCATCCTCCTGGTCCACATCGCCAGGGGACGCAACAGCGCCTTCGTCGTCTCGATCCCGCGGGACAGCTACGTCGACATACCCGCGGGAGGTTCTTGGAAGGGCGGCAAGAACAAGATCAACGCTGCCCTGTCGTTCGGCGGCGCGAACCTCGCTGCGAAGACGGTCTACGAGCTGACCAGGGTCCCGTTGAACGGCGCGATGATAGTCAATTTCGCCGGCGTGGAGAACATGGTGGACGCGGTCGGTGGGGTCCACGTCTGCCCGCCGTACGACGTGCCGAACTACTTCACGAGCGACTTCCCCCAGTACAACGCTGGTTGGAAAAAGGGCAAATGCTATGACATGAAAGGCGAGGAGGCCGAGGTCTTCCTGCGGCAGCGACACGACGTGCCCGGCGGCGACTTCGGCCGGATGCGTAGCCAGCAGTTGGTGATGCAGGCCCTGGCGCAGAAGGCGACCTCGGCGGGCATCATCGCCAACCCGTTGAAGCTGGACCGCCTGTTGGTCACCGCCGCCGAGAACCTGACCGTGGACAAGAACCTCGACCTGCGCTCGCTCGCCTTCCAGTTGAAGGGCATCTCCCCGGGCAACATCCAGTACGCCACGGCACCCCACGCCAGCATCGAGAACACCTCCGCGGGTTCATCGGTGATCCTCGACATGACCGGCTGTGCGGAGCTGTTCAAGGCGGTGCTCGACGACGACACGGGACCCTGGCTCGCCGCCCATCCGCAGAAGGACGTCCCGACCTACTGAGCGGGTCGGCCGCGCCGGGGTCAGAGGGAAGCCGCGAGCCAGTCCGACATTCGCCGCTGGAAGGCGCGCACGCTGAACTGTCCGGCGTGGGACGCGATCTCGCTGCGCGAGAGGTGGCCCGCCCTGGTCACGGCCGCCGCGTACGGTCCAGGATCAAGCCCGGACACCAGATAGCCGGTGTGCCCGTCGACCACGGTTTCGAGCAGCCCGCCCCGGTTCAGACCGATGACCGGCGTGCCGCACGCCTGCGCCTCGACAGGGACGATGCCGAAGTCCTCATGTGCCGGGTAGAGCAGCGCCTTGGCGCCCCAGTACAGCTCGCGCAGGCGCTCACGCGTCGGCTGAACTTCGAAGGTGACCGGCACGCCCGCCCTGGCCGCGGCCCGCCGCAGGAAAGGCTCGTCCGGGCCGGAGCCGGCCAGCACGAGGGGTACCCGAGCCTCCTCCGCGATCCCGATCATGACATCGAAGTTCTTGTACGCGATCCACCGCCCTACCCCGAGCAGGTAGTCGCGCGGCTGCGTCTGTAGATGCGGCGGACCGGCCGCGAAGTACTCGGTGTCGACAGGCGGGTGGATGACGACGGCATCGCGGTGCCAGAAGCGGCGAATGCGGTTGCAGACCTCGGTCGAGTTGGCGGCATAGGCGTGCACGTGCCGGCTCATGCGGACATCAACCCGCTGCAGCGCTCGGCGGGGTGCGATCAACAGCCGGCTCGAACCCCGACCGTCGAAGTCCGGGCTCCACACATACCGGGCCGGCGAATGAACATAGCTGAGGTACCGCGTCTGCTCCGGCGCCCCCACTTTCACAGTGTGTGCGAACGCGTGGGTGGACGAGACGACGACGTCGAAGCGGTCTCGGGTCAGCGTCCGCCAGGTCAGCGGCATCACCGGCAGCGCGAGCGCCTTCGAATGGCGCAGCGGGGTGCGGGCCAGCCACGACTCGCGCAGATCGGTCCGCCGGACGTCGGGATCGCACCAGAGCACGAACCGCTCGGCGTGCGGGACCAGCGCCGCGATGTTCAGGAAGACCGCCTCGGACCCTCCGGTCGCGGCGAACCACTCGTGCACCACCGCGACCCTGCGCCCGGCGAGGACGCCCGCCGCGTTGGACTCGAAAGTCGCTTGCAACCGACCGTCAGGCGCACCGTCCGGGCCCAGCTGATGCCGCGGCCAACCCGTATCGAAACTCGTAGCTATCGGTCTGTCGCTCGCCGCGCCTGAGCCGTGGGCGCTTCCGCCCTCGAGCGGGCTCCGCGGCCGGATGTCGTCCTCCGGACGATCGCCCACTACCCATTGCTGCACTCCAACCTCCCCGCAGGTCCGGGCGCAGCATAACCACGCCTGTGGCGGTCGTACAGCCCCTAGTGGCGAGGCTGCGACCGTGGATCCCGCCAGGTCAGGTGGAGGCGGGAAAGAAGGTCGGCCGTCGCGGCCGCGGGTGTGCGCGGCGGGGTCGCGCTGCTGCGGCCGGGCGGAAAATGACCGCCCGGTCTAGTCGGTGCCGGCTCCCAGAATCTCCTGAACGGCATCGCGCCGGATCGCGTCATACAACACCTTCGCTTTGGCGTCGTCGGCGAAGACGACGCTCTGGTCGCCGACCATCCCGGTGCCCTTGCTGGGACTGGTGAAGAACTTCAGGTTGCCGCTACGCACGTTCCGCAGCTGGTTCGCGAGATCGAACAGAGACAGCGTCTTGTCGATCTGTACCGCGTTCGCGGTTGCCTTGAGCAGAGCGTTGAGCCGCAGCGGATTGGACAGCACGCCGGCCGAGGAGGCCTTGTCCAGCACTGCGGTGATCATCTGTTGCTGGTGCTTGATCCGCGCGAAGTCGCCGTCCGCGAACGAGTACCGCTCGCGCGAATAGTCCAGCGCCGCGGCGCCGTCCATGTGCTGCTGGCCGGCCGCGAACGTCCGGCGCCCATCCTTGTTCAGCGAGTGGGTCGACGTGAAGGCATGATCGACATAGATGTCCACCCCGCCGAGCGCGTCGATGATCTCCTTGAACCCGGAGAAGTCCACGACGACCACGTGGTCGATGCGTACCCCCGTGAAGCTCTCCACGGTCTGGACCACCAGCGGTACCCCACCCCACGCGTACGCAGCATTGATCTTCGCCGTGGTGTTGCCGTACGGGCCGTTGGGCGCCTTCGGGATGTGCAGCCAGGTATCGCGCGGGATCGACACCAACTGGGCGCTCGATCGGTCCTTGGGCAGGTGCGCGAGGATGATCGTGTCGCTGCGGGAACCCGTGGTGTTGGCCGGATCGCGGGTGTCGCTGCCGAGCATCAGTATGTTCTCGGCGCCGAGCGCCTCGGGCACCGGCGAGGGCCGGGAGGTCGCGGGTACGTCGTCGAACGCGTCGATGCGCTTGACACTGTGGTCGACCGACCGCAGGTAGAGCACCGCGGTCAGCGACACCCCGGCGAGCAGCACAACCACGACCGCGAGGCTGATGAGCAGGATTCGCCTGGCCCGGCGGCGCCGGCGCGGCGGCACGGCAGGCACCTCCGCCGGACCCCCCGGGCCGCCGGGGTTCCCCGGGCCGCCTGGGCCGGCTTCCGCGGCCGGTTCCGCTTCCACCGGCCGCTGTTCGCCGTCAACGTCCAGGATGGAGTCCCCGCTCATCTCCGCCACGCCCCCAAAGTCCGTCGGCACGCGCCGCTGTGCACCTTATCGGCCGCCACCCCTTCGTCGAAAGCGGCGTCTTCATGGTCGCCGGTCCACGCGGTCGAGCAGGGCTCGCGCGTCCCGGCGGGACCCGACCCGGACGAACGTCAGGTGCCCCCTGGCCGGGTCGGACGACGCCGTCAGGTACCGCTCGCGGACGATCGCGTGGCGGGACCAGGCGTAGACGACCCAGCCGCGGGCCCTCGTGGCCGCGTCGACCCGGGCGACAGAGTCGTCGCACGGGCGGTCACGGTAGTCGATGTCGTTCGTGTAGCGTCGGGATTTTCGACGGTCGGACGGGGGCTGGCGGCATGATCGGACGGGTGTGGCGGGGCTGGGCCACGGGCGAGGGCGCCGACCGGTACGAGCGGCACTACCACTCGGAGGTCGCGTCGACGCTGCGGCAGGTGCCCGGGTTCCGCGGCGCCCGGCTGCTGCGGCGCGAGGCGGACGGCGAGACCGAGTTCGTGTCGATCACGTTCTTCGACGACCTTGACGCGATCCGTGCCTTCGCGGGCGAGGACTACGAGACGGCGGTGGTCGCGGGCGAGGCGCGCGAGGCGCTGGCCCGGTTCGAGGACCGGGTGCTGCACTACGAGGGCGCCTTCGAGGCCTAGGCCGGTGCCCGGGGCGGGACTCGAACCCGCACGCCTTTCGGCCGCC
>Ga0081540_1002435_pt1 | contig 15152 bp, 14 predicted proteins | sample TabmetS2T1R1_FD_71024 | JGI IMG/M metagenome (GOLD analysis project Ga0081540, IMG submission 71024) | Tabebuia heterophylla rhizosphere microbial communities from the University of Puerto Rico - S2T1R1 | ecosystem: Host-associated > Plants > Roots > Rhizosphere ... | reverse complement strand
CATCGCCAGTTCGTTGTAGCGATCGAGGATCGCCTTCTGCTTGGCGACGCCCTCCATGACGTTCTCGCGGACCGACTTGGACGCATCGAGGTGCGGCTCCTGCTCGAGGTACCCGACGCGGGCGCCCTCGGCGACCCAGGCTTCGCCGTTATATTCCTTGTCGAGGCCGGCCATGATCTTGAGCAGGGTCGACTTGCCCGAGCCGTTGACGCCGAGCACGCCGATCTTGGCATCGGGGTAGAACGACAGATGGACGTTATCGAGTACCTTTCGGGTCGGGTAGCTCTTGGTCAGACCCTGCATGAAATAGACGAATTGGCGAGCCATCGCGATCCCTGGAAATGTTGGATTTTACGGAGATTTGCTGCCGCTGATGTAGCGGCGCGGCTGCGAAAGGGCAACCGCAGGAACCCGTTTTCCATTCCGTTCACCACGGATGAATACGGGTTGGATACCATGTCGGCGCAAGATGCCGACAATTGAAACCATCTTTTAAGGAATCGGGCGAAAACTCGTTTTCAGCGCCGGAAAAGGCGTCTTGAAAACAAGGGCCCGCGTCATGGCTACGATCGGTTTGGCACCCATTTCTGCCCGCCTGTCAGGCACTGCTCATGTCAGCGCCGGACCGGCAAAGCCCCTTGCGGAATTCCGCGCCTTCTGGCGCCAGTTCTTCGCCAGGGCGTTCAACCCCTACCGCCCGGAACTGCACTATATGCGCGGACCCGGCCCGGCCTGGCGCGCCAAGCATCCCGGCCGTCTGAACTGAGCTTTTCCGGTTATTAGAGACTGCCCTGCGTTTAGTCCGCTTGCGCTGTTCCCAATTGCGCGCAACCATGGCGATCTTCCCCGACGGCCGTTCCCGGCCGTCATCCTCGCCACCAACGGACCTTCCCATGACGCGGCTGCGCTGTGCAATTCTCGACGACTATCTCAATGTGGCGCTTTCGGTCGCCGACTGGTCCAAGGTCAAGGACCGGGTCGACGTCACCGTTTTCAATGAGCCGTTCGCGACTGCGGAAGCCGCCGCCACCGCGCTGAAGGATTTCGAGATCATTTGCGCGATGCGCGAGCGCACGCCGTTCCCGCGCACCATGTTTGCATCGCTGCCCAACCTGAAACTCCTGATCACCTCGGGCATGCGCAATGCGGCGATCGACATGGAAGCCGCCAAGGACCACCAGGTGGTGCTGTGCGGCACGCAATGGGGCCGCGATCCGACCGCGCCGCTGACCATGGGCCTGATCCTGGAACTGACCCGTAACATCGGCCGCGAGAATGCGCGCATGCATGCCGGTGAACCCCTGCAGAAATTCGTCGGCATGGAGATCGAGGGCCGGACGCTTGGCGTGATCGGCCTCGGCAAGCTCGGCACCAAGGTCTCGAAGCTGGCGCAGGCCTTCGGCATGAACGTGATCGCCTGGAGCCCCAACCTGACGCCTGAGAAGTGCAAGGAAGTCGGCGTCACCTACGCCAGCAAGGAAGAGCTGTTTTCAACCGCCGACATCATCACCATCCACGTGGTGCTGAGCCAGCGCTCACGCGGGCTGGTCGGCGCCGCCGAGCTCGCGCGGATGAAGCCGACGGCCTACCTCGTCAACACCGCGCGCGGGCCGATCGTCGACGAAGGCGCGCTCTTGGAGGCGCTGACGCAAAAGAAGATCGCGGGCGCGGGCATCGATGTGTTCTCGGTCGAGCCGCTGCCGGTCGACCATCCGTTCCGCAAGCTCGACAACATGGTGCTGACGCCGCATCTCGGCTACGTCACCGAGGACAGCTTTCGAAACCACTATCAGCAGATGGTCGAGGGCATCGACGCCTGGTTCAAGGGCGAGCCGAAGCAGCGGCTGGCGTAAGTCGCGCTCCCAACCAAAAATATCGAAAACAACCCCATGCAAGGTAGCAGCTGCCGGCGTCGAGCCTCCGAGCGTTGACACATCGGGCAAATCAGTGGCACAGCGTGACCATCCCGCAATCTACTGCGTTTGCTCATCACAAAGGGCGGTCGCGGCGTTTTCGTCCGTGATCAGCGCGCTGGCCAGTCCGGCGCGGATCGCCGCGCGGATGATTGGAACCTTGTAAAGCCCGCCGGCCGCCAGCACCCGCTCGGGCACGCAGAGCAGATCGTGCAGGGACGGATGGATCACCCGCCTGGTCACCGGGTGCGCGACAGCCTTCCCATCACGGTCCAGATAGTGGCCGCAGATGTCACCTACGGCGCCGGCCTCGCGCAGCGATTGCCAGGTCTCACGCGAGATCACGCCGTATTCGAGCGCCTTCGACTGCTCGGACAGATCGACGGCGCTGAACAGCGCGATGTCCAGCTCCGCGACCATCGCCAGCACCGCGCTGACGGGTTCGCTTGAGATCAGCGCGTCGCGAAGCTGCTCCGTTGGCGCGAACATAGGCGCCGTGACGTAATAGCAGCGCGCCCTCAAGGCGCGCGCCATCATCGCCGCATTGTCATAAGGGTTGATCGCGGTGCTTTCGGCGAGGCCGCCGCACAGCAGCACAACGCGGCATCCTTCACCGGAACGGCGTATGATGCTCTGCGCCGCCATGTTGATCGTACCGCCCCAGGTAATCCCGAGGGTCCCGGCCAGGGGGAGATGCTCCGAGATGTAACGGCCGGCGGCGGCACCGACGAGATTGCGGACATCCATGTCGCTGACCGGCGAAGGAATGACGATCGCGCCCCGCAACTGAAACTTCGCAACCAGGCGGGCCTCAAGTTCGCTGCATGGCCCCGTCGGGCTCGCGATGGTGATCTGGACGATGCCGCTCTCTCTGGCCTCGCCCAGGATCTGGTTGACGCGTTTTCGGGTGATTTTCAGATGCCGCGCGATGACGTCCTGCGTCTGGCCTTCCTTGTAATAGTACCAGCAAATCCGCGCCGCGAGCGCGGCGTCGCTCCCGGTCTCGTCCCTTCCAGTCTCAAGCTCGCCCATGCCACCCCTGCTCGCACGCCTTCGCAAGGCGATGTCCTACGCCATTCGCACTGAAAAAATCAGGAGCACAAACATCTGGAACAAATGTACCTAATAAGTCACATATGTGTCGCAGCACCTTGCTAGGCTTTGCCTAACTTAACAAGGGGGCTGCCGATGTTCCGAAAATCCTTTTTATTGCTTGCACTTAGCTTCACGTTCGCGGAACCGGCTCTGGCCCAGTTCTCCGACAACAAGATCGTCATTGGGGTGATGGGCGATCAGAGCGGCGTGGTCGCTGACGTCGGCGGCCCCGGTTCGATCAAGGCGGCGCGCATGGCCGTTGCCGACTTCGGCGGCGCGATCGACGGCGTGCCGATCGAGATCGTCACCGCCGACCACCAGAACAAGCCCGATGTCGCCGCCGCGATCGGGCGCGAGTGGTTCGACCGGCAAGGCGTCGATGCGATCGTGGACCTGCCTCATTCCGGCGCCGTGCTGGGATTGATGACGATCGCAACCGAGAAAAAGCGGTCGCTGTTGGTGTCGGGCGCGGCCAGCGTCGAAATTACCGGGGCGCGCTGTTCGCCCTATGTCACCCATTGGACCGACGACACCTATTCGCTCGCGCGCGGCACCGCAGCTGCATTGACGGATCAGGGCGAGAGGTCCTGGTTCTTCCTGACCGCCGACTACACGTTCGGGCATGACCTCGAGAAAGATGCATCCGCCGTCATCGCGGAGCGCGGCGGCAAGGTGCTGGGCAGCGCGCGTCACCCGCTCAACACGGCTGATTTCGCCTCGTTGCTGTTGAGCGCTCAGGACTCCAAGGCGCAGGTCGTGGCCCTTGCGAGCGCCGGCGCCGACACCGTCAACGCCATCAAACAGGCGGGCCAATTCGAGATCATCCGCAAGCAGAAGATCGCAGCGCTTCACGCATTCATCACCGACGTGAACAGTCTCGGGCTGGAAACGGCGCAGGGCCTGATCATCACGTCGGGTTTCTACTGGGACGACAACGAAGGAACCCGCGGCTTCGCCACGCGATTCCTCAAGGAGCATGGCCGAATGCCGACGCGCGAACAGGCCGGCGTTTATGCCGGGACCCTGCACTTCCTGAAGGCGGCAAAAAGCGCCAAGAGCGACGATGCCGCGATCGTCAATGCCGAGATGCGCAGGCTCCCGGTCGATCGCTTCGGGCAGCCGGCGGTGATCCAGGCAAATGGCCGCCTCGCCTACGAGCTCGGCGTCTATCGCGTAAAGTCGCCGGCCGAGAGCAAACGTCCATGGGATTATTACGAGCGGATTGCGAGCGTGCCGGCCGCGACCGCGTTCCGGCCGGCGGCCAATTCAGGTTGCCCACTGGCGGCATCGATCCGATGACGTCAGCAGATGTGGGCGGCGTAGTCCTCGACGGCCAGACGACAGCTACGCGTGCGCTGCCTGTAACGTCGCAAGAAGGTTTGAACCGGATCGCCGCCCACGCGCTGATCACCAGGCTCAGGCAGGGACACATCAGCGCCTATGAACTGATGATGGCATGCCTTGACCGCATCGCGATCCGCGAGCCGCAGGTCAGGGCCTTTGCTTTCCTCGACGCCGAGCGGGCGCTCGAGCAGGCAAGGCTCGCTGACAGACAGCGGGCGGAAGGGCGGCCGCTCGGTCCGTTGCACGGCCTTCCCGTTGGCGTGAAGGATGTGTTCGACACGCACGACATGCCTTCCGAATACGGCAGCGAGACGCTTCGCGGCCGCCAGCCGTCTACGGACGCTGCCGCCGTCGCCATGCTTCGCAAGGCGGGCGCGATCATCATCGGCAAGACCGCCACATCCGAGTTCGGGATGTACCACCCCAGTCCGACGCGCAATCCCCACGACCTGTCGCGATCGCCAGGCGTGTCGTCGGCAGGTTCGGCCGCAGCGGTCGCCGACAACATGGTGCCCCTTGCGCTCGGCACCCAGCACACCGCATCGACAACGCTCCCCGCTTCGTTCTGCGGCGCCTACGCATTCAAGCCCTCGCTTGGATTTACATCGATGGCCGGATCGAACGTTTTGGTGCCGCGCCTGGCCCATGTCGGACTGCTGGCGCGCTCGACCGCGGATCTTGCTCTTTTCGCCGGCGCGTTTGATCCTTCTCTCGCTGACAGCGCTCCCGAGCCGCAGACACCCCGCCTCGGTTTGGTCGCGGGTCCGGGCTGGGCAACCGTCGAGGCTGGTGTTCGCGAGGCCTTCAAAGTGTTTATCGGTGCGCTGCCGATGAAGACCGCGCCAATCAAACTCCCCGGCGAATTCGACCAGGCGGTCGACGTCACCTTCGGGCTGTTGAACGCGCATCTCGCCAATCGCTTCGGATCGGCGCCCGACGAAATCCTCCGCCACTATTGCCGCCCGCTGCAGGACGGCATCGCCGCCGGACGCACGATCAGCGCCGCCGGCTACCTCGCCTTTGATGCGTTGGCCGATCGCCTCGTCGAACGGGCGTCGCAACTTTTCGCCGAGCACGATGCATTGATCACCCTGTCGGCGCCATCGGAAGCGACTCGGCTGGAGGACGGGCCCGGCTCCGGCGTCATGTCGATGCCGTGGAGCCTTTGCGGCTTGCCGACGGTGTCGCTGCCGCTCATCAGGGGACGTCAGGGGCTTCCGGTCGGAATCCAGCTCATTGGCCGTCCTGGCGGCGATCGCGAATTGCTGCACATTGCCGGCTGGCTCGAAAACTTCGCGCGTGGCTCGAACCCGGTGGAGGTCGCACTTTGAAAAGCCGCGCCATCCTTCTCACCCTCGACGGTCTCCGGCGGGACCAGATGACAGCGGACACGACGCCGAATCTGGTGGCCTTCAGCCGACGCGCCGAGACATTTGCCGATTACCGCACGGTGTTCCCGTCATGCACGCGCGTCGTATCCGCGAGCATTGCCACAGGATGTTTCCCCGCCCGTCACGAACTGCAGGGCAATTCGATGGCGCTGATGGAGAACGGCGCGCTCGTTCCCCACGACGCCGGTCGGCCTGACTTCCTGCAGCATAAACGCGAGGTCACCGGGCGGTCGCTCGCAGTGCCGACGCTTGCCGAACGTCTATCGACCCGCGGCGGCGCAATCATTTTCAGCAACGTCTCTCCCGGCGCAGCCTACGCACATGATCCCGACGGCTATGGTCATGTGTATCATCGCGCCGGCTCGTTCGGCCCTGGCCGCGTTCCTGTCCCGGACGGCGATCAGTTGCGCGTCGAACCCGACCTGAACGGCGATCGCACGATGACGGAGCGGTTCATTCGCGACGTGCTGTTCGAGCAGCGTCCGGCGCTGGGTGTTCTCTGGCTCGGCGACCCCGATGCCACGCAGCACAATCACCCACTCGGGTCTGACGAATATCTGGAAGCGCTCAGGCAATCGGATTTGCGCGCGCGGGAGGTGATCGATGCCGTCGAGGCCTGCCGCGCCGGCGGCGAGGATATTCTGCTCATCATCGGCTCCGATCACGGTCATCAGACGGTGATCGGTGTCATCGATATCGAGCACGAACTGGCAGTAGCCGGCCTGAAGGATTCCGAGGTTTCGCGCGATGTCGTTGTCAGTTCGAACGGCACATCAGCACTGATCTATGTGCATCCTGACCATCCGGATCGCGTGCGCGCGCTCGGCGCGTACCTGAACCGCGTCGACTGGGCCGATCACGTCATACCGGCCGGCGACTTACATCTCGTCGGACAAGCACCGCATCAGCATCTCGCCTTCGCGGTCTCGATGCGCGCAAGCGATGAGGTCAATGCGTACGGCGTGCCCGGCACCAGCCTGGTGGCCAAGCCGGCGTCAGGCAAACCTGATCGCCTCGGCTGTGGCCAGCACGGAGGACTTGGCACCTGCGAACAATCGCCATTCCTGATGATCAGCGGGGCCGGCTTCGCGGCGGGCGAGATGCGACGCGATTGCGCGGCTGTCATCGACATCGCCCCTACGGTCCTGGCCCACCTCGGACTTCCGGCCGAGGGGATGGACGGCGTTGCGCTTCAACGATCCGTCACCTGACGTCGGTATCCGACGTCGTCCAGACGAACGCGCGAGCCTAACGGCCTAGCGGACCGTGACCGGCGCAGGCAGCGGCGGCACCACGGCCGGCTGCGTGCCCGGAGCAACGGGCGCCATTTGGGCCTGCGGCGGGGCGCCCGGAGCCGGCGCAGCGGCGGCGGGGCCACCGGGCGGCGGCGCGGCCGAAGCGGTCCTGTTGGACGGCGGGCTGCCGGGCAGCACGACCACACGGGTGCCGACCTTGGTGCGCTCGAACAGATCGGAGACGTCCTCGTTCAGCATGCCGATACAGCCGGAGGAGACGAACTTGCCGATCGTCGAGGGCTGGTTGGTGCCGTGAATGCGATAGACGGTCGAGCCGAGATACATCGCACGCGCACCGAGCGGATTGCCGGGACCGCCAGCCATGAAGCGCGGCAGATAAGGCTGGCGCTCGATCATCTCGGTCGGCGGATGCCAATCCGGCCACTCGGCCTTGCGGCTGATCTTCTGTACGCCGTTCCAGGTGAAGCCGTCGCGGCCGACGCGGACGCCGTAGCGGATCGCGCGTCCGCCGCCGAGCACGTAGTAGAGATGCGTATTGGCGGTATCGACCACGATGGTGCCGGCAGGCTCCTTGGTCGGGAAGGTCACTTCCTGGCGGCGCAGGTTCGGCGGAAGCTGCACGGGAGCCTCATCCGGCTGCTCTTCCGGCGGCAGTGCGGCGAGTTGAACCGGCCTGCCATCGGCGCCGACGGCCGGCTGCTGCGGTTGCGCAAGCGAACCCGTGGCGCCACCGCCGACAGCTCCCGGCGGACGCAGGCCGTCGTCGTTCGGATAGACGACGCCAGCACCGGGAATACGGTTATCGCCGCGATCCGAATAGGCCGGCTGCTGCGAACCCGGCGGGCGGTCGGCATAGATCACCGCCGGCGGACCGGCGGGGCGGCCATAACGCGGATCATCGGGAGAAAGGATCGGCCCTGTGGGCATCGGTGCGCCGCGGTCTGAATAGACCGGCGCGTTAGCGGGACGGCCATAGCGCGGATCATCCGGAGAAAGGATTGGACCTGTCGGCATCGGCGCGCCGCGATCCGAATAGACCGGTGCGCCGGCGGGGCGGCCATAGCGCGGATCGTTCGGCGACAGCACAGGACCGGGCGGCGGCAGCGCCGTCGAAGCATGCGCGTTCGGCGCCTCGTCATCTTCGAGCAGATCGTAATCGGGTTCGGCAGCGTCGCGGCGTCCGTCGACCGCGTAGCCACCAGGCACATAGGCTCCCGGAGCCGTCGAATAAACCTGGCCAGGAGACGAGGGATAACCCTGCTGCGCATGCGCGAGCGAGGTTCCCGCCATGCCAGCGGCAATGGCGGCACAAATCGTCAGAATGCGGTTATTCATCATCGCCTTTGTATAGACCCGAAGCCCCAACCGGACGGTTAATGGCAGATGACGGAAGATAGCGGCGCATTCAAGACAAATACACGAAACTCGGGCCAGATCGGCCATTTGTGATCGTGTGGGTTGCGGCAAAGAAGCCTCAACCGGCGAAAATCGACGCCAACGCGGCAATTGGAGGCCTGGAGCGCAGATTTTATCGCAAAAAGCGGCCGCATGTTGAGTTAATCTCAAATCGGACTGATTCGCCGCGGGCGAAGCCGGCCGCACAGTGATTCACCGCGTTCCCTTTCGCACCTTTGGCCCTGCCGCTTACGACAGGGTGGAATCGCGCGCCTATGCTTCCCGGCTTTCGCTTTCTGTTCGCCGCAGTTGTCCTGTCGATGTCCGTACTCATCTTCGGGCTCGGCGCAGCGTCCCTGCTGCGCACCGCGCATGAGGAATTCGCCAATCTGCCGACGCGGCGGGTGCCGCCGACACCGGCGTTTCCGCGGTCGAACGACAGCCTGATCCCCACACTGGCCATGCTGCGCGTCGATCCACCCGTGGTGGAGACGCCGCTGGCCGCGGCCGCCGCAGTTCCAGACGCGGCCCCGGACAGCCCGGCGGCACCTGAGCAAGTTCCGGATACGGCGCCGGCGGAGTCGGAGAAGCTGACCGCGCTGAAGGGCGAAGAACCGACCCAATCCGAAGCGGCGAAGCCGGAAGTCCCGGTGGCAGAAACAACCGCAGAGACGCCCGCACCCGCAGCCGAAAAAGCCGAGGCGCCTGTCGCCAACACGAAAGTGAAGCTCGCGGCGGCCGGGGAAGCAGTGGGACCATCGGTTGCCGCCCTGCCGTTTGCAGAGCCGGCGATGGCTCCCCCTTCGCTTGATGGCAACGCCGCCGCGACCAGAATTGCCACGCTGGGCGGCCCCGCCGTCACAACCGATACGACGACCCCGGCCGGGACGACCGATGCGAAGGCAGATGCCGCCAAGAAGCGAGCCGCGCAGCAGGCCCGGGAGCGAAAGCGGGCTGCAGCACGCCGCGTCCGGCTGGCGCGAGAGGCGTCGGCGTTGGCTATTCAGCAGCAAAAAGCGCCGAACCCGTTCGAGCAAGGCCTGCTGTTCGTGCCGCCGCCCGTGCCCGTTCGACGGTAAACGTCTGGATTGGGATCAGGCTGGTCCGGTCGCGACCGGCGGCCCATCGGCCGCGCCCCACTCCGTCCACGAGCCGTCATACAGCGCCGGATTTTCGACGCCGAGACGATAGAGCGCCAGCGTCAGCACCGCGGCGCTGACGCCGGAGCCGCAGCTCGTGACGACAGGCGCATCGAGCTTCACGCCCGCGCCGAGGAAGGCGGCCCGCAAATCTTCCGTTGATTTCATCGTGCCGGTGCCGGCATCGAACAGGTTGTTGTAGGGCAGGCTGAGGCTGCCGGGGATATGGCCGGAACGAAGGCCCGGCCGCGGCTCGGCGACCTTGCCCTGATAGCGATCATTGGCGCGCGCATCGATCACCTGCTCGGCGCGGCTGCCGAGATTGTCGATCAGTTGCTGCATGCTGCGCGTGCGCCGCGCATCGAACACAGCCTTGAACGTGGCCGGCTTCGGCGTCACCTGCCCGCTCTCGACCTTGCGGCCTTCGGCGCGCCACTTCTTCAGGCCGCCATTGAGCACACGCACGTCCTTGCCGAAGGACAGGAACATCCACCACGCGCGCGGCGCTGCGACCCAGCCGCCGGAATCATAGAGCACGACGGTGTCGTCATTGCCGATGCCGAGCTCGCCGACATCGCGCCCGAACTGCTCGGCGGAGGGAAACATGTGCGGCAACGGGTTGGAGTGATCGGACACCGCATCGACGTCGAAGAATACCGCGCCGGGAATGTGCGAGGCGAGATAATCGTCTTTCGGCAGCGGCAGCACGCCGGGCAACTTGAACGACGCGTCGATGACCTTGACGTTGGGATCGTTCAGATGCGCGGCAAGCCATTCGGTCGAGACGAGCGGATCGGTGGTGGACGGCATCGTGCAAAATCCTTGCTGTCATTCCGGGGCACGCAAAGCGTGAACTACGATGCGCCATTGCGCATCCGAGAATCTCGAGATTCCGGGTTCGCTTTGCGCCCCGGAATGACTTCGGAAAAACTAAGCCTTCTTCTTCGGCTCCCACTTCTCGATGGGGCCGCCGGCGTCGCGCCAGGCGGCGAAACCGCCGCCCATATGGGCGACCGGCTTCAGACCCATGTCCTGCGCGGTCTTGGCCGCAAGCGCGGAACGCAGGCCGCCGGCGCAGTGGAAGATGAATTTCTTGTCCTCCTGGAAGATCGGCTTGGCGTAGGGGCTTTGCGGATCGATCCAGAATTCCAGCATGCCGCGGGTGCAGGAGAAGGCGCCGGGAATTTTGCCGTCGCGCTCGATCTCGCGGGGATCGCGGATGTCGACGATCACGACGTTCGGATCCTGCGCGGCCTTGATGGCGTCAGCGGCGCTGACGGTCTCGATTTCGGCGTTGGCCTCGTCGATCAGGGATTTGATGCCGCGGTGAATGGTCTGGGGCATTTGGCTGCGCCTTTATTGTTTTGTCGACGTCGTTTCTTCCCGTCATTCCGGGGCGATGCGAAGCATCGAACCCGGAATCCCGAGCGAGTGAAGCAACCGCTAGATTCCGGGTTCGCTTCGCGCCCCGGAATGACCGTGGTTACCGCACCAGTTCCCTCATCGCGTTTTCAAGGCCTTCGATGGTGATCGGATACATGCGTCCCGAAAGCAGCCGGCGGATGATGGTGGTGGATTCCGAATAGTCCCAGTGCTTCTGCGCCACCGGATTGAGCCACACCGTGTGCGGATAGGTGCGCGTGATCCGCTCCAGCCAAACCGAGCCGGCCTCCTCGTTGACGTGTTCCACCGAACCGCCCGGCACCATGATCTCGTAGGGCGACATCGAGGCGTCGCCGACGAACACCACCTTGTAGTCGTGCGGATATTTGTGCAGCACGTCCCAGGTCGGCGTGCGATCGGTGAAGCGACGCTTGTTCTGCTTCCACACGCCTTCATAGAGGCAGTTGTGGAAGTAGAAATACTCCATGTGCTTGAATTCGCTCTTCGCCGCCGAGAACAGCTCCTCGACCTGCTCGATATGCGAATCCATCGAGCCGCCGATATCGAAGAACACCAGCACCTTGACCGCGTTGCGCCGCTCGGGGCGCATCACCACGTCGAGGTAGCCGTGGTTGGCGGTCTCCTTGATCGTGGTGTCGAGATCGAGTTCGTCGGGCGCGCCGGTGCGGGCGAACTTGCGCAGGCGCCGCAGCGCGATCTTGATGTTGCGGATGCCGAGTTCGACGTTGCCGTCGAGATCCTTGAACTCGCGCTTGTCCCACACCTTCACGGCGCGGTTGTTGCGGTTCTTCTCCTGCCCAATCCGCACGCCTTCGGGATTATAGCCATGGGCGCCGAACGGCGAGGTGCCGGCGGTGCCGATCCACTTGTTGCCGCCCTGGTGACGGCCCTTCTGCTCTTCCAGCCGCTTGCGAAGCGTTTCCATGAGCTTGTCCCAGCCCATTGCCTCGATCTGCTTCTTCTCTTCCTCGGTTAGGTATTTTTCCGCGAGCTTCTTCAGCCACTCCTCGGGGATCTCAGCCTTGTCCATAGCGTCCAGGAGGCTTTCCAGCCCCTTGAACACGCTGCCGAAGACGCGGTCGAACTTGTCGAGGTTGCGCTCGTCCTTCACCAGCGCCGCGCGGGAGAGGTAATAGAAATTCTCTACCGTCTGGTCGGCGAGGTCGGCGTCGAGCGCCTCCATCAGCGTCAGATATTCGCGCAAGGTCACCGGGACCTGTGCGTCGCGCAACGATGTGAAGAATTGCAGGAACATGGCATACAGATTGCCCGCCGGGCTGCGCCCGTCAAGGGCCAGCGCACGCCCAATAGCTTGCTCATGCCGAGGGCCAGTGCATAGCTGTCAGGCCTAGACCGGGGGGCTTTTTCAATTACAATTGAACCATAAAGGGCTTATTCCGGCAGGGGAAATTCCATGAGTCTCATTGCGGCGCTGATCATTGGCGGTATCGCGGGCTGGCTTGCCGGGCAGATCGTGCGCGGCGCAGGCTTTGGTGTGATCGGCAACATCGTTATCGGCATCATCGGCGCGCTGCTGGCGAGCTGGCTGCTGCCGCAACTGGGCGTTCACCTCGGCGTTGGCTGGGTCCGGGATATCATCAATGCCACCATCGGCGCGGTGATCATTCTGGTGGTCCTGTCCCTGATCAAACGCTGACGACAGTGCATCGACTTCAATCACGCGACCGCCGGACCGGCGGTCGTTTACTGTTCAGGCCGCCTGCGGCTCAAGAACGAACAACAAGGCAAACAGCGAGATGAAATTTACCGGTACCAAGGACTATGTCGCCACCGACGACCTCAAGGTCGCCGTCAACGCCTCGATCGTGCTCGAGCGCCCGCTGCTGGTGAAAGGCGAACCCGGTACCGGCAAGACCGTGCTGGCGGAGGAAGTCGCCAAGGCGCTCGGCGCGCCGCTTCTGACCTGGCACATCAAGTCCACCACCAAGGCGCAGCAGGGCCTGTACGAATACGACGCGGTGTCGCGTCTACGCGACAGCCAGCTCGGCGATCCCCGCGTCTCGGATATTTCCAACTACATCAAGCGCGGCAAATTGTGGGAGGCCTTCACCCACGACAAGCGCCCGGTGCTCCTGATCGACGAGATCGACAAGGCCGACATCGAATTCCCCAACGACCTGCTGCTCGAACTCGATCGCATGGAGTTCTTCGTCTACGAGACCGGCGAGAACATCAAGGCGAGCCTGCGCCCGATCGTGATGATCACCTCGAACAACGAGAAGGAACTGCCGGACGCGTTCCTGCGCCGCTGCTTCTTCCACTACATCAAGTTCCCCGACGCCGACACCATGGGCCGCATCGTCGACGTCCACTTCCCCGGCATCAAGAAGCGGCTGGTGGAAGAAGCCCTGCGCATCTTCTTCGAGGTGCGCGAAGTGCCGGGCCTGAAGAAGAAGCCCTCGACCTCGGAGCTGCTCGACTGGCTCAAGCTGCTTCTCAACGAGGACATCACGCCGGAAATGCTCAGGGAGCGCGATCCGCGCAAGCTGATCCCGCCGCTGCATGGCGCGCTGCTCAAGAACGAACAGGACGTGCATCTGTTCGAGCGGTTGGCCTTCCTCAGCCGACGCGAAGTATAAGTCGCTGACCGCAGCGCCAGAACGCAAGATTCTGGCGTTTCGTTTTGCGAAAATACAACAAACGACAAAAGAACAGGGAAGATGAACGTTCAAGCGCAGATCGACGCGGATTCGCCGCGCACCACCGAACATTTCGACGTGCTGATCGCGGGCGCCGGCATCTCCGGCGTCGGCGCGGCCTATCATCTCGCCACCCAATGTCCGGGAACGACGTTCGTGGCGCTGGAGGCGCAGAAGACGTACGGCGGCACCTGGACCACCCACCGCTATCCCGGCATCCGCTCCGACAGCGATCTCCACACCTTCGGCTACCGCTTCAAGCCGTGGACCACAGCGCCGATCGCGAGCGCCGCGGAAATCCTCAAATACATGGGCGAAGTGATCGAGGAGAACGATCTCGCGCCTCACATCCGCTACCGGCACACCATCACCTCGGCGAAATGGTCGAACGAGGAAAATCTCTGGACCATCGAGGCCACGCGCACCGACACCGGCGAAAAGTTTCGCTTCACCACCAATTTCTTCTGGATGTGCCAGGGCTATTACCGCCACACCGAGGGCTATACGCCGGAGTGGAAGGACATGGCCAAATTCAAGGGCCCGATCGTCCATCCGCAGAAATGGCCTGAAGACCTCGACTACCGCGGCAAGCGTGTCGTCGTGATCGGCTCCGGCGCAACGGCAGCGACGCTGATCCCGGCGATGGCCAAGGATGCCGGCCACGTCACCATGCTGCAGCGCTCGCCGACCTATTTCCGCACCGGCCGCAACGCGATCGAGATCGCGGAGGAACTGCGGAGACTGCAGGTCGACGAAAGGTGGATTCACGAAATCACGCGGCGCAAGATCCTGTTCGAGCAGGACGCCTTCACCCGCAAGACGTTTGCGGAGCCGGAAGCGGCCAAGAAGGACCTGCTGTCGGCGGTCGAGGCCTATCTCGGCAAGGACTACGACATCGCGACCCACTTCACGCCAAAATACCGGCCGTGGCGGCAGCGCATCGCCTTCATTCCGGACGGCGACCTGTTCCAGGGCATCAAGTCCGGCAAGGCGTCCGTCGTCACCGACGAGATCGACCGCTTCACCGAAAAGGGCATCTTGCTGAAATCCGGCAAGGAACTCGAAGCCGACATCATCGTCACCGCCACCGGTTTCAACCTCTGCGCCAATGGCGACATTGATTTCGAGATCGACGGCAAGCCGCTCGATTTCGCCGATACCGTGACCTATCGCGGCATGATGTTCACCGGCGTGCCGAACCTCGTCTGGGTGTTCGGCTATTTCCGCGCAAGCTGGACGCTGCGCGTCGATCTGGTCGCCGACTTCGTCTGCCGGCTGCTCAACCACATGAAGCAGACCGGTGTGAAGAAGGTGACGCCGGAGCTTCGCCCCGAAGATCACAACATGCCGATATTGCCGTGGATCGATCCGGAAAACTTCAACCCCGGCTACATGATGCGCGGCATGCACCTGTTGCCCAAGCGCGGCGACAAGCCGGAATGGCAGCACAACCAGGATTACTGGGCGGAGAAGGACGAGTTTCCGCAGATCGACCTGAAGGATCGGGCGTTCGTCTACAGTTAAGACCTGCCGGGTGGACGGTAAACGTCCCGTC